>VFSW01012150.1_pt1 | contig 12046 bp, 12 predicted proteins | sample 5358111 | NCBI WGS metagenome assembly VFSW01 (sample SAMN11554181, study PRJNA540505) | mine drainage metagenome | isolation source: sediment from site ElyBrook_90M | place: USA: Ely Copper Mine, Vershire, VT | collected 2017 | reverse complement strand
TCACGATTGATTGATTCGGTCGCCAAATCGCTCGCCGAGACATTTTTCACCCGCTTCTCCGAGCGCGTCGCGCCCGCGCAGGCAGTTGCCCCCGCCGACCAACCAGTCGGGCATCCAGTCGACCATCAGGTGGGTCATGATGATCACGCGCATGATCCGAACGCGCCCGACCCGAGCAACCCCAAAGTCGCGGGATTGCCGATTGGTATTTGGATCCCGATGGTGATTTCCATCGCCGTCATTGCAATCGTGGTCTGGCGGTTCCTCGGCTGATGGTCGAATTGCCGCAAAGCGTCGCTGACACCGAAGCCCTGTTGCGGGGTCAAAATTATTTGGCCGATCGCGCGTTGGCAACCAGCGTGCACCTGGCGATGGCGATGGGGCGCCCGTTATTTCTTGAGGGCGAGCCGGGCACCGGTAAAACCGAAATTGCCAAGGTGCTTGCAGCGGGATTGGACCGGCGGCTCGTGCGGCTGCAATGCTATGACGGGCTGGATTTGGCTGCAGCGGCTTATGAATGGGACCATGCGCGCCAGCTCATGGCGATCCGGCTCGCGGAAACGGATGGCGCAGCGCGGCAAAGCTTGGCCGCTGGCCTCTATGGGCGGGACTATTTGCTGACCCGGCCGTTATTATCAGCGATTGACCCGGCATTACCACCTGCGGTTTTGCTGATTGATGAGCTTGATCGCGCCGATGAACCGTTCGAGGCATTTTTGCTGGAGCTGCTTGCTGATTTTCAAATAACTGTCCCGGAACTCGGCACTATTCGCGCCGCGATCAAGCCGATCGTGGTGATCACCTCGAACCGGACCCGTGAGGTGCATGACGCGATTCGTCGGCGTTGCCTGTATCATTGGGTGGGCTATCCGGATGCGCCTCGCGAGCGGGCGATTCTCGCAGTCCGTGCGCCGGGTGTGCCGGCCAAACTTTCTGCGCAGGTGGTGAGTTTTGTCCAGCAAGTGCGCAAGATGGATATATTCAAACAGCCCGGCGTTGCCGAAACAATCGACTGGGCCTCATGCCTCGCCGCCTTGGACGCGCATGAACTCGCCCCCGGCGCGGTTGAGGATACGCTCGGCGCCCTGCTGAAATATCAGGACGATATCGAAAAGCTCCAAGGTGAGCCGATTGAAAAACTCACGGCGGAAGCAATTAGCGCGGCATGACAAACGCCCCACTCGCACCAGAGCAGGGGGTGCTGGGGGCTAATGTGATGCATTTTGCCCGGCTGTTGCGCCGGGCGGGTTTGCGCGTCGGACCGGGCGAAACGATTGCGGCCGTGCAAGCACTCAGCGTGATCGATATCAGTGACCGCCGCAGCCTGCGTGCGGCGTTGCGCGCGGTGATGCTGCGTCGGCATGAGGATGAAATGCTGTTCGATCAGGCCTTCGACCTGTTTTGGCGTAATCCCGATGCTGCACGCTTCGCTGAAATTCTGGCCGCAATGGAAGGCCGCGCGCCAAACCAGGAGAAGGCACCTGCGGGATCGCGCCGATTGGCCGAGGCAATGTCGGCGGCAAAATCGCGCGAGCGGCCACCCGACCCCGATGAAAAGCGCGAGATCAACGCCCAACTTACCGCCTCCGTGCAGGAAAAATTGGAAACCATGGATTTCGAGGCGATGAGCGCCGCCGAAATCAATGATGCCAAAAGCGAGATTGCGCGCCTCACGCTGCCGCTCGATGCCCGGCGCACCCGGCGCACACGTGCTGCCGCGCGCGGGGCGGCGATTGATTTGAAAGCGACATTGCGCCGTTCGCTGCGCCATTCTGGCGAAATACTCGACCTCAGCCATCGCGCCCATTTGACCAAGCCGCCGCCGTTGGTGGTGCTGTGCGATATATCCGGTTCCATGGCCCGCTATGCACAAATTCTGCTGCATTTTCTGCATGCCGTTGCCAATGATCGCGATCGCGTCACGGTGTTTTTATTCGGCACGCGGCTGACCAACATTACCCGACAATTGGCCCGGCGCGATCCTGAAGCCGCGTTTGAGGCAGTGGCAGGCATTGTGCCGGATTGGTCTGGTGGGACGCGCATTGGTGAGGCTGTCGAGCAATTCAATCGGCTTTGGGCGCGGCGGACATTAGCACAAGGTGCGGTGGTGTTGTTAGTGACCGATGGCCGGGACCGTGACGGCGCGGCAGGCTTGGCCGATGCGATGGCGAGGCTTCATCGCTCCTCACGGCGGCTGATTTGGTTAAACCCTTTGCTGCGCTATGCTGGATTCGCGCCGATCACCCAGGGCGCCAAGGCAATATTGCCGCACGTGGATGAGTTCCGCCCGGTGCATAGCTTGGCAAGTTTACGCTCGTTGGTCGAGGCGCTCTCGCGCCCCGCGCCGCCGCGTGGCGGATTGCAACAAAGGAGTGTCGCTTATGAACATGGATGAAAAGATGGAGCGAATGCGCGGGGCCGAAGATATATTAGGCATCGCCGCCGATTGGCTCGCTGCTGGCGAAACCGTCGCCATTGCCACGGTTATTCAAAGTTGGGGTAGCTCGCCGCGACCGGCCGGGAGCCGCATGGTGCTCACCAAAACCGGCAAAATGGAAGGCTCGGTTTCGGGCGGCTGCATCGAAGGGGCAGTCGCTGATGCCGCGCTCGATGTGCTGAATAGTGGCGTTAGCCAGGTTCTGGAGTACGGGGTAACCGATGAAACAGCCTGGGCGGTTGGACTAGCCTGCGGCGGCCGCGTGAGTGTGTTGGTCGAGGCGCTAACATGATCCATGCCGATCTGCTCCGGTTACGCCACGCCGCTGCCGCCCGCCAACCCGTGGCCTACGCGGTGCGGCTTGCCAATGGCGCGGCCTTTGTGCTCCCCGATCCCGCCGCTCCCGCTGGCCTCGCGCAGGCCGCCGCGACCGCTTTGGCCGCCGATCGGACCGGGATTGTTGAAATTGACGGTGAATCATGGTTCATCGAGGCGCGCAACCCAGCACCCCGTTTGGTCGTTGTCGGCGCCGTGCATATTGCCCAAGCGCTTGCTCCGTTAGCGGTTGCCGCCGGATTTGATGTGACCGTGATTGATCCGCGCACCGGCTTTGCCGCCCCCGAACGATTTCCCGGCGTGCGGATCGACACGGCTTGGCCCGATGAGGCGTTAGCGGCGCTGCAACCAGACCCGCGCACGGCAATTGTTACCCTCACCCATGATCCGAAACTCGATGATCCGGCCTTGATCAGCGCTCTGCGCTCGGCCGCGTTTTATATCGGCGCGCTAGGCTCCACGCGCACTCATGCGCGGCGGCTGGAACGCTTGCGCGATGCTGGCTTCGATGATCCCGCCTGTGCGCGCATTGCCGCTCCGGTTGGGTTGGATATTGGTGCACGCACGGCCCCGGAAATCGCGATATCGGTGATTGCCGAAGTGATTGGTGCGCGCCGTGGCAAACGACGCGAGCGCAGCACGTGATTTTTGCCACTCGAGCACCCGAGCCAACGCTCATCGGAGCCATATTGGCGCATTCGCTGCGCCTTCCTGATGGTTTGATCGCCAAGGGAACCGCACTCACCGAAAACCACATAACCGCAATTACCGCTGCAAGAATACCTCATATCAGCGTCGCACTGTTAGAGGAGCGTGATATTCCCGAAGGCGAGGCGGCGCGCCGCTTGGGCATTATGCTCGCGGGCGTTGGGCTGCGGGCGGGCGGGCCGGTGCATGGTCGGGTCAATTTATTTGCCATTCATGCCGGATTACTCAGCATCGAGCATGAACGGATTACCACCCTGAACATGCTCGACGAGGCGATAACCCTTGCGACATTGCCCGACGCCACCCGCCTCGCCGATGGTGAGATGGTTGCGACACTCAAAATCATCCCCTTTGCTGTCGCTGAGGTAGTGTTAGACCGTGCGGTGGAGCATCTGGCTGGGTCAGCGGCGTTGCGCGTGCAACCGTTTCGCCCGTTGCAGGTCGGGTTGGTGGTAACACAATTGCCACACCTCAAAGATAGTGTGATTTCAGCAACAATTGCCGTCACCAAAGCGCGGGTGCAGGCGCGTGGCGGCATTTTGCTTGGTCCGCTCACCGTGGCGCATGAAACCGCTCCAATCGCGGTTGCCGTTCAACAATTGCTTACCGATGGCGCGGAACTCATGCTCATTGCTGGAGCGTCGGCGGTGACCGATCGTGGCGATGTTGCCCCCGGCGCCATCATGGCGGCGGGCGGAGTAATCGAGCGGTTTGGTATGCCGGTCGACCCTGGTAATTTACTCTGCTTTGGACGCATTGGCACAGTGCCCGCGATTGTGCTGCCCGGATGCGCACGCAGCCCGAAGCTCAATGGCATTGATTTTGTGCTTGATCGGATTTTTGCCGGCGAGAGCCTCGATTCCATGGCAATTGCGCGGATGGGCGTTGGTGGCTTGCTCAAAGATTTCGCCGCACGACCCGCCGGGCGACAGGTGCGCGATCAGCCCCGCACGATGGCCAAAATCGCCGCGATTATTCTGGCGGCGGGGAAATCTTCGCGCGCGGCACCGCGGCACAAATTGTTAGCCAAACTGCCCGACGGCCGCACGTTAATCGAAACGACGGCGGATCATGCGCTCGCTGCCGGTGTTAACCCAGTGATTGTCGTGACCGGTCACGCGGCTGCGTTGGTGCGCGAAAGCGTTCAGGGGCGTGATATTCGGCTGGTGCATGCCGCCGATTACCAGCTAGGCATGGCCGAGAGTTTAAAGGCCGGTATTGCCGCTTTGCCCGATGACGTTGATGGCGCGATTATCTGCCTAGGCGATATGCCCTTGGTCGATGCGACGGCGTTACGCCAGATCATCGCGGCCTACGATCCCGATGAAGGCCGCGCGATTATTGTGCCGACCCATCGCGGCAAGCGTGGGAATCCGGTGTTATGGGATCGTCGATTTTTTCCGTTCATGGCGGCACTCCAAGGAGATGAAGGTGCGCGCAGCTTATTTTCGCTCCATGGCGACGCAGTCGCTGAGGTAGCCATGGCGGATGATGCGGTGTTGCGAGATTTTGATACCATTGAAGCGTTAGACATATTGGAGCGCGGTGCATGAAACATTTGGTGGTCACGCGAACATTGCCCGATGCCGTGATGGCGCGGGTTGCAGCACAATATGAGCCTATCATGATCGACCAGCACGGTGCTTTTGAAACTGAAGCATTCTTGGCTGCAGCAGATGGGGCGGATGCGGCATTGGTCACACCCGCCGACCGGATTGATGCCGCGGTGATCGCGCGCATCCCAGCTTCTGTGCGGGTGTTAGGGACATTCTCGGTCGGCACTGATCATATTGATCTGGAGGCCGCACGAGCGCGAGGTTTGCCGGTGGTCAATACGCCCGGTGTGCTTTCATTCGCAACCGCTGAATTGGCACTAACCCTGATGCTGATGGCGGCACGGCGCGCAAGCGAGGCGGAGCGGTTAGTGCGCGCGGGGGGTTGGCGTGGCTGGACGCCGGATTTCATGATGGGCCGCACGCTTGAAGGAAAGACGCTCGGTATTTTGGGCCTCGGCCGGATTGGTCTCGCCCTCGCTGCGATGGCACGCGGACTATCGATGAGGGTGATTTATCATAATCGCCGCGAAGCTGAAAATGCCGCAGGGGCGGAGTTTATCATTGATGAAGCGGATTTTTTGCGACGCTGCGATGTGCTCTCGATCCATTTACCCGGCGGCGAGGCGACGCGACATTGGCTGAACCAAGCGCGTATTGCGATGATCAAACCTGGCGCGATTGTGGTGAATACCGGGCGGGGCTCGACAATCGATGACGCAGCGCTGGTCGCCGCACTCCGCTCAGGACAGATTGCCGCGGCAGGGCTCGATGTTTTCGCGCACGAACCTGCGGTGCCGCCCGCGTATTTGACGTTAGAAAACATTGTCTTGTTGCCGCATATTGGCAGTGCCACCCTGGAGACGAGGGTCGCGATGGGCATGCTCGCGTTGGATGGGATTGATGCGATGTTGGCAGGACGCGATCCGTCCAATCGCGTCGTCTGATCGGGTACGGTCGCCGAGAGCATCATGCGATGCTCTACTCAGCGATTGACGTTTCGACGCTTATGCGGCTTGCACACCATTGAAGCGAGCGAGCGCGTCTTTGGCTGCTTGGTAACCAGATTCAATCAGCGCTTCACGCGTTTTCACCGTGATATTGACATCAAAAATTGGAATATCTTTACATTCGACATAGGCAATAGCCGTGCCTTTGGTCGCCGTACCACTCAGCACATGTTCGTTGTTTGCCAGGAACAATATTTCAATATCGCGCACCAGCAAGCCGAGCAGGCTCGGCACCCGCTCAATCGGACGGGCGCGGCCACCGACCATCACCGCGAGCTTATTGGGCGTCGTTAGCATGTCCACCGGGATGTCATCATAGAGCCCGCCATCCTGCAGGTAGTTATTGTTATGAAAAACCGGGGGAAACACCAACGGAAATGCCGCCGAGGCAAACGCGGCCTCCCGGAGCGGGATGGCGGGCGTTGTGTGCGTGCTCCAGATTTGGCTTGATTCAGTGTTGAGATTGGATGCCAGCAAGGTGCAGGGAATGCCTGTTTGCCCGAACGTTTTATCGCCAAGTGTCTTGGTGAGCCATGAGCGAAACGGCGCTGGATTAACTAGCCCTTTGGTCAAAAACAACCGGATGAGCGCGACCGGGCCGGCACTGATGGGCACTAGAGAGCGGAAATCAGCGGTGAGATAGAGGCTGCGCATCGCCTCGAGGCGCATGCCAGCGGCATAGCAGGCCGCGATAATTGCTCCCCCGCTGGTGCCGGCGATATCGGCGATCTCGATGTTAGCATCGGCAACCGCCTGCAGCGCGCCGATATGCGCGCCGAGCAACAGGCCAGAGCCTGATAGCGCCACGCCGATCAGCGCTTTATCCGGGGCGGCGCCGGGATCAGGCATAGGCGCCGAGCAATTGCCCGCCATCCACGCAGATATTCTGACCGGTCACCCAGCGCGCGGCGGGTGACGCGAGAAACAACGCGACCTCGGCTACTTCTTCGGCGGTGCCAAAACGACCAAAGGGGATCGAGGCGAGGGTGGCGGTGTAGAGAGCGGGATTATCGTGCTTGCGTTGGTCCCAGACGCCGCCTGGGAACTCGATTGCGCCCGGCGAAATTGCGTTCACCCGAATCCGCTGCCGCGATAACATTCTGGCCTGGGTGGTGGTGTATTGAATGACCGCGGCCTTGGCCGCGGCATAAGGGCCGCTGCGGTTTGAGGCGCGCAGGCCGGAAATTGAGGCGACGTTGATAATGGAAGGATAATCGGAGGTTTCCAGAAAGCTATTGGCAATTTTGCTGGCGCGCACAATGGCCATGACATCGACGTTGAATGATGCATCCCAGCCGGTTTCATCATCGGTCATGCCAAAGCCGGATGCGTTATTCACGAGCACGTCAATGCCACCGAGTGCGCCTGCGGCTTCGGGGATGAAGGCGGCGATTTGCTGCGCATCGGCCAAATCGCACGGGGCGGCGAAAATATTGGTATGGTGCTCGGTGAGGGATTTGCGCGCGGCCTCAAGCCCCTCGGCGCCGCGGGCGCAAATAGCGATATCAGCACCGCGTGCGGCAAAGCCATGGGCGATCGCAAGGCCAATGCCGCGACTACCGCCCATGACAATAATTTTCTGGCCTTTGAAGTTCATCTTTCCTCCGATGCGGCCAGAACGAGGCCGGTTATGCGGCTTTCTGTGCCGTTGGGTAGTCAGTATAGCCCTCAGTGCCGCCTTGGTAAAAGCCAATTTTGTTCGGCGGATTGAGCGGTAGGCCCTCGGCAAAACGCTCGACCAAATCCGGATTGGCGATATAGAGCTTGCCGAACGCCACCGCATCGGCCGCGCCGGCTGCGATGATCGCCTCGGCACTCGCCTGATCGAACCCTTCATTGGCAATATACACGCCGCCGAATAGCGATTTTAGCTGCGGGCCAATCGAGTCCGCTGCTTTATGTTCGCGCGCACAGATGAACGCGATTTTGCGCGCACCGAGTTGGCGCGCGACGTAGCCAAATGTTGCCAGCTTGTCGGAATCGCCCATGCTATGGGCATCGCTGCGCGGCGCGAGATGCATGCCCACGCGATCGGCCCCCCACACGCTGATCGCCGCATCGGTCGCTTCCAACAACAGGCGCGCGCGATTTTCCACCGAACCGCCATATTCATCATCGCGCTGATTGGTCGAATCTTGCAGAAACTGATCGAGCAAATAGCCATTGGCACCGTGCAGCTCCACGCCATCGAAGCCGGCGCGCTGCGCGTTTTCGGCGGCACGGCGATAGGCCGCGACGATTCCAGGCATTTCTGCACGATCCAACGCACGCGGCGTGACATAGGGTTTTTCCGGACGCACGAGACTAACATGGCCGGACGCGGCAATCGCACTCGGCGCGACTGGTAAGGCGCCATCCAGAAACATCGGATCTGAAATCCGCCCGACATGCCAAAGCTGCGCCAGAATCAACCCGCCTTCGCGGTGCACGGCCTCGGTGATCAGTCGCCAACCAGCGACTTGCTCCTCAGACCACAGGCCCGGGGTTGCGGCATAGCCGACACCCATCGGTGTGACCGAGGTTGCTTCTGACAAGATCATCCCGGACGAGGCGCGTTGGGCGTAATACTCGGCCATTGTTTCGTTAGGAATACGAACATCGCCCGCCCGCGCGCGGGTCAGCGGCGCCATAATAATACGGTTGCGCAGGGTAAAGGCTCCGGCGCGCAGCGGCAGAAACAAATTCGACATCATTCTCTCGTTTTCCGTTGGAGTTAGCGGGCCGCGATATCGATATAATCGCGTTGCGCGGCGCCGGTATAGAGCTGGCGCGGACGGCCGATGCGCTGCAGCGGGTCTTCGATCATTTCCATCCATTGGCTGATCCAGCCGGTCGTGCGCGCCATGGCAAATAGCGGGGTGAACATGGTGGTGGGGAAGCCCATCGCTTTCAAGATGATTCCCGAGTAAAAATCGACATTCGGATACAGCTTCCGGCTGACGAAATAATCATCATTGAGGGCGATTTTTTCGAGCTCGATTGCCAAATCCAACAGCGGATCTTTGACGCCCAACTCGCCGAGCACCTCATAGCAGGTGCGCTGCATGATTTTCGCACGCGGATCGAAGTTTTTATAAACCCGATGACCAAAGCCCATCAGCTTGGTATGACTGTTTTTGTCTTTAACTTCAGCGATGAAAGCCGGAATTTTGCTTTTATCGCCAATTTCTTCGAGCATTTTCAACACCGCTTCGTTGGCACCGCCATGGGCAGGCCCCCAGAGTGCCGCGATGCCCGAAGCGATGCAGGCGAACGGGTTGGCGCCGGTCGAGCCGGCGAGACGGACGGTTGAGGTCGACGCGTTCTGCTCATGATCGGCATGCAGGATCATGATCAGATCCATCGCGCGTTCCAGGATCGGGTTTTTCCGATAGGATTCCGGTGGCACTGCATTCATCATATATAGAAAATTTTCCGCATAAGAGAGATCATTGCGCGGATACATGAAGGGCTGGCCCACCGAATATTTATAGGCCCAGGCGGTGATGGTGGGGATTTTGGCGATCAGGCGATAAGCGCTGATTTCGCGCTCGCGCGGGTCGTTGATATTGACGCTTTCGGGATAGAAGGCCGACATCGCGCCGACCACGCCGCACAGCACCGCCATCGGGTGGGCATCGCGGCGGAAACCTTCCCAAAAGCGGCGGATTTGCTCGTGGAGCATGGTGTGATGGGTGATGCCCTTGGAAAATGTCTCGAACTGTCCATTGCTCGGCAATTCGCCATACATGAGCAAGTAGGCCACTTCGAGGAAGGTCGATTTTTCGGCGAGCTGCTCAATCGGGTAGCCGCGATACAGCAACACGCCGGCATCGCCATCGATATAGGTGATTTTGCTCTCGCAGGAGGCGGTTTCGCCATAGCCGGGGTCGAAGGTGAAAATGCCGAGATCGGCCTGGATCTTACGAATATCAGCTACTTGCGGCCCGAGCGTGCCCGACAAGAGCTTGAGCTGGGTGGATCGGTTCGATCCGGAAAGGGTGAGCGTGGCGTGATCGGCGTTGTTGATCTTGTCCATGGGTAATCCCCTGTTCGAGCATGGCACCGGGGCTGGCCCGGGCGTCTGGAGGCAAGATAGGCCCGAACCCGCTATCTGCGCAACCTTCGCGGATGCAGCATAGGTTTTATACCGGATCGATCACCCTTTGCAGCCGCGTGGTCGCGGGGCTGATCTCGCGCCAAGGGGTCAGGACCAAAAATTCTGCAACACGCATGGTGGGAAAACCCTCATTGAGCCGGGCTTTCGCCTCGCTTTCCGGCCCGCGCGCCGCAAGGCTCCAGGCCAGTTCGCCGATGCCCGGATTATGACCGACAATCAACACACTGCGCGCGGTTTCCCGCAGGCCGCCGAGCATATCGAGCAAGCGGGCCAGCGGCGCCATATAGAGGCTATCGACCATGTCGATATTCGCACCATTGTCCCAGGCCAGCACCGCCTCAAGCGTTTCGCGGGTGCGTCGCGCCGATGATACGAGAACCACATCCGGCTCAACCCCGAGAGATTGCAATTTGCGCCGCATGGTGGCGCCCGCGATCAGGCCGGACGGCGCCAGCGCACGATCGAAATCGGGTAAATCCGGGCGGGCGCGTTCGGCTTTCGCGTGGCGCATCAAGAGCAGCTGGTGCATCGTATTGGTGTAATCCGAGTGACAAAGACTGTGTATGCCCGGTCTGGCCCTCGCGATCCAGCCGGTACACCCTATTTATCATGGATCAAGGAGTGAGACATGAATGATCCGATGATTATTGTGGGTGCGACGGGGGCGATTGGCAGTGCATTGGCACGGCGGCTCGCGGCGGCGGGGCAGAGTTTGCATTTGATCGCGCGCGACGGTGCCGCGTTGGCGCCGCTCGCGGGCAGTCTCGGGGCGGGCTTTCAGGTCGCGGACGTGCTGGATGATGCGGCGCTGCAATCAGCCGTCGCGGCGGCGGGACCCCGTGTGGCGGGATTGGCCTATTGTGTTGGTTCGATTGTGATGAAGCCGCTCAAGCGCGCCAGCGTGGCGGATTTTGCCGACGCCTATGCGCTGAATGTGATTGGCGCTGCCCGAGCGGTGGCGGCGGCCGAGGCTGGTTTGCGCGCCGCCGACGGGAGTGTTGTGTTGTTTTCCTCGGTCGCCGCGCAAGCAGGATTTCCCAATCATACAGTGATCGGCGCGGCGAAGGCCGGCGTCGAAGGGCTGAGCGTGGCACTCGCTGCCGAATTGGCGCCGGTGCGGGTGAATTGCATTGCGCCCAGCCTCACCCGCAGCAAAATTGCAGCGCCAATGACCGAGAACCAAGCGATGGCCAAGGCGATTGCCGCACAGCACCCGATCGCCCGGCTCGGCGAACCGGATGACACGGCCGCCCTTGCGGAATTTTTGCTCTCAGGCCAAGCGGGGTGGATCACTGGTCAGGTGATTGGCGTTGATGGCGGGCGTTCACGCCTGCGCAGTAAAGGTTAGTCTGGAATCACGCTTGATTGAACAGGAGAACAGATGATGATGGATCGCCGCCGATTTATTGCGTCGAGTACCGCCCTGTTACCACTCTCCATATGTGCAGGCCGGGCGATGGCCGCGGATGCGGAACATTCGGCGCTCCCCGTGCCTGCCTCCAATCGTCTCTCGTTCGCCGTGTTTCGTAACGGCACGCGCATCGGCACGCAAACACTGCGTTTCACGAGCGCTGGTGCCGACTTACGCGTTGATAATCACGTCGCGTTACAAGTGAAATTGCTGGATGTGGTGGTGTTCAACTATCAGGCGGCGATTACCGAACATTGGGCGCACGGTGCCTTTGCCTCGGCGCACAGCACGATCAACGCCAATGGCACGTTGCATCGGGTTCAGGTTGAGCGGCGCTCCGGCGCTGTTGCGATCAGCGGCAACCGGATCAAACCCTATACGGCCCCCGCTAACGCCCTGCCGCTCACCTATTGGAACAAGGCGTTGCTGCGTGGTCCAATGATTAACATGCAAACCGGAAAAACAGACCACCAGACCATCACGGATCTGGGT
>VFSW01012149.1_pt1 | contig 12046 bp, 30 predicted proteins | sample 5358111 | NCBI WGS metagenome assembly VFSW01 (sample SAMN11554181, study PRJNA540505) | mine drainage metagenome | isolation source: sediment from site ElyBrook_90M | place: USA: Ely Copper Mine, Vershire, VT | collected 2017 | reverse complement strand
CCCCGCTACCCCTCGAGCCTACCGCCAATACCACCAAAATTCCGCCCCCTGCGAGGTAGACCCAAGTCGGAATTTTGCCTTCCACACGCTACCCCCTGGCCTGATATTTGTAGTTGCCGTAGAGCGCACCGAGTTCCGGGACGGGCCGGAACAGACCGTACACGCTGATTTGCCGAGGCCCTGGCGGGTTTTGCACCGTGACGCTCTGGGACTGCTCCGCCGGTAGCTGAGCCATGCTGCCAAAAAACGCGTTGGGATTGATTTGCAGCCGCACGCTAGATTGCGGTATCCACAGCGCCGGAGGAGCGAAGGTGGCCTCCGGGAAACAGGTTTTGAGCATACCCCTACCCCCTATCAGGTGCTGATGCCACCATAGTTGCCGCCGGTGGGATAAATCGCCGCCGAACCGGAGCCGTTGCCACTACCGATGATGGTGTTGGCGAACGACGTGGCAGACGAGGAAAGTCCATTAATGATGGAGACCGTGCCGCTGGAATTGCGCACGAACAGCGCCAGCGCGATTAGGCTAAACACGCCCCCTACGATTGCCCCTGCGTTAATGTTCATACCTACCCCCTGAGGGTATTCACACCCTCGGCAAAACTACGTCCTAGAGCCGCAATTGCTGGCCCGTTGCGAATCAGCAGAGCCAGCGCTACCAGAGTCAGAACGGCCATGGCGATTTTCGTGCCCATCACTGCCCCCTGACGCTGACTAGCACCAGGCCCACCAATAACAGAATTGCCGCGTACAGCGCGATTTTTGGCGAGACCAGGTACAGGCCAGCCAGGATTAGCAGAGGTACGGCGGCGATAACTAGTTTGTCCACGGCGCTACCAGTCCTCGAGTTTTTCCCCGCAGCACGGCTACTAGCAGAGCCAGGCCCAGAATTCCCAGCAGCAGCGACAAAATGATGCTCATACCCTACCCCCCTAGGGTGCGGTGATGGCCCGCAGGCTCTCTATAGCGGCCTGGTAGGCGCGTTTGCCATTAGGCAGTTTGTAGCGTGCTAGAGCCACCAGAACGATGGCTACTAGCACGGCTGCGAAACGAGAGTCCATTTCAGGCCGCCAAGACGATTTTGCGCACCGGGTTGTTGGAGGCCAGGTATTTAGTCACCAGAGTTTTGCTAATTACCAGTCCGGGGACCGCAAACAGCGTGACCATAAACACGTTCCAGACGCTGATTTTCAGCTCCCTAAAAACTCCTCTGACTTCCTCCTTCTGGCTCTCGATGATGTAGGCCCCGATGGCGAAAATGGCCAGCAGCATTAACACCGAGGCGATAGGAGAGCCTCCCGGATGTGGTGCGCTGACCGGCGGCTCGCCATTGGCCAGGGCCTGGCTATAGTCGTCGGAGGCCGCCGTGGATGTAGGTTGTGTGCCCCCCGAGCGATTGGGGTCGGCCGAAAAATCCCGAGCCGAGATGGTGTCAACTTGCCGGAAATTGCTGAATCCACTGTACATGTATACCCCCTACCCCTACCGGGATTATTTGTAGCTGCTGTACTGCACCTGTTGAGCGTACTGCCGTACCAGCCGGAAATAGGCCCAAGCTGGGGCTCCGTTGAGGTTCAGCGAGGCGTTGAGTTTGAGGCTAGCTACTCCCGAGGGGTTTATCTGTTGGTAGGTGTAGTACGGCTCCTGAAATTCGTTGGGGTAGCCCATTTGTGTGGCCCCGTCGAGGAAAACGATGGTTCCGGGCAGCGGATTGCTGCCATAGGTGCGGAAATGCCGGGCCTGCTGGGTAAAGGGGTCGAACGTCTCGGGCAGGTTGTTGTTGTTGATTTTCAGGATGTAATTGCTGACAAACGCCGTCCCCGCCGAGGGTGTGGTCACGCCGTTGGGAAAGGCCGCACCGGCGTAGGTGGAGGGCCCCGCGCCGTACACATATTGAGCAATCAGCCGGATCATCTCGCCTTGTAGCGGCGATACCTCGTACTCGTATACCCCACTCGAGGCCAGGTTAGCGCCTTGGACGAAAATCTCGTCGGTAATCCAGGCGTAATTCATTGGAGGAGCCGAAAATATCATCTGAGCCGTGTCCGAGGGGATTTCGAACCACTCGCTGTAGAGGCTGGCCTGAGCCGTGATGCTCGAGAGGGTAGTGCCGGTAAGCACGTTGGAGAGCGCGTCAAAAGTCAAATTGACCTGCCACTGGGCTACGTTGGACTGAGTGTAAATTAGACCTTTGCTATATTGGAGTGATTCGTTAAACGAAATATCCAGGGGTATTACGAAAGTCCACACAAACGTGCTGGAGAGGGCAGGTAGGGCGCTGGACCAGCTCGGTGAACTGACGATATCGTAGCCGCGTTTGGTCAGGGCGTAGGCCTCTCTCAGGCCGTACAGCGAGGCATTAATGATGGAGAGGTTCTGGTTGTTTTTGATCTGCACGTTGCGCAACCAGGATAGAGCCTGCTCGAGGGAGTTGCCCCAGGCCGGTGGGGTTGCGTTGGTATTGGCCTGTAGCACCACTTTAATCCAAGCTCGAGTGGTCAGGCCGTTGCGAGGAAAATTTAGGGTGATGCTACCCCCACCGGCCGGTATCTGAGCGGTGTCGCTGATGCCCGAGTCCCGCCGTGTGCCCTGCAAAAAATTGTACAGATTGGGTTTACCCTGTGCCATTTTCCTACCTCCAATTACATACTATACCCCCCTACTCTATTTAGGCGGGGTCAATCGGTAGGGGCCATTGCCGCCCCGTCCCAGCCGGTTGTACCAGAACCCGTGGCCGGTTTCTATCGTCTGCCACGGTATTTTATCCTCCAGTGCCTCCTCTACTCGGAGGCGATCATTTTTGAGTCGTAGCGAAAAAACGAAACTGTGCTCAGCCTCCGAGAGAATCCAGAGGGGTATCCGGCTGGGCCGCTGGGTAGCCGACCACAGCCCGATGCCCAGCTCTCGCCCCCGGGTCACAATACCCCCCAGGGGTGAATTGGGCCGGGTGTACTCACTGGCCACTGCATAGAGCTCGTCTATGTAGAGCAAAGTGTGTCCCCGACGCAAAACCCAGACGAAAATCTTGTCCAGTTCCTCAGGGCTAAAATTCCAGGGCGGACGAAACACCACGTTGTAGCGCTGAGCAGCGCTGGCTAATTTGCGTGGGTCACGCACCAGGTCGAATCCCGGAATTTTGAGAGTGCCTTTTGAATCTAAAGCGATGACGTTTTGCTGGTACATCAGCAGCCTACTGGCCAGATAGGTTTTTCCAGAACCCGTCCGGCCCAGGAATATCGCCCTCTGGGACGGACTAATTTTGAACTTTTGGCTCAAGCCCGGCATCCTCGAGGACTCCGCGGCATTCCTGGAGGATGCGTTGGTAGAGCGGGCCGTGGCTGCTGAAGTCGTCATAAATTTGCCGAGCTAAATCAACTTGACGCTGGGGGGGCAAAAGGCCAGAGAGGGATAGTGCTATCGGTTGGAGTTGGAGCGGGATTAGGCTCTGGATTAGGTTTTTGAGGCGTGGGCTGAGCACTCTGATTACCTCCCTGGGGTATGGGGCCGTAGCGCAGCACGATCAGGCGGGGGCCAATGATAGCCATGCTGGCCTGTATCAGCTCGGCGTATGGCGCGGCAGTGCCAATAGTGGTCAGATATTTGCGTGCTACGGGGCTCTGAGCCAGGATTTTATTGATCGGTTTAGCGACCGACTCGGCCTCCTGGTCGGAGATTTGCCAGACCGGATGCACCAGCATAGCCACTGCCGCCGAGCCCAGCTCGAGCAGCATGCTCAGCGCTGCCACAATCTCGGCGTTGGTAGATGTGCGCTCTGGCTCGCTCTTTTTGGATGGTTTGGTTTTTTTGGATTTATTCTCGGTTGGTTCCCACTCGATGTCTACCGTCGACGGAGTCCGAGCAGCCGTAGGTGCGGCGGCATCTGCGGCTGGGGCGGGGGTATGTTCTCGGCTGGCTCCTCCGGAATTTCCTCGACTGCCACGCTCTCCTCCGGTTCCTCCGGCGGTGTGCTCAGGCCCACCAGCAGGCCCTCCAGTCGTCCCATCTTCTCTCGCATCTCGGCTAGCATCTGCTGCAGGCTCTGGTTTTCCTGCTGCAGGACGGGGTTTTCGGCTGGGGGCGGGTTGTTCACTACCACTACTGGACCAGAGCTGCTCGCCTCGGGCGGCGGGGATGAGCTGGAATTTTCCTCCGGAACCACGACTGTAGTAGAGATAATTGCCTCTGGCTGTGAGTTTTCGCCGGACTCCATTACGCACCTCCGTTGTTGCCATTACCGGCCTCCTGATTGAGGACTGAGAGCGGATTGATAACAGCCTCGCTGAGCGACTGAGAGGCCGCTTGCGGGGCCTCGGTCATCTGGGTAGGTGTGGTGGCTACCGGTGCGGTTTTGAGCGCCTTGAGCTGCTCTACCGCGTGTTGCAGGCCGAATACCGGATTACCAGCAGCCTCGAGCAGGATATCTATGAGTTGGTCTAATCGGTCCATACCTCTACCCCCTACGCCTACCGGCTACAAACAACAACACCAGACCCGCCAACATTAGTGCCTCAAAAATCATCCTAATCGGGAATTCCACGACCAGGACTCGTGTTCGCTCCCCCTGCTCAAAATTAGGCTCGGTTTTTGTCTCTTCCATACCTATACCTCCTATGGGTATTCTAATCGTCGCGCCGTTTAGAGCCACCGACTGAGGTGAACCAGTAGGCGATAATTGCGCCTACCATGGCACTTACCGCCTCTCTGGAGGCGGCTAGCTCAGGGTGGATGTACACGATGCCAGCCACTACCATCACCAATACGCTGATGATGAGCCGCGACAACAGGTGTAGCCATTGCTCAGGATTATCCATACGATGTTTGCGGCTCAGATTTTTGAGCGTCGCAATCCTAATCATTTTTGCTCTCCTGGAGGAGCCGTATCCTGTTGTTTGCCCGTCCCAGACAGGATTTTTGAGGCTCCGGTAGGAGCCAAAATGACCTCGTGTGTGCCGATAGCGACTCCTAGCTGACCCGCCAACTGTGTAAAAAAGCCCTGCCAGTCGAAATTCCCCAGGTGTTGCTGAGCCAAAAACGCGCCCACAGCGGCTAAAACCCCGGCCACGATTTTGGGGTAATTACCTACCAGGGGTATGCGTTTGAGGAACCCCACCACCAACGAGATGATACCGCCATAGAGCAGGATGTCCGTCCCCATCGTATTTCCCTCCAGTGTTTCACGTGAAACTATTTGCCGAAATTATCCGGCAACCTGATGATACTACTCACCAAATCCCAGCGCGACAGCGGGGACAGGCAGTTGGGGCTACCGGGGTAGGGTATGCCGTAGTAGTGCTGGCGCAGAGCGTATAAAGTATTTTCCACCACGCACAGGCCAAAATTATCGTCCTGGTAGAGAATTCCCACATGGCCGTAGGGCATGGTGACTCGAGCGAACACCAGGTCGTTGGGCCGTACCGGGCCCTTGACCCCGTAGCCAGCGTGCAAAAATGCGCGTTCGGCCTGATAGGCGTTGCGGTTCTGGTTGAGGTCGGAATTATGCGTCTCCAACAGACTATACAGGCTGTATGGAGCCATGCCAAAAAACCCCTCCACGGCCTCTCTAACCAGGGCCAGACACTGGCCAGGACTAGCCGGGGCCCTACCAGATTTGACCAGGTCTAAACCGTATTGCGACAACATATTGCACCTCCATCCAGATTGTACGCCCAGAGGTTTGCCGCCCGACCCCGAGCAGTAGCCTGAGATTGCGCCCACCGGCGCAGGAGGCAACTATGGTAAAACGCAGTCCCAGACAGGCCCGGTTAGACCCCGAAATTTGGCGGCTGACCCAGCCATATCGCTATAACGACTATACACTGGAGGAGGCCGAGCAGCGGCTCGAGGAGGAAATTAGAGCCCTTAACGAGCGCAACTGGCAGTGCAAACAGCGTCGTCGGGGAGGCAAAAATGGGTAGGTTGGAGGGGTATCTGGGCATCCCCGATGCCCAGAGGGATGTGCTCGAGCACATCTACCAGCACCGGGAGCAATTCATGCTCGGAGGTAGTGTCCGAGGGAGGAATATCCCCAGCGATTTGTGCCGCTCGGTTTTGCAGCGTCTTGGCGGCCTAAATTGCGTGGTGCATAAACTCGAGCACAGCTGGCAGGCGCACTGTATTTGGCAAAAACGCCTGCTCTGGGCCGAGGGCCGGGACAACGCCGAGGCTACCGCGCGGTTGCTGATGCTGATGTACGGGGCTCAGGATATGCGTCAGGGACAGATAAAACCAGTCGAGTGGAGTGAGCTCAAATCAATGTTCGAGGAGGAAAGCCATGAATGACCAGGAAATTCTGCTGATGAAAGTATTCCTAGTTTTAATCGGTCTGACGCTGCTATTTGCCGTGCTGGTGTTGATTCTCGCTCTGAGAGGAGTATGCGTGTGAGCCTCCTGCTGATTGCTATCGCCATGCTCGCCGCTGGCGTGCTCGGACTAGCCCTGGGAATTTACCTGGCCTCCTACCGCATCTATGGCGTGCTGGAGGCACTACAGTGGCTCTCCAGAGCCGAGCAAATCGCTGAAGTGCTCAATCTATCAGCGCGAGACGTGGAGGCGGTTTTAGCGCAGCTACAGCGCCTCGGGCTGGTGGAGCAGGATCAGACCGGAGGCTGGTATGCCAAAAAAATCTAAAAAATCTAAATCCAAAACCAAAAAACCCCGTCCTGGACAGCGTGGCTACCGCACTATCAGCATCGAGCAGTACCAGGCCAAACACGACGCGTTGCGGGATACGCTCAACGCCGAGGCCCCCCTCGAGTACGCTGGCAAGGACGTGTTTGGCAAGGCCAATTCGCGTGCCTCACGCTCTAAATACCTGGATACCGCCCTGGCCCATCCTGGCCTCTCGGAGGCCAAACTCGAGGCTGTAGCTCGAGCCGAAAACGGCGGTGTGCCTCGGCAACAGACCCAGGCTACCCTGCGGGGGTATCTCAGGCGGGGGCGGTCGGAGTACAACATAGCGGTCACATTTCGCGTCTCCGACAGGTCTAGAGTCTGGTTCACCGCCGGTACGTTTGGCAATTTTATCGAGGCCGCTGGCTATGCCGTCAACGAGTTGCGCAGCCAGGGCATTAATGAGTTCGAGCGCATCGAGGTTAACTGATGCCTCCTGCGAGGAGTTTAGACATGCTGTCCCAGACACGTATTCCCCGAGCAAAAAAATCGTCCAAAACTAGAGATTATCTGCTGGTGGCAGCCGGTGCGAGCCGTTGGCAAAGTATACGGGGGGAGGGTATAGCCGACCCCCAACTGACGCGGTTGTTCGATGATATTTATCCCAGCCTCTACAATCATCAGCGCCAGATTTTTATCGTGGTGGACGGCCTGGAGGACTGGCTCCGACAGCACGATTGGCAGAGCCTGGAGTACCAGATAATTCCGCTCTCGGACGGCTGGCACGGAGTCAAATACTTATACCGGGGGGCGGTATGGTATCTGCTCGAGGCCAGGGCCTGGTTTGGCGAGATTAGGGATGTCTCGAGCGCTGGTCTGCTCAGGCTGTGTGAGCGCCTGACGCTGGCCTACGACCAGCAGTTTAGTGCCTCGCCGTGGGAGTTTTTTACCATCGGGGCGCTGGCCTCACACCTGTTTAGAGTGCGCTATCCGCAGGCCCTGGAGTGGTGGTCAAACCAGTCCGCACCCCGTCAGGCACGCTACAAATCCTCTCGCTACGCGGCCTATAGAGCCATGCGATTAGGTGGTGTGGTGCGCTCTAGGCCGGTGCGTCTACGAGGTAGTTTCGCCCTCTACGACGCGGTTTCGGCCTACCCCAATGCGGCTCTAGCTATCGGCAAATTCCCGGTTCCCGGCTCCCTCGAGCGGGTGCAGAGCCTGGGCAATAAAACCGGTTTTTACCATGCTCGCATTGAATGGCGGCATACCCCCCAGCAGTATCCCTGGCCTCGGGTGCTGACCACATTTGAGGATAGTTCGATGGTCGAATTGTACTGCGGCGAGACCTATCTGACTGCCTCGGAGTTGCGTCTAGCACGCAAAATGGGGGCTAGGGTAGAGATAATTGAGGGCTGGGTCGTGGGGCGCAAAACCACTACCGCACCGGCGGATTTTATCCGCGAGCTGCTGCTGGCCCGGAGCGAATGGCAGGCTCCGGGGGAGCTGGAAATGGCTCGGCACTACAAATTTCTGGCTAATGCCTTTATCGGCAAATTAGGCCAGTCCAACGCCAATATCGCCGACGAGGGACGGCGGCTAATAGCGCGTTACGGCACGCTCCACATACCGGAGTGGGCGGCACTGATTACCGGGTATGCCAGAGCCGCTATATTGGAGTTTGCCAACAGCAGGGAGTGGTGGCACATCTCTACTGATAGCGTGCTGGTCGGCTCTGAGCAGCACGCCGGGGAGTGGCCTGAGAGCTACACGGTAGGCAGTCTGGTTTTTTCCAAACAGGCTGAGGGTGACGAGATTATCGTGCTGAACAACAATCGTTATGCTCTATACCAGGAGGGGGTATGCGTCAAATCGGCTCTCTCGGGAGTGCCGAGGACACATCACCAGGGATTGCTCGAGGCCATGTATGCAGGTGAATACGTTTATAAATACAACTGTGTACGTCCGGCTAGTCTGCACGATATCCTGTCAGGAACGGCAAAAACGCTAGAGGAAATTCGGACACAACTGGGACAGATAGTGTTGGATTAGGAGGTAATTATGGTAGCCAGAATTACAATTACCTACGACTATGTGGAGACCTGTACGGCTATATTGCGGCTAGAGTTGCCTGTGGCCGGTGATGAGGACTGCAGTCTGCACCCGGATTTGATAGTCTCAGACAGCATAAACGCCCACATCATGGACTACGACATTAGCGACGCCTGGGGATTTGTCGGCGGCTATGAGCCAAATTTTTACAGATACCGAGAGAAAAAATTCAGCGCCGAGAATTGGGCCGTACTGGACGAAAAAATCGAGCAGTATTTAGATTTTATCCATAGGTTGCTAACTCAGCAAATACAATCCGCCAGACTCAAAAAAACCCTACTCAACAAACCGCAAACTCGGCGGCTGCAATGGCAGCTATGGTAGAGTGGTAGTGCCGTGTGGCTCTCCACGGCGCATTGGTTCCTCCTAGCCCCCACTAAGCGCCACCGCAGTGGGGGCTAAACTATTGTCCCAGACGGCATTTCTAGTATGTTGTCGACAAGCTTTGGCATTTGGAGAGAAATGACGTATACTGTCGTTGTGGTTGGCAGATAGGAGAGCCAGCCACACAGGAGGAACCAAATGAAAATCAACTGGATCAGCCGCGATTTCGACGAGGCCCACGGAGCCAGCCTCGAGGGAACCCTCGAGGGCTCTCCGACTCTGCTGTTGGCAGGCCGGGAGTACGGCCCCCAGGACCATATCGAGGATGCCTCCGGTCTGTTCTTGCCTCAGCTGGCAGCTCACTGGCTCCTCGAGGAAATCGAGTGGCTGGAGCGCCGTCAGGGGGTTGTTTTTTCCCCTAGCGAGCGCCGCCTCCTGGCACGCTTCCGCTAAATAGCCCTCTGGCCCGCGCTCGGCGGGAAATCCGAGCAAGGAGAGAACCGTGGAAAAAATCAAAATCTCAATAAGCCGGAAATATTCGTTCTCGGACGGCAAGTGCCGGGCCGAGGTAGTAGCGGCCCTGCCCACGCTCGAGGGCACTCGGCGCATCCACACCCTGCTCCGGGCCTCGGTCGATTTCTGGGGTTGGACCCTGGTCGATTGCTGGGGCAACTGCCCCGACGACTCCGATGGAAAATTCCGCCGGTCCACTCTGAAATTCTACGCTCCGACCTGGGAGGAGCTGCGCGAGCAGATTGATGCTCGCACTGAGAGCGAGCTGCAAATCCTCGAGGGTGTTCTCTCCCGCGCCCGAGCCTCTCTGGAGGCCCAACCCGACGACACCACAGAATTTTTCTGGATATAGCCCTGCCCTCCTCGAGGGGGGTTTTTGCTTGGAGGAAACCATGAAACACGAACTAGACAACGTAGAAGTAGCCACACAGGAACTCGGCGAGTTCCTCAATCAATCCACCGGATTCGGCGATCGAGTGACCGCCAATTTCATCCTCGGCGATTACGGTTGGTCGCTGGATGTAATCCAGATCAACCATATCGCTACAAGGTTCGCCACCGCCTTCGACTACGGCCTAGACATAGACTACGCCGTAGTAGACCACGAGGAGCTGGGTCAGATGGTAGAGCGAGTTGCCGAGGCTGCTCGAGTCGAGCTGGACACGCTCGAGCAGAAGGTGGAGGCATGAAAAAATCTCTGTTGCTCCATCTCTTTATCGAGGCCGCTCTGGCCTCCAGGCGCAAGCAGGAGCTGCGCTACCGGCTGCTGCAGGAGGAAATAGCTTCCATCCTGTATCCCGAGCGCCAGCAGGCTCTGGAGGCGCTCCAGAGCGAGGCTAGAGCCCTCACTCCTGGTGGCGGTGATGGATAGCCGCCGCACCTACCACGTCCTCACCCTCCTCCGACTATTGCAGTCGGAGGAGTTGCATTCATTTCAGGCCGCGTCAAAATTAGGCGTGAGCCTGCGTACCGCACAGCGCTATCTGAGAGATTTGCGAGTGGCCGGATTCGCCGAGCGCAATCCGGAAACCGAGAGGTGGTTTTTCTATGACCGCTATCACTAAGGCATACCTGGGCGGGGTATACCTGCACCGCGATTACAACAAACGCCTAATCGTGGCCGATACCGCTCCAGGAGGAGAGTTTCGGGCGGTTGAGGAGGGCCTCAATCGCACCATCGCGCCGTGGGAGCTCCAGCTATTTTACGTGCTCGAGCCAGATAAACAGGCCTGCCCCGACTGCAACGGCGACGGCTACATCTGGCAGGATGCCTGGAGTGAGGAGCATGGCGGCCATTACCAGCGCCGTGCGGAGTGTTCCCGTTGCCGAGGCCGAGGCTATGTGCGGAGGCTGCTGTGAGCCCGCTCGAGCTGGATAGGCTCGAGGAGCTGGCCAACCTCCTGGAGGAGTTGGTGGAGCAGCTCCAGGCCAAAATTGGCGAGTTGAGAATGGCTCCATATCTCAATGCCGCTGAGCGGCAACGCAACCAGATAATGGCCTCGGCGCTGGCCCAAGGCAAAGCTGATTTTTTATCCGGCAAACCGCTCCGGGATGGAGCGGACAACGATTTGTACTACGGCTGGTACAAATTCGGCTACGAGATTGCCGTACACGGCACGGAGGACGATCAATGAGTTTAGTCGCGGACAATCTAATTACCCTTATCGCTCCCCTCACCGCCGAGGAAATCGAGTGGAAGGTGCAAAGCTACAAAAACGGCCGAACCATGATCGCACCTTACATTGACAGCCGGGCCGTGATGAACCGCTTTGACCGGGCCTTCGGCGCATTCGGTTGGCAGAATCAGATTGTTTCCATGGATGGCGGAGCGCTGGCTGGAATTGCGGTCAGAAACGATGACTGGGAGTGGATTTGGAAGTGGGATGGAGCAGGGGCCAGCGACTACGAGCCCATCAAGGGCAGCATCAGCGGGGCCATGAAGCGGGCCGCTACCCAGTGGGGCCTGGGCCGAGAGCTCTACAACTATCCCAGGGTCTACATCATCGGCGAGCATAAATATGTGCCCTATGCCGTGCTCGAGCGGCTAAACGGCCTACCAGCGGCAATAGCCAAAAAACAGCGGTTACCAGAGGTAATTACGCTGGATGAGCACGGCAAAGACGCTCGAGGGAGATAGTAGCATGGAGTACGTCCGCAACCACGCTAGAGCCACGTTGGACAGGTTTTACCGGCACATACAGGTTGAGATTGACCACATGCAATTCGCCAGCAACGAGGAATTCGTGGCCAGGTTCATCCAGGTCGCAAAATCTACCTCTCTGGAACTGCTCCAAGTCCCCACAATGGACAGCTGGGACAACAGAATCCAGGCCCTCGAGCTGAGGATGAACCAACTCGAGCAGGAGTGGCTCGAGCACCTGAGCAAACATCCCTAGCAATGGCAAGGCCACGGATAACTACCGTGGCCCGAGGCCGTGCCGATGTTCTAGCACTCCCCCCCCACCCCCCCCCCCAGGAGCTCCTCGAGCCT
>VFSW01012148.1_pt1 | contig 12046 bp, 14 predicted proteins | sample 5358111 | NCBI WGS metagenome assembly VFSW01 (sample SAMN11554181, study PRJNA540505) | mine drainage metagenome | isolation source: sediment from site ElyBrook_90M | place: USA: Ely Copper Mine, Vershire, VT | collected 2017 | reverse complement strand
GTCGGCCATTGGCAGCCTGGCAGCGAAAGACGCTGCTCTCATTCCTTAGTTTTTTACAGCCTGGTGTCCAGCTTTCTGAAACGTCAATTGATCAGGGCGACCGTCGGCAAATAAATCAAGAACGGGCGGCGCATGATTCGTCAGGATGCAAAGCTGCCAATTACCGCCCTTCATGACAGTCTTTTGGGCAATACAATTGCGCAGCGTTATATCTGCTTCGCGCCGCGAAGACAGTCAAAGTCTGGCCAGACACAATCCGTTTGGTTTTACCATGCTTGGCTTGCCCCCGTGATCGCCCCAGACATTCATTTAACGCCCTGATCGCCGGCCATATAACCACTTGACAATTGTGGACTTGTAATTTAATTTTGCAACGTCAGCCCTGACACTCTTTACCTTCCTGTCTAGCGTGTTTTTGGGCTGTCCTTAACTATTTGGAAGGTGTTTCCGTGAATTTTATGGCGCATTTTCCATTTATTTTTGTCATATTGTCATTGATCGCAGTCTGTTCAATGGGTTTATTTGCCGGCAGGCCGACTCATTAGATAAGTTCTGAATTTAGACAGTTAGAGAACTGAATCTTTTTGCATGGCATGCACCCTGATCGTTGGGATAACGATTTCTTCTTACAAGGAGATCAAAAAATGAGCAGTATGAATATCAGCAATACCTCTTCAGGTAACGGGTCCGGTGAGGCAATGGGCAAGTTATTGATGATTGCCGTAGCAATTATTTGGGCAATTCCCCTGATTATTGGTTACTGGGCCGCCCTTACTGGCGGAGGCTTTTAATTAAAAACCGAATTGCCAGAATAATTAAAGCCGGTGACAAGCCGGCTTTTTGTTGTTATTCGGAATGGCGGCTTTTGGCCATAGCGGACTCTGGCGACTTCATGAAACGGTTGCCGGTTCAGCCTGGCGGGACGATCCCGGTTTTTTCAAGCCGTTGCTTTCGACCCCGTTGCGACAGACGGTCATCCAAATTTTCTGCCCGAAACCAATAGACGAGACACCCAGTTCCCGACACAAAGCGAAACCGGTGTTATTCACATCGGCACAGTAATGAAACGTTCATGCCTATTGCCATTCTGGAAGCGTTCATGGCGGTTGCTGCCAAGCAAAGCGCCATTGCCGATATTTAATCAACGCCGCGCAAGGTCATCTTTGGTCAGTTTTTGAGCGCGGCAAACTAAAGCCCCCAATAGGCTTGCTGGACAGCCGGGTCATCGATCAGGACTTTGGCCAACCCCTGGTGCACGATACGGCCCGTTTCCAACACATAAGCACGGTCCGCGCCGGACAAGGCCAGTTGCACATCCTGCTCGACCAGCAGCACGGTCACGCCGTCACGCTGAATTGCCGCGAGCATCTCCATCAACTGCTCGACCACTACGGGCGCCAGCCCCAGACTCATTTCATCGACCATCATCAGCACCGGTGCGGCCATCAGGGCGCGCGCCATCGCACACATCTGCTGCTCGCCGCCCGACATGCTGCCCGCCAGTTGACGACGCCGTTCCGTCAGGCGCGGGAACATGGAATAAATCTTGTCCAGGTCGCGGGCGACAGCCGCCTTGTCCTGGCGCCGGTAACTGCCCATCAGCAAATTGTCCTGCACGGTCATCCGGTCGAAGAGCTGTCGCCCTTCCGGGACCTGCACCAGACCCAGACCGAAGGCCTGGTCCGGCGTCATGCCGGACAGTTCATGGCCGTTCATGACGATGCTGCCGGTGCAGGGCAAGATACGCGACAGCGCCCGCAGCAGGGTCGTCTTGCCGGCGCCATTGCTGCCAACCAGCGCCACCATTTCCGCCGGGTAGACTTCCAGCGTGATGTCGTGCAGCACGTGCATGCCGCCGTAGCCGGCACTCAGATTCTCGACTTTCAGCAAGGGAGTGCGATGTGCCTGACCGCTCATGCGCGTTTCTTTCCCAGATAAGCCTCGATCACGACGGGATCCGCAAGCACGGCGTCGGGTGTGCCATCGGCGATCTTTTCCCCGTGGTGCAGCACCAGCAAGCGGTCGGAGAGGCTTTTGATGGCCTTGATGACGTGTTCGATCACCAGAATGCTGATGCCGCGATCGCGCACCTTGCGGATCACGTCGATGACCTCGTCGATCTCGGCGTGATTCAGGCCGGCCATGACTTCATCGCAGAGCAGCACCTGCGGCTGCATCGCCAGCGCCTTGGCCAGCTCCAGGCGTTTCCGGTCCGGGCCGCCGAGTTCATCGGCACGCTTTTCGATGATCTTGCCCAAACCCACGAACTCGAGACATTCGCGCGCATGTTCGCGCGCCGTGGCCAATTTTGGCTGGCCGCCGCCGCGCCCGAACAGGGCGCCGACGGCCACGTTATCCAGCACCGACAGGCCGGGAAACGGCCGCATGATCTGGAAGGTGCGGCCTATGCCCAGACGGGCGCGGCGGAACGCCGGCAGGTGGTTGATGGATTCGCCCTGGAACAATATCTCGCCTGCGCTCGGGGCCTGTGTGCCGCTGATCAGGCTGATCAGCGTCGTCTTGCCGGCACCGTTGGGCCCGATCAGCCCGAGAATCTCGCCCGGCGCCAGCGTGAAGCTGACATTGTCGACGGCTACCAGTCCGGCGAAACTTCTCGTCGCGTTGCGAACCTCAAGCAAAGCTTTCATAACCGGTGTGCGCGGATGTTTTCGATGAAATAGCCCCAGCCCATTTTGCGCATCCGCCGAAGCATGTCGGCCAGGCCGCGAGGCATGAGCACCACCGCGACGACGATGACAAGGCCGAAGAACAGTCCGGCGATACTCGTCACTTCGCTAGACAGGAACTCGGAGATTGTCGACAGCGTGAGCGCGCCGACGATGGGGCCGAGTACCGTGCCCGGGCCGCCGAACACCGCCATGATGATCATCTTGACGTTGAGGCTGATATCAAAAGCGCTCGCCGGGTCAAGAAAGGTGACCCAATAGGCATGAATGCCGCCTGCCAGGGCACTGAATATCCCTGATAGCGCAAACGCCATGACCTTGTACAGCGTGGTGTTCACACCCATCACGGCAGCGCCTTCCTCGTTCTCACGAATCGCGATCAGCCCGAAGCCGAAGCGGCTGCGGGTCATGCCCCAGATCGTCAGCGTCGCGATTGTCAGCAAGCCCAGCGACAATTCATAGAACAACGGATCGTTGTTGAGTGGCGGCAAGACCAGCCCGATGTTCTGGCCGGCAATGCCCACGTTGGAGACAATAGCCGTCATGACCTGTGACAGTGCCAGCGTGGCAATCGCAAAATAGTGACCCTTGAGCCGCAGCACGGGTATGCCCAGCAGAACAGCAAAGACGACCGCCAGAACCACCCCGAAGCCCATGCCGACGGCGAACGGCAACTGCCACTGCACCATCGCGATGGCCACGCCATAGCCCCCCAGTCCGTAAAAAACGGAGTTGCCGAACGAGGCATAACCGGTGTAACCGCCGATGATGTTCCAGCCCTGCGCCAATACCGCCAGCAGCAGCGCGTTGATACCGAACTGGATGAGCACATCCGAGCCGTACCAGGGCACGCCGGCAAGCACTGCCAGCGCCGCCAGAACCAGCCCGATTTTCCACATCTTCATGTTGTCCTCCCGAGCAAACCACCCGGCCGCACGATCAGAACCAGTACCAGAATGCCAAAGCTGGCGACATCCGCGTAGGTTTGGCCGATATACAAGGTGGTCAGCGACTCCACGATCCCCAGGAACAATCCTCCGACGAGCACGCCCAGCGGATTTTCCAGGCCGCCGATGATAGCGATGGCAAACGATTTGGCGGTAAGGGATGCACCGATATACGGATTGATCTGCGACACCGTGCCATAGAGTGTACCGGCCATCCCTGCCAGGGCGATGCCCAGGCCGAATGTCATCGCGTAAAGGTGCCGCGGCTCGACACCGTACAGGCGCGCTGCCACCAGGTTCTGGGCCGTGGCACGAATCGCGCGCCCGAGCCGTGTGTGCAACAGAAACAGCCACATGCCGACGGTCAGCAAGATGGCCACGGCGAAAGCGGCCATCCGCGCCACGGGCAGCACCAGTGGCCCCAGGGCGAGACTGCTGCCGGCATAAGGCGGGTTGATGGTGCGAAAGTCGGCAGAAAACACCAGTTGGGCCAGATAGGTCAGGACCACCTCCAGGCCGAAGGTGATCAGCAGCGTATTGAACATCGGTGCCCGTATCACCAGATTGAGCAGGCCGCGCTGTATCCCGTAGCCCAAGGCGAACATGACGACGGCGGTGAGCGGCAGCCCAAGAAACGGGTCAATGTGCAGATAGGTGTAGAGGTACCATGACGCGTAGCCGCCCAGCATGATGAAGGCGCCATGAGCCAGATTGACGATATTGAGCACGCCCCAGACCAGGGCCAGGCCAAGCGCCATCACGGCATAAAGCCCGCCCTGAAGCACGCCATTGACGAGAATTTGCGCTAGCAGATCCACCTGGAGACCGGTGGCCGCTTAACGCTGGTTCCAGGCAGGCATCGGATACTTCGGCTGTTTTATCAGGCCTTTCAATCCGTAGATTTCAACAACGTTATCGCCCTGAACCTGGATCACCATCTGCGGCAATTCGATCTGTCCATTTGCATTGAACGCGATCGGGCCGTACAGACTGTCGAACTTTATCCTGGCCAGCGCATCGCGCACTTTCTGCGGATCGAGACTGCCGGCATCTTCCATGGCCTGCACCAGCGTTTCCACGTCCGCAGCACCGGAGGCTGCGTGATAGTCGGGGTCATAGCCGAACTTTGCCTTGTACGCTTTGGCAAACTGCCCGGCATCGCCGAACCAGCGGTCTTTCAGTTCAGCTGAAGGCAACCATGGCGTCATGCCAAACGCGTAGTCTGCATCCCTGCCCAGGGCTTTGCGAAAGTCTTCACTCGGGACGCCCACGGTGAACGAGTACATCTTGGGTGCCACTTCCAGGCTCTTGGCCTGGCGCACGAAATTGAGTATCTCGGTTTCGTGGCCGGCCACCAGCACGACGTCGGCGTTCCGGCTCTTGATCTGGGACAGTAGCGAGTTGAAGTCCGTGGCGTTGGTGCTGTAGCGCTCATCCAATACGACATTCAATCCCGCCTGCTTCAACATCGGCCGGGTGCCTTCCGCCACCGACACGTCAAAGGCGTCGTCGGCATACAACAGGGCCACGGATTTCGGTGCCGGCTTGAGCAGCTTCAGCATGCTGATGGTGCTGCCAAAGTAATTGCTCGCCGGCGCCAGCGTGCCGAAAATGTATTGGAATTTGCGTGCGAATATCTGGTCGGATGCGCCGCCGCCCTGGACCATGGGCACCTTGTACTTCTCGGATATGGCGGAGTCGGCAAGGGCGAAATTGCTGGCGAACGGGCCCAGCAAAAGGTTGACCTTGTCTTCGGTAACCAGCTGCGTGTACTGGCGCATGCTCAGGTTCACGTCGGACTGGTTGTCATATAGCTTGAGCACCAGCTTGTGCGACTGGCCCGCAATTTTCACGCCGCCGGCAGCGTTGATTTTATCTATCGCAAATTGGTAGGAATCGCGGTAATACCGGCCTGTATTGGCAACCGGGCCTGTCAATTGCACCGAAGCGCCCAAAACGACATCCTGGGCCGCAGCTGCAAACACAGGCACACAAGTTATCAGGAGCAAGAACAGACGGGACAGGAAACCTGTATGGCTGGATGACATGATGTATTTTCTCCCCTGGTTGCATGTTGTATTAATCACCGCATGTTGCAATAATCATATTCTGATGTCAATCGCTGTACATGGAGGTGCAAGCTTCGCCCGCCCCTTGAATTATCCGGTACTCTGGCAGCTGGGGGGATTTACCGGATGCGGTTTTGTCCGGGGTTGGTGACATCGCTGCTTGAATATGCACTTACGGGTTTGATGATCTCGATTCACCCTCCCAAAGGCCAGTCTGGTGAGGTTCGGCAAACACATCAGTATGCAAGTTGCCGAAAATTGTGGTGCGCCGTTTGGCACTAGCGGGAGATCGAATCCGGATTTCCCCGCCAATTGCGAATCTCAAAAAGGAAAACATGAAAATCAACAGGATTGCCGTCATTCCGGGAGATGGAATCGGAAAGGAAGTCATGCCCGAAGGGCTCCGTGTACTTGATGCGGTTTCTCGCAAGTTCGGTATCGCGTTTCAATGGGAAGAGTTCGACTGGAGCTGTGACTACTATGTCAGGCACGGCAAGATGATGCCCGACAACTGGAAAGAAACACTCGAGGGGAAAGAGGCCATTTTCTTCGGGGCGGTCGGCTGGCCCGCCACGGTTCCCGATCATGTATCGCTGTGGGGATCGCTGGTCAAGTTCAGGCAGGAGTTCGATCAATACGTCAACCTGCGTCCGGCCAGGATCATGCCCGGCATCAACTCCCCATTGGCGAATCGAAACAAAATCGGGGACATCGATTTTTACATTGTCCGCGAAAATACCGAAGGCGAATATTCACCGGTTGGCGGCCGAATGTTTCCCGGTACCGAGCGTGAATTCGTTGTGCAGCAAAGTGTATTCACCCGAAAGGGCGTCGACCGTGTCATGAAATACGCATTCGAACTGGCCGCGACCCGTAAAAAGAAGCATGTCACCTCAGCGACCAAATCAAACGGCATTTCAATTTCGATGCCTTACTGGGATGAGCGGTTTGCAGAGATGGCTTTGTCCTACCCGGATATCCGGTCTGATAAATATCACATTGATATATTGACCGCACACTTTGTGCAACATCCGGATTGGTTCGATGTCGTGGTGGCCTCCAATCTGTTTGGCGATATCCTCTCGGATCTGGGGCCGGCGTGCACGGGTACCATCGGTATCGCCCCGTCGGCGAACTTGAACCCGGAGCGGGCATTCCCGTCACTGTTCGAACCGGTTCATGGTTCGGCGCCGGACATATTCGGCAAGGGAGTCGCGAATCCGATTGGCCAGATATGGGCGGGCTCCATGATGCTCGAACACCTGGGCTATCGGGATGCTGCAGAGGCTGTCATTCGCGCCATCGAAACCGTACTCGCAGAGGGGCCCCGCACACCCGACATGGGCGGCAACGCGAATACCTCGGACGTCGGCAAGGCGGTAGCATCGGTTATTGAAAGCGCCCAAGTATCCCGGCAAACGCTTTGAAGCCGGACCAGTTGCGGTCGCAACAGTCAGCACATCCCCTTCAGGAGGCGCAATTGCCAGGTCGTGTGAACGGGAATTGTTCTGACTGATGGTGAAATCTGCCGGCCGAAATAATGTTTTTAACGGCCTCGTGAATGAAATTCAAATGACGTATTTCGGATTACTACTTAGATTCGGTATTTTTCGTGTCCAGAATCATTGGGAAGTTGCCCTTGCCGGCATCCAGAACAATGGTCTTGCTGTTGGGAGACTGGACCAGTCTTTCGATGGCATCAATCTGTTTCCACTGAAGGAGCATTTCGGTTAATCCCTTGCCTATCAGTTGCTGGTAATCGGCTATACCGCCGGCTTCAATCTTTTTGCGCTCGGCTTCTTTTCTTTCCTTATCAAGGACAAACTGCATGGCGAGTGCCCTTTGCTCTTGCTGGAGTTTCATTTCGATTGCGGACTGGACAATCTGCGGAAGGTGGACATCCCGGATTAATATTGCATCCACCTGAACGTGTTTGGATTGAAGCTTGCGGTTGACCTCCGCGAATATTTCCCTTTCGACTTCTTCGCGTTTGGTCGAGTAAATTTCTTCCGGGCTGTAGCGTCCGACAACTTTCCGCGCCCCGCTGCGAAGTAGCGGGCCAAGGAGAATCCGATAATAGTCCGGCCCGATTTCTGTCTGGAGAAGATAAAGTTCTGATTGGACGGGCTTAAAAAGAATAGAGGTGTCGAGAACAATCGAAAGACCGTTGTTAGCCAGCACATCAAGGCTCTCCTGGTGTTCCTGTTCTCTCAAGTCGTATTGATAAATCTCACTGAAAGGAGAAACCACATGGAATCCTTCTCCGATGGGATCTTTCAATGTTCCACTGCCCGGGGTCCATTCGATGGCCCCCATGCCGGAACCGACAGTGGTACAGGCCGTCGAGGAAATCACTGCACAGCCAATGGCTGCTATTAGCAATAGATTTTTCATGCGGGAATCCTATACTCCATGCCAGTCAAAGTCAAATTGGCCCGCCCGGGGAAACACGAACCTGCTCGCCCACGCTCCGGCATTTTCCTGATGCCTGCCTCGCATGCATTCCGTCTTCTTAAGTGTTACCAGAAAAGTCGGACAGCTGCTAATCAGTGTTATATCCCGCTTACCCAGAATGGTTATAGACGCGTAGCGGGTGATTGCGTCTAATGGCGAATCGCCTGCCCGGGTTGGGCCGGCTTTGTTTTGGCCATGAATTTAAAATGTGCCCCGCCATAAGGCGGCACTATTTATAATTTTCTTACTCAGGGAATATAACCATGAAACTCATCCTTCTTGGCGCACCCGGTGCCGGCAAAGGTACCCAGGCCAACTTCATCCATGACAAATTCGGCCTCCCCCAGATTTCGACCGGTGATATGTTGCGTGCCGCAGTCAAGGCGAATACTTCACTAGGCCAGGCGGCGAAAAAAATCATGGATGCCGGCGGATTGGTACCGGACGATATCATCATCAATCTGGTGAGGGAGCGCATCAAGGAAAAGGACTGCATCAATGGATTCATGCTGGACGGCTTCCCACGCACCATTCCCCAGGCCGAGACGATGAAACAAGCCGGTGTGCAGATTGATTACGTTGTCGAGATCGATGTCGCCGACAGCGAAATTATCAAGCGCATGAGCGGTCGCCGTGTGCATCCCGCCTCGGGCCGCACTTATCATGTTGTATTCAATCCGCCCAAGGTCGCGGGAAAAGACGATATCACCGGCGAAGAATTGGTGCAGCGTCCGGACGATGCCGAGGAAACTGTCCGCAAGCGTCTTGACGTTTATCACAAACAGACAAAACCACTGGTTGGCTACTATACCGCCTGGGAAAAATCCGGCGTTGCGCCTGCGCCCAGGTACGTCAATATCCCGGGGGTTGGCGGCGTAAATGACATCCGCGACAAGATATTCGCGGTGCTCATTGCAAAGAAACCGTGATGGATTCCTAGAACATCCGGCGCGGGGAGATCACAGGGCTTCCGGACAAGGGATGGATCATGCTTCCAGGCCGTCAAGCTGCCTTTCAGTTCCCATACCCCCTCACCTATACAGCCCGGGGAACTGCTTGTGCAATTGTTCCAGCTTGGGCATGTCATTGAACACAATATAGGGCTGGTGGGGATGCAACGCCAGGTAGTTCTGGTGATGTTCTTCGGCAGGATAGAATTGTTGCAGCGGCACGACCCGGGTGACGATGGGATTGGAGAAAGCCTGTGCGGCGGTGAGCTGCCGGATGGTGCCTTGCGCAATCTTCTGCTGCTCCGCGCTGGTGTAAAAAATCACCGAACGGTATTGGCTCCCGGTATCGGGTCCCTGGCGGTTGAGTTCTGTGGGGTCGTGAGCCACGCTGAAAAACACTTGCAATAATTGCTGATAGCTCACCCTGTCCGGATCGAAGCGGACGCGCACCGATTCGGCATGTCCGGTATCGCCGCGGCTCACCAGCTCATAGTGAGCCGTGTCGGCACTGCCGCCGGAATAGCCGGACACCGCCTCGGACACGCCCTTGACGTGCTTGAACACTGCGTCCACGCCCCAGAAGCATCCGCCGGCGAATACCGCGGTTTGTTCGGCCGCGGTCGCGGTCAATGCCGCCCCCAGGCCAAGGACAAGGCACACACAGGAAAAATAATTGCGTTTTGTCATGATCAACTCCGCTGTCACGGTTCGGGCTGCGGCACAAAGCGCAGCGCCACGGTATTCATGCAGTAGCGCAAACCCGTGGGAGGCGGACCGTCGTCGAACACGTGGCCGAGGTGGGCGTCGCACAAGGCACACTTCACTTCGGTGCGCGTCATGCCGAACATGTGATCGGAGATTTCGCGCACATTTTCCGCCGCGATCGGCTGCCAGAAGCTCGGCCAGCCTGTCCCCGAATCGTATTTTGTTTTAGCATCGAAAAGCGCATTGCCGCAACACACACAACGATAGAGTCCCGGCTCATGCCTGTCGTAGCCCGGCTGTGAAAACGCCTGCTCGGTGCCCTGCTCGCGCGTCACCTCATAAGCCAACGGCGACAGCACCTTCTTCCATTCCGCATTCCTGCTCACCCTGGCCAGGGTCGCGCGTCCCAGCGGTTTGCCGTCATCGGAAAACTGCATGATGGTCACCCTGCCGTCACCCGATGCCGTGCCGGCATAAGAGCGGGCCGCGAATGCCGCTGCAACGCCGGACAAGGCGAATAGAAATTGTCTGCGTTGCATGATGCTGCCTCCTGCACCTGGTTCATCAAATCACTGCAAGGCGATGTTACATCGCCTTGTCCCTACCCATGGGAGTTTTGCCCATCATGTCTTTCATGCCCATCGAGTCCCTGTTCATGGAGTCTTTGCTCATTGTGTCTTTACCCCCGGAATCCCTGCTGATGGAATCCTTGCCCATCGAATTCCCGCCCGCGGAGTCTCTGTTCATCGAGTCCCTGCTCGCGGAGTTCCCGCCCATCGAATCTCTGCTCATTGAATCCTTGCCCATGGACATGGAATCCTCGGCAAATGCCAGCTGGGCTGAAGCTGCCAGGCACAGCGAGACCAGTACGGGAGCGAATTTGTTCATGCAATTCTCCTTGGTTTGATTAAAAAATGGCATCTTTGCAAATGGTTTGGTATCTTGAAAACGTTCATAACTAAACATTTGCACAGGTGGATTCGGGCGTGTTCAAGAAAAGGTTACATACAAGTTTCAGGGTGCTGGCGTGGCAGGTGCAACTGATAACCTGGACACGCTGATGCGGCAATCGCTGGCCGGGGACCAGCGCGCCTATGCCGCGCTGCTGCGGGAAATCTCGCGCCTGCTGCGCCCATTTCTGGCGAATCGCCTCAGCTTCACCAATGAGGTGGATGACTTGCTGCAGGAGATCCTGATCTCTATCCACAAGGCACGCCACACCTATGATGGTAACCGGCCCTGCAGGCCCTGGGTATATGCGATCGCGAAATTCCGCCTGCAGGATCATCTGCGCGCGCATTACTCCGACCAACTTCACCATGCCGAAGATCTGTCCGAATGGGAAGATTTTTTGCACGGCGATGTAACCGAAACTGCCATCTCGTACGAATCCATCAGCGGGGAAGTGGAAAAGCTCCCCGAGAAGCAGGCGACCATCCTGCGGTTGATGCATCAGGAAGGCTATACGGCCAAACAGGTTGCCGAAATGACCGGCATGAAGGAATCGGCAGTAAAAGTAGCGGCGCATCGCGCCTACAAGGTATTAAGAGAAAAGCTGCAACGCTAATGGGCAATATCGACGAACTGATAGGCAGACTGGCGCAGGACAGCGCGGCCGTGAGGCGCGCGCCACACCCTTTCCTGCTCAGCCTGGAATGGATGGCTGTCGCGTTGTGCTATCTGGCCGTGGCGCTGCTGCTCTCGGGCGCGCGCCACGATCTGTGGCTGGAGCTGCACAAACCCTGGTTCGCCGCCGAGATCGCGGCGCTTGCCGGCATCCTGGTCACCACTTCGTTGAGCGCCGCGCTGCTGTCGTATCCCGATCTGCACCAGAAGCGCAGCATCGCATACGCCCCCATTGCCGCGTTTGTGCTGTTCGTGCTGGTGATGTTGTTTGCCTGGCGCGCCGACAGCCCGCCCGCCCCGCTGCCTGTCCACAGCTTCGAATGCACGCTGAGCATCACGCTGCTTTCGCTGCTGCCGGCGGCATGGACTTTCCATGTGATGCGCAAATTTGCCAGCACGCACAGCCGCTGGGCCGGCGGCATCGCGTGTCTTTTTGCATTCAGTGTGGGTGCCTTGTGGTTAAGATTGTATGAACAGAACGACTCGATCATGCATGTGATCCGCTGGCATTACCTGCCGATGGCGGGTGCCGGCATCGCCGGCATGTGGCTGGGCAAGAAAGTCTTGAAATGGTGATGAACCGGCACGTCATTCCCGTCCTTCGATGG
>VFSW01012147.1_pt1 | contig 12047 bp, 16 predicted proteins | sample 5358111 | NCBI WGS metagenome assembly VFSW01 (sample SAMN11554181, study PRJNA540505) | mine drainage metagenome | isolation source: sediment from site ElyBrook_90M | place: USA: Ely Copper Mine, Vershire, VT | collected 2017 | reverse complement strand
GCGAACGGCGATTACCCCCTTAACTTCGTGTCTCACCCCAGGGGTTCAGTTCACTTCTCCTTTGCTTAGCCGTTCCCGCGGTTTGTTCCGGCCAGTCGTCCGGCCCCCAACTTTTTCCGCTGGAGACGGCGATCGTAGGCGATGCTGCCGCGCCGCAGGCTGCCGGTTTACCGGGCCAGCCCCCACCGGACTCCGCGCCGCAAAACAAAGCCAGTACGGCCGGGAATTGCCAGCAGCCGGCGCCGCTTCTCAGTTGGAAGGATTATCAAGGTCCCTTCCAGAAGGTCGTCGGAGTCTTCGCCGGGAAACTGGAGATCAAAGCAGCGCGTCCCCCGCGCTACAAACCTGGAACCGTACTGTGCTCACTGAAGGCGAGCGACAAGTTCACGCTGTTCGTCCGGGACACGATTGACCCGATCTCTTTTCTTGAGGCCGGCTTCAATGCGGGTTTGGATCAGGCATCGAGCCGGGACCCCACGTTCGGGCAAGGCGCGCAGGGTTATGGGAAGCGCTTTGGCGCGGAGTGCGCCGGACAGACCACATGGAGGTTTTTCACGGACTTCGCGTATCCAACGATCTTTTCAGAGGATCCTCGATACTACCGCCTGAGCCAGGGCAGCGGCAGGCAGCGGTTCTTCCATGCGCTGGAGCATACCTTTGTAGCCCAGCGCGACAGCGGCAAGCACATGTTCAATATTTCGCAATGGCTGGGCACGGTGACGGCCGTCGCTCTCAACGACGTCTACCATCCGGGGAACGAACGCGGGCTCACTCCCGCCCTGCGGACAAGCGGATATGCTCTCGCTACAGGCATGGGTTTCGACGTTCTCAGGGAATTTTGGCCGGACATCGCGCACAAGCTCCGGATGCCTTTCCGCGACACGCGCGATCAGCCTGCAACGGAAAGCGCGCATCCCCCTCAATAGACGCCATTCTGTTTGGCCTCCTGGTTGCCATATAAAACAACGAGAGGGAAAGCAATCGAAGAGATGCTTTCAAAGGAGAACAAGAATATGCTCTGGACAATCTTCGTCATTCTGCTGGTTCTGTGGCTGCTGGGACTGGTCACGGCCTATACGTTCGGCGGGTTCGTTCACATCCTGCTGGTCCTTGCACTGGTTGTGCTCGTCTTCCAGTTGATGTCGGGGCGAAGGGCGATTTGACTTCGGCGTTGGAGCGGTCACCCGGGCCGTGACCAAGTTCAGCCACCTGACTCCCCGCGGTCGATTCCCGGCCGAAAGCAACTCCGCAGGCCCCAACGGTGGGAATGCAACGGATCCTTCCGGCGACCCGGTGTGGGTTGGCGGCAAACATGCTGATTCGAAACTATCCGGGAAATCTCCCGGTATCCAGTTTTCCTATCGCGCTGGCGGCGTTGTAGGAGTCCGGATCTTTAAGAAATGGGACGGAATTGGCCAAGCGGAAATCCTGGCCTCACGACGAAAAACGAGAGAGGAAGACTTCTTATGAAACTGAATTTATGCAACGGCCTTCGGGTTCTGGCAATTGCCGGCGCCTTCACAACGTCCGCTTTCGCAGCGGATAGAGCAATCAAGGTAGATGACCGGCTGGACGCCTCGGCCGATACGCTGTCCGACATGATGAGAGCTTCCGATAAAGGGATCCCCCAGGATTTGATCGACAAGGCGCGCTGCGTCGTCGTGATTCCGGGCATGAAAAAGGCCGGATTCATTTTTGGCGCCGAGGAAGGACGCGGCTTCGCGGTATGCCGGCGGCCCAGCGGCTCAGAATGGAGCGCCCCAGCCGCCGTGCGAACCGAAGGCGGGAGTTTCGGATTTCAGATTGGCGCTTCGGAAACCGATGTTGTGCTGCTCGTCATGAACGATGGCGGCATGAGGCACCTGTTATCCGACAAGTTCACGGTCGGCGCGGATGCCAGCGTGGCGGCGGGCCCGATCGGCCGAGAAGCGGCCGCTGAGACGGACGCCATGATGAGCGCGGAGATTCTGTCGTATTCCCGTTCGCGCGGGCTGTTCGCCGGAATCTCTCTTCAAGGCGCGACGCTTCGCCCTGATGATGACACCAACACGGCGCTCTATGGCCATGAAACGACGAATCATGAAATCCTCACCGGCGACTTCAAGACTCCGGTGTCGGCGCGAGGCTTCGAGCATGCTCTGAATCGGGAGTCGCCCGAACGCAAACGTTAGGCGGGGCTTATCCCCATCTCGTGAAAGAAGAAAGGAACAAACAAATGAAACCGAGTACAACGGATCAGATGCAAGGCAAGCTGCATGAGCTGAAAGGGAAAGCGAAGCAGAAAGTGGGGCAAGCCACGAACAACCCCAATCTGGAGGCCGAAGGCCAGAGCGAAAAAATCGCCGGCAAGATCCAGAACAAAGTCGGCCATATTGAAATGGTGCTTTTGAAGTAGTTGAGCTGGCGACTGCGCCCCGCGTGAACCTCACGGGGGCGCAGCCGCACCGGACTTACCGGGAAGGAGGAAGACGTGAATAAAATATTTGGAATCGCCTTGATTGTGCTGGGCCTGTTTGGTCTTGTCTGGGGAGGCTTTACGTACACCACCAGGGAGAAGGTCCTCGACATCGGGCCGATTCACGCCAACCGCGACAAGACACACCATGTGCCGCTGCCTCCCATCGCCGGCGCGGTGGCGCTGGTGGGCGGAATCGTGCTCCTGGCCGTACCCAGGAAGGCTTAACTGTTCAAGGAAAGGGAAGACATGTTGATTCTCATCATCATCCTGATTTTGGTTTTTGGCTTCGGTGGAGGTTACTACGGCCATAGCCGCTGGGGTCCCAGTGGCGGGGCTGGTATCGGGCTGGGGACAATCCTATTGATTCTCCTGATCGCCTACATGCTCGGCCTGTTCCGCTGAGGCCCTTTCGAAGCGCGCTTGAAAAGCGAAACGTGGCCAAGTTGACCACGTTTCGCCAAGCGGCCAAATACGGTTACCAAACCGCGCTGCAGCTCTACCAGGCGTCAGGCAATCTCAACACGGGACCTCAATTCTTCCGCTGCGCGAAACCAGTCCGCTTCCGATGACCCTTCCGGACAACCTCTCCCCTGCCAGATTTCATAGGCTCTTCCCGCGATCTCATGATGCCCGAACGTGGCGGCGCCATGCGTCGTCATCGGAGCCTCATGCATTTGAGAGGTGAGCTCATAGGCGTCGTGAGTATGCTCAAGAGCTTGCCGTGAGTGCTCCTGGCCCGTCAGGTGATCCTGTTTTCCGCGCTCCTCCTCGGCTTTGCGATGGGCGTGCGCGGCGATATCGTGGAGTTCCGCCGCCCGCTGGTGATTTTCGTAATGCGATCCGTTGTTGTAACGTGTGGACATAACTAGACGCTCACGATCTGCCCAGACTTCGAGTGGGCTTGCTTGGCAAGTTCATAAGCGCGTTCGGAGCATTCCAGCGCCCGTTGGGAGTGCCAGTTCCCAGTCTCGTTTTCGCCTTTTTCATTATGCTCGGCGGCCGTGCGATGGGCGTGCGCAGCCCGTTCGTGTTCCTGAGCCGCTCGTCGGTGTAAATCGTGCATGGTTTCCTCCTTGGAAATATGCTGCCTCTTCTCGTCAGCACGGGGCCTGCCATGCCGCGCCGCGAAAACCCAGCGCCGAAAAACGCATATTTGGTCCGGCAAGGCAGACGGTATTCGGCGTGCTCCGTTCCGTGCGGGAGATCCAAATATGTCAGCTCAAAATTCAGTAGTAGCAATTTATGCGACTCACGTCGAGGCCGAAGAAGCTCTGAAGGATCTTCAGCGCGGCGGAGTCGACATGAAAACGTTGTCCATTGTCGGCAAGGGCACCCACACGGACGAACAAGCGGTGGGATATTACAACGCCGGAGACCGGATGAAGTACTGGGGAAAGGTCGGCGCTTTTTGGGGAGGTTTCTGGGGATTGCTGTTTGGATCCGCCTTCTTCATCATTCCGGGCATCGGCCCTCTGCTTGTGGCGGGACCTTTGGTCGCCTGGATTGTCGGCGCGTTGGAAGGCGCAGTTGTGGTTGGCGGCTTGAGCGTCTTCGGCGCGGGGCTCTACAGCATTGGCATTCCGAAGGACAGTGTCGTGAATTATGAATTGGCCGTTAAAACGGACAAGTACCTCCTGGTGGCCCATGGATCGGCAGCGCAAGTCGACAGAGCAAAAGCCATTCTCGACAGTACGCACCCGGTGAGCGTGACTCGGCATACAGGGGAGTTGGCGGCAGTCGCGAGGTAGCGGCCGCGCGCGGAAGAGGATAAAACTATGCTCAAAAACTCGGCATTCCTGAAAGGCTTCACGATCCAGGCGACAGACGGCGAACTTGGAACAGTGGACGAATTCTATTTCGACGATGAGACGTGGACCATCCGCTATTTCATCGTAACGGCCGGCGGCTGGCTCAGCGGACGCCAGGTGCTGATCTCTCCCATCTCCGTGACTCGCGTGGATTGGGAAAACAAGCGTCTCAATGTGGCGCTGACGAAAGAACGGGTCGAGAAGAGCCCCAGTGTAGATACGCATCAGCCCATCTCGCGCCAACATGAGATCGATTACTCCGCATACTACGGATATAACTCCTATTGGGGTGGTCCCTATATGTGGGGTCCGGCCTTTTACCCGGCCGATCTGTCACAGAAGGGCGCCGCCCACGTGTCCAAAGAGAGGGCTCGCAGGGATTCGGCGGATTCGCATCTGCGTAGTTCCGAGGCGGTCACTGGCTATCACGTGGAGGCCACCGATGGCGAGATCGGTCACGTGGACGGGTTCATCGTGGACGATGAGCTTTGGGCGATCCGCTACCTTGAAGTGGCCACCCGGAATTGGCTGCCTGGAAAGAAGGTCCTGGTTTCCCCTGCGTGGATCGTCCGCGTAAGCTGGCTGGATTCCAGAGTGTACGCGTTCCTCTCGCGGGAGGACATCAAGAGCGCGCCGGAATACATCGAGTCCGGATTGTTGACCCGGGATTATGAAAACCGGCTTCACACTCACTATGGCCATCCGCCGTACTGGCTGCATGAGGCCGAGCACCGGGCCTCATTTCCGATGAGCAGCGTTTAAGACTTAACCCCGACGCAAAACTGGTCAAAGGGCAGCAGACAGTTCGCTGCCCTTCTTTTTACTTGCGCTCGAACAAGAGCGTGATCGGTTTGCGCCCCTGCCTCGCCACGTTGACGGTCATAATGCCGTCCGCGGCAAGGGTGTACGTTTCAAGCGTGACCGCGCCTGGCTGCGTTGTGGTCACCTTCAGGGCATCGTGATCCCACTTGGCTTTCGTTTTGAAGTCCTTTCCGCTGTGAATCGTGGCGCTGTTGTCGCTGTCGATCATGTCGCGATAGAAGGTGGTCCCGGTGGCGCTTTCATACGCAAAATTGCGGGCCACCGTGATCTTCCCCTGCCGCTCATTGATGGTCACTGTCCCGGGTTGAATGACGGACTGGCCGGCAAAGTCGCTCCTGGCCGGAATCAGCGTCCAGGAGCCGTTGAGCGCGGTGTGCCGGCTCGCGAAGACGGCGGAGGCGGCCAGCAGCGTTGTAAGCACGACCCCGGAAATTTGGATCTTCATGATGTTTCCTTTCAGGTGCGTTATTTTTGAGAGGAGGTTGGGCTGATGCTCGCCGGATAGACCAGGATTTCAATTTTCCCGCTCTCCCCTGCGTCGTCTGTTTTGCCCAGGCCCATGGTCTTGATGCGAGTGTCGTCCAGGCGGAAATTACGGACCAGGTAATTGCGGATCACCATGGCTTGCGCCTGCGTGGTGGTGCGCTCCTTGTCCGAATCGCCCTTCATGCCGGCAGCGGCCGTAATCACCACCGCGCCGAATGGCGCAGCCTGCAGATATTGCCCGACCTCCTTCAGCGCTTTCTGATCCTTCAGCTTTGCCGCATCCGGCTTGTCGAAAATCTGCTTGGCCTCGTAGGTGAAGCTCTTTTGTGGCGCGCCAGCCGGCAACTTCACGATTTCATGCTTCTTCAGTTCGTTCGAATCGACGTATCCCCGCTTATTGAAGAAGCCTTTCAGTAGAAAGTTGCCTTTCATCGCCTCGGCGTCATCCTGCATCGAGGTGACGGCGGCCGTCGCCTGGTTGTAAATAGTCTTGTTGTTGATCAACGCTCCCACCGTACCCTGGCCGTGATCGATCTTCTCCGAAATATTATTGATGTTCGCGGTGGCGCTTTGGATATTTTCGAGCGCTCCCTGCGTGGTGTCCAGGATCTGGTTTGTCTTCCCGAACAAGTCGGAAATGTCGTTGGGCGGCTGCGAGCCGATCGTCTCGCCGCCTCGCAGTTTGGCCGCCTCCATCGAGCCGAAGGAGATCTCCACGTACTTGTCGCCCAGCATGCCTTCGGACTTGATGTCGGCCATCGAATCCAGCTTTACGATGCTCTGCGTTTCCTTCTCCAGATCCATCAGCACGACCACTTTCCCGTCTGGCTGCTTCGGCAGCAGGATCGTTCTCACGGAGCCCTTACGCAGGCCGCCTACCCTCACATCCGCGCCTTCGTTCAGTCCGGCGACGTTGTCAAAATCGGCTCTGACCTGGTAGATCGAGCGGAACATCGATGCCCGGCTGCCGATGAGGAACACGCCGATGGCCAGAATCGCCAGCGTGATGGAGATGAATGCTCCCAGCCTTAGGTTTTGCGACATATTTGCCTCATGCGGCATCGCTCAGAAATTGAGTGATGAACGCATCCTTGCTCTTTTCCAGATCTTCGAAGGTTCCGGAGATCGAAATATTGCCGTCTTTCAACATCACCAGGCGATCTGAGAAATGATGAGCCGCGTGCATATCGTGCGTCACCACGATGGAGGTCACATTCCTCTCCTCGCGCAGCTTCTGAATCAGCCTTCCAATCTCGGCGGCGGTGATGGGGTCAAGCCCCGCGGTCGGCTCGTCGAACAGCAGGATTTCCGGATCGAGCGCCAGGGCGCGAGCCAGGCCCACCCGTTTGCGCATGCCTCCTGAAATGTCGGAGGGCATTTTTTCCAGATCTTCACTCAATCCCACGCTGAGCAGAAGAGCCCGCACCTTATCTGCCCTGTCGGAGTCCGACAGCTTCGTGTGCCGCCGCAAGGGGAACGCAACGTTTTCCGCAATGGTGAGCGAATCGTAGAGCGCGCCTCCCTGAAACAGGAACCCCACCTTCATTCGCATTTTGTTTAGCTGATCCATGAGAAGACCGGTGGTGTCCACCCCCCGAATGAAGATCGATCCCGCGTCGGCCTTTTCGAGACCAATCAACAAGCGCAGGAAGACGCTTTTCCCCGTTCCGCTCCTGCCCAGGATGGCGAGGATTTCGCCCTTGTTGACGCTGAGATCGATGCCTTTCAGAACCTGCTGCGCGCCGAACGCTTTGCGCAATCCTTTGACGACCACTGGTTGCGGTTCCATATTTCCTTAGGGAAAAAAGACGAGAATGAGGCGGACCAACAAGACGTCCGCCAAAATAATGAACCGGGACGACAGAACCACGGAACTGGTGGCGGATCGTCCCACGACCGCCGTTCCTCCCGTTGTCCGCATCCCTTGAAAGCAGGACACCGTGCCGATAATCAGGCCGTAAACAGCCGTCTTGAGCGTGGGAGGAAGAAAATCGCTGAACGTGACGCCGTTCATTCCATTGTTGATAAAAAGCTGGAACGAGATCGGCTCGGTGAGCGTGCTTGTGACCCAGCCCATCAGGATTCCGCAGGCATCGGCGGCAAGCGTAAGAAACGGAAGAACAACGATGCAGGCCAGAATTCTCGTCGCGGCAAGATATTTATAGGGGTTAACCGCGGATGCTTCCATGGCATCGATCTGCTCGGTGACCTTCATCGACCCGAGCTCCGCGCCGATGCCCGCGCCGATGCGTCCGCTGGCGACCAGGCCGGTGATGATCGGCCCCATTTCCTTGATAACCGAAAATACGAGCATTGTCGGCAGCATCGCCTTCGCGCCGAATCGCACCAGACTGGCTCGCGACTGCAGGGAGAGAACCACTCCGGTAGCCGCTCCGGCGAGCGCGGCCAGGGGCAGGGATTTCGCCCCCGCTAAATCCATTTGATGCACGAATTCCTGCCATTCGAAGGGAAGCGTGAACAGAGCTTTGGCGACGCGGGCGCAAAACACTCCCAGTTCACCAAGCCATTCGAATCCCGCCGTCGCGAAGTCCGCCGTTACCGGACGAACTTCCAATGCCGGGCTGACCGGTGTTGCCATCTCGGTGAGCTTATATGCAGATGAGATGCCAAATTGGCAAGGCCCGGCTGCGAGCATGCCGGCGAACGGAAGATCGTCGTCCTAACTTCCTGCTCCTGCTCGTTCACAGGACGCCCGCGGCCTTGAACCAAAAGCCGACTCTTCGGGGAGTTTGGAAATCTGGTGGGTCTGCGGCGTGACGCGCCCCCGCCTCAGTGACCGCAACCACCAGTCCACGTTCCTCGCGGCGTCCCGCTTGGTGACCCCGTATCTCTCGCACATTTGTTCGACCAGATAGATTCGCCACGCTTTGATGTGATCACATTTCATGTGAATCCTATCTCCTTGTAACGGAGGCCAATCTTGCCGAGGCGGCCCGCCTCCTCCGATGGAGCGGGCCGCTTTAGTAATGCAGGAGTTTGTTTAGCAGGTTTAAGGCCAATAGCGGTCTCGCCATCGGATCTGCATCTTACAGGTGCGATGGAGTCCCAACCAAGGGCTCGGCTCTTCGGAAGGTGACCTTTTACGGTCAGGTGGTCAATCGTCGGCTCACAAATCCGCGCGGGAAATACCCAGTTTCTTCATCACTGCGTTCAAGGTCGTCCGCGGCATCCCGAGACGCACTGCCGTCTTGCTGACCACCCCGCCAGTTTCGCGGAAAACGCGCAGGATATAATCCCGCTCCACTTCCTGAAGCGTGGAATTGTTTGCCGCCTTGTCCTGCTCGCCGCGCAGTTCCGCCAGGGGAGCGCGGAGCGTGGCGCCAGGGGAAAGGATCACGGATCGTTCAATAAAGTTCTCCAGCTCCCGCACATTGCCGAGCCACGGAAAACTCACCAGCGCTTGCATGGTGCCCGCAGGAATCTTCTCGATCTTTCGGCCCATTTGGCCCGCGAATTTGTTGATGAAATGATGGACAAGGGCAGGGATATCCTCAGGATGATCCCGCAATGGCGGGGTCGTGATCGGGAACACCTTGAGCCGGTAGTAGAGATCGCTCCGAAAGAGCTTGTCCCCCATCATCTGAGTGAGATTGCGGTTGGTCGCGGCCAGGAGCCGGACATCGATAGGGATGGTTCGCGTGCCTCCCAGTCTCTCGAACGACTTCTCCTGGAGCGCCCGCAGCAGTTTCGGCTGAAGTTCCAGCGGGATGTCGCCCACTTCATCCAGAAACAGGGTTCCCCGGTGGGCCAGTTCGAAGCGCCCGATTTTCTGCGACAAAGCGCCGGTGAAGGCGCCTCTCTCGTAGCCGAACAGCTCGCTTTCCAGTAGACCCGTTGGAATCGCGGCGCAGTTCAGCGTGATGAACGGACACTTGCGGCGGGGGCTCATCCGGTGGATGGCGTTCGCAATCAGTTCTTTCCCGGTGCCCGTTTCGCCAAGAATCAAAACGGTGGCATCGGTGGGAGCCACCAGTTCGACCTGCTGCTGAATGCGCCGGAGCGCCGCGCTGGAGCCGACAATTTCCTCGAAGCCCGGATGCCGTTCCGCCTCGTGCCCTGTACTCTCCATCACGTCCCTGTCCTGGAGATCCTGCACGAACGAAATCCAATTGAAGGGAGAGATCCTCAACACCGCCGTGGCAATGAGGACCGGCACACGGGTTCCGTCCTTTCGCAGGAACTCCTTCTCATAAGGCGTGCAAGCGCCGAACCGCAACCCTTCTTCGTGCGCCACTTCATCGAGCGGCTCGAATTCCGGAGGAGTGAGATCGCGCCAGTTCAGCGTGCCGTCATGCAGATCTTCACGGCTATATCCCACAAGCGAGAGAAACGCGTCATTGGCCTCCGGGATGCGATCAAATTCGCCGGAAACGATCCCCGCGATGGTGGGCTTTTCCGCGATGAGGCGGAGACGGGAGCGGTCCGCGCGCAGCTTCTCGTCTCTTTCGTGGCGGTTTGTGAAGTCGCGGACCACCCGGGCAAACCCCTTCAGTTCTCCGTTGTCGTCTTTGAGCGCCATCGTGATGACGTTGGCCCAGAAGCGAGATGCGTCCTTTTTCAAGTTCCAGCCTTCTGACCCCCCGTGCCCGTCGGCCACGACCCTCTTCAACTCCTCCTGAAGCGCTAAAGCAGCGTCCTCCCCGGGACAAAGCAGCGACACGTTTTCGCCGGCGATCTCACTCTGGCTGTAGCCATAGATGCGTTCCGCCCCTCCATACCAGGCGGCAACCCGCCCGTCGACGTCCAACAGATACAGCGCAAAGTCCTGCACCCAGGCCGGCACGCTGGCTTTCAGCGAGCTTTTTCCGCTTGGCGTACCGTCGCCTTTGTCATGCAGCATCAGCAGGTGACGCACCGGAAGCACGTTCCCTTTGACGGAATACTCAACCTCGCGGGGCTTTCCCTCCGGGTCCAGCAGGGGAATCGTTCCCTCCTGCTCGCCTTCCTGAAGGAATTCGCTCCAGCGCTCCGAAATCACCGGCTTGAAACCGGGGGCCGCAAAATCGTCCAGCCGGTGACCGATGATCGTTTCGCGCGGCACACCGAGAAGCTTACTCGCGCCTACACTGGCATCATGATACTGTCGGTCGTTGTCAGTCAGCAGGATGGGCGCAGAGGGATGAAATACGATGGCACGGAGCAGGGCTTCCAGCTCCCTCGGACCGTTTTCGGAAAGCCAACGGTTCACGTCCGGCTGAGAGGCCGTGGAGTTCAGAAATTTCTCCTTCGCCCCGTCAATCCAGGGAAGCCATCGGCCTGCGCATCAACTGCTCCAAGCAGCGGGCAACCTTTTTTGGCAGTTGCCCTATTTTATAAATAAAAGCACAAGGATTCAAGCCCCCCCCACAAAGTGACCATATTTGGTCACAAAGCGATCCGCTCGATCCGCCGGGAACGGGGCGAGAGCTCACCTCAATTTCTAGCCTTTTCAGCTTGCGATCCGGACGCCCGGATTTGGTCAAATGACTTCCGGTCGTCATAACCAGGCGGCCCTAGCTGCCCTCGATGCTGCTGAAATTTGGCGTCTAGCGTGCAAACAATAGTCCGGTTTCCGACGGACCCCGAAGTGCCTTATCTCAAGCGGCGGGATCTGCCGCGCATGGAACAAGGAGAAACAAAGTGAAATTACTGAAAACATCGACAGCAATGTGTTGCATCGCGCTGATGGGCGCGGTCTTCACCACAGTCGCCAAGGCTGACGACTGGAACAACAAGACCGTGATCAGCTTCAGCGGTCCGGTTGAGATTCCGGGCGTTCACCTCACCGGTTGGGGCGTTCTGCCGGCCGGAACTTATGTCTTCAAGCTGATGGATTCGCTGTCCGACCGGCACATCGTCCAGATCTTAAGCCAGGACGAAAGAACGGTTTACGCCACGATTCTGGCCATCCCGAACTATCGCCTGAAGGCCACCGACAAAACCGTGATTACGTTCAGCGAACGGCCGGCGGGCGAGCCGGAAGCGCTGCGCGCATGGTTCTATCCCGGCAAGAATTTTGGCGATGAGTTTGTCTATCCGAAGGCAAGAGCGATGGAACTGTCCAAGACGACCACCGTACCCGTCCTCTTCACTCCGGCCGAGCTTCCGGTTGAGGTCGCTGAGCCGATCAAAACTGTGGACGCGCCCGTGGTTGTGGAAATGAAGCGTGCGCCAATCATGGCGGTCCAGCCGACGGGCGAGGAAGTAGAGCTTGCCGCTGTGGTTACTCCGCCTCCGCCGGTCGAAGCCCAGGCCCAGGTAACGCCGGCGCCTATGCCGGAAGTGCTGCCAGCCACCGCGAGCACGCTGCCGCTGATCGGGCTGATGGGGTTGATCGCGCTGGGCTTGGCACTGTCCCTCCAGGCATTTGATAAGCGCGCCCGTTAGGTCAAGGAAAGGAAGTGGGGGCGGAAGCCCTCGTCCGCGCCAGATCCCGGCGCTCCGGGTGGTCCAGCAGCTCTTACCCGACGAAG
>VFSW01012146.1_pt1 | contig 12048 bp, 12 predicted proteins | sample 5358111 | NCBI WGS metagenome assembly VFSW01 (sample SAMN11554181, study PRJNA540505) | mine drainage metagenome | isolation source: sediment from site ElyBrook_90M | place: USA: Ely Copper Mine, Vershire, VT | collected 2017 | reverse complement strand
GCCGCCGGGAGGATGACGCGAGGGTCCTCGCCTGGCTGCGGGAGCGCGGCCCGGTCACCGTGACCGTGAAGCAGGTAGCCCGGGGGACCACCCTGCCCAGGTGCACCGTGCGCGCGTGCGTGGCCGCCCTCGGCGACGAGGGACTGGTATGCCTGATGTACGACCCGTCAGACGACACCTACCTGGTCCGGCACATTCACGCGAGTCCCGGGCCCTGCGAGGAGTCGCTGGGGGTGACCGTCCGGGAGGTTCACCCGGACTGGTGAGTCGTAGCTACTCGATATCCCCGCTCTTGTGCCGTTCCAGGTGCCGCCTCTTGGCCTCCTGGGCGTCCTTGCGGGTGTAGTACCCGTAGGAGTTCCCGAGGCCGGGAGCGTCTTCTATCACGGCCTCGTCGCATACCGCGCAGTCCACCAGGAGCACGGGGGTGATGGCTACCTCGGAGGCTGGGATCTTGGCCACAGCTAGCAGTGCTCTCTCAGGGTGATGTCCACGGCCCCGAGGCGGACCAGGACGGCCCTGACCTCTTCCAGTGTTCGGGGGCGGATCTCGGCCATGGCCGCGAAGAACTCGGGTGCCTGGTCGCGGGCCGCGTTCAGGTCCTCGGGGTCGCAGTAAGGGTCGAGGCGGACTTCCCCGCTGCCGTCGTCCTCGATCAGCAGCCCCCAGTAGCAGCCGTCGCCGGGGACGCGGGCTGCGACCAGGATGTCCGGTACCTGTTCGGGCTTACTGGCGAGCACGGCCGGCCAGTACCAGGCTTCCGGCTCGAAAGAGTAGGAGAAGACTGCATCGGCCGGGAGGTTCACGACTCCTCCAGCTCAGCCGCTACGGCCAGCGCGTGCGCCCTGACGCTGATGCCCTCGCCGTTAGCGGCGGCCTGAATGGCTTCGGCTAGGCTGGCGTAACGAGGCGCGAACAGATATTCGTCGTCCAGGCGGGCCTGGAGCTGGTCGATCTGGGCCGGAGTGAGCCGGACACCATGTGCTGTCTCGACGATCGCGATGAGGTCGTCGTAGTCTTCTTCAGGTTCTGCCACGGCTACATCTTATCAAGGAAAGCTGTAATAGCTAGTCATCATCGTGATGACGGATTCCCCAGATGCCGGGGAGATGCACGGTCGAGGTTGCCGTGGGCGATGGCATGATGACGATGGGGACGTCCTGGCTCTGCTTGGCGAGGAAGACTCCGAGGAAGATCAGCAGGATGATCATTCCGAGGCAGCCGAGGCAGCCGATCGCCCGCTTGCCTGCGTTCATGAGGCTCCCTGTTCCTCTGCCTTGGCCCTGATCGCAGCTAGCACGCCCGCTGCGGTTGGCAGCAGGAACAGCTCGTCGAGGTCTTCCTTGCGAAGGATAGCGAGGAGGCCGCGCTGCTCGCGGAATGCCTGCCACTTGCGCGGCTCCTGCTGCCACCCCTTAGTGTCTACGTACAGCGGGCCGTGGTGCTGGAGTACGAAGTCCGGGCCGTAGACGCTGGCCTCAGCGCCGTTCCACCGGACGGCATCGGCGCGGTCGAAGAACTCGAAGGAGATTCCCCGCAGGGAGCACAGGCCAATGAACGCAGCCTCGTGGCCGCCCTGGATGATGTGGCCCTCAAACCCGTACTGGGGGACGCCCTTGTTGGCCTTGAGCCAGTGCTCCCGGTCGATGTACTTCTTCGGCCTGGTCGCCCAGGTGAGGAACTCCTGGCCGCACCCGCAAGCGCACGTGACCGTCACCGTCTTGCCGGAGTTCTCCCTGCGGTGAGCATAGGCATGCTCAGGGGAGCAGAAACGGTCCCGGCTGGAGCGGCCCGATCCGGTACGGCCGCGAGCGAACGGCGTCTTGCAGCACAGGCAGGTGATCTCCCTGTCCCCTGTAGACGCCTCGCCTCCGCGCCGGGCGCTGTCTTCTCGCTCTTCGGGAGTAGCCCCGAAGTTAGCTGCCTGTCCTGAGTCACGGGTTCGTCCCGGATCTCGCGCGACAACGATCCCGGCTTGCTTCAGCCACCGGGTGAGCGTAGGCAGCGGAGTCGAGGTGCGGTGCGAGATCTCGGACTGGCTGAGGCCGGCTTCCGCCAGGCGGCGGACCTCGCCGATCTTGCGGTCGTACGCGCTTGGTGCCCCGGTGCGCCCGCTGGGCAGCGTGATGTCGTGCTCGGCGGCGATCAGCTTCAGGGTGTCGTACCCGAGGTGCATCTGCTTGCAGATCTGGGTGGGGCTCACCCCGTCGGCTGCGAGCTGCCGGACGGCCGGGGCCTGCTCGGCGCGCATCTGACGGGCCGTCACGGTGGCCTTGTGCTCCCTGGCCTGTCCGGACTCGCGCAGGACGCGGTGGACTGTTGAAGGGGAGAGGTGCAGGTCCAGGGCGATCTTGTCGGCGGGTGCCCCTGTCTTCTCCTGGTGCTCCAGGACGCGCTGACGGGTAACGGAAGAAATGGTTGCCACGCGGAATAGCCTACCCGGTTAAATCTGAAGTTCACAATCCGAGCGAACACCCAAGTGTTCCATAACTAATCAATGTCCCGGAAAGCGAAGAGCCCTGCACCCGCTTCCGCAGGCCAGGGCTCTGTACCCAGAGGTTTCGTTATCCCTCTGATGTTGAGTTGTTACGACTTCGTGATAGTCGCAAGCCCTCTGGGGTTTAGGATACTCATGGCGATCATCTCGTCGAACACCCACCCCTTCCAGAAGGCTTCCACGTTGTGGTTCTCCTCGACGTCGAGCGAGTAGAGGATCGGGAAGACCCCCAGGAAGTTCGGCTCGGGGGCGAGGAAGATCTTCGCCTGCGGGACGATGATCGAGCGCTGGATCTGGAACTCACCGAAGCTGGTGATCGTCTCACCTGCGACAACGCGGTCCTTGAAGGCCCAGCCGGTCTGGTTGATGTCCCAGCGGAACATGTCGCGGTAGTCGAAGGGGTTGATCAGGATGCGGGCCGACGGAAGCTCGTGCAGGTCGGTCATCGCCACGGCCGAGTAGAGGCTACCCGGAGTGAGGTAGCCGCTCGCTTCCGTAATGTTGTGGTTGGGGGTGACCACGTGGTCCGGGCGGGTGGCGTAGTCGGTGACCGCCGCCTGGAGGAGCACCAGGAGCCTGGCGTCCTCCTGCTTGAGGATGGCCTGCTTGGTCTCGTCCTGAGCCTGCTCGACCGCGTTGATCCGCAGGTAGAACAGGTCCTCCTTGCGGATGGCGGGGCGGGAGGCGATGCGGAAGAACCGCACCGGGATCCGCTTGCCCTCGAACGGGGTCACGCGGACCTCGCCCTCGGTGCCGCTCAGGATGTACGCCTGGCCGAGGTCGTCCCAGACGTCGTACTCCACCGGGGTACCCGGCGTAACCGGGTCCTCGACCAGCACGTTCCGGACGATGCCCTGGTACCGGAGCTTGAGCTGGATGGGGCCGACCATCCCGACGCCCAGCCGGCGGAAGCCGTGCATCTCGTCGCTCAGGATGAGCGCCATCTTCCGGACCTTGGCCTCGCGCGTCAGCGAGACGCCGCCGGTCCGGTTCCTGCGCGCCTCGATCTGGGCAACGTAGTCGTCGCTCTTGCGCGATGCCACGCGGGGCCGGAGGCCGCCGCCGGGAGCCAGCGCCAGTTGCCCGCCGGCCGAAGTGGTCGCCAGCTCGTTCATGGTTTCCCTTTCCTGATTTCCCGCGTGCCCGCGCTTAGTCCCTGACCGCCGTCAGCATGGCCGCGTCGTAAGGCGACAGGCCGCCGATGGTGAGCTTGGTGGAGGAGTTGACCTTCAGCAGCCGCGCCACCGGGGCGGAGATCCCGGTGCTGGACGACCAGGGGACGAGCATTCCCTGGTTGGCGGTCGCCGTGGAGACGCCGATCAGGTTGGCACCGGAGCCGTCAGCCGGGTCGGTCCAGGTCTGGGTGGCGTCGAACGCCGGGGCGAGGATCTCGAACTCGGCGTCCTGGCCGAGCACCCACACCGCGAAGGCGTTGATGCCGGCGTAGAGCAGCTCGTCGATCCCGTCGCCGCCGACGTACAGCGCGCCCAGCCCGTAGACCGGGACTGCGGCGGCGGTGACGTCGGAGCCGGCGTTCCCGGTGTGGGCCGCGCCGGTCATCGTCTTGCCGCCCATCTGGGTGCTGTTCGCGCCCGCGAGGGTCACCAGGTCGCCGCCGGTCCGGACGAAGCCCATGCCGGGCCAGATCGGCACGGCCCTGGTCCACGCCGGGTCCAGGAAGCACGACTTGGGGGTCGCCTGCGTCCAGGAGTAAAGCGGCCTGATCGTCCGCTTGACATAATCGTTCGACAGGTAGGTCCTGATCATCGGACTGTTTCACCTTCTTGTTCGATGAGTGGCCGTAGGTACAAGCGACCACTATCCTTAGGACCATGACGATCCACCGGCTCAGCAACGTGGACGAAGCTGCTCGCACGGCGGACTGCTCCGCATGCGGGCACGTCTCGATTAAGGTCCGAGGCACTGACCGATCGGGCGCTGTCGCCTGGCGGTGCCTCGGCCGCCTGGTCACCCAGCACTTCCTCGCCGACATCGACGAAGCCTCGCGCACCGCCTTCTGCCGGGGCTGCCAGAAGATCGTGGAGATCAACAGCAACGCCGCCCGCAGCAAGGGGTGGGTATGCGCCGTTAAGGCGCGAGCCGACGCCGCCGTTAACCGAGGGTCCCGGCCGGAAGCAAAGCGAGCAGTCAACAAGGCGTGGCGCGATGCGAACCCAGACCGCATCCGGGACTACCAGCTTCAGCGGCTCTACGGTGTCTCCCTTGAGGAATACAAGAGAGAGGTCACCAGGCGCGGCGGCCGGTGCGACGTATGCGGAGAGGTTCCCCAGGGACCCGGACCCAATGGCGCGGCCCTCTGCGTTGAGCACGACCACGGCACCAGGGAGATCCGGGGTTACACCGACCGGGACTGCAACATCATGATCGGAGCGGCCGGGGACGACCCCGTGCGCCTCGCCCAGGCCATCGTCTACCTGAAGCCCACCCTGGAGCAGCTCCGCGACATCACCCGCATCCTGTACGGCTACAGCGGACCCGCACAGGGGCATAAGCTCCTGTGAGTCCTCGCTGTCGCGGTACGTGCGAATCATCGGGCTTTACTCCGTGTCCTGGTCTGGCCGGGCCTGAGGGCCCTCTGCTATTCCTTCTGGGGCGGCGGGGGGAAAAGGCGTTGTCATGTGAGCGTTGTCGTGTCTGCGGAGAAGAGCGTGGCGAGCGCGCCGGCGGGAATGAGCCCGTATTCCTCGTCCGACAGCACCACCACCGCGCCCGCGCCGTAGCGCAGCCCGTTGGGCAGCACCACGTTCTTCAGGCCGGAGTGGATGGTCACCTGATGGCTCACGGTCCCTCCCAGGTATCCGGTCGCCGTGCCGCCTGACCCCGCCGTGAGCACGCCCTTAGCGCCCGCCGTCAGCGTCCCGAAGTCCGCGTCGGTGAGCGTGAAGGCGTCCCCGGCCGGGTGCCTGATCCCCTCGGGGGTCACCAGGTTCCCGTGGCCGGAGTTGACGACGAGCGTGTAGGTCATCAGTCGAACAGGTCCGAGGCGTCCAGGTCGTCGGCGGCAGCCGGCGCGTACTGCATCGACGCCCCGACTGAGGCGAGCGACGGGATCTGGCGGGCGGCGGTGCGCTGCACCGGGCGTCCCTGCTGCGGCCGTCCGAACCCGTTGCGGCCGAGCTGCTCCAGGGTGGAGATCTCGTGCTCGATCATCACCGTGGGCAGCGACGCCGTGCGCTCGATCCGCTCGGCGACCGCCAGCTCCTCGCCCTGGTCGAGCCCGGCCTGCACCCGCAGCTTCGCCAGCCGGATCGAGGCGAACGTGCGCCGCGACGCCTCCGCCTCGTTCCGGGAGGCCGCCTGGGTGAGTCCCTGCTGGGACTGCTGGCCGCCGCCCTGGGCGTCGAGGATCCACGGGAACGCCGAGCCGTTGTCGCCCTGGCCGCCGATGCCGGGGCCGTGGGCCTTCAGCGGGTCCGGGTCGATGCGGACGTCGGTCTCGATGCGCCGCTGCTCCAGCGGGACGCCGCCGTCCTGGCTGGGGTTGGTCCCCTGGACGGGCTGGGTGACGTCGATCAGGTTGGTGGCGGGAGGCGTCTGCATCTCCACGCCGGGGGTGATCGCCGTGGTGGTCTGCTGGGCGGGCACCCGGGAGTTCGCGCCCGGGGTTGTCCCGGGACGTCCAGGATTGTCCATGGACTCCGGCTGGAGCGCCTGCTCGGTCGTCTCCGACGGCGGGCCCTGCGGCGGGTCCGGCACCGGGCTGGCCGGGTTGAGGATGTCCGCCTGCCGGCGCAGTACCCGGCGGCCCACCTCGGCCAGCTCCCGGTCGATCCCCGCAGCGGAGGCGAGGTAACGGAGCTGTGCCGACAGGACCTCGTTCTGCGCGCTCAGCTCGGCGATCCGGCGCGCCTGGGCCTGCGCGAGAGCGGCGGCCGTCTTGCTTGCTGGCATGTCCTTGTCCTCGTCTTCCTCGTCCTGCTCGTCCTCAGGCTCTTCGCCCTCGGCAGACGGGTCTTCTGCTCCTTCCGGGGGTGCCGCCCCGTCCTCTTCCTCGGTCTCCTCCTCGGCGGCCTCGTCTTCCTCCTGCTCCTCCGGCGTCTCCCCGTCCTCGTCGGCCGGGTGGAGCGCCGCCATCCCGCACGCGGGGCACGGCACGCCCGGCTGCGCGGCGGCGTCCGTCTCGAAGGTGGTGCCGCACGCGGGGCAGATCAGCTCCTCGGCGTACAGGTCCTCGCCGTCGTCGCTGCCTTCCTCCTGCGCGAGGGCCTCGTCCTCCGGCGGGACCGCTCCCTCGGGGCCGGGAGGGACCTCTTCCTCCTCCTCGTCCTGGGGCGGCTGGCCGTCGAAGCCCTGCGGGCCTCCCTCGCCGCCCTGGACGGTCGGCACCCCGTCGGGGGCGATCTGGTCCGGGTGCACGAGCTGGCCGTCGGCGTCATCCCCGGACCCGATCTGCGCCGGCGGGGCGAGCGGGAGCCCGGCGTCCTGCGGGGCCTGGGCCTGCTGGCCGTCCGGTGGCAGCTCCACGTCGCCCGTGGCGTCGAGCTGCTCGCGGACCTGCTTCGCCCGGTCGGTGTCGGGGTCGCGGAAGACGGAGGGGGGAACGACGAACCCGCAGACCGGGCACCGGCTGCCGGACCACACGTTGTGCTCGCCGCAGACCGGGCACTCGTCCATCCGCAGGGTGTCCACCTGGGGAGGCATCCGGGTCTCCCCGTAGGCCAGCCTCGGCGACGCGGCCCTGGAGTTCACCGACTGGCGCAGCGTGTAGTCCATCGGGCGGCTGGTGTCGCCGTACACGGTGGCCCGCTGCTCGCGCGGCCCCATGTAGCCCGGCATGGCGGAGTCTTCCTTCCACCCGATGCGGCCGAGGCACCCCTGGCAGAGCATCGGCACCTTCGCGCTCTGCGGGTGGCCGGGCTCGCTGAAGTCCCCGCCGCAGGCTGCGCAGTGGGTGCCGCCCTCGGCGAGCGCGCCGTGGTAGTGCATGTTGTGCTCGCCGACCTGGCCGGGGTACTCGTGGTGGTGGTGCTGCACCCAGCGCCTGCGGCTGTTGTCGCCCATCTGCACGCGGCCCTTGCCGCCCGCGCCCTTTTCGCCCGAGGCGTCCTGCTCGGTGTTCTTCCGGATCTGCACCAGCCAGGTGGTCGCCTGCACCTGGTGCGGGCTGATCTTCCGCCCGTAGTGCGCCGACAGGTGCTTCGCGGCCTCGCGGTACTTGTCGGCCACGTGGTCGTAGTGCTGGACCTGCCCGATCGGCATCCCGCCGTACTCCTCGTCGGACAGCCGGTGGCCGACGGCGACGGACATGGCGTGCCGGTCGATGACGACGCGCTCCGTGCCGTGCTTCACGTCCTCCGGGCTGTCCCCGCCGTGCTCGATCAGGTGGGCGAACGCCGCCGTCTTCGGCGCGGTCAGGACCTTGCTGTGGTGCTCGCCCGCCAGGATCCGGATGGCCTTGCGCTGGTGGTCGCCGAGCGCGCCGGTACCGGGTCCTGGCGGGTCTCCCTTGGCGGCCCGGGAGGCGTTGAACATGTTGATGGGCCACAGCGTGCGGGGCGAGTACGCGGACAGCAGGCCCGCGCCGAGCGCCCGGTCGCCCTTGCCGATGACGTGGGCGATGTCCCCGGCGTCGTTGTACCAGCGGTCGCCCAGGGCCCGCTCGTCGTCGGTGGCCGCGTGGTAGGAGGCGACGATGTGATGGGCGTGCACCGGGTGGTTCTCGAACCACGGGTGGTCGCCGCCTTCCGCCTCCCTCGCCCCGGTCGAGCGGATGTAGTCGATGTCGGCATTCGGGATGTCGTCCGGGTGAGGGTAGGAGTCCGAGCGGGCGCGGTGCGTTGTCACGTAGAAACCCCTCTTGTCCTTCTTGAGGCCCACCCCGTCGAACCGGGGCTCGCCGCCGTAGCCCTTCGCCGGCTTGCCCTGCTGCTTCTTCCGGCGCGCGGCGAGGAACGGGTCGGGCGGCATCTGCCCCTCGTCGCCCCTCGGCTTGCGGGGCAGCGGGTGGCCGCTCAGCTCCTCGAACCGGCCGTGCAGGTACTCCCGCATCGCCTGCTGCGCCTGGTCGCGCCGGGCATCGACGCCGGGGATCGACGCGAAGACGCCCTCGGGGTCAGCCGGGGTGGCGGGGTGGTCGCGCTTCATCCCGTCGTGGTGGTGCCAGCCGCCGTTGACTTCCTGCTTGCGCATGTTGACCCGGACCTGCTCGCCGCAGACCAGGCAGTGGGTGCCCCCGTAGGTCTGGTACCGGTTGACGGCAGTCCTCGGGTGCATCCGCACCGTCGGGATTTCCGTCGCGGCGTCCCGCATGTACGAGTGCAGCCGGTGGTACCCGTCATCGACGTAGTTCGGGTTGTCGTCGCTGACGATCAGCGGCCAGCGGTTTTCTCTGGGGTAGCGCGGGATCGGGTGGGTCGCCAGGGTCTCCTGGTGGTGCGCCTCCCAGTCGCCTGGCCCGTACTCCCGCTTGAACTCGTCGTCCGCGTCCATGTAGCGGTCCAGGAACTGCTCTCTCGGCTCCTGGCGCGGCTCGTAGAGGTAGTCACGCGGGGTGCTCGACGGGTGGGCGTTGCCCTCCTCGATCATCTGCTCGTGGTACTGCGCCACCGACGCCTGCTCGTGCGGCGCAAGCTCGCCGAACTCCCGCAGGGTCTGGGACGAAGCCGTAGAATAAAGGCTATGGTCAGCAGGTCTGAAGTGAGCGGACAGTTCATCCGAACGGTAGCCGAGGTAGACCGTTTCCTTACGTCGATCGATTTCGGCCCAGGGGTCGGCGCGTGCTACCCGTGGACGGGCGGGACGTTCGACAGCGGCTACCCGCGCTTCTCCCTGTCGGACGCGCGGCGCACGAGCGTCCGGGCGCACCGCTACGGATGGAAACTGCTGCGCGGCCCGATCCCGCCGAAGCTGGTGGTCTGCCACTCGTGCGACTTCCGGCTGTGCATGAACATGTGGCACTGGTTCCTGGGCACGAACGCGGTCAACTCGGCCGACATGGTGGCCAAGGGGCGCAGCCTGCCGGGATCGGCGAATCCGTTCGCCCGCCTGACCGAAGCTGACGTCCTGGTCATCAAGCGAGACCTGCTGCCCCAGGTGGCTGTGGGCAAAGGACGCACGAGGCGAGGCCAGCTCACCCTGGCGGATATCGCCCGGCAGTACGGGGTCACCCCGATGGCGATCTCCAGCATCCGCGCGGGCAAGACGTGGGGACATGTCCTTTAGACCGCGCGCATCAGGAGTACCCAACACGAAAGCCGATGGGTCGGCCGGGTCCTCCACCAGCAGCGAGTTCTCGAAGAACGACAGCCCGGCGCAGACCTCGTGGACGAGCTTCTCCTCGACCTTCCCGGTCACCTTGTTGCGGGCGCGGATCTTCTTGCCCTTCATGGCCGGGAGGTGCCGGCAGTACTCGGCGGGACTGGTCGCCTTGTTGCCGCAGGCCGAGCAGGTGGACCAGTCCACGTCCACGCCCATCGAGGTCCGGTTGACCCGGCCCGCCAGGATCGCCTTGCACAGGCGCGGGAACCTCACCGCGTCGATCTCGTGCAGGCCCTCCACCCAGGTGTCCGGGGTGCCGTCCGGGTTCCGGTCGCGGTGCAGCGCGACCGCGACGATGACGCCCCGGGCCCGGCGGTGGTTCGCGTTGTGGTGGTTGACGAACACCGGCTTGCCCAGGAAGCTCCTGTACCCCTTCTCGATCTCGTCGGCCGGGAACGTGTCGTGGTTGTCGTTGGTCCGGCTGGAGATCATCCGGGAGCGGACATAGAGGTAGCCTGGCCGGGCGTCGTACTTAAATTCGATTCTGTGAGCCGTCTTAGCGATTTTCCCGCTAGAAGGCCCAGCAGAACCCCTCCACGCCTCAAGGATCTGGAGGGAGGCGTACTTACGGATCACCGGGGTACCTCCGTTCCCTTCTTCCGGGGCGGTGAGATATTGGAATATGAGCCTGAAGCCGGATGTCTGTTGTTAAAATCAGTCGTGAGGCAAAGCGACATGAAGTGCCGTGGTCCCGAGTGCGAGCGCGATGCGTTCTGTAAAGGGCTGTGCAACTCGCACTACGCGCAAGAGCGGAAAGGCAGGCCGCTGGCCCCGTTGCGCGAGCGGAGGTCCGAGGTCCCGGAGAAGTGCATATTCGCCGGGTGCACCAGGAATCACTTCGCCAAGGGGTACTGCTCGCCTCACTGGAAGCAGCTAAGGAGGGGCAGCGGCCTGAAGCCGCTCACGGCCTACCGCGTCGATTGCTCGTTCCCCGGGTGTGGCAGGCCCCACTCGGCGCACGGGCTCTGCGACGGACATGACATCCAGCGTCGTGCCGGCAAGCCGCTCGCCCCGCTGCGCGAGCGGAGAGGCGGGGGGACGTGCGTCAAGTGCGGAGAGCCGACCGTTGCCAGGGACATGTGCCAGCGGCACTACAACCAGTGGCACTGGGCCGAGTCAGAAGAGGGGAGGGCGGCTCGGCAAAGAGCGTTCCGGCGGCGCAGAGCGCTCAAGATGACCTGCGACGTCTTCTTTGTGCTGCCTCGCGACCGACGCCGGATGGTCCACAGGTACCGAGGCATGTGCGCCTACTGCCAGGAGCGCCCCTGGTCTCACTGGGATCATGTCGTTCCGCTGAGCCGGGGCGGAAGCGAGTCGATCGGCAACCTTCTGCCTGCGTGCGATTCGTGCAACCCGTCGAAGAAGGCCCGCTACATCACCGAGTGGAGGTCGAAGGCTGGCAGCAGCGTTGCTTAATACAGCTTTTCTTGATATTGTCGTGTCAGCGAACGAAGAGCAGCCGCGAAGCAGGGACACTGGAGGAGAAGATGAACGAGGTAACGGTGCTGATCGGGGACCCGAAGTCACCCGAGTTCGGCCTGATGCTGGCGCGGAAGGTCGCCGAGGTGGCCGCCACCAAGCGCCACCGCCTGGCGGCCTACATGACTGACGGGCAGCACCCGCTGACCCTCGCCGCCGCCGAGGGCATCCTGCGGCACCTGAGCACCTGCTCGGACCTGGAGAAGGCGGGCGCGCCGATGGCACCTCCCACGGGAGCAGAGCGGTACTTCGCGCAGCGCGGGGAGGCAAGCTCCGAGTACCGGGAGGAGCACGTGGCGGCACTGGGCCGGGCGCACGCGGTCATCTCCGACATCCCCCAGGGCTTCTACGCCACCCCCAGCCGGACCGGGAACAACGACCTGGACTTCTGGAAGGTGCGCGTCAGCAAGGGCGGCTACCGCAGCGTGGCCCGGGTCATCGGCGGGGGCAGCGAGCAGCAGCCCCGGCTGGTCGAGATCACGAACCCCGAGCAGAGGAGGGCCCTCGGGGCTATCCTCCGGGCAGGGATCGACACGGCGGCCGATGCCTACGCCGACAACGAGAAGCGCTGCAAGAAGTGCGGCATCCACCTCACCGACGACGAGTCCAGGGCCGCCAGGATGGGACCGAAGTGCCGAGGAGACCGTTGACCGACTGGACCGCAGTGGAGACGCTGCTGACCGCCGCCGTGGGGCCGCCCGGGGGGGGCGGCCCCGGCGCGCGGGGGGGGACCCCCCCCCCCGCCGCGGGCGGGGGGGGCGCGCCCGGGGGGGGGGGGGCCCCCCCCCCGCGGG
>VFSW01012145.1_pt1 | contig 12049 bp, 8 predicted proteins | sample 5358111 | NCBI WGS metagenome assembly VFSW01 (sample SAMN11554181, study PRJNA540505) | mine drainage metagenome | isolation source: sediment from site ElyBrook_90M | place: USA: Ely Copper Mine, Vershire, VT | collected 2017 | reverse complement strand
TTAATATCCCATTTAGGTATTTACTTCCTTTTGAAGCAAAAGCTAATTATTCCATTGAAGTTCAAAGCGGCGGCAATTCGTGGTGCAGGAAGGTGATGAAGGAGTAAAGTTTTAAAAATTTACCCTTCTGGTTCAAGTGTTCCAAAATATTAAAGCAGACAATTGTGGACAGAATTGAACCTGTTGCTGCACGTAACACGCCACCTGTGCATATTTTAATTATTTTTATAACCTTTGCACACCATGGCGGAAACCATAGAAAAAGTAACCAATGAAACCCCACTGATGAAACAGTACCGGGGTATAAAGGAGAAGTATCCCGATGCCCTGCTATTGTTCCGTGTGGGCGATTTTTATGAAACATTCGGCCAGGATGCGATAAAGACTTCGGCTATACTCGGAATTGTGCTTACGCGCAGGGCGGATGTTGAATTAGCGGGCTTCCCTTATCATTCGCTCGATTCGTATTTGCCTAAACTGGTGCGTGCCGGGCACAGGGTTGCCATTTGCGACCAGTTGGAAGACCCCAAGCTAACAAAAAAAATAGTGAAGCGCGGAATAACCGAACTCGTTACGCCTGGAGTTTCTTATAACGACAAGGTTTTACAGCACAACTCCAATAATTTTCTGGCAGGCGTGTATTGGAAAAATTCCGATGCCGGCGTGGCTTTTCTCGATGTATCAACCGGTGAATTCCTTGTTGCGGAGGGCGACAGGGAGTACGCCGCCAAACTGTTGCAGAGCTTTCAACCTTCGGAGGTGCTCTATCCCAAAGACATGAAGAAGGACTACCATGAAATATGGGGAGATCGATATTACTCCTATGCCCTTGACGGTTGGATATACAGTGAAGACTATGCGCGGGAAGCTCTTCAGAAGCAGTTCGGAACCCTGTCGCTGAAAGGTTTTGGCATAGAAGGAATGAAACTCGCCATAACAGCCGCCGGCTCCATTCTGCATTATCTGCACGATACCCAGCACGACAAGCTGAAGCACATCAACAGCATTTCGCGCATAGAACGCGACCGTTTTGTGTGGCTCGATGAATTTACCATACGCAACCTGGAGCTTACAGAGCCTCTCCACCAGGAAGGCAAGTCGCTATTCGGGGTGCTTGATAAAACCTTGTCGCCTATGGGGTCGAGGCTTTTACGGCGCTGGCTCACCTTTCCGCTGAAAGAAAAACCACTTATTGAGGAACGCCTCGATATGGTGGAATTTTTTATGGCCAACGAGGATCTGCTGGAAAAAACAGGACAACAGGTTAGGCTGGCCGGCGATCTGGAAAGATTAATTTCAAAGGTGGCTACCGTACGTATTACACCCCGCGAAGTGGTTCAGCTGAAAAACGCCCTGCATGCCGTTGAGCTCATTAAGCGCTTATGCACCGGATCGGGCAACAGCCATCTTATTCGCCTGTCAGATCAATTGAACCCCTGCACAGCGATACGCAACAGAATAGAAAAGGAAATAGTTGCCGAGCCGCCGGCCCTTGTCAATAAAGGAAACGTGATAGCGGAAGGAGTGCATGCCGAACTCGACGAACTAAGGAAGATCGCCTTTTCCGGGAAAGATTACTTGCTTACACTTCAACAGCGCGAAACAGAAACTACAGGTATTTCATCGCTGAAGGTGGGCTTCAACAATGTTTTCGGGTACTACCTCGAGGTAACCAACACCCACAAGGCAAAAGTACCGCAAAGCTGGATTAGAAAACAGACCCTTGCTAACTGCGAACGTTATGTAACCGAAGAACTGAAGCAGTATGAGGAAAAAATTCTGGGTGCGGAAGAAAAAATATTGATGCTGGAAGAAAAAATCTTCAGCGAACTGGTTTTCGCCCTTGCCGACTATCTCGCACCTGTTCAGCTTAATGCCTCGCTCATCGCCCGTTTAGATTGCCTTACGGCATTTGCGCGGGTCTCCATCGCAAACAATTATACCAAGCCGCTCTTTACAGAAGAAAATAAAATAGAAATTGCCGATGGCAGGCATCCGGTAATAGAACAGCAGCTGCCGCCGGGCGAAAATTATGTAGCGAACAACGTTTGCCTTAACCACGACAGCCAGCAGATACTGGTGATTACAGGCCCGAATATGTCGGGTAAAAGCGCCCTGCTCCGGCAGGTTGCGCTTACAATCATTATGGCCCAAACGGGCTGCTTTGTTCCCGCCAGGCATGTAGAGGCCGGAATAGTGGATAAAATATTTACCCGCGTAGGCGCATCCGACAACATCTCCAGCGGCGAATCAACCTTCATGGTGGAGATGAACGAAACGGCAAGCATCCTGAACAACGTTACGGACCACAGCCTGGTATTGCTCGATGAAATAGGAAGAGGCACCAGCACCTACGACGGTATTTCAATAGCCTGGGCAATAGCCGAATATCTTCATGAACGGCCCGGGGCGCAAGCCAAAACACTGTTCGCAACCCACTATCACGAATTGAATGAGATGGCAAACATTTTCAGGAGGATAAAGAACTTCAATGTGGCGGTAAAGGAATCAGGCAACAAGGTAATTTTTTTAAGAAAGCTGATGCAGGGCGGAAGCGAACACAGCTTTGGTATTCATGTGGCAAGGATGGCGGGAATGCCGGTAAAGGTGGTTCAGCGCGCCGCCGAAATACTGAATCAGCTTGAAAAAACCCACAGCCCTGCCGTGAACAGCGCAAACATTAAGTCCGGCGCAGGAAACGATTCCTACCAATTGAGCTTCTTTCAACTGAACGACCCTGTGCTGGAGCAGATAAGGGAAGAAATACTGAATACGGATGTGAATTCTTTAAGCCCGATAGATGCCCTGCTTAAGCTGAACAACATAAGAAAACTGATTGAAGACCGCACAAAAGGCTGAAAGAAGGCCTTCCCCTCTAACAGAGACGGGAGTACCTATTTTGTAAGTATTTTTGCAGCAGCCGCCTTGCAGTCGTCCACGCCTTCCTGGGCATCTTCCACACCAAGGTCCAGGGCTTTCTGGAAATATTCGCAGGCCTTGTCTGTCTGTCCGATCTTGTGCCAATACTGTGCTATATGGAAGTAAGCTATTCCTACGTCGGGCTTTATTCTTATAATTTGCTTATAATCGTATATGGCCGATGCTTCCATTTGCATATTTTCCGACACCGCGGCGCGGTGCAGATGGCCGTCAATTGAATTGGGATTAAACTTCAGGGCTGAACTGTAATCATCAAAGGCTTCCTTGTATTTTTGCTGCTGCTCGAAATGAAGCCCGCGGTTGTAAAGCGCGGAGAAGTTTGTAGGATCAGTTTTTACAGCATGGTTATAATCAAGCAGGGCGGAATCGGTTTTCCCCAGCCCATCGAAAGCCATAGCTCTGCAAACGAAATAATTTGCCGAGTCGGGACATATTAAAGTAGCCATATCGAGGTTTGGCAACGCTTCGGCATACTCTTTAAGCTCCATCTTCTCCTTACCTTTTTTGTAAAACTCCAGTCCGGCCGTAAAGCAAAAGTTATTGGAATACTCCAGCTTTGCAGCCTGCATGGTATCGCTATATTCAATAGCTTTGCCAAGACAGGCGCAGGCGCCTGTCTTGTCTCCTTTCTCCTTTTTCAGTTTGCTTTGCTCGTAATATGCCTCGGCATAGCCGGGATCAATTTTTAACGCCATGTCTATGTCTCTGGCAACATTATCAGGATATGAGAGCCTTTTGTAGGTCATGGCCCTGTCATAATACGCCTGCGCCCATTCATGGTTAATTTTAAAGTTAGCAAAGGTGGTTTGCTTTTGATAGGTATTGGCTGTATCGTACCCGTGCATTTGCTGCAGGTAGTGGGCTACATTGTTCTGAAACGAATGGATATATGCGGAGAAATATGCTTCGGCCTTAGTATAATTTTTTGCCTTGTAGGCGTCCTCCCCGTTCTTTATATTATCATCTAATTGAGCATGAAGCAGCGAAAGAGGGAAGATGAACGCCGATAACAGTACAGTTAATTTTTTCATCTGTTCCTGAATTTTCAAATTAGATTTACAAAACTAATAAAATTTTATTTGGAGGGAGTGAAATACGCAGTCAATATAAGGATGCGGATATAATGATATATCAGCATTGTATGCAGCTCCGACGGGCTGAACATGTAGGCTCCTGTACCAATGGCCTCCGATAGGTTATTTTTTGCATATTTGCATACATTTTTGAAAGCACGCACCCCCTAAAACAGAAAGGGGCTGGCAGCTAAAACTACAAAACCTTACATTATGAAAGACTTCACCGGGTACATAAACGCCAACAGACAGCGCTTCATTGACGAATTGCTCGATTTTTTAAGTATACCTTCGGTAAGCGCCGACTCAAAGTACAAAAAGGATGTGGAACACGCAGCAGAATGGGTTAAGAAATCATTGCTGGCGGCCGGCACCGACAAGGCAGAAATAATACCTACCTCCATGCACCCTATCGTATATGCCGAAAAAATTATAGACCCCAAACTGCCGACCGTGCTCGCCTATGGTCATTATGACGTGCAGCCGCCCGATCCGCTCAATCTCTGGAAATCGCCTCCATTCGAGCCTGTGATAAAGGACGGAAAAATTTATGCGCGGGGCTCCTGCGACGATAAGGGTCAGGTATATATGCACGTAAAAGCGCTTGAGGTAATGATGAAAAACGGCGGTCCTCCGTGCAATGTAAAATTCCTGATAGAGGGCGAAGAAGAGGTCGGGTCGGTGTCGCTCGGCGATTTTGTAAAAAAGAACCGGAAAAAGCTGGAAGCCGACATTATTCTTATATCCGATACGGAGATCATTGCGAACGACGTGCCATCCATTACAGTAGGCCTAAGGGGGCTTACCTATGTTGAGGTGGAGGTTACAGGCCCCGGCAGAGACCTTCATTCGGGTGTTTACGGTGGTGCGGTACCTAATCCCATCAACATACTTTGCGATATGATAAACTCACTGAAGGACAAGAACGGACATATAACCATACCCGGATTTTATAAAGACGTTCGCGTAGTGCCTGCTAAAGAGAGAAAAGAACTGAACAAGGCACCCTTTAGCTTAAAAAAGTATAAATCCGAAGTAGGTATAGAGGATGTTACGGGCGAGAAGGGATATACAACCCTTGAGCGAACCGCCATAAGGCCTAGTTTGGATGTGAACGGCATCTGGGGCGGCTACACGGGCGAAGGCTCCAAAACGGTAATTGCTTCCAAAGCCTACGCCAAAATATCCATGCGCCTTGTCCCCAACCAGGATTCGGGTAAGATGACTGCCCTGTTCACAAAACATTTCAAGAAGATTGCCCCTCCCTCGGTAAAGGTAAAGGTAACCCCATTCCACGGGGGTGAGCCCGTATTGCTCGAAACCAATTCGGCAGGTTACAGGGCGGCAAGCGAGGCCATGAATACATCTTTCGGCAAAAAACCCATACCCACGCGCGGCGGCGGCAGCATACCTATTGTGGCACTTTTCAAAAAAGAACTGGGGCTCGATTCGGTTATGCTCGGATTCGGACTGAACTCCGATAATATACACTCCCCAAACGAACATTACGGGGTATTTAACTACATGAAAGGCATTGAAACCATCACGCTCTTTTACAGTAATTTCGCCAGGGAAGTTTCTAAGGTCAAATCATAAGCCAGCTCTTTATCCGGAATGGCTTGAACTCCCTTGCGCTGAAAAATAAACGCCACCCATAGTTGGTTTTTAAATAAAAGTGTATATCTTTGTGGCGCAATAAACTTAATATCAAACAAATCATGAAGATTTTTTCTTTAAAATCCTGCTTTGCAAGTATAGGTGCAAATATGCTAAATGGATTTAGGGTACAGACATGCCTCATTGCCACCTTGTTTTTAATCTTCGCAGCTGCGGCACCGGCGCAGATAGCACCCGGAAATAACCAACAAACACAGATTCAAAACAGGGTCACCGGCGATAAGTTTGAAGAATTAATGCGGTATTTTGTAACCGGTGTGAAGCAGGTAGAGCAAAAAACAGGCATAAGCGATCTGGAATACGTTCAGTTTCTTCGTTATTACATCAATTCATTGGATTCGGAGAGAGCTGTTTTTGGGAAAGCTATAGAAAGCGGCAAGGTAACCCTTGACAATGCCGACCAAAATCAAACAAGGGTGACAAATGAATGGGTAGCAAGATACCATAGATTTGTGGAAATAAGGAAAGAATTTCCACAGTCGGTAGCCGAGTATGAACACAGATTTGAAGCACCGCAAATAGCATGCACACCGGGATGTAACAACGTAAACTTCGGACAAGGTTCCCTTAATGGCTGGTATTGTTATTATGCTCAAAACAACTCCGATTTCGCCCCATGCAATTCAAATTGCTTTGATTTAGCAAATCAAACGGGAGGATTGCAGGGTAATGTTTGGAAGATGAATCCAATAGACCCTAACACCAGTACATATCAGGTGCATTGCACCACTAATTGGGGGAATGATAAAATTAACCCTGCCGACCCAATCCCGCCGGTGTCTCCCTGGGCAACCGCTCCCTATTCGGTAATGATAGGGGACTCTATCGGATTCAATTACGGCTCCGCCATAATAAAGCAAAAATTTAAAGTTGGACCTTCCAATGCAAATTTTACCTATGCTTTCGCAGTGGTACTGCAGAATCCTGCCGGTCACCCCTACTACGACCAGCCCTTTTTTATGGCAGCTATTCTTGATTCCAACAACGATACTATTCCCAGATGCGGAGCCTATTCATTTGTTTCCGGTGATAACCTTCCCGGCTGGAACCAATTTTTGTGGGGGGGTGAAAACTGTTTTGACAGAAATTGGACCATGGTGAGTGTTCCACTGGCAAAATATATAGGACAATGCGTTACGGTAGTTTTTGAAGTTGCCGATTGCGGATATGGCGGACATTTCGGGTATGCATATATAGATTGCTCCTGTTCACCGTTAGGTGTAATTTCATCATCCCCGGCCTTTTGCGGACAGAAAACAATTAACCTTACAGCCCCTCCCGGAGCCTCTCATTATTTATGGAGCGGTCCTCCCGGCGGAATAAAAGGTTACGACACCACCCAGGTTATTACAATTGACAGCTCCGGTACCTATGAAGTGGTTGTTACCCCAATTACAGGTTCTGCCTGTAATGATACACTTAAGATTAATGTGCCTAAACTGCCCGGCCCTCCACCAATACCGTCATTTAATGCCGATACCGTTTGCGTAGGAGATTCAACCTTTTTTAAAAATACCTCAACAAATCCCGGAAGCCCATGGACAGGATGCAAATTTTACTGGGACTTTTATAATATTGGAAACTGGAATGATACGGTTAATTCCAACCCATACTGGAAATACCTGCAACCCGGCGTGTACAAGGTAAAATTGCAGGAACTCGCATCTAACGGTTGCGGCAGCGACACCATAATCTCTATTAAGGTGGATAGCGGGATAAGCGGCGGGTTCACACCAAACCCTGCCACACAATGCGTCGGACAGCCTGTTAGCTTTACCAACAACACCCAGGGCGGTAACTCCTACAAGTGGTATTTTGACGACCCGAAATCGGGTCCGGCAGATAGTTCCTCATTGCAAAGTCCTTCACACACCTATGACTCCGCCGGTACCTATACCGTTACACTTGTTGCCAAAAACAGCGGCAATTGCAATGAAACAGTCACCGGGGTTGTAAACATACTTGCCCTGCCAAAACCCACCATTACCGGAAGCGATTCGCTTTGCCCTGCTGCGGTTAGCGGCACTCTCACCGCTTCAGGTGGCTTTTCAAGCTATAGCTGGGCGCCGGGCGGGCAGAACACTCAAACCATTACCGGCTTGTCTGCAGGCACATATACTGTTACCGTCTCAAACGGAACATGCAATGGAGATACGGCGTTTACAATTTATACCAAGCCCAACCCGATACCCGGCATTACAGCCAGCCCGGACAGTATCTGCGCCGGCGACAGCTCCCTGCTTACGGCAGGCGGCGGCGGCACCTACGCCTGGTCGAACCCGCCCGGTGGCACCAGCCCTACTGTAAAAGTAGTGGCAGGAACCTATACCCTTGCCGTTACCAAAAACGGCTGCACGCATGATACCACCATTACGGTTGTCCCCCTCTCGAACATAATACCGACCATAGGGCTTACCGCGAATAACCTTTGCCCTAACGACAGTACTACCCTTAAGGCCACAGGAGGCACAAGCTATAAGTGGTTGCCGGGCGGAATTTCTTCCGCAAACATTACGGTTGACCCTGGAACCACCTCTACCTATACCTGTGCCATTACCACGCCTTGCCGCGTGATAGACACTACCATCACCGTTACCTATAAGCACTGGCCTGCTATAGGCATCGGCGGCGATACGAGTATCTGCCTGGGTAATTCGGGTGTGATAACCGCTACAGGCGGAGGCACTTATAACTGGAACAACGGGCAGACTTCCGGCTCCATCATCATTGCTCCCGCAAAGGACAGTGTGTTCAGCGTACAGGTTACCCTCAACGGATGCTCTAAGGATACCAGCATTAATGTTAATGTGCATACTGTACCCCATGTAACCGTTACGCCTCCGAACAAGATATGTATAGGCAACCCCTTTACCCTTACTGCAAACGGGGCTTGCAACTACCTGTGGAGCAACGGAGCCACTACAAGTTCTATTACAGTTAGTCCCGCATCCACCACCACCTATACGGTAAAGGCATGGTGCTATAACGATACCATAGGCTGCGACACTATCCTCGGCTCGCAGATTATTGTAGATGCAGCACAGCTCCATGCCTGCTGCGACACCACCATTGTAAGCGGTGATACGGCTTCGCTCTCCAGTTATGGCTCCAACAATTATGTTTGGACACCCAACTTCGGCCTAAGTTGCGACAACTGCCCCAACCCTGTTGCCACGCCCTCCGTAACCACTACCTATACCGTAAGTTCTATCGATACTCTGAACGGCTGCACGCGCGATACCGTAATTACCGTGGTGGTGAATCGCCCCTGCAACAACATATATGCCCCCAATGTGTTCACACCGAACAACGACGGCATAAACGACGACTTTGTGATTTCGGTGGATACGCTTACCCCGAGCGGGGAGCGCTCGTCGTGGAACAACTTCACCTTCTATTCCATAGCCATATTCGACCGCTGGGGCAAGGAGGTGTTCTCATCCACCGACCCTGCGCAGCCATGGAACGGCAGGATACTGAACACGCAGAACCTGGTGCCCGACGGAGTATATTACTATGTAATAAAGACCACCTGCGGAGGCAGCAACGGCGAGAAGAAGGGATTTGTAGAGGTGCTCGGTGAGAAATAAAAGATAAATAACCTGATTGAAAAGAGACGTTTTAAAAACGTCTCTTTTTCTTTATGCAGGTACCAATCTTTTTACGCTTCGATTGCTATGGCTTATACGGAGACGCTGAAATCACGCAATGCTTCGTTTAAGGATGTTTTTGTGTCGGTGGAGGCTTTCCTTTTTCCGATAATCAAAGCGCAGGGCACGGAATAAGTCCCTGCGGGAAACTGCTTGGGCATGGAGCCAGGTATAACCACCGACCGCGGCGGCACTATGCCCTTGTATTCAACCGGCGCCGCACCGCTTACATCGATTATTTTGGTTGATCCGGTAAGCACCACGTTGGCGCCCAGCACAGATTCCTTTTGCACCCTTACGCCTTCTACAACAATACATCTGGAGCCTATGAAGCAGTTGTCTTCGATAATTACGGGAGCGGCTTGCAAGGGCTCGAGCACTCCTCCGATACCCACCCCGCCGCTTAGATGGACGTTTTTACCTATCTGCGCACAGGAGCCTACCGTAGCCCATGTATCAACCATGGTACCACCGTCAATATAAGCCCCTATATTTACATAAGAAGGCATGAGTATTACTGAATTTGCAAGAAAGGCTCCATAGCGCGCCAGGGCATGTGGAACGGCACGTACTCCTATTTCTTTAAAGTTTCTTTTAAGCGGAATTTTATCGTAAAACTCCAAATCGCCGGCCTTCACCACCTCCATTTTCTGAATCTGGAAATAGAGCAGAATGGCTTTTTTTACCCATTCATTCACCGCCCATCCTTCCCCGTCGGGCTGGGCTACGCGCAGCGCGCCCCGGTCAAGTTTCGATATGGTAACGGCAATAGCTTGCTTTACCTCATCGTTCTTAACCAGTTCGCGGTTTTCATACGCGTTCAGGATAAGTTCTGTTTCTTTTTCCATAATGTTTTTTTCGCAACAAATATAACCTTATAGCCTATAGCCGAAAAATATTAGAAAAAATTGAACGTACAAGATTGAGAGTTATGGACAATTAGCTATTAAGTCTTTAGCTTTATTTAAGTAAATTTGCAATAAATGAGCAGGATGTTATCTATTGATTATGGAACCGTAAGGGTTGTGGTGGCTGTTACCGATCCATTGCAACTTATTGCAACAGGTCTTACAACAGTGCCGGCAAATCAAATTTTCAAGTTCTTAACCGATTACATGGCAAATGAACCGGTTGAATCTATTATCGTAGGAGAACCAAGAAATCTTAGCAATGAGTTCGATCCTGTTGTTGCTCCTACCCTTGCTTTTATTGAAAAATTAAAAGAGTTATTCCCTTCAATTCCCGTCATCACCGTGGATGAAAGGTTTACTTCACGGATGGCTTCACGGGCGATGATAGATGGAGGTATGAAGAAAATGAAAAGGCGCGACAAGGCCATGATAGATAAAATAAGCGCCACCATTATCCTGCAAACGTATATGGAGATGAGAACCGCTAAAAACGCCGGCCGCTCATAGCACCCCATGAATAAAAGACCTTTCATGAATTATTTGTTATTTTTGACGGCTTGAATTATGATTCTTCCAATTGTTGCATACGGCGATACGGTTCTTAAGAAAAAAGCCACGGATATAAACAAAGACTATCCGGAGCTGGGGCGTTTAATTGACAACATGTTCGAAACCATGCATAACGCCAAGGGGGTTGGGCTTGCCGCACCGCAGGTCGGGGTGTCTGTCCGTCTGTTTGTAATAGACGCATCTTTATATGCCGAAGATGAGGATGCCGAAGAAAATGAAGCCAAGAAGGCGCTGAAAGATTTTAAGAAAATTTTTATCAATGCCCGTATGATAAATGAAGAGGGGGAAAAATGGAAATTCAACGAAGGGTGTTTGAGTATCCCCACCATCAGGGAGGATGTGGAAAGAAGACCCGGTATTACACTCCGCTATCTCGATGAAAATTTTACAGAGCATGAGGAGAAATTTGATGGTGTAAAGGCCAGAATCATACAGCACGAGTACGACCACATTGAAGGTGTGCTTTTTACCGACCGCATCAACCCTTTGCGCAAGCAGTTGCTTAAAGGCAAACTTCGCGATGTTTCGAGAGGCCTGGTTGAGGTATCTTATAAGATGAAATTCCCTATAAAAAAATAAATATGAATAAGACCCCGTTAACCACACAACGCATTCAGGTATGGTTTTTATGCACAGTCATCTTCGGTTCTGTAATTACCCTTGCAGGCTGTTCGCACGCCAGAGAGGACTCGATTAAGGAAATAAAAGCCGCCGAGAGCAAGCTGAAGGATATAACTAAAATTGATTTGGGGAATGCAAACAGCGCCATTTCGTCTTACACAAAATTTGCAAACCGGTTTCCTAAAGATACCCTAAGCCCTCAATTCTTGTATAAGGCTGCCATGCTCGCCATGAGCACTGCCCAATTCAAAAGGGCACTGAAACTATACGATACCATTTATATTGCATATCCTGAATTCAAGCAGGCACCCGATTGCATTTTTGTACAGGGCTACATTTACGATACCTTCCTTAAAGATACCGCCCTGGCACACGCAAAATATATGGAGGTAATCAGCAAATTTCCGAATGATAAACTTGCCCAGGATGCCAAAGCCGCTATTTCAGATTTAGGCAAGAGCAACGAGGAGATTATAAAGGAATTTGAAGAAAAGAACAAGAAGAAAGATTCTGTTAAAACAACCCGATCCATTTAAGGTAGGAAAAGTACAATCCTTTATCCAAAACTATTTTTGTTATTTTTGCCCGCTCCTTGGGGCATTAGCTC
>VFSW01012144.1_pt1 | contig 12049 bp, 9 predicted proteins | sample 5358111 | NCBI WGS metagenome assembly VFSW01 (sample SAMN11554181, study PRJNA540505) | mine drainage metagenome | isolation source: sediment from site ElyBrook_90M | place: USA: Ely Copper Mine, Vershire, VT | collected 2017 | reverse complement strand
CAATATAAATTACCGAATGTTTTTTGCTAAAGTATTTGATATACAAATTTGTGCAGCTGATTAATTATTAGATGGTTACGATCTTTTCCAAAAAGCAGGGACGAAGAGAACTAGGAGAGAAAAATACTCCAACCGGCCCAGGGCCATCGAGAATATAGAAACAATTTTTGAAAAGTCTGTGAGAAAAGCAAACGAACCGAAGGCACCCGTGCCTCCTAATAGAAGGCTGTTATTATTGATCATACAAGAGATAACGCCGAGGGCTGTTTGAGGATCATTATGATCCATGATCAAAAGATAGCTTCCGAGGATGACCATTGCCACGACTATGCAAAAAAAAGTGAGAGTGGTAATCGCCATCTTGTCAGAAATTTCACGCTCACCCATTTGGACTGTACGTACAAGTTCAGGACGAAAGAGGGATTCGATTTTTCGTCTCACCACTTTGAGAATAATGACATAACGAGCAATTTTGATACCCCCCGTCGTTGATCCCGACATACCGCCGATATACATAAGAATCAGGATGAGGAGCTGGCAGGTATAAGGCCAAAGATCGTAATTCGAAAGATAAAATCCTGTCGATGTCACTGCCGAAATGGCTTGAAAAGAGCCATAGGCCAACGCACTGGATAAAGAATGGAAGCCATGATCTTTAGGCGTGTTCCATAGATTCCAGGACATTAAAAGGCAGCCGCCGATAAGAACGATGAGATAAAGATAAAATTCAGGTTCATAAAGACGATAGAATTTTCCGCGAAGAGTATGGAAGTAGAGCGTAAAGTTCAAACTGCCCAAAATCATAAAGACGACGATGATCGTTTGCGTCATAGCACTTTGAAAGCCCATAATGCCATTGGTATGGACGGTGAAGCCTCCCGTTGAAATGGTGCTAAAAGAAAGTGTGACCGCATCAAAAAGAGAAAGATGAGTATTGGTAAAAATGAGGAAAATGACCTGAATACAGGTAAGCGAAACATATATTTTCCAAAGAAGGCTGGCCGTTTCTCGAATGCGCGGCGTCATTCCCTCTTTAGAGGGGCCCGACATCTCCGATTCAAAGAGCATTTTTCCTCCCATCCCTAATGCCGGGAGGATGGCGATAAATAAGACGACGATTCCCATGCCGCCGATCCATTCCATGAAGCAGCGCCAAAAAAGAAGAGGTTTTCCCAGAGCTTCGAGCCCTTCAGCCAAAATGGCTCCCGTGGCTTTGTCCTTCAAGGGAGCGATCGTTCCAGAAAAAGTGTAAACGATCGTAGGATCGATCGGATTTTCGGCCACGATGGGGATCTCGGCTCCTGTCGATGGATCATAAGCCTTAGGATGTAGGATCGACACTCCTGTTGTTGTGAGGCCTGACATCGATTCGAAATAGGCATCGATGGGATTTTTCAGGGTTCCCGTGAAAATAAAAGGAAGAGATCCCATCGCGGCAGTGATAAACCAAATGATCGCGACGAGAAAAATACTCTCCTTACGGTAGAGCTTTCCCTTTGCAGTCCGTCCCGCCCAAGTAAAGAAAAGGCTGCAAACAAGAGAGACGCCGATTGTTTCTAAAAAAGCCCATGTGGCGCCGACATAAAATTGAGGTTCTAAGAAATATTCATAGAGGATGGCAACACCGAGTGGAATCAAAAGACATCCTGAGAGACCGAGGAAAAATTTCCCGAGGACTCTGCAGACTTCCCGCATTAGAACAACTTCTCCACGTCTTGGACATTATCAGGACTGCAGATCACAATCGCTGTATCTCCAGCGGTAAGCACGCTATTTCCTCTCGGTACAACGATTCCGCTGCGATTTTCGATCATAGCGATGAGGAAATTATTCGGAAAAGAAGAACTTAAATCTGAAATCGGGCTACCTACGATGGAGGATTCGGCCGATATTTTTACTTCCATAATTTTTGCGCGGTTATCATAGAGAGAAGCGACAGCGATCACAGCGTCATCATGCAAAATAGCATGGACGTGGCGTGAGATGCTCGCTCGCTCTGACAGCGCAAAGGTAATGCCTAGCTGCTGAAGCAGCGGTGTGAAACTCTCATCGGAAATGAGCGCGATAACTTCCTTGCATCCCTCTTGCTTGGCAAGAGCGGCGGCCAGAATATTTGTTTCTGTGGAAGCTGTGCAAGCTACAAAAACGTCGCTTGAATGGACATGCTCTTCGCTTAAAAAGGCAAAGTCGGTGCCATCGTGGTTCAGAATGGTCGCCTGGGGAAATTGCCGTGACAGTTCTTCACAGCTCCGTTCATCTTGTTCGAGAACCTTCACGGAGATATTTTGTTCTAGAAGGAGGCGGCAGAGGTGGTGGGCGACTCCTCCTCCTCCGACGAGGACGACGTTGTGGATTTTTTTGGCAGCGATTCCAAAAAGGTTAGGCAAGCGGTGCATCGCATGCGCTTCTCCGATGAAAGTCACTTCATCGCCTGGCATAAGGTGATCTTGTCCTCTGGGAAAAATAATAGACTCTTCTTGGGTAGCGAGCTTGCGGCGAATAAGTCCCACCAAAAGATGATCGCTGATGTGAACATTCGCCAGCGGTTTTCCCGCATGCTCGAAGTTTTCAGGAATGACCATCGTGCGCATTTGCACGGTTCCGTGGGCAAAATTCTCGATAGAGATATTGCCTGGATTCAAAATCGCTTTAAAAAGATCATGCGCGACGATCACTTCCGTGCCCAAAATATGATCCACTGCGAATAATCGATTAAAATCGAGCCGGAAATGGTCCAAGAAAGAACTCTGTCGCAATCTGGCGACCGTTTTCGGATAGCCTAAATTTTTCGCAATGGTGCAAGCGACCAAATTTGTTGTGTCATCGCTGCTCATGGCGATGAACAAATCAGGAGATAGCTCTAATAAATCTTCGAGAAGGCGCCAATCGGTACCCGATCCCAAACGAGTAGCGACGTCAGCAGAACGTGCCATGCGCTCGAGCGCCCTGGGGTCGCGATCGATGATGATCACATTATGTTCTTCTTGGGAGAGAACAGTCGCAAGATAAGAACCGACGCTTCCCGCTCCTAAAATGACTATATTCATAGAGGCCCTCCAGCATAAATCTCTAGAAATCCACAAGCAAGTAAAATTGTTTTTAACCTTCATCTTATCCTTGATAAAAACTGGGAGTCTCAGAGAGAATGAATAGACTTGCACTGGTAGCTCAGCTGGATAGAGCACTCGGCTACGAACCGAGAGGTCAGAGGTTCGAATCCTCTCCGGTGCGATTTCTTTATGATTCTTGATATACATGCCTCAGGTCCCGCCGATACGAATTGCTATTTATTGGGCTGCGAGGAAACCAAGCAAGCCGCCCTCATAGACGCTCCTGCTGGTTGCCTACCTTGGGTGACCAAACATGTTAAAAAGCACAACCTTACCCTCCAAAAGCTTCTATTAACTCATTCTCATTGGGACCACTTGGCCGATGCCAAGGCCCTGAAAGATGAATTTTCTTTAGAAATTTATGTTCATCCCGAAGATACCGGCAATCTCGAAAAGCCCGGTAGCGATGGGCTGCCCCTTTTTTTCTCAATCGATGGGGTCAAACCCGATCATTTTCTTCAGGAGGGTATGATTATTTCTGTGGGAGATCTTCGTCTACAAGTCCTTCATACTCCAGGGCATACGCCCGGATGCGTCTGTTTTTGGCTTCCCTCTAATAAGGTGCTTTTTTCCGGGGATACCCTTTTCCAAGGAACGATAGGGAATTTGAGCTTTCCCACGGCGCGCCCCTCGCTTATGTGGCCATCGCTTAAAAAACTCGCAGCTCTTCCCCCCGATACTAGGGTCTATCCTGGCCATGGCGATTCTACGACTATCGGCCGGGAGTCTTGGATCACTAATGCTGAAGAATTATTTTAACGTGAGATAGTCGTAGAGATCTTTTTCGGTCACGATTAAATGACTATGATAGAGATGGCAGACGCAAGTGGCTGCGTCGATGATCGTGGCATCTCCTACACCCGGCATACAGATAGCCGATAGCTTGCGGGGAATTTCTCGTTTGCGGAGCATCCGAATTCCTACCATATAATCTTCAATGCTAAATCCTTCTTCTGCAACCCGGAAGAAGATCAAATCTCGTTTAAAAAGAAGTGTTTGGATAGCATAGGAAACGCCTTCCGTTCCTTGCGGCGGATGGCCAAAAATGCGGAGGAGTTCCTCAAGCGATGGGCAAACGGTTGGTATACGATAATCACCGCTCTGGGCTTCACCGAAGAGAAATAGGGTTCTGGCAGCGTGCATATTTCCCCTCATTGGCATATAAAGAAATTATTTTAAAGTTTATTTTCAATGGGGGATTTGGCTAAGGTGCGGATAATGCTAACAGGTCTTTTCTCATCTTTGTGTTCTTTCTTCCCTCTACTGGGGGCCGCATTGCAAATGCACACCCTTAGCTCGGGTGTAAAAGTCTGGATACAAGAAAATGCGGTGCCGCCTCACATGGTTTCTTTTAGGGTGATTGAAGAAGAGAAAAAATATGGAATCGACGTATTTTTGGGCGATAGCAGGGCGGTCGATCACTTTTTCACTTCTGTCAAGCAGGAAGCAGCTGCTCCCTTTCAGGTGATAGCGGTGGGGGATTTTGAGGAAAAAACGTTCCTGACTTGGATGGAAAACACTTTGCGTGATGTTCCTCCATTTCCACAAACAGAAGACAAATCCATCATCATTAATGAAAATGCGGCACGTCCTCAAGCTGAAATTTCTCTTTCCTATTCCATGCAGGTCCAACCGATTTGCGATGAAAATAGCCTAAAGCAATTCTGGAGTGCAGCTCTTTGCCGGAAGTTGATCGAAAAAAGGCTTGAAGAATCTCTAGTATCTACCGAGGCCAAATGGGATGGCTCGGGTTCGTCGTTTCTTTTCCCCCAAAAAACCTGTGGGGGAAAAGCCGAGTCCGATCCCAATGACTGTTTAGTCGTACTCTCTAAATTTTTATCGGCTATTCAAGAGATAAGAAGAGCGGGATTTACGGCTTTAGAATGGGAAGAAGCCAAGTCAGACATGATAAAAACGGCTCAGGCGAGCTTGCGACTTCCCCCTGACAGTTCTACGTTAGCTACTTATTTTTCCGAGCAAATAGCAACGGGGGCGACTCTATGGCCGACTTATCCGTTCTTTGTGAGCAGTTCGGTAAAAGTATTAAATGAGCTCGAACGTCCTATAGTTCATCAAACGACAATGACGATCATTCAAGACAAAGATCGACGTGTTAAGTATATAGGCCCATCTGCTGTTAATGAGGCTGAAATTCAAGAGATTTTGAACGAGCATGGCGCAGATCAATTTGAAATTCCCATTGTTGAGGAAAAAGTTATACGTGTGAGTGATGAGATCGCGCTGGCAGCTTTCAACCTAATACCTGTGACGGAGACCGAGGATAAGTTGATTTGGGAATTGATTGATAATCTAGGAAATAAAGGATACTTGGGCCTGCTAGGAGTAAAATCTAGGATGGATGAGATCAAGGAAAAAATTGAGCACATTCACCCTTTACGATTTTTAGGAACTATTTATTCCGATCCTTATCTGAAAGAGTGTATGAAAAAAGCTTTCAAGAAATCCATGGTAAAAAGTCGTTTTATCAGTGAGCTCAGGGATAATTTTCTAAAGGAGTTTCCCTCCAATAATGTCTATCCTCTCATTCCTGGTTTTTGTAAAAAAGTAGGGGCCGATCCTGACCAAGTTAACATGCTCATACAAAAGCATCAGTGGGAAAAGCTTCTTAGGTACCTCTCAAGACTTTGACTATTAAATGTTTATGAAATTTGCTACCATGCTTGCCAAATTTGGACCAAATTTGGCATAATGGGTAGCAGATATGTATAAGCGGTTTTTTATCCCTCCTAAGCAAAGCTACTTTCTTTTTGGTCCGCGTGGGACTGGAAAATCAACTTGGTTGAAAGAACACTATTCCCAAGCCTTTTGGGTCGATCTATTGGATCCTGTTGTTTTTCGTGCGTTTTCAGCAAGCCCAGAGCGGCTGCGACAAATTTTAGAAGAACGCCCCGAAGTCAAGCAAGTCGTGATCGATGAGGTGCAAAAAGCCCCAGATCTTCTCAGCGTTGTGCATGGACTTATCGAAGAGAAGAAGGGATATCAATTCATTATGACGGGGTCCAGCTCCAGAAAGTTGAAAAAACATGGAGTCAACCTTCTAGGAGGTCGCGCACTGTTAAGACATATGCCACCCTTTTTTGCTGGAGAGTTGGGAGATGCTTTCAACCTTTCGCGAAATTTACGCCTCGGGATGTTACCAATTGTTCTTGATTCACCCGATCCGGAAGAAGTCCTGCGCGCTTATGCGGGCATTTATCTTAAAGAAGAGGTGCAAGCTGAGGGAATCGTGAGAAATGTGGGTGATTTTGCTCGATTTTTAGAAACAATGAGTTTTTCACATATTTCGATCATCAATACCTCGAATATTGCGCGCGAATGTCAAGTAGCTCGCAAAACTGTCGATAATTATTTACTCATTTTAGAAGATCTTCTTCTCTCCTTTCAGCTCCAAGTTTTTCGGCGCAAATCTAAAAGAGCGCTTAGTGAGCATGCCAAATTTTATTATTTTGATTCTGGGGTCTATCATTCTCTTCGTCCGAAAAATTATTACGATTTAGCTAGCGAACGTGAAGGGATGGCTTTAGAAGGGCTTGTAGCTCAGCATCTCAAAGCTTGGGTTGATGCTCAGCTCGAGGCGCATCAATTACATTTTTGGCGAACAAGCTCACAAGTTGAGGTCGACTTTATTGTTTCAGGTCCTAGTTGTTTCTTAGCTATAGAAGTTAAGAATGGCACTGTCGTTCACCCCAGCGATCTCAAGGGTCTCAATACATTTAGGGAAGATTATCCGGAAGCTACGCCTATCCTCCTCTATCGAGGTCAGCATCGCTATAAAGAAGGCGACATTCTTTGTTGTCCTGTAGAGGAATTTCTATTAAAAGTTCATCCCCAATCCCCTTTGCCCGAATCACAGAGCACTTGACGAAATAATCCAGTGTTAGTACCTGAATAATATGCAGCGTAGTGTTAACTATATCTTTTTTGGGATCCTTTTTGTCGTTCTATCTTTTCTGCATATCTATCAAATCTTTCTCGTTGCGTCTGGGTCCCTGCTCCACCGCTGCTTTTACAGCATCTATGCCGTAGGGCAGTGCTTCATCGAGGTGGGCGTTCTTCTGATGCTGGGCCATTTTCTGGTCCGCAGGTTTCCTCGAAGCTTCCACCCCATCTTCATTGTCAGCACCTTTGTCATCTTCATGATCCATCTATTTGATTTTCCTCTCGTGCGCATCATGGGATGGTCGATCTGGTATGTACTGGACTTTGTTGCGGCAGAAAGTTTGGATAATTTTATCGAAATGCTTATCGCTAGCAACATCACCCTCAAAACCTGGTTCGCTGCCGGTGTTGCGGCTCTGTTGCTTCCGATTCTAGGAGTCCTCTTCTTCCGCGTTACGGATAGAATAGCTCAAAAAAAAGCGATGAAGATTTCGTATCCATGGACGGCCATATCTCTTATGGCGGTGATGCTTTTTCTTTCTCTTTTTGATTTCCGCACGGGCCCCATCATCTCTCCGGGTGACGATAGTTATTTTCTGCGAGCGCTCCCATGGAAAACAACGCTTTTTACCGAACCTTTCCCAGTCATTGCAATGCCCGGGAAAATGCGTCCGCCCCTAGAGAAGCAGGATATCGCCCACCTCAATCTTACCGCTGCTGAAAAACCGCCGATCTTTCTTTTTGTCATCGAGAGCTTAAGAGCGGATCATATTACCCCGGAAATTGCACCGGCGCTCGCCGAGTTTAAAGAACAGAACGTTTCGTTTGATCGATCCTTTTCGGGAGCCAATGGTTCCCAAAATTCGTGGTATTCGATCTTTCATTCGCGTTACCCCTTTGATTGGCAGCATGACACAGCTTCGGGAAGCCTCCCGCTGCGCATTTTGAAACAGGCTGGTTACCAAATCCATGTCTACTCTTCGGCGCGCCTTGCCTATTACCAGATGGAAGATATCCTCTTCGGCAAGAATAAGTATTTAGCCGATTCATTTTTCGATGCTTCGCATGGAGGAACATGCCCAGCGCACCAGAGCGATAACGAGTGCATGGGAAAACTTCTCGAAGATATAGGCCATTTCCACTTAGATGAAGGGCATGTCTTTGTGATTTTCTTTGATTCGACGCATTTCGATTATAGTTGGCCTCATACAGAATCTTCTCAATTCGGGCCCATCGTCGATCAGATTAACTACTTGAAAGTCGCCTTCAATCAAGAAAACCTCGAGGGCATCAAAAACAGGTATTGCAACGCGATCTTCTATCTCGACAGTCTCTTTTCACAGTTCTGGCACAAAATCGAATCGCATTCGTCCGCCGCTGTCATCGTTACGGGAGACCACGGCGAGTCTTTTTATGAAGATGGCCATCTGTTTCATGCCTCTAACTTAAGTCGCGTACAAACGCGCGTACCGATCCTCATGCGCTTTGGTGCTTCGCCACTCCTTCATGAAAAAAGTCGTCTCACCTCCCACGTAGATATCTTTCCTAGCATCCTCAACTACGTGTTCCAAAAGCCAGTTTCTCTTTCTGCTTTTGATGGGGAGTCGATCTTTGAGCCGCGCAAAAATCCCTTCGTCATCACCGCCCGTTATAATGCGAGCCGCCCTCCTTTTGAGTTCGCCATCCATACCGATACGGCCAAAGTCATCGTGCGCTTTCCCCATGAAAAGGAGATCACAAAATCTCACTCCCTTTATATTCTAGGGAAAAAAGAGCTCGATGATACACCTTTAAGCTATGACCTCAACGCCCTCCAAAAAGAATTTGCCCCCGCCTTCGACTACCTCTTCACTGAGAAGTAAGATCTGTCGCGGGATTGACGCCCTCTTTTCCTGGCAATTCAAGGCGCCAGAGCCGCTTCCTATGCATCCCATTGCGAAAACATTTCTCGATCAGCACGGCTGCTTTTCACCCCATCCTCTGTTGGGATGGGTCACCGATAGTAGAGAGGATACCCAGATTGCCTTACGATTTTTAGAGAAGATCCATGATTGGTCTCCGCTATTCCAAATAGAATTTTTAGCCAAAGTCATAGCCTGGCGCTCTTTGCAAGACGGCGATATCATTCCTTTCGAAGAAGGGTATCGCGTCGATCGCATATTCACTCTCGCTTCACATTTTCCTGCCTTTGGACTTCAAGGAAAAAACTCTTCCATTCTGCTTTTTCGTGGCACCGATCTTCGTTGGAAGGGACGAGCATCGATGATGTCAGATCTCGATCTACGTGGTCCCGGATACCGCCTCTATCAAAAAAATCGCGCAGAACTCCGCGCTTGGCTCCAAGGGCGGCACGCCTGGGCGACGGGATTTAGTCTCGGAGGGGCGCTGACCACACACGCGGCTCTTTTCGATTATGACCTTTTATCTGCCGATCTTCCTTCCATCGCCTTCAATGGTCCCGGCCTATATAGGGGTGCGAAGAAAAAATTTACCGCTGCTTCTCGACTTATCCACTATGTCAATGCCGGCGACCCTGTCTCTAAGGTGGGCAGCCTTGTGGGCGAAGTGCGAAAAATTACTTTTCCTCGGAAATTACGGCCGATCGAGGCGCATGTGACACCGATTTTCTGCATCCTTGACAATCAATGACTTATGAAAAATTTGCCTAAATTCGGCTAAAGCATTAGCCGAATTCATTAAAATTCAGCTAATCGACTAGCTGAATTCACGTGAATTCGGGCACTTCAATCACCCAATTTGTCATTTGTGACGTGATCGAGCCAATGAATTTGGCTGGCTTTAGAAAAATCTTGGTTCTTCGTAAATCGATTGGGGACGGCAATGGTGTACATACCGGCGCCGGCGGCAGCTTCAACCCCGGCTGCCGTGTCTTCGAAAACACAGCATAAAGAAGGGGAGATGCCTAGTCTTTTTGCAGTTTCGATGTAGATGTAAGGCTTGGGTTTGTTTTTTCCTTCAGCATCTTCGTAGCCGTCGAGATCGTCGTGTCCTGATACGATGACATCAAATGCGTTTTCCAATCCGATATGGCGCAGATTGACAAGGATCTCTTCGCGCGGAGCAGAAGAAGCCAGGCCAATTTTCACATCTTTTCTATCCGCTTTGAACCACCGAAGAACCTCAATCATCTCTGAAATAGGAGGCACGCCTTGGGCTTGGAGCTCTTTGTACCGGGTATTTCTTTTCTCGATCACTGTTTCGGGAATCTCGACATCTTTGATGGCGCTGATCATGCGCAGGATGTTATGCGTGCTATGACCCACGAGCGGCATATAGTCTTCTAGTGTAAAGTCGATATTCACAGTGGCAAGCGCCTCTTGCCATGCCCGGAATTTCAAATACTCGGTATCGACGAGGACTCCATCGCAATCAAAAATAACAGCTTCTAGGTTTGTTGGCATAGGAGTGCAGAACAGAAATGAAAAGCAACAGGCAAAAAGAGCAATTAGTGATTTCATAACCTTAGTTATAGACAAACATTAAGTTATCCTGCTATAGGAAAAATATGTTGTATATTCTTCCTCTTCTTGTTTTCGCGTCGAGCCTACTTTTAGCTGCGCCAGGACGTAGACTTGGCCCTCCTTCTAAAGAAGACCCAAAACTTCCACCTCCTCCGCAAGAAAAATGGCCTTCCTCTCCCAAGGCAGAACCCAAGCCCTCCTGCTCACCTCAAGAGACTGATAAAGTCGCCGACCATAAGTCCAGCTATTGGATCACCGCGCGTAACCAAGAAGGAAATGGCGTAGGCTATAATCAGGGATATAGTTCGCTCGATTTTTTTGCTTCGCCCAAACAAGGGTGGGGTGGAGTTTTTCCCTTCTTAGACTTGAGAGGGCACGTTTTCAATAACGGCGCTTGGGCTGCTAATGGAGGCTTGGGTGTTCGATGGGTCCCCGGATCTTATGTCTATGGAGCCAATATTTTTTACGACTACCGCAACTCCAAGCACAACTCTTACAACCAAATCGGCGGCGGTCTTGAATTTCTGGGCGATAGGTGGGCCGCACGCGTGAACGGATATTTTCCCATTAGCTCTCGTAAGCATCATCTCCACACGGGTTTTCATAAGTTTGAGGACCATCATGCTATTTTTCGTCGTCGGAGTGAATTCTCTTTCATGGGCGGAGATCTCGAGTTAGAAAAAAAGCTGTGGAACAATTCCTGGTTTGCTCTCGACGGTCTCGTTAAAGGATATTATTTCTCTGGAGAGTTTGACAAAAAAGCAGGTGGTGCGATGTTAGGGCTTAATGCTTCCCTGACACGTTATCTTACTTTGCAAGGGCGCATGTCCTATGATTCCTATTTCAAGTTTAAAGGAAACGGAGAACTCGGAGTGCGGATTCCCTTAGGACCCAGACGAACCCTCCAACGAAAAGACCTCTGCTATTCCGAGCGAATTGCTCTGGAAAAACGTCTCATCGAACGTGTCGAGAGGTTCGAGATCATCCCCGTCTCTCATCATGACCAACATAGCCCTGCTCTCGATCCTAATACTGGAGATCCACTCCATTTCGTCTTCGTTGACAACCAACGCGGCTCCAGCGACGGCTCTTTTGAAAATCCCTACCGCACTTTGACAGAAGCGCAGAATAATTCTTCATCGGGTGATGTGATTTATGTCTTTGCTGGTGATGGTACCTCTAACAGCATGAACCAGGGTATTATACTCCAAGCGAATCAACGGTTTTTAGGCTCCGGCGTGGACCACGCTTTCCAAACAAGATTTGGAGCATTATCTGTTCCTCAACAGACAGCATTGATGCCATCGATTACGAGTAATGCGCTTTTCGTTACCGTCCTATGTGCAGATAATAACGAAGTGGCAGGATTTAATATTGGGGGAATTGAAGGAATTGCGCTACCAAGTGTCCGAAATGGGCTCATCGATCGCAATAATATTTCGGCCATCTTAGCCGGAATAGTGATGATTGATTGCAGCGGAACAATTACCATAAGTGAGAATACGATTCATGAGGGTGTTAACAGCGCGATAAGCGTGTCGTCGGATGGATTTGCAT
>VFSW01012143.1_pt1 | contig 12050 bp, 10 predicted proteins | sample 5358111 | NCBI WGS metagenome assembly VFSW01 (sample SAMN11554181, study PRJNA540505) | mine drainage metagenome | isolation source: sediment from site ElyBrook_90M | place: USA: Ely Copper Mine, Vershire, VT | collected 2017 | reverse complement strand
CGTCGGCTTTCTCATGCAGGACATGGGCGCCAGCGGAACCCCGCTGATGTACGCCTTCCGTGAACGCGAAAAGATCCTGGACCTGTTCGAGGCGCTCACCGGCGCCCGCATGATGTGCAACTACATGCGTTTTGGCGGCTGCCGCGTGGACCTGCCCGCGGGCTGGCTACCGCAGGCTCAACGGGTCGTCGATGCGTTCCCGAAGTTCCTCGACGAGTTCGAAAGCCTACTGGTAAGCAATGAAATCCTCATGGCCCGCACCCAGGGCGTTGGAATTGTATCCAAAGAGCTAGCCGTGAATGCCGGCCTCACCGGGCCCAGGGCAAGGGCCTCCGGCGTCAACTACGACCTTCGCAAAGTGGACCACTACGGCATCTACGATCGCTTCTCGTTCAGGGTTCCCCTCGGTGATTCCGGCGACGTCTATGACCGCTACATGATTCGTCTTCTGGAGATGCGCGAGTCCCTCGAAATCCTGAAGCAGGCATTGCGCGACCTCCCTTCCGGCCCCATCATGGACCCGAACACAAAGATCCGCGGATTCCGTCCCAAGCCCGGCGAGGCCTACGGGCGAATCGAAGCGCCCAAGGGCGAACTCGGTTTCTACCTGATCAGCGACGGAACCTCCAACCCCTATCGCTTCCGGGTGCGTCCTCCGAGCCTCATCAACCTGACGGTCCTCGAAGATATGTGCCTGGGCCGGAACGTCGCAGACATCGTTATCATTTTAGGAAGCGTGGATATCGTTTTGGGCGAGGTGGATCGTTGAGTTTCAACATTCAATACACCGTTGATTTCTTACGTGTGCGCCGCTCCGTCGCTGCGCCATCATTCTGTAGCATCATGGGGTGCGGCCTATGCTAGGTCAAGGCATACTGAAGGGTCTGACTGAGACAGCACGCAATTTCTTTGGCAGCTACGTCAACAAGGATCGACTCACCACCGTTCAATTTCCCGAGGAACGCCTTCCCCAGATTGAGGCGACGCGCGACTTTCCCTTCCTCGTCTATGACGGCACGGACTGGGACCAGGGCATGCGCTGCGTCTCCTGCCAGATCTGCGAAAAGGAGTGTCCGCCCAAGTGCATCTACATCGTCAAGAGCGCGGACAAGAAGCCGGATGCAACGGGGAAACCACAGTTTTATCCCGCAAGATTCGATATCGACATCTCCGTCTGCATGAGCTGCCAGATTTGCGTCGAGGTCTGCCCCTTCGATGCCATCAAGATGGACGTCGACTTTGAACTCAGCACAACAGACCGCTTTGGAGGCTTGTTGTTAGACAAACAGCAACTGGCCAAATCCAACGAATACTACCACCAGATTCACCCCACAGAGGCTGGAGCCGTCGATGCAGCATTAGCCGACGAACGTGCCAAAGCGGAGGCAAAGTTGCGTCAGGCAGCTGAAGCAAAAGCAGCAGCAGCTCTAGCGGCAGCGCCTAAGCAATGCGCCGAAGAAACAACGGTGGGCCAGTGACGATCTCGATAGCCAACACACCTCCAGCATTGTGGCGGACCCTAGGGACTTATGCCTGAAATGATCGATCAGATTTTCGTATTGTTGAAGCACTTGCTCCTGGGATACGTACCTGCCCTGCTGCAGCCAGTGGTCTCTGCCATACTTTCCGTCGTGCCTGTCCTCATCGCGTTTCCCCTCTTGTTTGCGATCACGACAGTGCTGGAACGTAAAGGCCTCGGCAGAATTCAGAACCGTTACGGCCCCAATCGTGTGGGCCCCTTCGGCTTTCTGCAACCCATGGCCGATGGAATCAAATCACTGACCAAGGAAGACATCATCCCCCTCTCGGCGGATCACCTGGTCCATCTCCTTGCGCCGGTATTGATCGTCATAGCGTCTTTTCTCGTCTATGCCGTCGTGCCTATCGGCAGAAACATGGTGATCGCCGACCTGAACGCCGGTATTTTGTTTTTCTTCGCTGTCGGCTCCATGGTAGAGCTCTCCGTCTTCATGGCCGGCTGGTCAAGTCGCAGCAAATATTCGCTGCTCGGTGCAATGCGTGCCATCGCCCAGATGATCAGTTACGAAGTCCCGCTGGTTCTGGCATCGATCGTAGTCATCATGGCAGCGGGTTCGCTTTCAACCGTGACCATTGTCAATCTTCAAGCGACCTACACAGGAATCTGGCCACACTGGTACGTCTTCACTCCCTGGGGTCTCACCGGATTTATTATCTTCATGATCGCAGCGACTGCAGAATCCAATCGCTGCCCCTTCGATCTTCCCGAAGGTGAATCCGAAATAATCGCCGGCTATTACATCGAATATTCCGGCTTCAAGTTCGCTTTATTTTTCCTCGGCGAATATCTTGGAATGTTTGCCACCAGCGCCATCGCCATCACACTCTTTCTGGGTGGTTGGGCAGCTCCCTTTTCTTTCCTTACATGGATCCCATCCTATGTCTGGTTCTTTACAAAATTACTCGCGATCATCATGGTATTCATTTGGATTCGTGGAACACTCCCTCGCCTCCGCATGGATCAATTAATGAATTTCGCATGGAAATTCATGCTACCCCTGTCCCTGATTAATATATTCGCCGCCGGCGTCTGGCATTACATGCCCGGGGGAATTTCCCGTTGGCTGATCGTAACTTCGATAGTAGCCGTTTCCTGCATTTTGTTGAGCCGCGGACTTAGGCGCAATCAATGGTTTCATGTGCGCACCTATCGATTCGCAACCTAACGCTGTGACAAAGATCACAAGGTTATCGTGCCCATTGTGTTCCTCTGTATCTAACTACTTTGTAGGGTCGGATTATTCTTAGATGACAATTTCTTTTTTGCTGCTCGCTGCCATTACGATCACCGGAACCGCCGCAGCGATGAGCCTGAAAAACCTTGTACACTGCGTTCTCGCGCTGACGCTTGGCCTGGTCGGATTGGCACTCCTCTATCTAGAGCTAGGCGCACAATTTGTTGGCTTCACACAGATTCTCGTGTACGTAGGTGCGGTAGCCATCCTCGCCGTATTCGCCATCATGATGACTCGGGGCGCAGAACCAACCGCGCATCGTGAGCCCTCCTCCTTCAGGCTCTCTGGTGCTCTGATCGCCGCCCTCGTCTTTGCCGTTCTAGCCTGGGCCACCTCTGCCGGAACCCGTGGGACACAAGTATTTCTCCCCCAACCTGAAGTGTCGGTCAATCAAATAGGCATAGCTCTCATGCACCAATTTGTTCTGCCGCTTTAAGTGGTTGGCATTCTGCTCACTGCTGCCCTGGTTTGAGCCGCCATCATCGCCATGGATGAAACCCGGGGGACACGATGAATCCGTTATCAGGATATTTACTCTTGTCTGCCTTACTTTTCTCCATCGGTCTGGCAGGCGCCCTGACGCGTCGCAACGCAATTCTTGTCCTGATCGGAATTGAGTTGATGCTCAACGCGGCCAATCTGAACCTCATCGCCTTCTGGAGATATGGCCCCAATCCCGCAGCCTTGACCGGGGTCATGTTCACCATTTTTTCCATCAGCGTTGCCGCCGCGGAAGCTGCGGTCGGTTTGAGTATCATCCTTGCCGTCTACCGCCACTCAAGAACAACAAACCTGGACCAGATGAATTCAATGAAGGGCTGAGCAGCAAATGAAGGATGTACCCTCGAACGCAACCACCTATTCCAGATACGACTCCCTCATCGTCAAAGAGCAGAGTCCTATCCTTCACCTGAAACTATTTCCTGGCCTTCAATGAACTGGATCGTACGAAACTTATGGTTGGTCCCCGTATTGCCAATTCTGGCAGCAGGAATCAGTGCGCTCGCGAAGCGAAAGAGTCGCGTGCTTGCAGCCTCCCTGGCCATCGGCACGATGACCCTCTCATTCCTGCTCTCGGTCTGGGCCTTTGCTCATGTGATTTGGCTGCGCCAACACGGCGAAGCCACTCTACAGGTCTTCAATTTCCGCTGGTTTCAATTTGGCAATGAGTGGCTATCACTCGGCTGGGTATTAGACCCCCTCACAGCCGTGATGCTGGTGATGGTTACATTCGTCGGTCTGCTGATCTTCATCTACAGCATCGGGTACATGGAGCACGACGATAACTTCATGCGCTTCTTTTGCTTCCTGGCGCTCTTCGCCGGCGCCATGCTCGGCCTCATCATCTCCAACAGCCTTCTGCTCCTCTTCATGTGCTGGGAGATCGTTGGTCTCACCTCCTATCTCCTGATCGGATTCTGGTACAGCAACCCGACCGCCGCCGCCGCCGGCAAAAAAGCCTTCATCACCACACGCATCGGCGATCTTCTCTTCTTCCTCGGCATCGTCTGGCTGAACGCGCAAGCTGGCACGCTGCTCTTCTACGACAACGGCGCAGGCTTCCTAGAGCACTCTGCCATCAGCCATATGCTGGCCCAGACCACCACGTCAGGCATCTGCGTCGCAACCGCCATTGCGCTCTTAATCTTCTGCGGTGCCATCGGCAAGTCTGGCCAATTCCCTCTCCACGTCTGGCTACCCGACGCGATGGAAGGCCCCACACCCGTGAGCGCGCTGATCCACGCCGCAACCATGGTGGCTGCCGGAGTCTTCCTCGTCGCGCGAGTCTACCCGCTGATGAGCGCCCACACCGGAATCGCCAGCGCACTCACCACCTCAACCGCTCTCCAGGCGGTTACCTGGGTGGGTTCCATCACCGCTCTCTTCGGCGCTCTCATCGCCGTCGCACAGTTCGACATCAAGCGCATCCTCGCCTACTCCACCATCTCGCAGCTCGGCTACATGATGATGGGCCTCGGCGTGGGCGGTGTCTCAGTCGGCATGTTCCACCTGATCACCCACGCCTTCTTCAAATCCCTCTTGTTCCTCGGCGCAGGCTCGGTCATTCACGGCTGCTCCGGCGAGCAGGACATCCGACGCATGGGCGGTCTCCGCAAACTCATGCCCGTCACCTTTGCGACCTACGCCATCGGCATGTTAGCCCTCTGCGGCTTCCCCTTCTTCTTCTCCGGCTTCTGGAGCAAGGACGAGATTCTCCACGCCGCCCACACCTGGAACATCTCTCAGGCGCCGTTTTACATGGGCGCCTTCGCCGCGTTGCTAACGGCGTTCTACATGACGCGTCAGGTCTATTACGTCTTCGCCGGCAGCTCTCGCCTGGCCGATCAAAGCCATGATCACTCCGATGCCCTCATCTCCGAGGACGCCTCCAGTCACCATAGCGCAGGCGCACCGCATGAGAGCCCTTCAGTCATGACGGTCCCGCTCGTGATGCTTTCCACCATTGCCCTCTTGCTCGGATTCCTTGTCACTCCCGCATGGCCATGGTTCCAATCTTTCCTGGAAGACGCGCCAGCCACTGTAAACTTCGGTGCCTTCGCCACCGGTGGCATGCTCCCGGTCATGCTTTCTTCCTCGGCAATCGTTCTGCTGGGCCTCGGCATCGGATGGTGGTTCTTCGGTCGCAAGCCAATCGTTAGCGCCGACGCTCCGGACAACTTCGGCAGACTTTCTCCTCCGATCTTCTCTGCGCTCGGCCATGCCCTCTACTTCGACGCGATCTACGCAGCGACCTTCGTAAGGCTAACGGTCCTGCTCTCCAGAGTCTCCGATTGGTTCGATCGCTGGGTCTGGAATGGCGCAGTCCAGACCATAACCTACGTCACCTTCGGATTCGCGCACCTCGACAATTTCCTCGACACCCACGGGGGCAACTCAGGCTTTGATGAAGGCTGCCAAAGCGTTTCGTGGGGCGGCCATATCCTGTCCTTGCTCCAGGCCGGCCGCATCCAGCGCTACCTGAAGATCGTCGCCGCCGCCCTCGTTGTGTTCACGATATTCCTACTCTGGAAGGCCAAGATATGATCTCGATTCCATGGATCAGCACCTTGACCATAGTTCCCGTTGGCGGTGCAATTGTTTTGCTTGCGCTTGGTGGTCGCAACAAAGTTCTTGTGCGTTGGACCGCGCTGATGTTTACCTTCATCTCGCTCGTCCTGACCCTGGTTCTCTGGTACAAGTTCAACAACCTAGCCAACGGCTACCAATTCCAGGAGCTACATACCTGGATACCTTCGCTCAACGCCGACTATCGCGTAGGCATCGATGGCCTCGGGCTTCTGATGTTGCTCCTCACCGCCATCGTCGTGCCGATTGGCATGCTCGCATCGTGGCAAATTGAGCAGCGCGTGCCTCTCTATTTCTCCTTGGTACTCCTTCTCCAAGCCTGCCTCGTTGGCACATTTACGGCTCTAAACTTCTTCCACTGGTTTATCTTCTGGGAGCTCAGCCTGATCCCTGCCTTCTTCCTCATCAAACTGTGGGGTGGATCGAAGAGCGCCAAGGCTGCAATGCAGTTCCTCGTCTACACCATGGTCGGAGGCGTCGCTATGCTGATGTCCTTCCTGGCCATCTATCTGGCGACAAAGACCTTCGATTTCACCGAGCTTTCCAACCTCGCGCAGAGCGGCCAACTGATGCCAGCCGTCGTCAGCAAACTTGGCTGGCACCTCTTCACCCCGGAACATACCGCCATGGTGATCTTCCTCGGTGCGTTCCTCGGCTTCGCCGTCAAGGTCCCGCTGATTCCCTTTCACACATGGCTACCATCGGCCTACTCCGAAGCTCCAACCGGCACAACCATCATCCTGACCGGTGCCATGTCAAAGATGGGCCTCTACGGTTTCCTCCGCATCCTGCTTCCCATCTTCGGCACGCAGATGCAGCAAGTCCTCACACCGCTACTTTGGCTCGCGGTAGCAACGGTCGTCTTGTCGGCCTTTGCTGCGCTTGCCCAGACCGATCTCAAGCGCATCTTCGCCTACTCCTCCATCAATCACCTCGGCTACTGCCTTCTTGCCATCTTTGCCGTCGTCAAATTCACGGGTGGCGACGCCTCTCTTACCGCCGAAAAATTCGCAGCCATGAACGGCGTATTCCTCCAGATGTTCAATCACGGACTCACCGCCGCAACCGTCTTCTGGTTCATCGCCCTGCTGGAAAAGCGCAGCGGCGGTCTGCGCGGATTGAACGACTTTGGCGGCTTACGCAAAGTCATGCCAGTTTTCACCGGCCTCATGGGCATCGCTCTCTTTTCCTCCCTGGGCCTGCCCGGCTTGAACGGATTTATCGGCGAATTCCTGATCTTCAAAGGCTCCTTCCCACTCGTAACGTGGGCCACGGCCACCTCCGTCATCGGGTTGCTCATCACAGCCGTCTTCATCCTCGGAATTCTGCAGCGCGTCTTCTACGGGCCGCGCGGAGAAAAGTGGGTACACCTTCCTGATCTAACCTTAGCCGAGCGTCTGGCGCTCGTACCTGCCATCGGACTTATGTTTGCTCTGGGCTTGTATCCCCAGCTTATCCTCGGCGTCGTCAACCATACCGCCATACAAATGGCGCTCAATCTGCGGACCTTCTGATTATGCTTGCTTGGACAATCTACATCTCCTTTTTCGGGGCTCTGGCACTCTTCTTACTGCCAGCTAGTAGGGCGGCTTGGGCTCGCATCGTTGCGCTTCTGACGACCATTGCCACATTTGCAATCACCCTCACAGCCTTCATCCAACACCGCACCGGCGAGATGCTCACCGTCACCCACCTGCCCTGGATACCCTCTCTCGGCATCTCCTTCACCCTCAAGGCAGACGGCATCAGCCTCACCCTCCTCCTGCTCACCGGAGTCATCGGTGTCTGCGGAGTCCTCTTCTCCTGGAACATCGACCAGCGCATCAAGGAGTTCTTCGGCTTCTACCTGCTCTTGGTCGGCGCAGTCTTCGGTGTCTTTCTCAGCTACGACCTCTTCCTGCTCTTCGTCTTCTATGAAATCGTCGTAATCCCCAAATATTTCCTCATCGCAATCTGGGGCTCAACGCGTCGCGAATATGCCGCGATGAAGCTAGTCCTCTATTCCTTCATCGGCAGTGCCATGGTCCTCGTAGGCCTCATCGCGGCCTATGTCCTCTCTGGCTCAAAGAGCATGTCCCTCGGAGATCTAGCAGGCTATCCCTATCCCGCTCACTTTCAGATGTGGGCCTTCCCTCTTGTCTTCGCAGGTTTCGGAATCCTCGCCGGCATGTGGCCCTTCCACACCTGGGCGCCCACAGGCCACGTCGCCGCACCCACCGCTGCGTCCATGCTCCTGGCCGGCGTCGTGATGAAGCTCGGAGCCTACGGTTGCCTTCGCGTCGCAATGACGCTCTTCCCTCTAGGCCTCAGCTCCTGGGGCTTCCACGTCTTCGGCTTAGGTTCCTGGCGCGACGTCTTCGCCGTCCTCGCCGTCATCGGGATCCTGTACGGAGCCTTGGTTGCGTTGGTGCAAAAAGACTTCAAATTCGTCATCGGCTATTCCAGCATCAGCCACATGGGCTTCATCCTTCTCGGCCTCATGACCTTGAATCAAATCGGAATCTCGGGCGCCGTCGTTCAAATGGTCTCGCACGGCATTCTTGCCGGACTCCTGTTCGCTGTCGTCGGCCGCATGGTCTACTCCCGCACCCTCACCCGCGATCTCCCGGCCCTCGGGCCCATGCACCTCAACAAGCTCATTCCCTTTGCGGCCGTCACCTTCGTCATCGCTGGCATGGCCAGCATGGGTATCCCCGGCTTCAGCGGATTCGTCGCAGAGATGATGGTCGTCATCGGCGTCTGGCGCTCCTACCCCTCGCTCATCGTCTTTGTGGCGATTGGCCTCATCCTCGGTGTCGCCTACATCTGGCGCGCCACGCAACAGGCATTCTTCGCAGGATCAGACGCCGAACCCGTCCAGCTGGAGCATCCACTTCCCCCCATCACCTTTCCTGAACGCCTGGGTGCCGCAATCCTCATCGCCGCAAGCGGCGTCGTCGGAACCTTCCCTCAGCTCTTTCTGAATGTGATTCACCCAGCCCTAGATTCTCCTCTCTTTCAGGGACTACGTAAGGGAGGTTGGTAATGAACGTGATCAACTTTGGACAATTACTAGGCCTCGCCTGGCCAGAAATCATCGTGACGGTCACAGCGCTCCTCGTTGTAGCCGCCGATATAGTCTTCTTTCGCAAATCCACGGTCCGTACCCGTTTTGCGGCCTCAGCGACCATCGCCTCTCTCGGCTGCGCAGCGGCCATCCTCAAGCTCCTCCAGTCGCCCACCCAGACGAACGTCCTCAGCGCCGTGTTCGTCGCCACGCCCCTCACGCATCTGGTTCAGATCGCACTCCTCGCGCTCACCATCGTCACCCTGTTTCTCTCCGTGGACTCAACGTTCACCGAGCATGTCAGCGAGTTCGTCCTGCTTGTCCTGCTCGCAACCGTCGGCATGATGTTTCTCGTCGGCTCGCAGGATCTGCTGGTCATCTTCATCTCCCTCGAACTCCTCAGCCTCTCGCTCTATATTCTTGCGGGCTTTGACAAGCGCAGCGCTCGCTCCTCGGAGGCTGCGCTCAAATATTTTCTCTTCGGCGGAATGTCTGCCGCCTTCATGCTCTACGGCTTCAGCCTGCTCTACGGCTTCTCAAATTCCACCCAACTCGCGAGCATCGCCACCGCCATTCAAGCCCACCCTCTCAGTCCAATCCTGATCATCGCCATCGTAACCACAGTGATTGGTTTTGGCTTCAAGATCGCCGCCGCACCCTTTCATTTCTGGGCACCGGACGTATACCAGGGAGCCCCCGTCCCCAGCGCCGCTTTTATCGCATCCGGCTCAAAGGTCGCCAGCTTCTTCATCTTCTTTCAGTTGATGGTGCTCGGCTTTGCCGGCGCGGAAGGCAGTGCCTCCTGGTCCCATTTCCAGAGCGGCTGGGTCCCCGTCCTAGTCGTCGTCGCCTGCGTCTCTATGGTCCTCGGAAATCTTGCGGCCATCGTGCAGAGCAGCCTCAGACGACTGCTCGCCTACTCTGCAGTCGCGCATGCCGGCTACATGCTCCTTGCCTACGTCGCTCATACCCAGCAGAGTCTCGCCGCGCTCCTCTACTACGTAGCCACCTACTCCCTCGCGACGCTCGGAGTCTTCGGTATTCTCGCCGTGACTGAAAAACACATCGGCAACGACAAGATCGCAGATCTCGCCGGCCTCAGTAAACGAGCCCCGTTCCTCTCCGCCTGCCTCGCCATCTTCCTCCTGTCCCTCGCCGGAATCCCGCCGCTCTCCGGCTTCTTCGCCAAGTTCCTTCTCTTCACCTCGCTGCTCGCCGCGGGCCCCGGCTCGAAGCTCCTTCTATGGCTGGTCATCCTCGCCATCGCCATGAGCGCCGTATCCCTCTACTACTACCTCAGCGTGCTCAAAAAGGTCTTCGTCACAGACCGGCCCGCCGATGCGCCAGAGATTCACTCACCGGTTCTCAGCAAGGTCATCGTAGGTCTACTCGCCGCGGGTGTAATCCTTCTCGGCTGCGCCCCGGACCTGATTCTGACCCAGATCCTGAACGTAATCCACGCCTCGGGTCTCTAACAAGTCCTTCACCACCAAGCCCAGGCAAAAGCGGTAGCGCAGACGATCTGCACTACCGCTTTTTGCACTCCTATTCCCCATCTACCTTACGGCTTCACGCCAAACGTAAATACCGTCTCCGAAAGCATGACCTCTCCCGGTTTCAGCAGCGTCGAAGGAAACTTCATCTCATTCGGCGAGTCCGGAAAGTGCTGCGTCTCCAGGCAGAACCCCGCATACTTCTGGTACGTCACACCGAACTTCCCGGTCTTCGTTCCATCCAGAAAATTCCCCGAATAAAACTGCACCCCCGGCTGTGTCGTCGTCACCGTAAGCGTGCGTCCGCTCGCCGGATCGTAAGCCTTGGCCGCAACATGCAACCCATTGCCCGCGCCATTCAGCACCCAGTTATGGGCATACCCGCTGCCAATCTTCAGCTGTTCCTTCGCGTCATTGATCCGCGCGCCAATCGCAGTCGGCTTGCGAAAATCAAACGGCGTACCCGCCACCGGAGCCAGCACCCCCGTAGGAATCTGCGTCGCATCCACAGGCGTATAACGGTCCGCTGGAATCATCAACACCGTCCCCAGAATATTGCCCTTCCCATCTCCCGCCAGATTAAAGTAGCTGTGATTCGTAAGGTTCACCACGGTCGGCTTGGTGGTCGTAGCGACGTACTTAATATGCAGCGACTTGCCCACCACCGTATAGCTCACATGCACCGCAAGCGTTCCCGGAAACCCCATATCGCCATCCGGGCTCACCAGCGACATCTCCACGCCATCCGGAATCTCCCTGCCCGTCCACACCTTCGAGCTAAAGCCCGCCGGTCCTCCATGCAATGCATTCCCGTTATTATTCACCGGCACATGGTACGTCTTGCCATCAATCGAAAACGTGCCCTTGGCAATCCGGTTCCCATAGCGCCCCACAATCGACCCGAAGTACGTGCTCGTATCGCTCACATACCCAGCGACATTGTCATAGCCCAGCACCACATCGGCCTTCACGCCATTCTTATCCGGCGCCTCAATGCTCACCACGCGCGCGCCAAACGTCGTAATCCTCACCGTCAGGTCTGCATCGCTGACAGTAAATATCTCCACCGCTTTACCGTCTGCGGCCTGCCCCCACGGCGCCTTGCTCACACTCGCCTGCGCCAGCGAACTCATCAGCAGAACAGCCGCTCCTACCATCCCATACTTGAACGTCATCGCTTCTCCTTTAAATCCCAAACCATCTCACTCAATCTTGCCGAACGATTCTTAACCACGCGCATCACCCTTGTCCATACGTAGCCTTCGCGCCATGCTTTCTCTGATAGTGCCTATCCAGCAACGCCTGCGAAACCTCCGCCGCACTCGCCTTCAGCGTCAGCGTCCGATAGGCCATCTTCGCCACGGCCTCCAGCACCACGGCATTGTGCGCCGCATCCGCCGCCGTCCTCCCCCACACAAACGGCGCATGTCCAGCCACTAAACAAGCGGGTACAGCCATCGGATCAATCGCAGCCTCACCCTCCGCGCCTTTAAACCGCGCCACAATCGCCAGCCCCGTCTCATGCACATACCGCCCCTCGATCGCAGCATCGCTTAGCGCAGCCGTCACCGGCACAGGCCCATGAAAATAATCTGCATGCGTAGTCCCGAACGCAGGAATCCCCATCCCCGCCTGCGCAAAGCTTGTAGC
>VFSW01012142.1_pt1 | contig 12050 bp, 5 predicted proteins | sample 5358111 | NCBI WGS metagenome assembly VFSW01 (sample SAMN11554181, study PRJNA540505) | mine drainage metagenome | isolation source: sediment from site ElyBrook_90M | place: USA: Ely Copper Mine, Vershire, VT | collected 2017 | reverse complement strand
AGCAAGAAGAGATTTTCCCGATATTTTCCTGTCAGCGTGCGGGACAGGAAATGGGGCTGGCATGTCACCACGGTGGGCGAGGCGCGGAATCTTCCCAGAGAGACCTACCCGGACGCAGGCCATCCGAAGGGATACGATTTCGACTGGTGCAAAGGCCGAGTCTTGGATTGCCATGCGCTGGTTTATATCTCAAGCGGTCGCGGATCATTTGAATCACGGCAAAGCCCCATGCAGCCCATTGAAGCGGGCCAGGTCATTTTTCTGTTTCCCGGCATCTGGCATCGCTACCGGCCAGATGCGGAAACCGGCTGGGAGGAGCATTGGGTGGGCTTCGATGGCGATGTGGCCCGGCAATGGGTGAAGAATAAATTCTTCACGCCGCGAAAGCCGGTATTCGCGCCGGGACAGGAGGAAAAATGGCTGACGCTCTTTACAGAATTGATCGCCGTCATCAAGTTGAACCGCCCTGCTCTGCAACAGGTGATGGCGGGTTTCACCGCGCAGATGCTCGGCCTGCTCTACTCCGGACAACAAGCCGGGCTGGCGGGCGATGACCAGACGCTGCTTATCGTGCAAAGCGCGATCACGAAGATGCAGACCGAACTCGATAGTGGCCTGGACGCGCACGCCCTTGCTCGCGAATTAAGCGTGAGCTATAGCTCATTTCGCCACACGTTTCAGCAGCACACGGGTTCCAGCCCGCACCAGTATCTGCTGGAATTGCGCTTGGTGCGCGCCCGAAACCTGCTGACCCAAACGGCGCGCAGCGTGAAAGAAATTGCCCGACTGGTGGGTTTTGACGACGAACGCTACTTTTGCCGGTTTTTCAAAATGAAAACCGGCCTGACGCCCGGCCAGTGGCGGGTGCGCTCTCTGCCGAAGAACGGTTTGTAGCGATGCTTTTCTAGCTTCGCGCTTTCCGGGTTTGAGCCAGGCTGCGGGATTCTGGTTGCCAATTTCTCCACTGAATTGGCCATTTTATCTATTGGTAACATTGGTTAATTGCATCAGTCTAGGGAAGAGCCTTTTGTCGGATGGATATGCGACCATCAGCGATTTTTGAGAGAGGCTGGAATAACTAATGAATTCTAGGCACTGGTTCAATACACTTCTAAAAAGGGCGATTGCAATCGCCGTGTTCTTCATGCTGGCTGGCTTCCGACCGCTCTTAGGATCTGTCGTGCCGGTAAATTTGCAGTGTGAATACCGTGTCAATCCGCTCGGCTTGGATGTGGCGCGACCGCGCTTAATGTGGCAAGTGGAATCGAACGAGCGCGATCAAAAGCAAACCTCCTATCAAATTCTAGTCGCAAGCAGCGAGGATCTTCTGCGGCATAACCAAGGGGATTTGTGGGACAGCGGCACTGTTACTGGCGATACAACCGTCAACATTGCCTATTCCGGAAAACCACTGGCGTCAGGCGCCCAATGTTTCTGGAAGGTCAAGATTTGGGATGGAAATGGCCGCGCATCCGCCTGGAGCGCGCCCGCCTTGTGGAGCATGGGACTGCTCGGACAGGATGATTGGAAGGGCAAATGGATCGGATTGGATCAAGGCGAAGCCAAAGATCAATTTGGCGGCGCGAAATGGATTTGGTATCCCGAAGGTGATCCAGCGGTTAGCGCGCCGGTCGGCGCACGTTATTTCAGGCGGGAATTCCGAGTGCCAACGAATCAAGTTGTTCGCGCGGCGACGCTCACGATGACGGCCGATAATGAGTTTCAGGTATTCGTCAACGGCCAGGACGCCGGCAGCGGCGATAATTGGATGACGCCCGGCAAGTTCGCCGTTGGCGCTTTGCTGAAGCCCGGGAAAAATGTTTTGGCGGTGGCGGCGCGAAACATTGGGAATGAGCCAACCCCCGCAGGTCTCATCGGCAAATTGAATGTCATTTTCGAATCAGGAAATTCCTTTAAGCTGGACACCGACAATGGTTGGAAGTCGGCGACGAATAATGAAGCAGGATGGAATGCACTATCTTTCGACGACGCGAGTTGGATGGCGGCCAGGTCGTTGGGATTATATGGAATGCAGCCTTGGGGAACTATCGGCGCCGACGGCCGTCCGTTGCCAGCCCGTTACTTGCGACGCGAATTTTCCGTAGATGGAAAAGTGCGGCGCGCCACGGCGTATGTCTGCGGCCTCGGTCTTTCCGAGCTATACTTGAATGGCCGCAAAGTGAGCGATGACCTGTTGTCACCTGCGATTTCCGAGTATGACAAGCGGGCGTTTTATGTGACCTACGATGTCACTGCTCAACTCCGGCGGGGCGACAATGCCGTCGGCGTCATTCTGGGCAACGGACGTTATTTCGCGCCGCGCCTAAGAGTTCCTGCGACGTGTCTAACATTCGGCTATCCCAAGCTTCTGTTGCAACTGAATATTGAATACTCCGACGGCACGGCGACGCAGTTGCTAAGCGATGAAAATTGGAAAATAACCGCCGCAGGCCCGATTCGCGCCAACAACGAATTTGACGGCGAAGTGTATGACGCGCGAATGGAACTGCCCGGTTGGAGTCAGACAAAGTTTGACGATTCCAAATGGGACCGGGTGCAATTGGTGAAGCCTGGCGCTCCGATGTTGTCAGCGCAAATTGGCGAACCGATTCGTGTTGTGGATACGCTCAAGCCCATTGCCATTACCAATCCCAAACCAGGTGTTTATATTTTCGACACGGGGCAAAACATGGCCGGCTGGTGCCGGTTAAAAGTCAAAGGGAAGGCTGGCACGGTCGTGAAACTTCGTCATGCGGAAGGAACCAATTCGGACGGCAGTCTCTACACCGCCAATATGCGCAGCGCGAAGGCTGAGGACAGTTATACGCTGAAGGGAAATGGCGTCGAAACTTACGAGCCGCGATTTACGCACCACGGATTTCGTTTCGTGGAGGTCACAGGTTTTCCCGGCGAGCCTGAACTCGACGCGCTTGAAGGCAAGGTTGTTCACGATGCCTTGCCCAAAGCAGGTGACTTTGCCTGTTCCAATCCATTGCTTAACCAAATTGCGCATAACATTTTTTGGACGTTGCGCGATAACTACCGAAGCATGCCGACAGACATGCCGCGTGATGAGCGTCAAGGTTGGATGGGCGACCGGCAGGAAGTCTCCAAAGGCGAAACCTACTTGTTTAATGTGGCGCCGTTGTACACGCAATGGCTGACCGACATTCAGGACGCCCAACATTCCGATGGCAGCGTGCCGGATGTATGCCCGGCCTTTTGGCCGCTCTATCAAGACGGCGTCGTTTGGGCCAGCACCTACGCGGTTGTTGCGAACATGCTATACGACCAATACGGTGATCTTTCGATTTTGCAGGGCCACTACGATTCGCTGAAACAATGGACCGATTACATGACGAGGTTTTTGGAGAATGATCTCATGCCGCGAAACACTTATGGCGACTGGTGCTTCCCTCCTCGCTCGCAGGCCGAAATGACAGTGATCAATTCCAGCGATCCGAAACTGACCACCGATGGAAACATGATGAGCACGGCAATTTTTTATCACGACCTGCAACTCATGGCGCGCACCGCGCGATTGCTCGGCAAGGCCGAAGATGCGGAAGCGTTCTCGCCTCGCGCAAATAAGATCAAAATTGCGTTCAATAAACGCTACTACAAATCCGAACCAGGCTACTACGGCAACGGCACGCAGACCGCTTGCATACTTCCACTTGCTTTTGGATTGGCGCCCGACGAATGCAAATCGAACGTGTTCGCCCACCTCGTGAAAAAGATCACTGTGGAAAGTGGCAATCACCTGGGGACCGGGTTGATAGGGGGACATTACTTGATGCGTGTATTGTCAGATAATGGCCGGCCCGACCTCGCCTTCACCATCGCGACGCAGACAACCTATCCGAGTTGGGGCTACATGGTATCGAAAGGAGCGACCACAATGTGGGAGTTGTGGAATGGCGACACCGCCGATGCCGGGATGAATTCCCGCAACATCGTGATGCTGATTGGCGATCTTAACATCTGGCTGCACGAATACTTGGGTGGGATACGGCCCGATCCGGCAGCTCCGGGTTTCAAGAAGATCATTATCAAGCCGGAGGCTGTCGGCAGCCTTTCATGGGTCAAGGAGGATTACGACTCCGTCCATGGACGCATCAATAGCGAGTGGCACCGGCAGTCTGGGCGATTTAATTTGCAAGTCACCATCCCCGCTAATACAACAGCCACCGTGTTCATTCCTGCGGACGATCCCGCAGGCGTAACCGAATCTGGCCGGTCCGCATTGCGTTCGGAAGGCGTCACGCTGCTGCGCACGGAATCGGGCATGGTTGTTTATCAGGTGGGATCAGGCGCCTATCAGTTCGATTCCCCGATAAAGTCAGAATAACAAAAGCCAACTCAGGCACGATGAAAACCACCTCGCGCATTAAAAAATGTCCGGCTGCAATGGCAATCGCAGCTCTGCTTCTTCTTGGGAGTTCGGCCCTCGCGCAGCTTACTGTCACAGCAACGAACCAGACTGGCGCCGTTCCGCTCACTCCCAGGTGGGCCTCCGCCTCTGGCAGTTTGATTTCTGGACTGGCTCCAACCACTGCGCTCGGAAATTTCGGAGAATACACGGGCGGAAAGGCGAGCAATTTGACGAAGCCAGGTATTCCACTAACAATTTACGCCTATAGCAGTCCCCAAGCTACGAACCTAGAGGTATGCGGCAATGATGGAACAGCGGGATCGTCGCTCGTTTACACGCTGCCTGCCTCCACCTTTGGGTATAACCTAACCAATATCACTGTCTATGGTGGCTGGCAGGATGCCGGCCGCGACGCGCAGGATTACACCATTTATTATGCAACCGCGGCCAGTCCATCAAATTTCCTGTTTTTAACCAGTGTCAGTTATATCCCTTCGAATCCAGCCGGGACGGGCGACGCTACGCGGGTGATTGTCAACGACGCGGCTGGCGCGGCTATTGCCAACAACGTCGCCGTCCTCAAGTTCGATTTTACGCTTCCTGACGGAGGGAGCCGGGAAAATAACGCGGCTGGCTACGTCGCCATTACAGCGGCAGGAATTGCGGCGACAAATGTTGTAGAAGGCACCAATGGGCCACCGGGCCAGCCGATATGGGGAGCTTCGCCAATAACGGAGCCATATCCCTATGTCGATTCGGGCAGCTTCAGCGGCCTATCGGCGCCGCTCTCGCCCGATCCTTTGGTTGCCTACCGTTGGCCGAATCCCCAGGCGTCCGACGGGCTGGAGCTATACTTGCAAGAGCCGATCATGGTCACGGCCGATACAAATGCCTCGTTTGACAACCTTCAGTCATTGACCGGCGCCAATCCGAATGTAACAGTCAAAGGGCTTGGTTCAATCCGGATGGACTTTGGCCGCGAAAATGCGGCGTGGCTGGAATTTGACAGTCCTGATCTTGTTGGAGCGGTGCAAATGAGCATCGGCGAGTATAATGAGCCTGAAATCACCTCATCCGGAGCCCAGCATAGCACAAAAACGCTCGCGCCAATAAAATATGGAAATACCTACCGGCTCGAGCTTAACAATGAACTCTATGAAGGTGTCCGCTTTGGATGGATCCATGTGATGTCTTTCACCAGCCAATGGCATATTACCGGCCTTCGCCTCGTATGTCAGACTAAACCAGCCAACTACAACGGAAGTTTTTCCTGCAGCGATCCCATGCTCACCCGCATCTGGTATGACGGGGCATATACTGTAAAATTAAACCTCCTCAATAATTACTTCGGCGCGATATTAGTGGATCGCGGAGACCGAATTTCCTGGACCGGAGACGCTCATTGCGCGCAGGCGGCCGCGCTTGTCGCCTTTGGCGACGATGATTTTATAAAGGAGAACCTCGCCAACACAGCGAACAACGATAATGGCATCGCAAGCTACGCGCTGTATTGGGTGCTGAGCGTTATTGATTACTACAATTATACGGGCGATGCGGCGACATTGGGTGGATATATCACCAACGTTGAGGCAATCCTCGATAACGCCTACGCAGTTTATGGAACCAGTCCCGGTCTTGGATTTTACGGCTGGGATGAGCGCTTGGGAGCGGGGTTCGAAAACGCGAACTGCCCGGAATCGGAAAATGCCTATCAAATGCTTTCAGTCAGGGCCTGGCAGTCCTTCGCGGCGGCTATGGCCGCGTATGGCCGGACGGACCTTCAGGCCAAATACAGCGGCTACGCGAACGCGAAGATGGCCGGGCTGCGCCAGAATTCCGCCTGGTATCAAAGTTATGGCCTTCATGCGTGCGCGGATGCAGCGAACACCGGCCTCTTGAGCGTTGCGGAGAAGAACGCGATCTTCGCGCAGGAATTTACGGATAGAATCAATCGCGTGTCATATTCTGCTTTCAACCAATATTTTGTGATTCAGGCTTTTGCGGCGATGGATAAATATGACGACGCATTGAGCTCGATCAATGACCTGTGGGGCGGCGAGATTAACTATGGCGGGACCACCTTTTTCGAAGTGTCCCATCCATCGTGGGATGCAGCCATTGGGGTCAACGACCCAGTGCCAAACGCCCAATGCGGCTTCACCAGCCTTTGCCATCCTTGGAGCGCCGGGGTGGTAAAATGGCTCAGTGAAGAAGCGCTTGGGATCAAGCCCATCGCGCCGGGATTTTCCACCTATCAGATTCTTCCACACCTCGGCCGCACCTTGACCTATGTCTCTGGGCAAACGCCGACTCCATTCGGAAGCATACAAGGGAGTTTCAATGTATCCAATGGCTTATGCGCAGTGTCATCGCCTGCTGGGACAATTGGAACCGTCGGTGTCCCAAAGGTCGAAAAGAGCATCAATAGCATTACCATAAATGGAACGCTCGCCTGGGATGGCGCCTTTCATTCCGTTGCGGGCATTGGCGGGGCGAGCGAAGATTCAGAATTCGTGTATTTTTCCGGCGTGCAACCGGGCACGTATTCAATCGCCGTATCCTACGGCGGTGCGACCCCGGCCTATGCTGAACCACCTGAACTATATGGAGGCACGTTTGTTAAAGTGGATTCCACCACAAGCGGCAATTGGGGTGGCGTCTATGGAAAAGACGGCTACATTCTCTGCAATTACAACGGAAACGGCAATGATGCAAAATCGTTGCCGTCGTATATATCGTCCGTGACCTACAACGTGCCGCACAACGCAGTCTGGGCGTCAGGCACCAACGATGCCCGGGCCCTGGCGACGAATTCAAGCAACCAGGGGACTAGGAACGCCACCTGTTACTACACTGACCAAAGTTCGACCCCTACCATGACATTCACGATAAACAGCGCTGGGAGCCAAAATTATCAGGTGGCGCTCTACTTTGTGGATTGGGACAACAAAGGGCGGCGGCTTGGTGTCGAAATGTTCGATGCCGCCAGCCTGAACTTGATTGCGCCCGTCGTGGTGATAACGAACTTTTACGGGGGCAATTACCTCGTTTACTCATGCAATAAATCCGCCAAATTCCGGATCGACCATGTGCGGGGCGACAACGCCGTGCTAAGCGGGATATTTTTTGACCCAGCATCGGCAAATGCCGCACCGGTGTTGGCGCCCATCAGCGACCAGAGTATTTACATGGGCCAGACGGTGCAGTTCACGGCTGTGTTGATGAACGCGCAAAGAGCCAATCAATCTTTGACGTTCAGCTTGAGCAATGCGCCAGCCGGGGCGAACATCAATCCATCCAGCGGGGCCTTCTCGTGGGCAACGACCAGTCATGCCACGCCCGGCGCCAATTCGATCACCGTGGTCGTGACGAACAATGGCCTGCCGCCCTTGAGCGATGCGGAGACGTTCTCAGTAATCGTCTCGACCCCTCCGCAATTCACCGGCGCCGCGGTCGGAACGAACGGACAGATTAAGGTCAGTTTCAACACGCTGCCTGGCCAGAACTATCAGATTCAATCCACTATAAATTTGTCGGATGCCAACTGGACCACGCTAGGCGGAATCTTCCCCGGCGTCGGACTGCCCCTGAGCGTGTCATACGATCTCCCAGAAAGCTCCCAGACTTTCTATAGAGTAATCTCGCGGCCCCACTGAACCGGCAGTCAAACGGGGGCGATCTCAACGACCGCATGGGCGATGATGATATAGTATTCATGGTTCTTCTGACCGGCTCGGGTGGCGGATTTGCGGCCCCTTGCTTTGGTTGTTAATGCCGACCATCGCAGGAAACCCACCATTTCGACGGAGCTTCCAGCATTTTGAGGCAATTATTTTTCGTCATTGCCCGCCAATCGAGTTCGGTCGGGAGAAAAAGCCAGCCAGCCGCCGGCGTTGGTAGCTTCCTCGGAAACCACTTCGCGCAACGTTGCCATGCTCCAGAGTTTGATGGATTCCGAGCGGCCCAGGCGAGCGCGCATCCATCAGGCAGCGCCATTCGGGTCAGACCAACATAATTACATATTTTGCCTTGACGTTCGGCGGTCAAAGGCGCACTTTCCAACCATGCCGCGCAAAATACGTGTTGAATATCCGGGCGCTCTTTATCATGTGATGAGCCGGGGGGATCGCCGGGAGGCGATTTTCAAGGATGATCGAGACCGCCTCTGCTTTCTTGAGACGCTGGGCCAGGCTTGCGCCAAAACGGGCTGGCGGGCGCTGGCTTGGTGCCTGATGGCCAATCATTTCCATTTGGTGGTGGAAACTCCCAACGCCAATCTGGTTTCCGGCATGAAATGGCTCCTGGGTGTTTACACGGGCTCCTTCAACCGGCGGCATAAGCTTTCCGGCCACCTGTTCGCCGGACGCTACAAGGCTCTCGTGGTGGATGGCAGCGGCAACGGCTATCTCAAAACCGTATGCGATTACGTCCATCTTAATCCTGCAAGGGCTGGCTTGCTGGCAAAAAACGGCCCGCTGGCGAAGTTTCCCTGGAGCAGTTATCCCGCCTACCTTTCCAAGCCGGCCAGGCGGCCTGATTGGCTGAGCGTGGATCGGCTGCTGGGCGAGCACGGCATCTCCAAGGACAGCGCGGAAGGGCGGCGGCAATTTGCGCTGCGGATGGAGCAGCGGCGGGCGGGCGAAGACGAGGCGGAATGGGTTCCGGTGCGGCGCGGATGGTTTCTGGGAAGCAAGAAATTCCAGAAGAGGCTGCTGGCGCTAATGAGCCGGAAACGCCACGGGAACGACTACGGGGACGAAGCGGCGGAAGTCGCCACAGAACGCGCGGAGGCGCTGGTGCGGTCTGAATTAAGGAGGCTCGGCTGGAAGGAAGCGGAACTCGGCCGGCGCCGCAAAGGGGACAAGCAAAAGGCAAAACTCGCGGCGCGCCTGCGGAAAGAGACGACCATGACCATGAAATGGATAGCCGAAAGGTTGAAAATGGGAAAACCAGGGTCCGTCTCGAATCTCCTTCGGATGCATAACGAATGACGCGCAAAATATGCAATTATGTTGGCCTGACACTTTTCCTGCTTGATCTAAAACGCCAAGCGGCTTCGCCGGACGCTCGGTTCGCATCGCCGCGCCTCAGCGCAAATCCAGCCGCCGGAACAGCCAGACTTTCACCCAATCCAGGCAACAGAAATAGATGCCTCCGATGACCACGATGCCGAGCAATAGCGATGCTTTGATCGCCGGCATAAGGATGCCGCCAAGCACGAGCGCCGCCATCGCGCCCAAGCCCAGCGCCGAACTGCCGACCAGGAAACGGCTCGGCCTGGATTTCCAGAAATGCCTTCGTTCGCGGAGCAGATAGACGCCCGCCTGCGAACTCAAAATCAGCGCGGCAAACGTCAGCGTCTGCAAATGCCGCATGTCCAGGCCAAGCGCGTAGTGGCCCCACAGGAAAACACCGAGCGAGAACACCAGTTTGCACGCGGCCAGCGCCGTGGCGCACAGCAGAATGCCGCGCGTGTTCCAACGGTTGGGATGCGGCGAGAATCCCATCCGGTCGGTCGAAATGGACATGGTGAGAAAATCGTTGAGAAAGAGGATGAGCACCATCAGCATCGGCGTGAGGGGCTTGTGACGGGTCAAAAGAAACCCGATGACCAACAGCGCCATCATCTCGATCTTCTTGATCAGCATGTTCAGCGTGTAGGTGAGGATGCGCTGAAAAACGCGCCGGCTTGTTTCGATGGCTGGCACCACCCCGCCCAACCCAGGCAAAGTCAGCACCATCGCCGCGGCGGCTTTGGCGACGTCAGTGGCATTGGCCACAGCCACGCCCGCTTCCGCCTGGCGCAATGCGGGGGCATCGTTAACGCCGTCACCGCTCATGCCGACGACTTCGCCGCGCCTTTGAAACGCGCGCACCAGCTTGAATTTGTCCTCTGGAAACACGCCGGCAAACACGCTGCAGTCCAGCGCGTCGCCTTGCAGATCGCCGTGCAATTTCTCCGGGGAGCAAACTTGGGCCGGGATGCCCACCTGCCCGGCGACACTCTGCGCGGTGAGCGCATTGTCGCCCGTTACCATGATGACCCGGATCCCGTCGTCATGGATCGAGCTTACCACGGACTTGGAATCGTTGCGCACCGCGTCTTCCAAACCAATCAAGCCGACGAATCTCATCTCCGCGGCCTCTTCTGTTCCGACGGCCAGCACACGCTGCCCTTGCCGGACAATTGCCTCGGCCTCTGGCTGCCAGAGATTTTCCTCCACTCCGGCCATTTTTGCGACGACGGACGGCGCGCCCTTGACATAGCGCGTTTGGCGGCCGCGCTCATCGCGATAGAGCGCTTCGGCCCGCTTCGTGGCCGGATCGAATGGCTTAAACTCAGCGCGCTTCATCGCGCCGTCGCGCCAGCCGCGATCGGTTGCGGTCTTTATGATTGCGCCATCCACGGGATCGAGTCCGGCTGGATCGCTGGCCAGGGCGGCGGCGCGCAAGAGGTCAGCTTCCGTAAACCCCGGCGCGGCCCAAGTCGCTTTCACCGTGGCCTCATTTCTGGTCAGGGTTCCAGTTTTGTCGCTGCACAACACCGTCATCGAAGCGATGTCGTGCAAGGCGCTTAAGCGTGTGATCAAAACGCCGCGCTTGGACAACTCCAGCGATCCCAGCGCGGCCGCCAGCGTGAAGGTGGCGGGCAAGGCGACCGGAATCGAAGCGAGCAAAATGGCCAGGAGCAGCGGCAGTATAAATTCGATGGACATGCCTTGAAGGTGGGCGTAGCCGGTCACTATCACCACCATCGCGCCGTTGACCACAAACAGGTTTCTGACCACCGCCACGATTTCCTGCTCCTGCCGGTTGGCCGATCCCGCGGTGCGAACCAATTCGGCCGTCTTGCCAAAAAAGGTGCGGGCGCCGGTGGCCGTGACTTCGCCGGTCGCCTCGCCGCCGCGAATCATCGAGCCCGCATAAGCCACTTTGCCTGGTTCAATCTGAGCCGGCGCCGACTCACCGGTGAGGGCGGACTGGTCCGCCAGCAGCGAACCCTCCTCCACTCGCATATCCGCAGCCACGATGCTGCCTTGGCGCAAGTGGATCACATCGCCTGGAACTATTTCCTCCGCTGGCAAGGTAGTCCACACGCTGTCGCGGCGAACCCGCGCCTGCACGCGCAACTGCTGGCGCAGCAGGGCCAGGGCTTTCTGGGCGCGGCCTTCCTGCAAAAAACTGAGCAGGGCGTTCAAAATGAGCAAGCCGCCAATCACCGCCGCCTCGTCATTCTCGCCGAGAAAGATCTGGATAATGATGGTGGCCTCCAAAAGCCAGGGGATGGGCGCCCAAAAGCGCTTGATAAGCTCTTTGAATGGGTGGGCCTTGTCCTCGATGACCGCGTTCGGCCCGAACCGCCTCAGCAGTTTCTGTGCTTCGGGAGTCGTCAGGCCATGGCATTTGCTGTTGCCGGCGGTCGGCGTCGGATTCAACCCGGTCGCGGCGGCGACGGCGCCTTGAATCTGCGCCAATTGCGCTGGGGTGTCGCTGTCCACGGCTGGGATTTCGCTCTCTGGCAAATTGTTGCCCGCTGGGATTGCCAGATCACATCGGATTCTTGGGAACAAGCGCCCGCAGCTTTTCGAGCGAGAATTCAGACGAGCGGCACAAAGCGACGATCTCCTCTTCTTGCTGGAGAATCTTCGCGGCCACAGCCGGCACTTTGGCCGCG
>VFSW01012141.1_pt1 | contig 12050 bp, 10 predicted proteins | sample 5358111 | NCBI WGS metagenome assembly VFSW01 (sample SAMN11554181, study PRJNA540505) | mine drainage metagenome | isolation source: sediment from site ElyBrook_90M | place: USA: Ely Copper Mine, Vershire, VT | collected 2017 | reverse complement strand
AGAAAAAGCCGAAAAAGCTATTGACCGGGCGCACGACTGGGTTTACAGTCATGAGTGCCATCCACACGGGTAGATCGCAAAGTTATGCCGGGCTCCATCCATCTGTACATTCCGTACCAACTGTTCGGATTTCGGCTTAAGTTGCTCACGCACAGGCGTGCGTTTTCTGCTCGGTGAGGTGGGAGCGCGGTGAAAGCTCTCCTAACTCATGTGATGTGCTTCACAAAAAAAATACAGATGCAATTCCATGATGTTGGGAACCGCATCAAAGTTTTTTGAACTAGACGAGCGGTTCGTGCGTCTAAACCTGTGGGGAAATGCATAAATCGGCGACCGGGTGGTATTTGGTTGCCAGCTGCACTGGCGAGGCTAAGTGGTTCCGCCCAGGCAGCTACTTTTAAGGAGAAACAGGTAATGCGTTCTGATTTGGTATTTGGGGCACTTTCTCATGTGTCCAACCGCTACCAGCTCTGCCAGTTGGCCAGCAAGGCAACGCGGAAGCTGCACAAGCCGAACACGCGGCTTCAGGACACGACAAATGAGGTTCTGGTCCGCTTTCACAGCACCAATCCTGGTACCCTTGCGCCCATAGCAGCTCCTGCGGTCCAGCCCATCGAACAGCGCCGCGCCGCCTAGCGTCGCCGGCTTTTCATACCGTCTAGTGGGTAAGTCATCGTTTCAGGCGGCTCTTCAAGTTGGAGAGCCGCTCTTCCCGGCGCTTCAATACTCCACGTTCAGAGTTCCGGAGATATTGCCGATGCACGGCATCGCCTGATATCGCCTACTCCCTCTTGGTTATCCGAAGCACTCTCCCCCCTCGGATTATCCCCCATTTACATCCCGCCCCGTTGCAGGTGAACATGACCATCGCTGAACTTAAAGAGAAAAACATTACGGAACTCAGTCGCATCGCGCGCACTCTTGAGATTCCGGGCGCCAGCGGCCTTCGCAAACAGGACCTTATCTTCAAGATTCTGCAGGCCCAGAGCGAAAAAGAGGGACACATCTTCGCAGAAGGTGTCCTGGAAATTCTGCCCGACGGCTACGGCTTTCTTCGCTCTCCCGACTACAACTACCTGCCCGGACCCGACGATATCTACGTCTCGCCTTCGCAGATTCGCAAATTCGATCTGAAGACCGGCGACTCGATCAGCGGCAATGTTCGGCCGCCTCACGAAGGCGAGAAATATTTTGCCCTGGTAAAGATCGAAGCCATCAACTTCGAGTCTCCCGAAGAGACGCGCAACAAGATTTTGTTCGATAACCTGACCCCTCTTTATCCGCAGGAGCGGATCAAGATGGAGACGGTGCGCGAAGCCACCAGCGGGCGGGTCATGGATCTGCTGACGCCGGGGGGCAAGGGTCAGCGCGGCCTGATCGTGGCTCCGCCACGTACCGGCAAGACGATGTTGCTGCAATCAATCGCGAACTCAATCACTACCAACCACCCGGAAGTGGTCCTGATTGTTCTGCTGATCGATGAGCGCCCTGAAGAAGTTACGGACATGCAGCGGTCGGTCAAGGGCGAGGTCATCAGCTCCACCTTTGACGAGCCGGCGGCCCGCCACGTGCAGGTAGCCGAAATGGTGATCGAAAAGGCCAAGCGCCTGGTCGAACACAAGCGCGACGTCGTGATCCTGCTGGACTCGATTACGCGACTGGCGCGCGCCTATAATACCATCGTTCCCCCGTCGGGCAAGGTGCTGTCTGGCGGCGTCGATTCGAACGCGCTGCAGCGCCCCAAGCGCTTCTTCGGCGCAGCCCGCAATATCGAGGAAGGCGGCTCGCTTACGATCATCGCCACCGCTCTCGTCGATACCGGTTCACGCATGGATGAAGTGATCTTCGAAGAGTTCAAGGGCACGGGCAACATGGAAATCATTCTTGACCGCAAGCTCGTGGACAAGCGCGTCTTCCCGGCCATCGACATTCAGCGCTCCGGGACGCGAAAGGAAGAACTGCTTATCCCCAAGGAAGACCTGCCGCGGATCTGGGTTCTGCGCAAGGTGTTGAATCCGCTGTCACCGGTCGAAGCGATGGAAGTACTCATCTCTCGCCTGGAAAAGGTGCGCAACAACGCCGAATTCCTGCAGAACATGAACCAGCTCTAGACCTGCGCATCACGATCCCGGCCCGCCCTCCGTCGGCAGGCCGGGGAAGTATTCCGCGATCTCTTCGCGGCTGTAACGCGGCGTGATGTGCTGCGAGCAGTTCCAGTCAAACCCCACCACATTGAGAAGGAAGACCCTCTCCACGCGATAACCTGCCTCGCGAGGAAGCCTTGCTTCAAGCGCCAGGTCTTCGCCTGCCTCATTGATTTTGACTTTCCCGATGAGCTTCAGCCGCGTGCGGTTGGGGTAATCCATCAGAAAGAGGGCGAAGCGGTCGTTGACGGTCAGGTTGCCGGCGGTGATGTACTGCTTGTTTCCTGAATAGTCGCCGAAGGCCAGCGTGCGTTCGTCGAGAACGCGGAGGAAGCCGACGGGACCGCCGCGATGCTGAATATAGGGCCAGCCGTCCGGGCTCACTGTGGCCATATAGAAGCTGTCCCGGGCGGCGATGAACTCCATCTCGTAAGGCCCGAGCTGCTGTTCACCCACTCCTGATTTGGCCAGCCGTTCGTACTGCGTGAGCGAGCCGTGCCGCCGCTGCAGTTCTTTGGCAGGGTCGGAGAACATGATGTTGGCAAAAGTGTGCGGCATAAATAGTTCTCTCCGGATTACGGCCTGCAAACTGCCGTTGCGATACACGTTTGAGTATCCAGGCAGAGAAAAAGATCACGACAAAAAAATCAAGACTCTGAGGCGGGTGATCGAGTCGGTTGGGGCCATGGCGATCTCATCGAGCAGTCCGCGGCCGCTATAGCAGAGAAACATCGACCGGAGAGTTCCCGGCCCTTCCCCGACCGCGCCTCCGCTGGTAAGATAGATAAGTCGTGGGGCTGTAGCTCAGCTGGGAGAGCGCCTCGTTCGCAACGAGGAGGCCAGCGGTTCGATCCCGCTCAGCTCCACCAATTCCCCTGCAATCAACTCTGGAAGACTTCGAGTGTCCCGATGGCAATCGTGCGTGCGAATTGCGCCTGCGGCCAGCACCGTACTTTGCTTGCCAGGATATGACGTTACCGTGCCGAGAGCACGGGATTTCCGATAAGAGCGGTGGCGGGGATGCGGGTTGCGCTGGCGATCCAGCTCATGGCGCCGGGGCCGAGGGCGAGCGCAAGAGGCGCCAGTTCGCGACCGAAACCAGTGACCATCGCGCGCGAGAGCAGGGTAGCCAGGCGCATTCCCCCTGTGAGCTGAGCCTTGAGAGCCTGTTGATAAGCGCCGGGGCTTGCGCCCGAAAGAAACATCTCGGCTGCGAGTGCTCCGGAGTGCAAGGCGATTGACATGCCATCGCCGGTAAACGATGGAATGACAGCGGCCTGGTCGCCGAGGTTCCAGAGCGCCTGGGTCGGCCCGGCAAGATATCCATAGGGAATGGATGAGACGGCAAGAGGGCGCTCCCACCGAGCCTGCGCGCCTTCAAGACGCATCCGGACCTGCCGATTTTCCAACAGAATCGCGGCCAGAAGCTGATTCCACCCGCCGAGTTGGCGCAGGCGCGCGCGCCGGACAACCAAACAAAGGTTGGCGGATCTGCCTTCAACCAGAGAGAGCCCGCCGTATCCACCAGCAAACAGGAAGAGCTCCATGCAGTTATGCAGGGCCTGGGTTTGATCGGGAGCTAGTTGCCAGTACATTTTGAAGCCGACCAGGTCGCTGTGAACTCCCGGCCCGCGGTTCCAACCGCGCAGATCATGTTTGCCGGTAGCGAGAAAAGCGTTTGCGGCCGCGATGGAGGACTTGTCGCCGAATTCTGCTCTCCAGCCGCCGCTTTTGGGTATGAGCTGTTCGACTATCGCGCCGCGGCGCACCCTGCCGCCAGCCTGGGACACACGATCAAGAAGAGCGGCATCGAGAACGCAACGTGACAGGGAAAGCGCGCGAAAAGGGAGCGGGCTGGCAACGACGCGATTTCCTGAGGAGAGGCGCAGGTGTTCGATAGGAACCGCGCCTAACTGCACGGGATCGACGCCGGCACTCCGCAGATAATCAACCGCTTCAGGACTAAGAAACTCGCCGCATACCTTGTGATGCGGGTGAAGCTCCTTCTCGAGGAGAAGCACGTCGCGGCCGGCAGAGGCAAGACGCAGCGCAGCCATGGCGCCGGCGAGTCCACCACCGATTACGAGGTTGTCGACCTTCGACTTGGCGTCGCTCTGCTGCGGTCCGGTCATGAGGGTTTCCTGCGGCTTACGCAAAGGCGTGCCGGTATATAGCTGAGGATTTCAACGTCGCCCTGCCCGAGTCCAGCCTCAACGCTTAGGCGGCGCCAGTCATCGGGCGCGAAGGCACGCGCAATCGACACCGGACCGTCGTGCTGCACGAAAGGATGCAGCCGGGCCAGCCGGGAAAACCAGCGGAACAGATGGTAGGGGATGGGGGCGCGCGAAAGATCGTTGATAAACCACCCGAGTTCGGCGTTCTTTTCCATCCAGAGCAGGAATCGAACCACGTCTGCATCGCCGAGATGATGGGTAAACAACGAACTGTAGATCAGGTGAGGAGGATTGCGCGGGCGGTAGGAGAAGACATCGGCGGCAAGGAAACTGATGCTGCTACCGCGTCCGCCGGCTTCCTCGGCAATTGAGATCGTGTCGGGATTCAGGTCGACGCCCGTGAGTTCAACGGCGGTCTTGGTGTCGCGCGCCCAACGCTCAATACGCCGCAGACTGTCGCCATAGCCGCAGCCGACATCGAGAATCCGCAGGGGCCCGGAACCGCGGGGAATATTGATGCCGTTGACCCAATCGAGCAGTGGACGATAAGCGCGGAACCAGCGATTGACGCGGGCCAGATCGCGGAGGCACGCGCGCATAACATCGCGGCTGCACGGCTCGTCCATCAGCTCGGCGAGTTGCGCGCGTGTGTTGAAATCCAGGGTGCTATGCGGCATGGAAGAGCATGGTTTCAGCCGTTACTCCGGGACCAAAGGACATGGCGCACCCCGATTGTCCTGACTGCGCGCGCTTGAGCACCTGTTCGAGAACGAACATCACGGTCGCCGAAGACATATTTCCAAAGCGCGCCAGGATATCGCGCGAATACGTCAGGGCTTCCGACGGAAGACCCATTCCCTGCTCCACCGCATCGAGGATGGTGCGGCCGCCGGGATGAACAGCCCACAGATCGATCGATTCTTTCGGACGGCCGCGGGTCACCAGTTCCCCGGCGTCCGCGAGCGTGCGGCGAATCTCGCCGGGCACCTTACCGGAGAGTTGCATGTCAAAACCCATCTCGCCGACGCGCCAGGTGATGAGATGGCTCGTCTCGGGAAGGTTCACGGCGAGGAAGCTTTCCATGGCCAGTCCTTCCGGTTCGCTGGTGACGAGGCAGGCGGCACAGCCATCGGCAAACAGAAGGAACGACAGCATCTGCTCCAGATCCTGAGTTTCCTTGAGGTGGAGCGAGCAAAGCTCCAGGTTGAGAACGAGAACCTTTGCCTGGGCCTCGGAGCGGACGATGTGGTGCGCGGATTTCAGAGCGTTGATCGCGGCATAGCATCCCATGAAGCCGATCATGGTGCGTTCGACCGAGGGGTTCAGTCCCAGGTGCCTGACCACTTCGAAGTCGAGACCGGGCGCATAGAGGCCGGTGCAGGAGGTGACGATGACGTGGGTGATTGCGCGGCGTTCGTCAAGACTCAGAGAGAGTTTATCGAGGGCGCAGCGCGCCAGGCGTGGTGCGAAATGCTCGAAAGCCTGCATGCGGCGCGTGGTGTTGGGGAAGTCGCCCATGACGTAGAGGTTCTCGGCGTCTCGCCAGGAGGAATCCCCGCTGGGGATGGGCTCAAGAAAGGAATAGCGATGCTCGATGGCCGACATGCGCGCCATGCGGCGGAAGAGGCTGCGCATGGTGCCGGCCGGCAACATGCTCTCCGCGAAGTCGATAAACGGCTGATGCACATCATGTTGCGGAACGGAAGTAGCAATGCGGTTGATATATGCGGTGGTCATTCCCCTGCCCTTTCGGTGCGTCAGCTTTCAGTAAGCGGGAGTATGCCCGCAACCGGTTATTCGTGTGGATCTTCTGAGTTCTTGGATGCAGTGATCGATTTCGATGTCAAAAATCCCGGGAGAAGACGTTCCATGCGGTCCAATATGTGAACCGTTCTTTGTCATTCCATGACACGGCGGCATAGCCTGAGCCGAATCATGCATCAATACTTTTTGAAGTGGCGGGGCCCGATTACGCGGGATCACATCGTTTGACCGACGCCACAGGGCGCTGAGAGACAACGATGATGGATTTCGGAGTTCTCCGCACCTCAAATTGACGGAGACACACGGTATGAGACTGTTCGAACACGCGAAGGTTTCACCGTCGCTGAGCTCCGGATCATCCCTGCCCGGCGATGTCACACCTTCAAGGGCCGGTGCGAGGATCATCGGCACGGGAGAGATGGCGGACCTTGTCCGCGCTTATGATTGGGGATCGACTCCCCTTGGACCTATCGAATCGTGGTCAAAAGAACTAATTGCCATCGTAAACCTGACCCTATGCTCGCCCACCCCGGCGCGCACGCTGTGGGGACCGGACTTCATTCTTATCTATAACGACCTATATAGCGGGATTCCGGGCAAGAGACACCCGGAAGCCCTGGGGAAGTCGGCCCGCGAAGTGTACAAGGAAGCGTGGCATATTGTCGGCCCATTCCTTGAGGACGCATTCGCTAGGGGCGAGACTTTCTACCAGAGCAAACTGCTGGTGCCGATTGATACAGGTGGCGGGGTTCGCGACTTTTACCTGGACTACACCTATAGTCCGGTTTATGAGAACGGCAAGACCGCGGGCTTGTTTGGATTGCTTCAGGATGTGACCGGAGAAGTCGTCGCGACCAGAAATCTACGCGAAAGCGAAATGCGCGCCACGCGGATTCTCGAGAGCATCGGCGACGCGGTGATAGTGACGGACGCCACTTCCCGGATCATCAGGATGAACCCTGTCGCAGAAAACCTGACGGGTTGGTTTCTCGATGAAGCAAGGGGACGTGCGCTCTCTGAAGTGTTTCAAATTGTGGATGAGGCGTCACGCGAGGTTGTGGAGAGCCCGGCGGACAAGGTGCGTCGCACCGGCGCCATCGTCGGGCTTGCCAATCACACCTTACTCATCCGCAAGGATGGCTCCGAGACATCGATTGATGACAGTGGGGCCCCGATCTTCGATGAACAGGGGGGACTCGCCGGCGTAGTGCTGGTGTTCCGGGACATCCGGGAGAGAAGGAACGCCGAGCGCGAACGTACGGCGATGGCAAAACAGTTGTCTCTGGTGCTGGACGCGACCACCGACGGTGTCATCAGCCTCGATCGCGAGTGGAAGATGACTTACCGCAATCGCCGGGCGCAGGAGATACTTCAGCCGGCGGGAGAGCTGACCGGGCGGTATTTCTGGGATACATTTCCCGGAGCGGTCTTTGAGGGATCGCCGTACGTCGAGCACTACCGCCGCGCCATGGACGAGGGCATTCCCGGCCGATTTGAAGCCTTCTACCCCAAACCTCTGGATGCGTGGTTCTCGGTAAGCGTGCGGCCCGCCGAAAATGGCATCGTTCTTTTTTTTCGGGACATCACGCAGCAGAGAAAAGAGTCGGAAGTGCTCCGCGACCGGGAGGCCCGGGTCAACGCAATCTACAGCACGACACTTGAGTACATCGCGCTGCTTTCGCCGGATGGAATCGTGATTGATTGCAATAGTGCTTCGCTCGAATTTGCCGGCAATACCCGCGCGGATGTGGTGGGCAAGTACTTTGCCGACACGCCGTGGTTCGCCAATACCCCCGGCATGTCCGAGCGGATTCGCGAAGCCGTCGCCCTGGCCGGGAGCGGACAGCCGTTCCGCACGGAACTGCCTCTGATCAGGCCATCGGGCGAAACCATCGTTTTCGATTTCTCACTTACGCCGGTCCGCGACTCATCGGGCGCGGTGGTATTTCTTTTGCCGGAAGGCCGCGACATCAGCGAGGTCAAGCGCGCAGAATCAGCCCTGCTCAAGAGTGAAAAGCTGGCGGCGGTGGGCCGGTTGGCGTCGTCGATCGCGCACGAGATCAACAATCCGCTGGAATCGGTCATGAACCTGATCTATCTGGCGCGCCATTCCGAGACTGGCGAAACCCAGAAATACCTCGACCTTGCCGATCAGGAAATCCGGCGCGTCTCCATCATCACCAATCAGACCCTGCGCTTCCACAAGCAGGCCTCGAAGCCTCAACCGGCTACCAGCGCCGATCTGTTTTCGACTGTAATGAGCATTTATGAAGGACGGCTTCGCAATGCGCGCGTGCGCGTAGAAAAGAAGTTCCGCACCGATCAGCCGGTGGTCTGCTTTCAGGGAGATGTGCGCCAGGTGTTGAACAACCTGGTGGCCAATGCCCTCGAAGCGATGCCCTTCGGCGGGCGGTTGTTGATCCGCAGCCGCAAGGGAAGAAACTGGAAGACGGGAAGAGCCGGCCTGTTGCTCACCATCGCCGATAACGGCAGCGGCATCAGTCCGGCGGTTCAAAAGCAGATCTTCGACGCATTCTTTACCACCAAGGGTACGGCGGGAAACGGGCTTGGCCTGTGGGTCTGCCAGGAGATTGTCGCCCGCCACCAGGGTGCGCTGAGGGTACGAAGCACGCAACGACAGGGCCGCAGCGGCACTTCATTCACTCTGTTTCTGCCCTTTGAGACAAAGTACGACTAACGAACATCTCCTTTTCAGAGAAGAAGAAACAGCTGAAAGCAGAAGCGCCTCGAGGGCTGGTATACCCCCGAGGCGCTTGCGTAGATGCATGGTGCGATCAGACTAGTTGAAGAGGTCCTTCATCTTTTCAAGCAGGCTTGGCGAGGTCGGCTTGTTGTCGACGTTCATCAGTTCCGCCAGTTTCGTAACCAGATCGCGCTGGGCGCGGGAGAGCTTGCGCGGCACCTGGACGACGACCTTGACGACCAGGTCGCCATGTCCCTTCTCGTTCAGGAAAGGCACTCCGCGCCCGCGGATGCGAAGTTCTTTTCCGCTCTGCGTTCCTTCGGGAACTTTCAGGTTGACCGGGCCATCTATGCCCGGAATCTCAATCTCCGCTCCCAGAGCGGCCTGCGGAAAGCTGACGGGCACGACGCAGTAGAGGTCCTGGCCATTGCGTTCGAAGTAGTCGTGGGGGCGAATGGCGAGCACAACATAAAGATCGCCCTTGGGACCGCCGGAACGCCCCGCATCGCCTTCACCGGCATAGCGGATACGCGTTCCATCTTCAACACCGGGCGGGACCTTGACGTTGAGCTTCAGTTCCTTGGCGACACGGGTCTCTCCACGACAGGTCGAGCACGGATCGCCGATGATAGAGCCGGTTCCACCGCACGCGCCGCAGGTACGCGCTACGGAGAAGAATCCCTGCTGATAGCGAATCTGCCCGCGGCCCTGGCACTGTCCGCAAACGCTGGGCCCGCGGCCGGAGGCGCTTCCGCGACCGCTGCAGGTTGTGCAGACTTCAAGCCGGCGAATTTTGATCTCGGTCTCTTCCCCGAAAATCGCGTCTTCAAAATCGATCGCCAGATCGAAGCGCAGATCATCGCCGCGCTGCTGACGCGAACCTCTCGATCCGCCGCCGCCCACGTTGAACATCTCGCCGAAAAGATCGCCGAAGATATCGCCGATATCGACGCCGCCGGCAAATGGCCCACCGCCTCCGCTCGTCGCACCGACCCCGGCGTGCCCGTAGCGATCATAGGCGGCGCGCTTGTCAGCGTCTCCAAGCACCTGGTAGGCTTCGCTCGCCTGTTTGAACTTTTCTTCCGCGGCATGATCTCCCGGATTCCGGTCAGGATGATACTTCATCGCCAGCTTGCGGTAGGCGCTCTTCAAATCCTGATCGCTGGCATCGCGGGAGACACCAAGGACCTCATAGTAGTCTGCTTTGCTCACACTCACGCTATTCTATCTTCTGTTTTGGATTGGTAACGATACGAACCATTGATGGTCTCAGGAGCCGGTCACGCAGTTTGTACCCGCGTCGAATCTCTTCTGCGATGGAGTGATCGGGCAGATCATCGCGCTCCACCGTGCCCAGTGCCTCGTGGAACCGCGGATCGAACTCTTCACCGACCGCAGGAACGGCCGTCACCTGCATTTGACGCAGGATCTCCTCCATTTGCTTCACAATCAGTTCCACGCCGGAACGAAGTTGTTCAGCAGACCCGGTCGCCTTCAGCGCCAGGTCAAAGTTATCGAGCACGGGGAGAAACTGCTCAACGACATTGCCGGTGGCATAGTCGCGAAACTCCGACCGTTCGCGCTCCGCGCGCTTGCGGGCGTTCTCAAATTCAGCCTGAAGGCGGGCTACCCGATCGATCAGGTTATCGCGCTCGGCTTTCAACTGTTCAAACTCGACGCGGCTTACTGTTTCCTCATAGGTTGCGGGACCGCCGGAAGGCACCGTCTGGGCCTCCGGAGCCGCCGAATCGAACTCCGCGCTTTCCAGTGAACCAGCGTCCATGCCGCCCTCTTTGGTGTCTGCAATACTCAACTCTGTTTCCTGATCAGGCATGCTTCTATGCTTTCTCCGAAAGATATTCTCTATCTTCTTCAATGATAATTCCGTCTGGGGTATGCAGCCCCTTTTCGTCGCATTCAGACAAATTAAGAGCCGGAAGCGAGGCCTCTCAAGCCCGCACCTGGGTTACATTTCCTGTGAAAGCCGCGCGCTAATCGGTGGGGACTTCAAAAATACGCTCGGAAAGCCGGGCGATGTAGCGAACCGCGTGAATCATCTCCTGATATTGGATGCGGGTGGGTGCGATGACCGCTACCGTTCCAAGACTGGAGTTTCCGAGCCCTGCCGGAGCACCGATAAGTACCAGATCCTGCATGGCCGGAGACGTGTGGTCGAGTCCGACGACCACGCGAACCTCCTGCTGACGGCCGTCGACATAGGCGGTTAATAGTTCGACCAGTCTCTGCTTGGCCTCCAGCGCCAGGAGCATCTGCCGAAGGCGCTCACGGTCGAGTTCTGCGGCAATCAGGTTGGCCATGCCGTCGACATAGAGAGCCGGTCCGCTTTCGTCTCCTGAGAGGGCGCCCTTGCGACAAAGCTCTTCAACCGAAGCCAGCATCTGGTGGTAGGCAGCGCGATCCATCTCGACGCGGCGCGCAACTTCAGTGCGAACGCGCTCAATTTGCCATCCGCGGAAGTTTTCGTTCAGATAGCGGGCGGCCGTCTCAAGCTCGAGGAGGGTCAGTTCCCTGTCCAGCACCAGAACGCGGTCCTGAACTACCCCGGCCTGGGTCACGAGGACCGCCAGCACACGGCCCATGCCAAGACGCGAAAAATGAATATGTTCAAGCACTTGCGAGGACGCGGCGCTGGCCAGGGCGACACCCAGACCACTGGAGAGCAGCGCCAGCACCTGCGAGGTTCGCTCAAGGTATTCAGCGGTGCTGTTGATCCCGGAGAAACTGTCTTCAATCTGACCGCGCCGCTCTTCGCTGAGTGAGGTGAATGCGGCAGAGCCCTGCGGGGTGCTATTTGAGCCGGTCGCGGCCAGGCGTCCGGCATGGGTGATTTGATCGACGTAGTAACGGAACGCTGCCGCAGTCGGCACGCGCCCAGCGGAGGTGTGGGGTTGCTCCAGCAAACCCGCATCGGCCAGATTAGCCATGACGTTGCGAATGGTGGCGGAGCTCAGGCCCTCGCGGTGCTCAAGAAATCGCGCCGCGGCCGACGAGGCTACGGGTTCTCCTGTAGCGATATAGAGCTCGATGATCGCCGTGAGCACCAGCCGCTCCCGCGGACTGACGCGCATATCCGACATCTGTTCCGATCTCCCCGCAGCGAAAAAGACGCCGCTTCCTGATCCTTCGTAGGCGGAGGTTCACCGCCAATGACTGGACCTCCAGCATTATCAGACGCGAAACGCGAGAAAAAAATTGAAGATCCCCTCTTTAGTGTAGGGATTAAAAACACACACTGTCAAGAAC
>VFSW01012140.1_pt1 | contig 12051 bp, 10 predicted proteins | sample 5358111 | NCBI WGS metagenome assembly VFSW01 (sample SAMN11554181, study PRJNA540505) | mine drainage metagenome | isolation source: sediment from site ElyBrook_90M | place: USA: Ely Copper Mine, Vershire, VT | collected 2017 | reverse complement strand
AGCCTGTTGCGATTTTACGCCTTGCGCAAATTTTTACTTGACAGGTTTTTGTTTGGGCAATAAGATGCACTCAGGATACATGTTTAAATTGTCTTGGTCAAAAACAGTGAGTGTGTCCCAAAACCGACGATTATACAGCTGCCGGAAGGCGGAGATGACATAAGGAGAGTAGTGTGAGTTTGTTTACTGAAATAGGTGGTGAAGGTGCAGTGAATGCGGCGGTGGATATTTTTTATCGCAAGGTGCTGAAGGATGATCGTATCAACCGTTTTTTTGCGGGCGTCGATATGGAGAAACAGGCTGCCAAACAAAAGGCTTTCCTGACGATGGCATTCGGCGGGCCGCACAATTATACCGGCGAAGACATGAGAAGAGGCCATGCGCACTTGGTGGCTCAAGGCCTAAACGATATGCATTTTGACGCTGTGATGGAGCATATCGGTGCGACGCTGACAGAACTTAACGTACCGGCAAATCTGATTGCACAGGCTGCCGCCATTGCCGAGAGCACCCGAAAAGACGTTCTGGGCAAGTAAGTCAAGCACCCATGGCCAAAGTAATTTATGGCGGGCAGTCGTATGAGTGCGGAGAAAATTCCGTTCTGGATTGTTTGACTGCCCAGGGTGTTCCTGTTCCTTCTTCCTGTCGTTCAGGGATCTGCCAGACTTGTCTCATGCGTGCCGTTGAGGGTGAAGTGCCCGAGAAGGCACAGTCGGGGTTGAAACCCACGCTAGCGGCACAGAATTATTTCATGGCTTGCTCCTGTTATCCCCAAACCGACATCGAGGTTGTGCTGCCCGAGGCGGGGCTTAACAAGCTTGCAGCACGTGTTGTCAGTGTCGAATATCTCAATACTGACATTCTTGGCATCAAACTCGATCCTGCAAGAGCGCTTGAATACAGGGCGGGTCAATTTATCAATCTGTTCAAGGACGATACCACGGCGCGCTGTTATTCCCTGGCGAGTGTGCCTGGCTTGAATGAGTTGCTCTATCTCCATGTGCGCCGTGTGCCGGGTGGTTTGGTGAGCAACTGGCTGTTTGAGAATCTTAAGGCTGGCGATAACGTTGCGATTTCGGAAGCGACAGGTGATTGCTTTTATGTTCCCGGCAATGCCGAACAGAACATCATGCTGATTGCTACCGGCACAGGTCTTGCGCCCTTGTACGGGATCGTTCGAGACGCGCTGCTGAATGGGCACAAGGGTAAACTCAGTCTGTATCACGGAAGCTATGATACGAGCGGATTCTATCTGGTCGAGGAGCTGAAAAAACTTGCCCGGCAGCATGACAACTTCAGCTATATTCCCTGTGTATCCGAAGGCGCAGCCCCGGCAGGATATAAGCCTGGGATGGTGCTGGATGTGGCGCTGGCTGACAACGCTGATCTCACAGGCTGGCGGGTGTTCTTATGTGGCAATCCGAATATGGTCAACGCTGCGAAGAAGCAGACTTTTTTTGCAGGCGCTTCAATGCGCGACATTTTCGCCGATCCGTTCTAGGATGTCGAGGCTTGTCCGACACCTGCCCGTAGCGTTCTGTTGTATCCTGACAGCCTTGTGTTTGAGGGCAGGTATCCGACAACCCTTACATTAGCCGCACGTCGCGTGACTGAATTTAACGGCACGATTCGAGTATAAAGTACTTTCTCTACAGTTTCGTTAGGTCCCTCAAGGTTTCTCGAAATAGCAGCTCGGAATATGAAAGCCGAATGCACCGAATCGTCGCATATATTGATCAAATTGAATGTCATTTAAGCCAACGGGTCATCTGTTTGCACAGCTTAAATCACGAATATATTATGCTTTTACCATCTGGAAGATTGCCATCTTTCTTAAGTGCGAGTAGCCGATCAATCTGCAACAACAAGCCATCCAAAGACTCTGCAACTGAATTGACATCACCTTTTTTAGCGAAACGCTCTAATTTCCTCGCCTGCTTGTTAAGGGCGGGTGTACCGCAATAGCATGATGCCCCAGCCAGCTTATGCGCGATTTGAGACAGCTCATCCGGATTATTTTTTGCGGCCATAAGTTTGGTAGCGTATTCAGGCAGACTGTCAAACAACATGCCTAGTATCTCGCGCCAAGTTTCCCAATCGCCAAGCGACAGCTCGATCCCCATCTGCGGGTCAAGCAAAGGTAGTGCCGTTTGACCGTCAACCTTGGATTCGTCATCAACATGAGTTATCGTCTCACCCTCATTAGGCAGTGCAGAGGGCGAAGCAGCTCTCTCAACCATCAAACCCAGCTTTTTCAACACGCTCAAAAAAGCCATTTCATTGATGGGTTTGCTGAGGTATTCGTCCATACCGGCTGCCAGATACCGTTCCCGGTCACCGCTCAAGGCGTTGGCGGTGAGCGCGATTATTAAGCTATGATGTTTGCTGTTCTTTTCTAACTCGCGAATACGTGCAGTTGCCTCCACGCCGTCCATGACCGGCATGTGTGCATCCATCAAAATAAGGTCGTAAGTTTTTCGGTTGCAGGCATCTAACGCCTGCACGCCATTCTCAGCAAGCTCAGATATTGCGCCCATCTGTTCCACGAGTATTTTTACCAGTTTCCGGTTGATCTCATTGTCGTCGACAATCAGCACAGACAATTTCTCGCCGGTTTCTCTGGATCGTAACTGGAATGATCCGGGCATTGCGTCAGCAAAAGTTTGTTCAAGCGGCTGACGAGCATGATGGTTCTTTTGTTTGGGCAATCGCAAGGTAAAGACGAACCGTGAGCCTTGGCCAGCATGACTCTGCACTGAAATTTTACCACCCATTAACTCGATCAAAGCCTTTGAAATGACGAGTCCCAAGCCCGTGCCGCCATACTTGCGCGTGGTCGATGCATCGGCCTGGCTAAAAGGCTGGAACAATCGTTCTTGTTCCTCCGTTGATATGCCGATACCGCTATCCTTTACCGATACCTCAATCAGGGCATCCGCTTCGGTTTCATCCTTCAGTTCGACCTGAACAAGTATTTCACCATGCTGGGTAAACTTGATGGCGTTCCCCAACAGATTAGATAACACTTGAGATATGCGAGCAGGATCGCCAAGCAATCGAGCAGGCACAGCTTTGTTATAGGCAAAAACCAGGTCAAGTCCCTTGTTTCCGGCATTTGCCGAATGCAGTGAAATAATATCTTCCAGCAATTCCTTGAATTCAATTTCAATCTGCTCGATAGAAACTTTGCCGGCTTCGATCTTGGAAAAATCGAGGATGTCATTGATAACGGTCAATAACATTTTAGCCGACACTTCTGTGGTATTCAGATACTCAAGTTGAGTTGCAGTAAGTGTTGTTTTTGACAGCAACTTAAGGAAGCCCATTACACCGTTCAATGGCGTGCGGATTTCATGGCTCATATTTGCAAGGAACAGACTCTTGGACTGATTGGCTGCCTCTGCGACCTGTTTTTCTACTAATGCATTTTTTGCGTGTGCCTCGGCCTTTTTTCTTTTTGTTATTTCCACTCCATAACAGTGAACAATACCTTCGCTTTGGAGCGGGGAAAAAGTCCAAATCAGGTGGCGTTGATTAAACTCGACTTCAATTGTTTTAACAGTTGTGCCATCGGATAAACAGCGTGCAACTATCGCCCGATAATCACGGGGCAGTAGTGCCTCAATTTCATATGAGCTAAGTCGAAATTCGGCAAGGATCTGCTGTCCATGTGGATTGATGTAAGTTATATTTGCTTGGCGATCCGTACTCAGCACAATATCCGGGCTTCCCTCCGGGAAAGAGGCCAGCGCCTTGAGTTTGCTCGTATGGTCTTTTTCCCTGACAGACAACTTGACGGTAATAGCGCTGATTATGCCAAGATATACCAGAAAGCTTAGCAATATCGGGAAATTGTGTTTCCACCAGCGCATCATGATGCGCTTTTCTGGCACAGAAACAAACGCCGACATATTGGCATTGGGCAGATGAGAAAAAGCACCTAACCATACCGAACCAAGAGCAGAAGATTTACCCTCAAAAGATCCGGAAATCATTCCAGGATTGGCTCTTAGAGCCTGAGTCAACGCTCCAGATTGTGATTGGTTAAATATATGTCCTAGATTAGAGTATGGCCAAACCAGTTGTAAATAGCCATCATCACGCATCAAGCCTATGCGGCTTCCGGGAATCAGCAGAAGATCCGACCACAGAAACCCCGCACTCTCAACTGGAATTGCCACCTGTATAACGAACAGGGGTTGGTTTTTGCTGTCGTGCACGGTATGGCGAAAAGGGAAATGCCATTGATTCAACCCCATGCCAAATTGATTACGCCCAATATTGTAAGAGTAAGTATTATTCAGGTCGAACATAAAGGCGTTCAAATAAGCCGCATCTTGCCGAAAATCAGGCAGAGTTTCGCTTGGCGATGTATTGGTGCTCAGCAGTGTTACACCTTTCGGGCTCACCAATGACACCGCTGCGCTTTCAGGATGATTGGCTTTGTAATCCATCAATGCTAAGAGTGCCAGATCCGGATGAGTGGTAACATCGATCTTGGCCAGTGATTGTCCAAGCAGCTCTAAACTGATACCGATATTGTCAAATGTTGCCTGGCTGCTTTTCGCAACAAAGCTTGCTTGAATGGCAAGGTTGCGCTGCATCTCCTGGTTTTCTTCTTGCCAGCTTGTGTAACTGAATAAGGCCAGCGCCAGCACCCCCAGCACAACTGTGCCAATCAACAATTTTTTGAGCAGTTGCGCAAAGGGGGGGCTTGAAATTTTTGGGTGATGCGGGGTGGACTTATTTTGAGTCATGCAAATTCGTGCAATCAACATATTCATTGTGTTCAGGCTAACATATTATTGTTATGTACAGATTACATCGACGTGTTCATCAATTGCGTAATATTTGTGGCAGTAAAACAGTGTCTTCATGGATCAAGAACGTCATATATAATTCGGCGGCATGTTTTATGCCTGTATGTTCAGTAATGTTGAAACCGTACAATTTATTTCACTTTTCATCTCTGTTTAGGAATAACACTTTATGCAAAGTGCATTGGTAGTAGATGACAGCCCGATCGAATTATTGATGGCGAAAACCCTGCTGGAGAGGCAGGGGTTTAACCCGCTCACTGCAAGCAATGGCGAAGACGCACTGAACCTGATTCGTGAAAATTCGCCGAATATTGTAATCTGCGACATCACCATGCCGGGCATGAGCGGTCTAGAACTCCTGCAAGCAACCCGGCATTTTGTGCCTCCACCCATTTTTATTATGGCGACTGGACTTGATGACGCCGAACATGCAGTCGCATCGCTTAATAGTGGTGCCTATGGCTATCTCACAAAACCACTGAGAGAAGAGCAGCTGCGCAAGGTGCTCCATGAAGCAACCCTCCGCCGCCAGAATGAATTGGAAGCGCGGCATGTACATGAACGGTTGAGCAAAAATGATCCTCTGACGGATCTGCTTAACAAAGATGAATTCCTACGCAAGCTGGCCGAATACTCAAGTTCGCTACGCAAAGATGACCATCCCCTTTCCATCTTCTTTGTCAATATTGATGGCCTGCGCTATGTAAACAACACCTACGGCCATCCGGAAGGTGACAACGTGCTGCAGCATGTAGCAGAAATTATCAAAAAATCTGTTCGCCCCACTGATATTGTAGCCCGCTATGGTGGGGATATTTTTGCTGTCGCATTGGTTGGCATTGATCCTGGCAATGCAGATGCCAAGGCACAAACTATGTCGCGCAATGTAGAGCAAGCCAGAATCATGTTGGGAAGCCGTGAACATAGCCTCACTGTCACTATCGGTGTAGCGCTTGGTTATGCACACACGGGGATAGATTCGTTAGTCAACAATGCGGATCTTGCACTCTTGCTGGCGAAGGAAAAAGGCCGCAATCAGATATATTTTTACCGCGATGCAGATGAAGCGCATCGCAGGGAATTTGGCGCGCTATTCAACAATCTTGAAACACTCAGGCAGGCGCTTCAGGAACATCGTTTCAGCATGCACTACCAGCCTATCGTGCACCTGCTAACCGGCGAGCCGCATCACTATGAAGCGCTGATTCGCCTAACAGATGAGGCAGGGAATATGTTGCCCCCGGATGTATTCATCAAGGTCGCAGAAAAGTTCGGCCTGGCCACCAAGATCGACTGTATGGTAGTCAGTGCCTGTATCCAGAAACTAGCTGAGCTCGCTCAATCCGGCAATCCAGCAGGCTTGGCCATCAATCTTTCAGGAAAGTCTGTTGGCAATGCTGAGTTGCTGACATTAATCAAGCGTGAGTTTGCAACCACCGGCGTCGATCCAACCAAAATAATTTTTGAAATCACCGAGACTGCGGCCTTCCACAACCTTGATTTGGTACAGCAGTTTGTGCGCGATGTGAAACAGCTGGGTTGTCGCTTTGCCCTGGACGATTTCGGCGTTGGCTTCTCATCCTTTTATTACATCAAACAACTGGATATTGATTACCTGAAAATCGACGGATCGTTCATACGAAATTTGCAGAGCAGTGTTAATGACAAAGTTTTTGTACAGGCCATGGTCGAAATTTCCCGTGTATATGGCATGAAAGTTATTGCAGAATGGGTGGAGAATGCGGAGATTGCATCCTTGCTACGGGATATAGGTGCAAATTATGGGCAAGGTTACTATTTCGGCAAGCCAACGCCAGAGTGTGTCATGTGCGACCCACAAGGTAAAAACATTATGCCTTCTCATTTATTCAACAGGTTGAATTGATCTACATATGTTGCAACGCAAGTATTCCATACTGCTGGTAGATGACGAAGAAATCACACGCCAGATCATAGCCCAGCATTTAGCGCGTGTAGGCTATTTAGTCACGGTTGCTGAAAATGGTCTCATCGCATTGAACATGATGCAAGTTGAACATTTCGATCTGATACTGCTGGATATGAACATGCCAGTAATGGATGGTTTAGCCACGCTAGACGCCATTAAATCCAACCCCGTCATGCAAAAGACAGCAGTGGTGATGCTCACCGCCAGCAACGCACGGGAGCATGTGGTTCATTGCCTGACGTTGGGTGCCGCAGATTATTTGATCAAACCGGTCAACCTGGAGGAGCTCAGGCAGCGAGTACGACATTGCCTGGATAACAAAACAACGAGGATTGAACCCACTGTACACATCGAGTCGAAAGATATAACTGGCGCACGCGTGCTGATTGTTGATGATGAGCCAATAAACTTAAAATTACTGGCAAACCAACTGCGCAAAGTAGGATTCGGCGTACTGGCAGCCGCAAGCGGGTTAGATGCACTTGAACTGCTTGGCCGTGAAAACGTTGATGCAATTTTGCTGGACGTAAACATGCCCCACATGGACGGCAAGGAAGTTCTGACTGCCATACGAGCCAGCGAACAGTGGCGCATTCTGCCCGTGCTCATGCTATCGTTTGATGATGAGCAGGAGACGGTGGAGCACTGTTACCAGCTTGGAGCTAATGACTACTGGTCAAACCTTACAATATTAATGACCTGTATCTGCGGCTTGCTGTATCCATAGAAATTGGGCATATGAAAGGTGCGAAATAAATATGGATAGCAACTTGTCTGGGTTTGACGGTGTCTTGGATTTTGTATAATTGACGAGTATCTCATTCATCCTAAAAAACGCAGTTGAACCTATAAAAAACCGTCCATGCTTCTATAGCGCCTCCTGAGGTATCGAAGGACATCAGCACGAACGGTTTTTGAAGCAGTCACCCGTTTGGTGAATAGTCCGTTCGCCCTGATGTATAGAAGGGCGGGCGTATCGAAGGGGGAGATGATCTGCCAACTGCGTTTTTTAAGTTCATACTACACAAGGCAATTACGCCGTCACGAAGCACTTTTCTGTACTTTTTGCACTTGGTGCTTGAAACCGCCGTTCATATCGGGAGCGCTGTCTTGTCGACCACGCGGCGCAACACAAAGCTGGAATGCACGCCGGTCACACCGGTGATGCGCGTGATGCGGTTTAGCAGCAAATCCTGATAACCATCCATATCTACAACGACAACCTTGAGCTGGTAGTCGGCATCCTGCCCCGTAATCAGCAGGCATTCCAGCACTTCCGGGATGGCCGCTATTTTCGCTTCAAAATTGTCAAAGCGTTCGGGTGTGTGCTTGTCCATCGAAATGTGGATCAGCGCCATCAACGACAGGCCCAGCTTTTTGGCATCGATCATCGCCCGGTATCCGGTGATGAGTCCCGATTCTTCCAGTGCATTCAGGCGCCGCAAACAGGGTGAGGGGGAAAGACCGATGCGGCTTGCCAGATCCTGGTTGCTGATTCTGCCTTCTGTTTGCAGGATGCGCAGAATCTTTAAATCGTAGTCATCCATTTTCATTAAATCCCTTCGATATGGTATTGCCGGACTGTTAATTTTGATATTACCATTTTTATGGCAATAATATTGCTGATTATGTATTTTTTAACCTATAAAACGCAAGCACCTGCCGGATGTTTTTGCTTAATATGGCTTCATTGAATTTCAGGAGTTGACAATGCAAAAATACCAGCCGTTTCAGCCTGTCCAGCTTGCCGATCGTCAGTGGCCGAATAAAACCATCACGCAGCATCCCGTCTGGATGAGTTCGGATTTGCGCGACGGCAACCAGTCGTTGTTTGAGCCGATGAATCTTGATCGCAAGATGCGCATGTTCAATATGCTTTGCGATATCGGCTTCAAGGAAATCGAGGTTGCGTTTCCCTCAGCATCAAAAACCGAATTCGATTTCGTGCGGGAACTGATTGATGGGAAACACATTCCGGATGACGTCACTATCGAGGTGTTGACCGCGGCGCGCGAGCCGCTTATACGCCGCACTATGGAGTCGCTCAAGGGCGCGCGTCGTGCCATCGTGCATGTCTATCACGCGACCTCAAAACCGTTTCGCGACATGGTGTTTGGCATGAGCCGCGAACAGGTGATCGGGATGGCCGTGAGCTCGGTGACTTTGATCAAACAGCTGGCCGCCGAGCAACCCGATACGGAATGGGTGCTCGAATACAGCCCGGAAACATTTTCTGCGACCGAACTCGATTTCGCACTGGAGATTTGCAATGCGGTGACCGATGCCTGGAATGCTACCCCTGACAATAAGGTGATCCTCAATCTTCCGGCGACCGTCGAGGTGGCGACGCCCAATGTGTACGCCGACCAGATCGAATGGATGCACCGGAACCTGGCGCGGCGCGACAGTGTGATCTTGAGTCTGCACACGCACAACGACCGGGGCACGGCCGTTGCCGCAGCAGAACTCGGCTTGATGGCGGGAGCGGAGCGCATCGAGGGCTGTTTGTTCGGTAATGGTGAACGCACCGGCAATGTCGATATCGTGACACTCGCGCTGAATCTTTATACACAGGGGGTGGCGCCTGGTCTTGATTTTTCCGACATCAACAAGGTCGCCCGTACGGTCGAGCATTGCAACCAGCTGCCCATCCACCCGCGCCATCCTTATGCGGGCGATCTGGTATTCACTGCCTTCTCGGGTTCGCATCAGGATGCGATCAAAAAAGGTTTCGCCGCACAACAGCCCGATGCGCCCTGGGGCGTGCCATATCTGCCTATCGATCCTAAAGACGCCGGGCGCAGCTATGATTCGGTGATCAGGGTCAACAGCCAGTCGGGCAAGGGCGGTATTGCCTATCTGATGGAAGCCGATTACGGCATAGTCATGCCGCGCCGCTTGCAGGTCGAATTTTCCTCGGTGGTGCAAAAACATGCCGATCATCATGGAGGTGAACTGAGCGCCGCTGATATCTGGCAACTTTTTTCGAACACTTATCTCGACGCAAAGACACCAGTCAGTTACATTGAACACCATCTGTTTGAAGCGGATGGTCGACAAGGCATTCGTATCGAACTTGAAATCGAGGGTATCAAGCATGTGCTTGAAGGCTGCGGGAACGGCCCGATCGATGCGGCAGTACACGCATTGAATAGCGCCGGGATTATTTTTCAGGTGCGTGACTACAGCGAATCTGCGATGAGTGTTAAAGGGGCGGACGCGCGCGCCTGTGCCTTCATCGAAATTTCCCATGCGAACGGCGGCAATTATGGTGCCGGGATAGATGTAAATATTGTGACCGCTGCGCTCAAGGCACTGGTGAGCGGCGTCAACAAGGCCAGGCAATGAGCTTGATCAACCGGTTTGCAGGCGTTCTCTTTGCATTGCTTGCTGCGGTGGGATTTTCAGCCAAGGCGATCCTGGTCAAACTGGCTTATCTGCATCACGTCGATACGGTTACGCTGCTTGCGCTGCGCATGGCATTCGCAATGCCGTTCTTCATCATCGTAGCCCTCTGGATCAGACGCCAGCACCCAGAGCCTCTGAACGTGCATGACAGGCTGCTGGTGCTGGGCTTGGGACTGGTGGGCTATTATCTCTCCAGCTTTCTGGATTTTCTCGGGCTGCAATATGTGTCGGCAGGCCTTGAGCGGCTGATCCTGTTCCTCTATCCGACTATGACGGTGATCCTCTCGGCGCTGATTTACAAACGCGCAATCGGCAAAAAAGTCATCGCGGCGATGGCATTGAGTTACGCCGGAATTGCGCTGGTGTTCTTGCACGATGTCGGCGTTAAACAGGAAGCTGGAATCGTGCTGGGTGCAATGTTTGTATTTTTCAGCACCTTGTCGTATTCGGTTTATCTGGTAGGGGCGGGGCATACGATTGCGCGCATCGGTGTTGCGCGCTTCACCTCCTACGCGATGATCGTGGCAAGTCTGGCAAGCCTGTTGCAGTTTGCCGCGATGCGCCCGGTGAGCGCGCTGGATTTGCCGATGCGTGTTTATGAGTATGCCATTGCGATGGCGATTTTTTCCACAGTGCTGCCGGTGTTCATGTTGTCCTATGCGATACGCCGCATAGGCCCTGGCAGCGCATCGCTGATCGGCTCGATAGGACCCGTCAGCACGATCTACATGGCGTATCTGTTTTTGAATGAGAATATTTCGCTGCTGCAAATTGCAGGATCGATGCTGGTGCTGATTGGCGTGCTGATCATCAGTCTGAACAGAAAGTGATTGATAGCCTGTAATTTGGGCGCAAGGTTGTTCTTAGGCTGTTTCGCTTGTATGATGCGCAACATATTGTGCAAAATATTGTAATTAATAAAGAGGGGCATCATGGGGATTTCTGCATGTGACGTGGTGGCGTTTTCTCAGGCTCGCGCCAATCTTTCTGATTTGGCGGAGCAGGTCAAGGCAGGCGCTGAAAAGATCATCACCAAAAATGGTGAAAGCTATGTTGCGCTGATTGATTCTGATCGGCTTGATTATTATCACCGTCTGGAGCGCGAACACATTCACTTGCTGCTGGTTGATGAAATAGACAAGGGTTTGGATGATGTTGCTGCGGGACGGGTGAAGTCTGCGCGTCAGGCAATTGAGCTGCTCAAGCTTAAGCGCGCGGCTTAATTTTCAGGTGGTCATACAAGTCAAGCTTACCGCCAACTTCGAGCGCAATCTCGAAGCGATTGCGGAATTTCTGGACCTGATGAGTGCACCGCAAGTATATGATCGTTTGCTTGATGAGTTGATCAATATCCTGATTCCAAATCTTGAAAATTTCCCGGCGATGGGACGGCCTTTTATTGAACGGTCAGTGCGCTCTGTGGAAGTGGCGAATGCGCTTCAACGCCTGCGTGCAAAGTTGGGTGACGGTGAGTTGCGCGAGTATCTGTTCACGGATTATCTGGTGTTGTATGCGCGGTTTGGCGATGTCATTCATTTGTTGTCGATCAAACATCACCGTCAGCTCTCGTTCGATTTTCAATCGCTGTGGACGAAAAATTGATGCGCATTCTGTGGCAACTGATGAATGGGACGCCAGGAATGAGCATACAATACGGCATCTGACTGGTTCTGAGAGACGCCATGAATTTTTTTGAATGGATGCCACCCGAGTGGGCGCATGTGCTTTTCGTGCTGTTCCTGTCATTTCTGATCGGACTGGAACGCGAAGAGCGCAAGGACAAGGATGGACATTACTCGTTCGGCGGTGTGCGCACCTTTCCGCTGATCGGACTGATCGGCTATTCCATGAGCCAGTTGTCCGCAGGTGAGCTCT
>VFSW01012139.1_pt1 | contig 12053 bp, 9 predicted proteins | sample 5358111 | NCBI WGS metagenome assembly VFSW01 (sample SAMN11554181, study PRJNA540505) | mine drainage metagenome | isolation source: sediment from site ElyBrook_90M | place: USA: Ely Copper Mine, Vershire, VT | collected 2017 | reverse complement strand
AGCAGATCGGTGCGCCGGAAGTCGGGCCAAAGCGTCTCGGTGACGTACAACTCGGCGTAGGCGATCTGCCAGAGCAGGAAGTTGCTTACCCTCATCTCACCCGAAGTGCGAATCAAAAGATCGGGATCGGGCAGGCCGGCCGTGTACAGGCGCGAGGCGATCATCTCCTCGCTGGCGCGCAGCTCGGACAGCGTTCCCGCCACGCGGGCTTCGTCGATGATGGCGTTCAGCGCGTCCACCAGTTCGGTTCGCCCGCTGTAGTTGATGGCCAGGTTCAGCCGCATGCCCTGGTTGCCGGCGGTGGTCTCGATGGCCAGGTCCAGCTCCTGCCGCACGCGCGAGGGAAGCTCGGCGAGGCGGCCGACCGCGCCGAGCCGGATGTCGTTCCCCATGAGTTCGGCCGCTTCCCGCCGCAGGTAAATGCGCAGCAGCCGCCAGAGCGTGTCGATTTCCGTGCGCGGCCGCTTCCAGTTCTCGGTGGAAAAGGCGTATAGCGTCAGCGCCTGAACGCCCAGCCGGGCGCAGGTTTCCACGGCGACGCGCACGGGCTCGATGCCCGCTTTGTGGCCCGCCACGCGAGGCAGGCCGCGCCGCCCGGCCCAGCGGCCGTTGCCGTCCATAATGATCGCGACGTGAGCCGGAAGTCGAGCCGGATCTATGGCCTCCGCCAGCGCCCAGTCTTTTCCCTCAGGCTCCAGAACTTCAAACAGACCTGTCATCGGGTAAAGTTCTATCGTACACCAGGGCAGCTTCCAGGCGTCGGCGAAGACTGGCCGGAAAGAGGCGTGAGCCGCGGCGGATCGTAGTCGGGTTCCACCAGCCACACGCTCCGGTCCGGCATCAAGGCTTCCAGTTCGCGATTTGCGGTTTCGCCCATGTCGCGCGCCGTGATGACCTTCTCCGCCGCCAAGTCAGCTCCGTTGTAAACCCACTCCCCGCCGGGATCATGTCCCGGCTGGCGGTAGTGGATGATAGTCAGTTGGCGGCCGGGCTCGGCTTCGAGGCACCGCATAACACGGTGGCGCGGATTATCCTGCGCAAACTCCGTTTTCACCTTCCGCCCCCAGTTCTGCCAGCCCGGAAGTCCCGGCCCGGCGATGCGCACGGCGCACAGCAGCAAAGGCGAGGCCGCGCAGGAGACCACCAGCAGCCTCGACAGCGCCAGTCCACTGGGCTTGCCGCGCCACTGCCACTGGGTCATTCGCCTCCAGCCGGCCACGATCAACAGCAGAAACGCGCCCAGCGCCGGTGCGTCGTAGTGCGGATAGTAAGCGTGATAGAGCGCGTGCCCGGCAAAAAACATGCCCAGCAGCGCCGCCGCCTCGTGCACCTCCGTTTCCCGCCGCGCGCCCCAACAGAAAATCAGCGGCACCGTGAGCAGCGGTCCGAAATAGAGGCCCCACATCGAGCGCAACATGCCCATCGTTTTCGCGGCAAAGCCCGCCGGCGTCCGCCCGCGCCGGTAGAGGCGCAACTGGCCCAGATACTCGTCTCGAAGCTCCTTGTGGCGAATATTCTCCACCAGTACCGGCTTCTGGAACAGAAAGGACTGAGGCGTGCCGTATTCGCGCTGGTTCACCTGGTAGGCGAAGGTAAACGGGCTGCCGGTGACGCGCGAGTTATCGTAAGCCTGAAACCCGACGGCCGCGGCCAGAGCCATCGCCGCCGGCGCGGCGCGCAGGACAATTTTCCCCGCCGTCAACTCCGTGCCCCGCCGCGCCCGAACCACCATCCAGCCGGCCAGGAACAGCCCCAGTATCGCGGCTTCGAAGGGCCGGCAGAGAAAAGCGATGCCCAGCCCGGCGCCGGCGGCGAGCGAGTTGCCGATCCATTTCGGACCCAGGCACCGGGGCGCCGCGCCCAGCGCCAGAAGACCCCCGGCCGCCGGAACCGCGCCGCCCCAGTAGGTATCGATCCAGTAGCTGAGCACTCCCAGATGCAGCGCCAGCACGGCGCCGCCTACCAGTGCCCATTCCGGAGACACCCAGGCGCGCAGCATCCAAACGGAGAGCGCGCAAAGCAGCGCCACGCTCAAAAGCACACCCGCCCAGGGATGGCCGAACAGGGCCCAGCCGAGCGCGAGCGCGGCCGGCTGGCCCGGGGGATACTGCGACGAGTATGTCGGCTGCGAAATGACGAAGAGGGTTTCGAAATGCTGCCACAGCGGCAGCGCCGGATTCGCCAAACGCCCGTGCAGCAGCGTGTCGGCCTCGAGCAACATGCTGAACTCGTCGTGTATCGAGGCAACGGGCACCGGATCGACCGGCAGCAGGAGCAGCCGCAACACCACCGCCAGCGCCGCCACCAGCATCGAGGAGAGCCACGGCCGCGAGGCCAGCCGAGCCAGTGCCGCCTCCCGCCTGCCGAACCACGTTTGGCCCACGCCCGGCCGCAGCAGCGCCGCCGCCAACGAAGCGGCCGCCAGCACGCACTCGATCCACTCGATCGGGCTGAGTCCGGCGCCCCAGTAAAGTCTCATCGGCGCTACGGCCCCGTGCGTCTTCCACGAGGAGTCACTTCTTCTCCTCGTGATACTCCATTTCGGTGTTCACGGCCCAGATGTTGGCCTTGTCGGTGACGCCGGCCACAATGTTGTCCACCGCCGTCATCGCGGTGAGCATCGAGTGGTCCTGATTGTTGTACTTGTGCATCCCGTTCCGGCCCACCAGGAACAGGTTCTCATAACGGTCCAGATACCGCCGGATATCATCGAAGCGATCATAGCTGCCGAAGTAAGCCGGATAGGTCTTGGGCACGCGGATGACGGTGCCGTCGCGCACGTCGCTGCCGGCGAGAATGCCGATCTTTTCCATCTCCGCCACGGCGAGGGCGATCATGTCGGCGTCCGGCTTCTTCCAAAGGTCGTCGGTCTCGTAACAGAAATACTCCAGGCCGATCCACACTTTTTGCGGATCGCTCACCATGTAAGGGCTCCAGTTGTTGAAGATCTGCATTCGCCCCACCAGCACATCGGGCTCCTGAATGTAAATCCAGTTGTCCTGGAGCAGCTTCTTGCCGCGGGCGCTGTCTTCCTCGAGCAGCAGCCGGTCCAGCAGCAGGCCGACGGTGATGAAATCGCGGTACTGCAGCCCGTCGCTGATCGAGCGGACCTCGGCCGGCGCGGCCGGATCGAGCGCCCGCACCAGCTCCTGAACCGGCATGGTGGAAAAGAAATAATCGCCTTCAAACCGGCGCCGCTCGCCGTTTTCGTGTACCGCCTCGACGGCCACCACGCGGTCACCTACGGTATGGATGCAGTCCACCGACCAGCCGGTGAGAATGGAGCCGCCGGAGGCACGGATCGAATCGGCGACGTACTCCCAGAGCTGGCCCGGCCCGAACTTCGGATAGAGAAATTTTTCGATCAGCGAAGTCTCAACGTTCTTCTGGCCGAGGCCGCGGTCCCGCCGCACCATTTTTTTGAGCATGTGCGTGAGCGTCTTGACCAGCGAGAGGCCCTTGATGCGCTGCGCGCCCCACTCGGCGCTGATCTGATCGCAGGGCACGCCCCAGACTTTCTCCGTGTACGACTTGAAGAAGGTTAGGTACAACTCCTTGCCGAACCGGTTGATGAGAAACTCCTCGAGCGAGCGCTCCGGCCGCCGCTGGTTCAGCGCCGCCCAGACGTAGCTGAAGCCGATTCTCAGTGTTCGCCACGGCCCGAGTTTGGCCAGCGTATCGGCGCTCAGCTTGATCGGATATTCGAAAAAGCGCCGGAGGAAATAGATCCTCGATTTCCGGTTCCGGATCAGCATCACCCGGTCTTCGGAGGCCGGATCGGGTCCGGCCCCGCCGGTAGCGATGGTCCGGCTTTGATTCTGATAGTGGATGAACTGTTCCGGCTCGGAAGAGGCCTGCGGCGGCATCACGTCCATCCACCACTGCATCACCCGATCGGACTTGGAGAAAAACCGGTGCCCTCCGATGTCGATCCGGTTGCCTTTGTAGCGAATTGTGCGCGAGATGCCGCCCATCTCGGAGCTTTTCTCGATCACCAGCGGCACAATGGCGGACCGCTTCAGAAACTCGTAGGCCGCCGTCAACCCGGCCGGCCCGGCGCCAATGATCAGCGCAACCTTTTTGGGCGATTCCATCCCCGCTGTTTCCTCCGAACTCAATCCCGTCACTCCGCCGTCAGGCTTCGTCCCAGCATTCGCTTCAAATCGATCTGAAACCGCTCCGGGCGTTGCCTCACCACGCCGACGAAACGGTACAACGCCACTTCCCCCGAGCAGGTCCGCGGCAGCGCCACCGGCACCCAGATGCCCTTGTTCGACTCTAGCAAGCCGAGCACGAAGGCATGGTAGGAAACGGCTGGGTCCGTGCCGGTCTCCGCCGCCAGGCCGCGCACGCCCCAACTCTCCAGCTTGGCCTCGGCCTCGGCCGCGCTCGAGAACCGCAGCACCGCCGCCCGGGCGCCCCAATCGGTATCGGCGAACATTTTGCTGGCGCGCAGAACGTAGTGGCCAGGCCGGGCTTCGCGCATAGCCACCTCGGCGATGAAGGATCCTTCCGCCGCCGCGTCGCCGGATACGAACAAAACGTCCCGTGTCGAGGGCATTGCCTGGAGCGCCGTCTGGGCCGCCTCAGCGAAATGATTGGACGGCTTCACGGGCACGGCGAAGGCTTGAGCCACAAACGCCAGCCCGGTCAACGCCTCGACGGCCGCCAGCGCCCAGCGCTTCCGGGGGCGCAGCTTCCCGGCTAGCCATCCGGCGCCGGCCGCGGCCAGTAGCAGCACCGCCGGCAGACCGAGGATCATTTTGCGGTCTTCAATTCCGGCCGGCACCAGCGAATGAAACAGCCACACGGCCACCGCCAGCGACACCATCCCCGCCCAGAACCCGTTCACCTGCTCCCGCCGCCACCTTGGCAGCGCGCACCGCACTACCGCGCCCACCAGGGCCAGCGCGCCCACCGCCCAGCCCACATCGCGCAGCGTCAGCGCCGCGTAAGCCGGAAGGGCTTCTCGCGTATAGGGCAGCCCCGCCTTGCCGTTCCAGCCCTGCTGCGCCATGTGCAGCGTGTAAAGCTGCCAGGGAAGCACCAGCGCCACCACCCCCGCCCCGACCCAAAACTTCCGGTTCCAAAGCAGGCGCAGCTTTCCGCCGAACAGCAGCCCCAGGGGCGCCACCAGGACGAGCGCCCATCCGTTGCCCTTCACCAGAATCGTCAGCGCCGTCCAGGCGCCAAACCACGCCGCATCGCGCGCCGATTCGGTGTCCAGAAAACGTCCGAACGCCACCGCCGCCAGAAAGCCGAACATCGCCAGCAGCGACTCGGCCATCACCATCCCGGTGTTTTCCTGCACCACCGGCAGCACGACAAACAGCACTCCCGCGCCCGCCGCGCCGGCCCCATCCAGATGCTTACTTCCCACCGCAATCATCGCCGTCCCCACCGCCGCCGTGATTGCCGCCATCAACACCAGCACCGAGACGCGCGAAACGGTAAACAGCAGCATCCAGGCGGCCTGGATCAGATAAAACAGCGGCGGCCAGTGTCCGAAGGCCACCTTGGGATAGTGCAGATAGTAATTTTCGGCGTAATCCATCGGGTGGAGAAGCGAACCCGACAACAGGTAATCGTGCACCATCAGGCCGGTAATATAGTGGGCCGCTTCGTCCGGATACCCGTCAAATTCCACCTGATAGCAGTGTCCCAGCCACTGCAGCAAGACGGCCAGCAGGACCAACAGCAGGAAGACGCCGAAAAGTCGCAGGCGGCTTGATGGAAATTGAGGAATCAATCGAACCATTTGCTGGCGGGGCATGCTGGGCGTGCCACACCGGGGTGAGCCGTTCTTTCCGAGCTTAGCACGGCACCCGCGGGCGGCGGAACGTTTAGTGTCCAAACGCACTGTACATATGCAGCAGCGGTCCTCCCGCGAAGACGACGCCCAGCGCCGCGATGCCCAGGAATGTCCCGAAAGGAAGCTTATACGTCGCGACATCCTTGCCGGAAAGCACGATGTAGGCGACGCCGGTGATCGAGCCCAGCACTGAGCCCGCGATGAGCGTCAACAACACACCTTGTAAACCCAGAAACGCGCCGATCATCGCCACCATTTTCACGTCGCCCAGTCCGAGTCCTTCGCGGTGCCGAATGCGATAGTACAGCTCGCCCACCAGCCACAGAGTTCCGCCGGCGATCACCGCTCCGGCGGCCGACTCGGCCAGCGACGGAATCCAGGCCGGCGTCGTGGGAGAGAAAAACGGAACGAAGCCGCCGCGCTCGGGCACGGCCGCGGCCAGCGCCAGCCCGGCCAGCGTTCCTCCCAGGGTCATCTCATCGGGGAGAATGCGTTCTTCGAGGTCGGAAAAAATCAGCCCGATGATGAGCGCCGAAAACAGGCAGGCTTTGATCGCCGCCCCGTGCATGCCGAAAAGCAGCAGCGCCCCGAAGAAAGCGGCGCCGGTGAGGATCTCCACCAGCGGATAGCGGATCGGGATCGGGCCGCCGCATTGCCGGCAGCGCCCGCGCAGCACAATGTAGCTCAGCACCGGCACGTTGTCGAACCAGCGCACCGGGGCTTCGCAAATCGGGCAGAACGAGCGCGGCCGCACCACCGACAGGTCCCGCGGCAGGCGGTGGATGCAGACGTTCAGGAAACTGCCGATCAACAGGCCGAACAGGCCGGCCAGCAGCGCCTCCATCATGCCGGTGGCCTCCCGCAAACGGACCCGTAAACGGACAGCGTGGCCTGCGCCATACGCTCGGGACTGAAGACCTCAGCCGCTCTTTCCCGCCCCTCGGCGCCCATCCGCGCTGCCAGCGCCGGATCCTCCATCAGCCGCCGCAGGGCAGAGGCGACCTCCTCCGGCCGGTTCTCCGTCAGGATGCCGGTCCGCCCGTCCAGCACCACTTCCGTCAAGCCTCCCACACGGCTGGCGATCACCGCCGCGCCGCGCGCCATGGCCAGCCGCGCCGCCGAGCCCAGTCCCTCGGATTCCGACAGGTAGACGAAAATGCCCGCTCCGTCGAGGTCTCGCGGCAGGTCGCGCGAAAAGCACACCCGCACGCCCGCCAGCCGTGCCGCTTCCCGAACCAGGGGTCCACACTTTCCGGGGTCATCCGATTCTAAGGCCACGATCCTTTTCCAGTCCTGCGTCACGGCGGAGGCCGGCACACGCACCGCGTCCGGCACCACCTGTATCTTCTCATCGGCCACGCCGGCCAGAATCAACTGTTTTCGCACCGCTTCCGAGATGGCCAGATACGCCGCCGCACGCCCGTATTTCCATCGCGACAGCGCCGAGCCGCTCACCGGAAACACTACCCTCCGCGACACGACCACCGGCCGGCGCGCGAGCATCGCCGCCCAGCTATGGGCCTTCGCATCGTGGGCATGAACCACGCCGGCCCGCCTCGCTTCCCGCCACAGCGCCCCCCATCCGGCCTCCCGGGTCGGGATTCCGGCCGCCCGCGCCGCGTCGAGCAGCGGCGAGCCGGCCGGCGCCATCACCGTCTGCTCGATCTTCCCCCGCAACTCTTCGGCCAGCAGCAGCACCTGCCACTGCCCGCCCCGCATCCGGCGCCCGAGGTCCAGATGGAGCACCCTGAGCGCCGCCTCACTCATGCGGCATCATGTTCCGCGCCTTGGCGTACTTCAGAAAGTTGTAAAACGCCGCCATGTATGCGATCGCCAGCCCCTCGGCCCCATCGAGAAAGCCCATCTGCATCACGTATGTCTTGAGAAAGGTCGCCGGTGGATTCAAAAGCAGCCTCGACCAGGTCGGCGGCCGGCCCTCGGCGATCATCTCCTGCGCCGCCAGGGTCGTGTAGCGGTCCATGGTGCTCAGATGCTGGCTCAGCGAATCGCAAGTGAAATGGAGCACGTTCGAATCCAGCCGCCCCACTGTGCCCTCCACCACCACCGACTCGTGAACATACTGACCCACCCAGCGCGCCTTCCGCCGGTCGTAGAGCCTCACCTTGCGGTCCGGATACCAGCCCGAGTGCAGGATCCACCGGCCCAGATACTGCGCCAGCCGGGGCATCGAATAGCCGTCGTAGGCGGGCCCGGTCTTCTTAATGTGCCAGATATCGGCTTCCAGGGCCTCGCTCAGCGCCTCGTCGGCGTCGAGCGAGAGAATCCAGTCGTGGGTAGCCTGCGCGGCGGCGAAATTCTTCTGCTCGGCATATCCCATCCACCGGGTCTCGATCACCCGGGCCCCCAGCTTGGCCGCGATCTCCCGCGTACGGTCAACCGAGCCGCTATCGACGACCACCACTTCGTCGCAGCATCGCAGGCTCTCGATGACGCGCGCGATGTTCCGTTCCTCGTTGCAGGCGATGATGGCGGCCGAGATTCTCATGTACTGCCGGATTCGCCATTTCATTATAAAAAAGAGGGCGCCCCATCCCCTCCGCAGGTCTCTATCCCGTCGCGGCCGTTGCGCGCTGGGGTCCGCGGCGCGGCCATTGGCGGCCATGCCGATGCGCGAACAGGCACGGCGTGCGCCGCCGGCAAAACAGTTTCAGATACCGGGGCCTGCCGTCGCCGGAGAGGTGTCGAAATGATGGACCGTTTCTGAGCCCGCGCGATCGGTCCACGCGCTCGGCGTCCCATGGCAGCATCGACCAGGCGCGGACTTGATTCGGCTGTTGGGAAACTCCCGGTACTCGTGTTCCTCCGGAGCGCCGTCGCCGGCCGGGCATCGCGCCACGCCCGAACCGCTGCCGCCGGCAACGCCCGAGCGCTCACCAGCGTCAATCTCGACCAAATCGCGGCGGTGAACGGCTGTGTCGTCCGTACCGGCGGACCAGCCACCGCCCTCGCCCCTGTCCGCCCGGCCGGCTTCCAATTCGGCGACCTTCTTCGCAAGCATCACCCGGGCGATGCCCAGAATCAGCCTTCGCAACCCGGTGGATCATTTCGCGTTTGGCGCCAAGCCAGTCCCCGAGCCGGCGATCGCCTCGCTCGCCGCTCCCGGCCAGCACGGAGCTCGTTCCCGGCGGCGAAATTCCTGTCCATTCGCCGCGATGCCCGAAACGCGTGCTGCGCGCCAGTTGTCCCTCCGTCCTCGGTCGATTCCGATCCCGCACCTGGCGGGTCGTTGGTTCTATAAAATGGAGGAATAGGTGGTGACCCCGCCGAACGGGTGCGTCGGGGCTTTAAACCGTCCCGCGCCACTTGATCCGCAGTTGCAAATCTTCGAGGAAACCTTATAATAATAACGATGTCGGTAGGGCCTAAGGCCGTCTCGGTCGACGTGATAAGCTTCTTGAGATCAACTGAAGTCGTGAGTTAAACGACTCCGGGAAGGGAAACCAGAATGCGTTTTTTTCTGTCACTCACCATCGTTGCCGGCCTGAGCGTTTCTCTGGCCAGCGCGGATAGCGTTTTCACCTTCGACAGCAACTCGCCAGGCACTTACACCACTTTCACCGACACCGTTGGCACCCTTTCGGCGACATTCATCAGCCCGACTGACCCGGGAAGCTTCGTCGTCGTGCCCGCGTCGTCAAACAGCTTTCAGTCACCCATGTCCGGGAACGTATTGGAAGATCCCGGCCCGCTGGCACTTCCGTTCCTCCCGCTTTATGTCATCTTCAACCAGGTCGTGAACAGCGTGACCATCGACTTCGCCACCGACGGGCCCTCCACATTTCTCCTGGGCGCATTCAATAATGCCAACTTCGTCGGTTTAGCTTCGGCGGTGGGCACAGTTCCCATCGGCGGGATTTACCCTCAGGGCACCATCAGCCTCTCCGGGGCGTTCAACATTCTCGTCATGGCGGACGCAACCAGTCCCTATTTCGCCATCGACAATGTCGCCGTCACCACCCCTGAACCCGCCTCCATTGCCCTCATCGGCGCCGGTCTGCTGGCCTTAGGTGGTTTCGAACGTCTTCGCCACCTGCGTCCCCGGGCCTAACTCTCCGTTTCCGGCGGGCATTTTCTCAACGCCCGCTTCCATTTCAGTACCATACGTACTAATCTCGCACACAATTGTTTTTAAAGGTGTTACGCGCGTCCGTACGCGATGGGCGCTCGTCGGGTTCGGTAATGGTGGGAGTACCGGGTTGAATAATCCTATGGATTCTCTATACTTCTCCAATAGGGCTCCGCGCCGGCTACGCGATGCGGAGCGTGCACGTCATACTTTGAGTGAGTTAATCGGGAGGAGTAAGGTCACATGCGGATTCTCAGGTCCCTCATATTGGTTCTCGGCTTGGGCGCATCTTTCGCCAGCGCTGCCAGCGTCTTCAACTTCGACAACAATTCCGTCGGCACCTACACGAGCTTCACAGACACCGTCGGCACCCTCTCGGCAACGTTCTTCAGTCCGTCGGACCCGGGCAGCTTCGTCGTCATTCCGGCGTCCGCCAACCTCTTCCAATCGCCCATGTCGGGCAATGTGCTCGAAGATCCCGGCCCGCTCGGGTATCCCTTCGTTCCCCTGTTCATCCTGTTCAACCAGCCGGTGGTCGGCGTCTCCCTCGATTTCGCGACCGACGGGACGTCACCATTGGTGCTCTCGGCGTTCAATAACGGGGCCTTCGTCGGGCAGGCATCGGCAGTCGGTTCGGTTCCTAATGGCGGGATTTTCCCCCAGGGCACCATCAGCCTCTCCGGCGCGTTTAACATGATCGTCCTCGCCGATGCTGTGGCGCCCTATTTCGCCATCGACAACGTTACTGCGACCACCCCCGAACCCGCCTCTTTGGCCCTCATCGGCGCCGGCCTCCTCGGCCTCGCCGGTTTCCGCCGCCTGCGCCGCCGCTAAACTGTTGTCTTAGGCAGGTGCCCTCACCGGCGCCTGCCTGCGATTCCGCCACTCGTCAGCCTCCACACTCCGTCTCCCTCCTGCATGCCCTGCGTATTCCCACCGGTAGGTAGTGTTGACTTCCGCCGCCTGAGGTGGCATTATACAGTCTGGTGCATAAATAGTCATGGCCACTCCCCTCCCGTCTCCGGTGCGCATGCCCGTGGCTTCCTCCCCGGCGATTCCCGCCGCCCTGCCGGCCATCGCCGCCGGCGATCTGGCCTCCGATCTCGACCTCACCTCCGCCGAACTGAAGGACTTGCTGGAGCTTGCCTCCGAAGTGAAACGGCATCCCGGCCGCTATAGCCGCGCCCTGGCCGGCCGCTACCTCGCACTCCTGTTTGAAAAGCCGTCGCTGCGCACCCGCATGACTTTCGAGCTGGCCATCAAGCAACTGGGCGGCGACTGCGTCGTCTCGACGGGCCCCATCGGCGAGCGCGAACCGGTGGCCGACGTGGCCCGGAATCTGGATCGCTGGACGCAGGGCATTGTCGCCCGCACCTTCTCCCAGGAAACCATCGACGAACTCGCCCGCTGGTCCTCCGTGCCTGTCGTCAACGCTCTGAGCGACCGCTACCACCCCTGCCAGGCCCTGGCCGACGCCCAGACGCTGGCCGAGCGCTTTGGCGAGCTCCGCGGCCTCACTCTGGCCTTTGTCGGCGACGGCAACAACGTCGCCCATTCGCTTTTGCTCACTCTCACCCGGCTGGGCATGAACGTCCACATCGCCAGCCCGGCCGGCTACAAGCCCGACGCCGCCATCGTCGCGCAGGCCTCGGCCCTGGCTCGCGCCGAAGGCGCCGCGGTGCGCATTTTTGACGATGCCGCCGAAGCCGTCTCCGGCGTCCACGCCGTCTATACCGACGTCTGGGCCAGCATGGGCCAGGAACACGAGTCGGCGCAGCGGCAGATGCATTTCGCCCCGTTCCAGGTCAACTCGGCCCTGCTTTCCCAGGCCGATCCCGGCGCCGTCTTCCTCCACTGTCTTCCCGCCAAACGCGGGCAGGAAGTCACCGGCGAGGTCATGGAGTCGGCCGGCTCGGCGGTGTTCGATCAGGCGGAAAACCGCCTCCACGCCCAAAAGGCTTTACTGCTGATGCTGCTATCCTGACGGAGGCGGCGCCGGCGTTCGCGGCAAAGGTAAAATCCAAACAACATGATTCAACCCAAAAAGGTGGCGCTCGCCTACTCGGGCGGGCTCGACACCTCCATCATCATCCCCTGGCTCAAAGAGAACTACCATTGCGAGGTCGTGGCCGTCTGCGGCGACATCGGCCAGGG
>VFSW01012138.1_pt1 | contig 12053 bp, 12 predicted proteins | sample 5358111 | NCBI WGS metagenome assembly VFSW01 (sample SAMN11554181, study PRJNA540505) | mine drainage metagenome | isolation source: sediment from site ElyBrook_90M | place: USA: Ely Copper Mine, Vershire, VT | collected 2017 | reverse complement strand
GCCGGACGGTCGCGCGCGTCTCCCACTGCTGGCGGACCCCGCCGCCGTTGCGGCCGGAGGCCCCGCTCGAGAGGTAGCCGCGGTCGACCACGAGGAGGGGGCCCGCGCCCGCGCGCGCGAGGTGGTGCGCGGTGTAGAGGCCGACGACGCCGGCGCCCACGATCACCGCCCGGTAGTCGCGGCGCGGCAGCGTCACGGCCGGGGATCCTCCGAGAGCGTGCCCGACAGGGCGGCGAGCGCGGCGAGCGGCGTGGGATAGACGGGAGGGCGCTGCGTCAGGTGGCCGACCTCGCTCGGCGGCCGACCTTCGAGAATGGAGAGGACGAGCACGGCATCGGGCACGCAGTACCGGCCCTGGCAGAGCCCCGTTCCGAGGCTCGAGTAGCGCTTCAGGACCTCGATGCCACGGTAACCGGCGGCGGAGCCGTCGAGGAGCTCGTCAAGCCGGACGTCCTCGCACGCACAGGCAATCCAGCGACCCCGGGGGCGGGCGGCGAGGAGCTCCCGGTAGTACCCCTCGAGCTCCGCCGGGCCGGGGCGCGGAACGCTCGCGAGGGGCTCGAGGGGCCGGCCCGCTGTCCCGGCGATCGCGTCGGCGGCCCGCTCGCCGCTCTCCGCGGCGAACGTCTCGTCCACCCCGGCCGCCTCGCCGACCGCGAAGAGGCCGGGGACCGACGTCGCGCCGGCCGCATCGGCGACCGGGTAATACGCCCCGGTGCCGCCGCCCCACGCCATCTTCGCCCCCGCCTGGAAGAAGAGCTGGACGTTCGGTAGGCGGCGGTGAGCGAGCACGACCGCGTCGCCGTCGATCGAGAACCCGACCCCCGTTCCTCGCGCGCGGAGGACGAGAGCCCGAACGCGGCCCCGGCCGCGCGTCCCGAGGACGAGCGAGCGAGGATAGAGCGGGATCCCGAGGTCCGAGGCGAGCCGGACGACCTCGGGTCGGATCTCTCCCGGCGCGACGACCGCGCCGACGCTCGGGCCGACGGCTTCGAGCACCGCGCGGGCGCGCGCTCCCCCTCCGACGACGACGCCGTGGCGGAACGGGGCGTGACCGAGCGCCGCGGCGAGCGCGAGCGCCCCGTCCGCGCTCTGGACTCCGGGGCGGTCGTTGCCGTCGAAGAGAAGCGACGCGTCGTACCCGCCGACGGCGACGACGACGCGACGCGCCCGGACGAGTACTCCACCGGCCGGTTCGGCGAATCCGAGGAGGGTGAACGGGCGCTCGCCGTCGGCGGAAGGAGGAGGCAGATAGGTGACCGAGACCGCGCTCCTCCGGTCGACGCCCGGGAGATCGGGGCCGCTCCGGCCGCGGTCGAGGAGCGTCGGCCGCACGCCGAGCGCGACGAGCCGGGCGGCCGCGGCCCGGCCGCTCCTCCCGCCGCCCACGACCGCGACGTCGGCGTCGATGCGCTGCGGCGGAGCGGCGAGCGCCGTCTCGCTGCCGGGGTCCGGGAGCCGCCCGAAACCGGCGAGGCGCCGGACGACCCGCTGGTACAGCGGGACGGCGAACGCCGGGCTTCGGAACCCGTGCAGGGTGTCGATCCCGCGGGGGAAGAGCGAGTCGACAACGGCGAACCCGTCGAAGCGGGCGCTCGGCCAGCCGGCCTCGCTCTCGACGCGGTCCCCGTCCGCCACCACGTGGCGGCAGGCGCGAACGCCCGGTCGGCCGTTCACGCGCACGAGGCACCCCGCGCACTGGCCGACGCCGCAGAACGGCGCCCTTGGACGATGGTAGCGGGTCGATCGGCCGAGCAGGGGAACCCCGTCCGTCGCCAGCGCGGCGAGGAGGGTCGCCCCGTCCGCGGCCTCGTGGGTCCGCCCGGAGTAGGTGAATCGGCGACGCGGGGCTCGGACCATGCTGCGCGACCGCTCGTCACCGATGCGCCGAGTATTTAGTGTCCCGGAGGCCGATCCCGCGCCCGCTTCGCGCCGCTTCGGGCGCGGTCGTCGGCGGTTGCTATATAGACAGTCGTAGGTCCGCCCCCTCACCGTAGATGCGCACGAGCGGAGGGTTCCACGGGCGCCGTATCCAGAAGACCGGCGGTTCGACGTTCATCGTCTCGCTGCCGAAGAACTGGGTCACGACCCGGGGGCTGGGCGCGGGCGACGTGCTCTACTTCGCGCCCCGCGCCGACGGGTCGCTGACCGTCTTCGCCGAAGCGGAGACCCCGTCCGAGCCCGAACGCCGGGTGGTCGGGGTCGCGAACGAGATGAACTCGGAGCACCTCTTCCGGCGACTGATCGCGGAGTACATCGCGGGGTACCCGCTCCTCGAGGTCCGCACGCCGAACCGGATGGGCCCGCGCACCCGCGAGGTCGTCCGCAACTTCGCCCAGCGGATGATCGGTCCCGAGATCCTCGAGGAGACGTCGGAGTCGGTCGTCCTCCAGGACGTCGTCGGCGCGAACCCGCTCCCGATCCCGTCGATCCTGCGGCGGGAGCACCAGATGGTCCGGGCGATGCAGTCGGACGCGATGGTCGCGTTCCGGGGACGCGACGCGTCGATCGCGCGGGACGTCGTGGACCGTGACTGGGAGGTCGACCGCCTCCACTGGTTCCTCGAAAAGCAGGTGACGAGCGCGCTGCGCGACGCGCGGATCCTCGCGACGCTCGACCTCACGTTACCGGAGTGCTCCACCTACCTCCTTGCGTCCCGCGTGCTCGAGCGGATCGCCGACCACGCGGTGCGGATCGCGGAGACCGCGACCACGCTCGGGGCCGAGCGCACGCCCGAGCGGCTCGCCGCCGAGCTCGACCGGATGGCCGCCGCGGCGGCGAGCGCGCTGGCGGACGCGCTCGACAGTCTCGAGACACGGGACATCGCGAAGGCGAACGGGGTGATCGACGCCGCCCAGGCCCTCACGCGCGAGCGCGAGCACGTCCTCCACGAGCTCTCCTCGAAGCGCGGCCGCCTCGCGGTCGGCCTCGCCTACGTCCTCGAGAGCCTCGAGCGGAGCGCGCTCTACGCGAGCGACCTCGCCGAGATCGCGATCAACCGCGCCGTCGAGTCTCCCCGGCCGCCACCGGCGGGCCCGTCCGCACGGGCGAGGACGACGACGGTTCAGGGCCCGGGCGCGTAGCGGACCTCGAGGTCCTGGAAGACGTCGGTGACGTCCTCGCATCGGTCCGTGATGACCTCGAGGCGCTCGTAGAAGTCCTTCCACTTCAGGATCTCGACCGGGTCGCGCTCGGTGAAGAGCGCCTCGAGCAGGTCGCGCAACAGGTCGTCGGCCTCGTTCTCGAGGCGGTTCACCTCGACGATCGCCCGGTTCAGGTTCGCGGGCGCGCCGCGGTACAGCTCGTCCAGCCCGAGGATCCCGTCGCTGACGCGGTCGACGCACTCAACCACGATGTCGGCGAAGTGGACGAGCTCGGGCCGCGCCCGTTCGAGCCGGTAGGTCCGCACGCGCGCGGAGACGCTCTCGATCCCGTCGATGATGTCGTCGAGCGCGCTCGCGAGATGCCCGACCTCGGCCCGGACGTCGGACGAGAGCCGGCGGTTGTTGAGCTCGACGAAGATGCGGTGGACCTCCTCGTCGGCTTCGTGCTCGATCGTGCGGATCCGGGCGATCTTTGCGTCGCGGTCGGTCGCCGGGTCGCCGAGGAGGTCGCGGAGCGCGAGCGCGGCCTGCTGGGCGGTGAGCGAGAGCGAGCGCAGGTACGTGGAGAACCGCCGAACGAGGACCGCGAGCTCGTCCTCGCCGGAGACGTCCTCGAGCGAGCGCTGGGACGTCTCGGGAAGGAGCGCGAGGGTGATCAGGAACCCGACGAACGAAACGGCGGCGAGCAGCCCGAAGAACCAGGGAAGGCCGTACACCTGGTAGAAGGTCGCGAAGACGAAGACCGCCACGACCGCCCCGATCTTCCCGGACGCCGCGGCGATGCCGTGGCCGGTGGTCCGGAACGCGGTCGGAAACACCTCGCTCGGATAGACGAACGTCGTCGTGTTGGGGCCCAGGTTCGCGAAGAAGAAGGTGAGGCCGTAGATCGCGAGGAACGCCGGCAGGACCCCCTCGAGCGAGATCCAGTCGGTCGAGAGGAAGAGGAACGCGGCGGCCATCACGCCGAAGCCGATGTATTGGAGGGGTCGACGCCCGACCCGGTCGATCAGCGCGACGGCGGCCCAGTACCCCGGCACGGAGGCGACCAGCGTGACCAGCACGTTGCCGAGCGCGAGCCGACGCACCTGTTCGAGGGCCGGGTACGAGGCGGCGCTTGCAAAGCCGATCTGCCTCAGGATGAGCGGGTTGAAGATGCTCGTCGAGTAGAACGCGATGTCGAGGAGGAACCACGACGCCGCGGTCCCGAAGATGAGGAGCCCGTAGGAGCGCAGGATCTGTCGGAACGGCACCCCGAGGCTTGAGCCGGTCGAGCTCGGCGCCACCGTGACCCCCGTGATCGCGCCGACGGTCCGGGCCGCCGCTCCGGTTTTCCCCCGCGCGAGGTCGAACCGGGGCGTCTCGGGGATCCGAAGCCGGTAATAGATCGTGAGGACCGCGGGCAGCGCGCCGAGGCCGAGGATGATGCGCCAGGCCAGGTCGAGGTTCGGGACGAGGTAGACGATCCCGAGGCTCGCTCCGGCCCCGGCGAGGAGGCCGAATCCCTGCATCGCGAAGACGCTCGCGACCAGGCGGCCGCGGCTCTGGACGTTCGAGTACTCGCTCATGATCGTCGCACTGAGCGGGTAGTCGCCCCCCACCCCCACGCCGAGGACGAACCGCCAGAGGATCAGCACCGTGATCGTCGAGAGACCGCCGAGCGAAACGCTGAGCGCGCTGCCGATCGCACCGATCGCCATCAGCGAGAGCGTGAACCCGTACACCCGTCGCCGACCGAGCCGGTCGCCGAGCCAGCCGAAGAGCACCTGGCCGACGGCCGCTCCCATCAGCGCGGCCGCGCCGAGGAGCGCGAGCTCCGACTTGCCGATCGTGCCCCCCGGCTGGAGGGCGACCAGGATCGGGATGACGAGCGAGATCACGAAGAGGTCGTAGGCATCGGTGAAGAACCCCATCCCGGCGACGACGATCGTCCGGAAGTGGAACCGCTGGACCCGGGTCGTGTCGAGCGCGCTCAGGATCCGACGGCTTTCCGAGGGCATCCCAGGGCGGTCGCGTCCGGGCGCAGGGGTCGCCGGGGCCACGAGGGGGTCCGACCCGTCCGGGTATTTAGAGGGTGGCCGCGTCCCCTCCGACAAGGGGGAGAGCGTCTCCGCCGGCCGTCACGCCGGCGGGGCCCGCCGGCCGAGGAGCTGGTCGAGCAGCGCTTCGACGTCCGTCGAAGAGGCGACCCGCGGGTTCGCCCGGAGCGCGGGCGAGCGCAGGACGCCCTCGACGATCCGGGGACGCGCGGTGTCGATCCGCGCAGGGTCGACCCCGGCCGCGACCAGCGTCGTCGGGACCCGGAACGTCTCGAGGAGGTGCACGACGCGCGCGTCGAGCGGACCGCGCGTCCGCTCCTCCCGGCGAGCGAGGGTCGACCCGAGCGCCTCGAGTCGGTCCCGGGCGCTCGGCCGGTCGAACTCGAGTACCGGAGCGAGGGCGATCCCGAGCAGCCGCCCGTACGCGAGTCCCGAGGGTCCGACGAGCGACCGGGCGAGGGCGTGCGCGAGCCCCCGCTGCGCGTTCGAAGAGGCGAGCCCGGCCGAGGTCGCGGCGTAGTGGAGGGCCGCGCGGGCGTCGGGGTCGTCGCTCCAGCGAAGGGCGTGCGGGAGCCGCTCGAAGACCGTGGCGAGCGCGTCGACCGCGAGGGCGTCGGAGAACGGGTTCGACCAGGCCGAGAGGTACGCCTCGAGGCTCTGCGCCGCGGTCTCGAACGCGCCATCGAGCACGAGCTCGCGGGAGAGCGCACCGGCGAGCGACGGGTCGACGAGCGCCCAGTCGGGGGTCGCCGCCCGGTGGGCGAGCTCGAGCGGGCTCCCATCGGCCGAGGCGAGGTCGATGGTCCCGCTCGCTTCGGCGCCGCTCCCGCTCGTGGTCGGGACCGCAACGAGCCGGGTCCGGGGCGGGTCGGGAAGGTCGAGCATCGGCGTGACGGTCCCGATCGGAATGTCCGGCCGCTCCGCGTGGAGGCGCGCCGCCTTCGTCCCGTCGATCGTCCGGCCGCCTCCGACGGCCACGACCCAGTCGGGGGCGAACGAGACGAGCCGGCTCGCGAGTCCTTCCACGGCCTCGGGCCCGTCCGGGTCGGCGAGGTCCGAGACGACCTCGACGGCCGCCTCGGATTTCGCGAGTTCCTCCACGACCCGACGGTGCCCGTCGTGCCGCGCGACCGTGGGGTCGACCACCACGATCGCCCGGCGAACGCCGAGGCCGCTCAGCTGTTCGATCGCTCCGGGACCCCAGGCGATCCGGGGCGCTGTGAAGTAGCCCGCCATCCGACCGGATCCGGCCCCCGCCGCGACTAGATCGTCCGGCCCTCCCGGCAGCGCCGGCAGGCGCCCGTGAGCGAGTAGGCGATGCGCTCCACGGACCAGCCCTCGGGCCGCCGTCCGGCGAGCTCGGTCAGGAGATGACGGTCGAGCTCGTTCAGCTCGACCGACTGGATGCGACCGCAGTTGCGGCAAACGATGTGGGACCTCGGGTCCTCGGCCAGCGCGAGCCGCGGGGTCGGCGGCACGGAGATGGAGACGGTGACCGGGACCTTCGGGGACCGGGTCCGCGCCGAGCGTCGGCCGGTCGGTCGCACGGGTCGGCGGGCCGAACGCGCCATCGGTCCCTCGGACCCCGCGGCGCTATTTAGGGGACGGTACGGTCGCGCCCGCTCGCGTGCGGCCGCTCGCCCGACGCGGCCACGCCACCTCGAGGAGGCCGGAGGATCCCGCCAGCCGAGGGTCGAACCATCGCGCGCAACGGGCGCGGAACCGGTACGGTACCGGCGACGGCGCCCCGTTCTCCCTCCTCCCGCGGGCGAACGCCGGGAACCGTTTCGAGTAGACCGCTCGGGCGACCTCCGCCCACCGGCCTCTCGCCTCGCGGGCGGTGCCGTAGATCTGACCGCCGCATCCGGGTTCGCCCCAGCGCGTATGCGTGTCGAACAGGGCCACCGCCATCGACGAGTTCGCCTCGAGGTGGCGGGCGTGGCGCGATGCGGGCCACGAATAGAAGAAGAGGTCGTGCATCGCCGACCACGCGAAGTAGGCCACGTGCACGTGCGCCCGGTTCGCATCTCCGACGGTCGCGAACGCCGCGACATGGTGCGCGCGGAGGAGCCGCTCGAAGCTCGCGAGAACTCTCGGGTCGGTCAGCGACGCGCGGACCACAGGGAACGCCCCGGTCGTCCGCTCCCCTGGATCCCCCGACCCTCGATGCTGAACCCTTCGCACGCGACCCTCCGTCCGTCGCAACGGGGCCAAAGGCTAATGAACGGTGGGATGCCGACCCTCGTTCGAGGCCCGCGCCGCGGTCGAGCGTCGCGGGGGACTCAACGTGTCCGCGTCCGAGGTCCGCGCGTCCGAGGGAACGGCCGACCACCTGGTCCGCCTCTGGCGCGAGGACCCGAGGGGGATGGCGATCGACCTCCTGCGCGTCGGTCTCGGGGTGATCTGGGCCGTCAACCTCGTCTTCGTCGTCAACCCGGACAGTCGGTTCTTCGCGACGTTCCGCAGCACCGCGCTCTCGTTCGCGCCCCAGACCCTGGGCGGGCCGGCGGTCGCGAACTTCGTCGCCGCCCACGCGCTCGTCTTTGCCTGGGGGATCGCCCTCCTGACCGGGTACCTCGCGGTCGCGTTCCTGCTCGGACTCACGACCCGTCTCGCCTGCTGGGTCGGCGCGTTCGCATCGATCGGGTTCCTCCTGACCCAGTTCGTCAGCACGTTCGACGTTCCGGGCGGGACCGACGTCGGCCCGCACCCGCTCTACCTCCTGATCTACGCCATCCTCGTCCTCGGCGGAGCCGGACGGTACGTCGCCGTCGACCACTGGATCTGGACGACCGGACGGGCTCGGTTCCCGAGGCTGGCACGTTGGATCGCCGCACCGCGCTCGTAAAGGGCGCGCGACTCCGAAGTCGGCCTCCACCGCCCGTCGGGTCGAAAGACTGAAGGTCGGCCCCGCGCACGGGGCCCGATGGCCGACCCCACGCTTCCGCCGCTCCCTCCCCCGCACGCGCGGCTCGGCGTGGGCGGCGTGCTCGTGCGCCGCGGGCGCGTCCTCGTGAACCGCGCCGTCTACCGAGAGCGGTTCACCATACCGAGCGGCTACGTGGAAGCGGGCGAGAGCCTCGAGACGGCGCTCGCGCGGGAGTTCCGGGAGGAGACCGGGGTCACCGTGCGGGTCGGGCGGCTCGTGCTCACCCGCCACAAGGTCCTGAGCGATCGGGAGAGCGACGTCTACCTCGCGTTCGCCCTCGACCACGTCGCGGGCGAGCCGGTCGCGCGTCCGCCCGAGATCGTGGAGTCCCGGGAAGTGCCGCTCGCGCACGCGATCGTCGCTCCCTGGATCTCCGAGCTTTCGCGCCTCGCGATCCGCCTCGCGAGCTCGTCCGGGACGGGCTGGGTGCGATCGACCCGGCCCGCGTCCGAGACGCCGGGGCTCGCCTCGGAAGCGTACCATCCTCGCCTGTCGCCCTAAGCGCACCCTTCGGAGCCAACGACCATCGTTCGGCCCGAGACTCAGGACCCGACCGGGGAGGTCGCGTGCCAAGGGCGCGATTCGAGTCGGCGCGCGACGAACGCGCCCACCCCCGCGCGGAACTTCCGCTTCACTCGCCGAGGTAGGCCTTCGCGCCCTGGAGGAGGAAGCGGACGTCCGACGCGAGCGAGATGAACCGGAATCCAAGGTCGAGGGCGGCTCGCTTCTCCTCGGGGTCGACGATCAGCGTTCCGGGGACCTTCCCGTGGCGCTCGCAGGCCTCGACGACCCGACGCATCGCTTCGTGCACCCGGGGATTCTTCCGGTCGTCGAGGAGGCCGAGGCTCAGCGTCAGGTCCTGCGGTCCCACGAAGAGGAGGTCGACCCCCGGCACTTGCGCGATCGACTCGACGTTCTCCACGCCTTCCCGGGTCTCGATCTGGACCCCGACGAGGGTCTGCGCGTTGGCGCTTCGCAGGTAGCTCGAGAGCTCCGTTCCGTAGCGGGACGACGCGGCGGCCGCAGCTCCCCGTACCCCCTCGGGCGGGTACTTGGCGAACGCCACCACGGCCCGGGCCTGGGCCTCCGTGCTCACGAGCGGCGCGAGGAGGCCCTGGGCGCCCGAGTCGAGAGCCTGCTTGACGAGGTACGGGTCCACGTTGCCCACGCGAACGAGCGGCGTGGGACCGTCCGCCCCGACGACGGCGACCATCGCGGCCACGGTCTCGGGGTTCACCTGCGCGTGCTCCGTGTCGACCATGAACCAATCGAAACCGAGCCCCTTCAGGGCATCGAGGCAAACGACCGACGACGAGGAGATCCACGTGCCGAACGATGGGGCTCGAGAGGAGAGGAGCCGGAGCTTGAGCGAGTTCTTCACGATGCGGACCGACCCGCTCCCGAAGCCTCCTGGAGAATAAGGGCTCCCGGAACGCTGAAGGAGCTACCGCACGATCCGCCGCACGCCGGCGGTGCTCCGACCTTGAGGAGCGCGCCGGTCGGGACCGTCACGGCCCGACGCGTGGGCTTCGTCCGGTCGGCGCGGCCGTGGGCCCCTGGCGAAGCGCCCGCCGGTTCGGAGGCTTGTGCGCGTCGGGGGAATCGGTGGGGGTCGTGGGAGCCTGGGGGGAACAACCGTTACCGTCTTTGCGGCGCACGCCTTGGAGTCTGGGGGACCAAGCGGACCATGAAGTGGGTAACCCGAGAGAAGGCGCGGGTCGATCGGATCGCGTGCCCGTGGTTGATCCGGAAGTTCGTCGACCCGGACGCGGAGTTCCTCTACGTCCCGAAAGAGAAGGTGATGGACGTGGCCCGGAACGAAGGCGCCGTACCGTTCGACATCCCCGGCGCGGAGCTCCATCACTTTGAGGAGAACGGCCAGGAGTTCGTCAGCTTCGACGCCGTCATCAAGAAGTACCGCCTGAAAGACCCCGCGCTCCTCGAGCTCGCGAAGATCGTTCGGGTGGCGGACGGAGGGTCCGGCCGCGAGGTCGAGGCCGCGGGCCTTGAGGCGGCGGCGACGGGGTTCCGGCGGATCGCCCGGGACGACCTCGAGAACCAGCGTCTCCAATTCCCGCTCTACGACGCGCTATACGCCTACTGCCAGTGGAAGGTCGAAGAGAAGGGAAAGCTCGAGCACACCGGGCGCTGACGAGGCCTCCGGCCCCGGGCCGTCCCTTGAAGTCGGTCGCCGAGGGTCGGCTCCCCATGGATCGATCCGCCTCGACCGGGTTCGTCCGCCGGTGCGTCGACCCCAAGGGGAGCCCTCGGTTCCTCGCCCCCGGGGAGAAAGTAGCTTCAGGGCGGTCCTGCCCGACCTTCCGTACGCGTCGCTCGCGCCGCTCCGCGGACGGCCGGCCCGTTGGCTTCGCAGCGAGGACGGCGAGGAGCGCGCCCGGCGCCGTAGGTCCCGTAGTCGGGCGAGTGTTCGCGAAGATATGCGGGACAGGGCTCTCTGGGGTCCAAGGGTTGTGAACCAACGATAGTTCGCATCCCGCCGGAGGCACGCCGCTCGTGGTCGAGACGGGCCACGACCCGCGGACCGAGCCCGGAGCGGCCACGAACGGGAGGATGGCCCGGTGAGATAGACGAGGTCGCGGGCGGGCAGCGGTACCGGTCTCGCCCCCGAGCCGCCCGATCTTCCCTCAGCGACCGGGCCCACCCCTCGACGCAAGGACCTTTACGATCGACCGGCTGCTGACGTTCATGGTCGTAGTTCTCCAGGTTCGAGGGGAGATCCGCTACGGGGAGTGGCGCCACTTCCGCGAGGCCGTAGCCAGGTATCGAGAGTACCGTCGCAGCAAGAAGTACGTCGTTCCGGACCTCCTGCTGGGCCTCTCCGGGCCGATGAACACGGCCGTCCTGGTCTACCGGTACGAAGATGCCCGTGCCTTCGAACGGGAAGACCGTACTATCGCGGAGGATCCCGAATACGGCAAGGTGGCCTCCGAGATGCCGTATCGAGAGGGGACGATCGTTTACGAGCTATTCCGCGAAGCGTAGGCCGACCGGCGACCTCGAACCGGGCCCGCGGCCGCCCGGGTCGCTCGATGAGACGGCCGGTGCCGTGCGGGATCCGCCCTCGCGTCTCGCGCGGTAGATCCCGGCAGGAGAGGGCGGGGCGCTGTGCATTCGGAGCGCGATCCCATCGGGGCGGCCACCGACGCTCCTTTGAGGTCGCGCCCGTCGGAACAGGATCTGGAGCAGGATCTCGTGGCCCAGGAGCTCCTTCGCGAAGAGCGAGCGGAGGAGGAGTCCCGCGCGGTCCGCCCCCTTGAGGAGGCTCATCGGCCAGTAGTGGTTGCGACCGTTGGGGACCGCACGGAGCGGGAGGGCGTTGTCGGGCCGGAGCGAGCCGAGCGGACAGGCCGTCGGCGCTCCGAGTTCGATCCCGGGGAAGGTCTCCGCCAGACAGTGGAAAGTGTGGTCGAGTTCCGACGCGCGTCCCGCACCGAGGAGGTGACGGCTCGTCCCGTTCGCCCGGTGATGGACCTCGAGCCAGGAAGCGTGGGGGAGCGCGAGCGTGGGAGCGGGTCCCATCGCCCGTCGGTCGTCTCGCCGGTCCGAAGGATCGGGAAGGATCAGTTCGCGATGGTCGGGTTCCCCCGGCATGGGGGCGAATCGTTCGACGTGTCTATTGGGCGCTCACCGCCCCGTGGAATGTGGGGGATGGGCGTGATGCCGTGACCCAATTCAGATGGAGGGTTCTTCAGTCCTGCCTCCGAAGGAGACCCTCCGGGCGGGCTCGAAGCACTGGCTTCGCACGCCTAATAGAGAGTGTTCTCTGCACTTGTCCATGAAGCCGAACGACGTTCGGGAGCTCTTCGAATATCTGATTGAAACTCGGAGCCGGTTCCTGGAGAGGTTTCGAGAAATTGGCTGGGCGGAGTTCACGAAGACCCGCGGCGCGACCTGGGATTCTATGATGGCAATCTTCCTTCACATGCTCGATAACGAGGAAGGCTGGTGGCAGATCGCGCTGAA
>VFSW01012137.1_pt1 | contig 12054 bp, 8 predicted proteins | sample 5358111 | NCBI WGS metagenome assembly VFSW01 (sample SAMN11554181, study PRJNA540505) | mine drainage metagenome | isolation source: sediment from site ElyBrook_90M | place: USA: Ely Copper Mine, Vershire, VT | collected 2017 | reverse complement strand
ACGGCATACGGTATCCGGAGTTCCCGCAACACATCGCAGAGATTCTTAAGGGCGTTGATTCTTGGGTCCATCGACTGGGAATCCATATACCCTCCGAGCCAGGTTGTCACCCAGATACAATTGCGCCATGAGCAGGAAGATCTCCTTGTCGTCCGAATGAGGATGGCGCGCGCGCATTCCGGCTTCGGCAAACGCGCGCACAGTCTCCGAAACTTCGAGCGCGCGCTTCATCCGCTCCCCTGGCGTGGCGCGCCGCACCAGCTCAAGGAATACGCGCCACGCTTCCGGTGAGGTATCCGACGGGCACATACCTACATTATCGCCGCGGGCGGCGCGGGCTCATTCGGGTCTCCCGCATTCGCCAGCGGAATCCGCATTAGCACCAGCGCGATGAGCAACATCACCACCGCGCCAGCCAGGTATGACGGCTCAAAGTGCCACTTCACCAAACCAAACAGGCCCTTACTCAAGTCTGGAAGTGTCCAGTCCTGGAAGTTGAAAATGGCCGTCACCAGCCCCGCCAGCGCCTCTCCGGCGATCAGACCGGAGGCGACCAGGACTCCGCAATTCTCCACGCGCGCCTTCTGATTTTCGTTGTGACCCGCGCGCCTGCCGGCCGAATCCGTGAACCAGCGAATCACGCCGCCCACGAAAATCGCCGAGGTGATAGAAATCGGCAGGTACATCCCGATGGCCACCAGCATGGGGCTTTTCACCTTGAACATAATCATGGCGAGACCGAATAGAATGCCTGTTACCACCAACGGCCACGCCATGTCGCCACCCACAATACCCTGTGCCAGCGAGGCCATCAGCCCGGCCTGCGGCGCCGAAAGGGCCTTATCGCCGAATCCAGTCCCGCCCTTGTTGATGTTCCCCTGGTACAGAATCATGAGTGGGAAGTACATCACCAAGCTGGCCACCGCAACGGCGATCAGTTCCACAATTTGAATCGAACGCGGGGTGCCGCCGAGTATGTAGCCCACTTTGAAATCCTGCAGCAGTTCCCCAGCGACCGCCGAGGAGACGCAGACCACCGCCGCCACCCCCAGCACGGCGACAACGCCGCTCATGCCGGAAACGCCCAGCGTCACCATCATCAGCGCGGCAATCACCAGGGTGGAAAGGGTGAGCCCGGAAATGGGGTTGTTCGAGGAGCCGATCACACCCACCAGGTACCCGGACACAGTGGCGAAGAAGAAGCCCACAATCAGCATCACCAGCGCCGCCGCAATTCCACCGGTCACCAGGCCGGAAAGGTAGATATACAGCACGCACATCAGCAGGAACATCACCCCGATCAGGCCGAACACCACCTTGGAGCTCATATACCGCTCGGTGCGACCTACGGATTCCGGCTCGGGGCCGCCGCCGCGCAGTTCCGCCACCGCCTTGGCGAGGCCCGCGATCAAATTCGTGCGCATCCGGAACAGCGTGTAGCAGGTGCCCACCATCATGCTGCCCACGGCCACCGGCCGGATGATGAACCGCCAGATGGCATTGGCGAGGCCCAGCCAGCTTGCATCGGTGACCGTTCCGGCCGGTAGATAATTCTGCAATTGCGGCCCCAGGAAGAAGATCAGCAGGGGGATCAGCAGACCCCAGGCCACCACGCTGCCCGAGAAATTCAGCGCCGCCAGTTCCGGCCCGATGATGTAGCCCACGCCGACGAACGCCGGGCTCACCGTAGGCGCCGAACAGGTGGCGACGCCGCCGGCCGCCAGCACGTTGGTGCTGCCCATCCCCCCAGCCGCAGCTTACTTGTACCTAATTGGCCCACGTGGAAGAAGAAGTCTTTGTCGGGAGCGAACAGGTTGAACTGCCCAAACAGGTATACCAGCGCGCCGAATCCCATGTTGTAGAACAGATATTTCGCCGCACTGGCGCCCATCTGCCCCGCCTTATGGATCTCCGAAGCGGCTACCGATTCGGGGAACGGCAACTCGGGATCTTCCACCATCACGCGGCGGATCAGCGAAACGAACAGTACGCCCAGCACCGAGCCGACCACCATTAGCGCCGTGGCTTTCTTATATGTCGGGTCGGACGCCAGCATCCACATGCTGGCCCAGAAGCCCTGCCCTTTGGGGATCACCGTGGGGACCCACGCGTGCACAATGAAGAACGCCGGAATCGTGAACACCGCGCCCGCAGCCACCGATTCTCCGATGGAGCCCGCGGTTCGCGCGATGTTTTCTTCCAGGATCGACCCTTTCATCAGGCGGAGTACCGCCATGCCGATCACCGCCGCGGGATACGTGGCGGCAATCGTCTGACCGGCTTTCAATCCCAGGTAGGCGTTGGCAGCACCCAGGACCACGGTCATCACCAGCCCCAGCGCCAGCGCGCGGCCAGTGAACTCTGTCATTTTGAGCGATTCGGGCACAAACGGCCGGTGCCGACGCTCCGAACCTGATGAAGTAGGGATCATTGTAGCTTGGACCTCACTTTATCACTCAGCGCCTTGCCGTCCACAGTCTTGCCGGCCAGTTTGGCCTGCACAGCTTTCATGACCAGTCCCATCTGCTTGAGAGAGGTGGCGCCCGTTTCGGCCATGGCGGCGGCGATAGCGGCGTCGATCTCCTCTTCGCCGGCTCCGGCGGGCAGATAGCTTTCGATCAGCACGCGCTCGGCATCTTCTTTATCGGCCTGCTCGGCGCGGCCCGCTTTGCGGAACATCTCGGCGGCATCCACGCGCTGCTTGATCAGCGATTTCAAGATCTGCATCTCCATCGCGTCGTCGATGGGTTTGGGCGAGTCCACTTTCTGCTTCATCAGCGCGGCTTTGATCATCCGGAGGGCGCTGAGCCGCGCCTCCTGTTTGGTCTTCATGGCAGCAACCATGTCCTGCTGCACTCGATCGATGAGGGGCATGATCTGCTATTATACGGCCCGGGATTTACGGGGTTTACCGATTCGGGGTTGTGGTACCGCATGATTCGAATTGATTCTTGACGCCTGGCCCGGAAAGTGGCATCGTACACTCTGGCTTGGTCCAATGTACGGCTTGACGATACCCTATCGCCCATTCCGGCTTCATTTGGCGCTTGCCCCCGCCAAAGGGCCTGGTTGTCCGTCGAGCAAGGCGCACACACGTTTCGGAGCCTCGGAGATACCGATGGTGATGAGCGCGCTCCGCGTCGCCGCCTGGGATCCCATTGTCATGGGAGAGTTGCGCGCACTGGTGGCGCAGTGCGGCCACACACCCAGCGGGTTAAGCGATGGCGAGGTGTTGGAGAAGGTCGGGCACCTGTTGGATGCCGGTTACCTGCAGGCCGTAAGATGCGGAGGCAAGATCTCCGCCCCGGCGCCCCCGTCCATTCCGTTCGGGAAATTACAGGTGCACGTGGGATCGCCGGCGGAGGATTTCACCGGCTGCGGCAACCACCATGCACACGAAGCTTTGCAGGGTAAGCAGACGGCCGAGCGCCTGGAACGGCTTTTGCGCTCAGCCCCGGCGTCAACCGCCGCGCTGGTGGAAACCGCTTCCCGCGCAACCAGCAATACCGCGATGCGCAACCTGCCTTTGCCGCAGCTCATCGCCAGCCTTGCCGCGATGATAGCCGGCGGGAAGCTGGTGCTTCTTGTATGCAAGGAGGAAAGCGGCGCGGGGCAGGCAGCGCAGCCGGCGAAGCAAGATCAGGACGAGCCAACCCCCTCCAAGCCGCTGTCGTCTCCCGCGGCAGAAGACACGGAACCGGTCCTGACCTGGATTTCCATCGAACTGGTGGATGAAGACGGCAATCCTTTGGACGGCGAAGATTACGAAATCAGCCTGAGCGACGGCAGTACGCACAAAGGCAAGACCAAGGGTCCGTTTCGCAAGGACCAGATTCCGGAAGGCGTCTGCTCGGTGAAGTTCCCCAACCTGCATAAGAATTATTGGCGGCCGCCGGGCAAAAAGTAAAAGGACTTTCGATGCCGGACATCAAAATCACCCGACGCGATTTCGCCCAGACCTGGAGCAGGAAAACCACCCTGCCGCATCGTTTCGTGGTGAAGAAGTTCCGCGGTTTCGTGCTTGAGATGGAGGACATTCACTTCCATCACGACAGCGCGGTAGTGCTGCCGGACTACACTTCGGGGGCCGAACTGAACCCAGTGGTGGATGACCGCGTCACATCGCTGGCGGTGATTGCGGCCTGCTATCAGCACGCCAAACAGTTTCCGGATCGCAAGCTGTTCATACCCGGGCATACCGATACTACCGGCACAGCGAGCTACAACATCGGCCTCTCGCAGATGCGTGCCGATGCCGTGTACGCAATTCTTTCCGGCGACAAAGACGGCTGGGTCGCCATCGCCGTCAAGAAACACAAGGTGGAGGATTACCAACTCATACTGAAGTGGGTGAACGCCTGGCGGGAGTGGGACTGCGATCCTGGCAAAATCGACAACGACGAGGGGCCGGACACCAAAAAAGCGATTCAAGCCTTCCAGAAGCGCTACAACCAGGAATGGAGCGCGTCGATTCCGGAAACGGGCGCGGTGGAGGAACAAACGTGGGGCGCGTTCTTCGATCTCTACCTGGAAGCTTTGATGGATGTCACCGATACCGATGCCGGCGGCCTCGCCAAACTTCGCGCCGGGCTCAAGTTTGTCGATGACGGCAAGAAGACCGCCGGGTGCGGCGAGAGCTGGCCCATCGATGGGCCGCGCAAGGACAACTACCGCAGCGCCACCAATCGCCGCGTGGAAATCCTCTTCTTTGCTCCGGGTAATGAGCCGCAGCTCGACTGCCATCCGGGAACAGGCAAATGCGAGCCTGCCGAATGCGAGATTTACTTCACGAAGATGTACTCGTTCGAGCACATTCCCGTACCGCCGGTCCATCTCAGGGAGACCCGGCTGCTCAAGCTGATCAAGGTGGACGACCACTTCGCGCCTTCCAAGGAGCAACTGGATATCGAATACGTCATCCGCAGCTTCGAAACGCAAAAAGTGACGTTCGAAATCACCAGCAAGTATTACCCGAACAACCCGATTTTCACTTACGATCTCACGCCGGACGAAAAGAATAACGGCACTCACACCTTCCATTGGGATGGGAAGGCCAACTGCGCGGACGGGGATCTGAAGGATCGCTTCATTCATCCCCTTCTTTCGCCTTACAAGGTCCACCTGTTTCACGATGCTATTTACACCGGGGAACTGGAATTCAAGGTACTGTACCATTCTCTGGTTCTGCGCCAGGGCCCATGGACTCCCGACGAACAGGAACCGGACCGTGCCGCCGCCGAGAATGACTGGGTGCAGTACAAGCTGAACCAACTGGGATTCTGGGGTGGGCCGGTCGGCAAAGATACCGAAAGTTACCTGGACAAGGCTGTGATCCGGTACAAGGTGAACCACAAGGATTTTCACCAGCGTCTGTACGCCAGTTACACCGGCGGCATCACCGAGCCACTGAAAGATGCCATCGCCAAGGGCGCCAACGGCCGGACGCCGTTCACCCCTGACGCATTCTCTGACCCCGGCAAGGAATCGAAAGTGCGGGTAGAGTGTCTCACTTACGAGCGCCTTGCGGGCGGCACCGACGAATTCCAGACTGGTGTAGTGCGTGCAGATGCGCTAAAGGCCCGGCTAAATCGTCCCCTGATCCCCATCGAAGTAGACATCTTCCTAAAGTCCAAGAGCGATGCGAAAACCGATGCGCCGGAGGCCATTGGACCCGTGCGCATCAATTGGAAGTTCGTCGATCCCGACGAGGATCTCTCCCATCAGGTGCCGGACACCCCTTCGGAGCCCAGTAAGACGCGCAAGTATATCGAGAAGGCGCTCAAGCTGAAAGGCGGGCGCACCGGTAATGGCGACAACTGCCATGCCGACTTTGGAGGCATTCGGACCGGCGCGGATTACTATAAGCAGCCATGGTTCGTTGGGGATCAGTACATCCCCTACACCGTGCAGGACGATGGCGGACAGAAGGTGGTATTCTCGCGAGCCTGTGCGGACAAAGATAAGTATCCGAAGCGCGTAGGCAAAGCGGGGATCTATTTCCGGCCGTCGTATGTGGGCGGCGACGACTACCAGTTATCGGCGGAGATCGACTTCACCGGCGAGACGAATCAGGCCGAGCTGGAATCTTTCCATGGCATCAAGGACGCGAAATCGCGCCCTCAATCCAATAAGACCGGCACCTTCCGCGTTTGGTTGTACAACAAGGTGGCGGTGCAAGTGGACTGGCCGGCGCGCACCAATAGCTACGATTGGGACAAGATCAAAGCTGAGTATGCTCACACCTACATGGACCTGGACATCGGCGGAATCGCGGTAAAGAAAATCGATGACCCCGGAGTTCTGACGGCTGCGCAGTACAAGGCTATCGTGACCGCCAACACCGCGCATAAAGATCCGTCGAAAATTCAATTGCGGCGGGACGCGATGTGCGGGATGGACCTTCCAGCGCAGGGCAGCCTGGGCGCCGCCGATTACAAGATCAAATTGAAGGAGTTTGTTTCCGATAATTACTGGGATCTGATCTATGATGACCTGGCGGCGCGGGTTGCCGACAACATACGCAAGGATCTTCCGGTCGGTTTTATCGTCGTCGCCTTCCTTTCCCATATCCCGGTGGATATCAAATCCGGTTTCCTGTTCATCCACTGGACAAAAGACAAACATTTCGTCACCTGGACCACCTCCGTGGGAGAACCGGATTCGCTGATCTGGGACGACCAGAAAGATCCCGATAAGGTGTACTATGTGGTTGGCCATGAAATGGGTCACAATTTGTACCTCTTACATTGGGAGAACACAAAGGACAAGAACCCGGACGATCACGATCATTCCGACCACAACTGCATCATGTCGTATTCGAGCAACAGGAGTGCTTTCGCGTTTCAGAAGCAGGGCGTGTATACCCCGCACCTGTGCGGCCGTTGCGCGCTGAAAGTGCGCGGTTGGAGAATCGCGGCGGCCGGCGGAATGCCAATGAACTCCGATTAACGTATGGCTCTTCTCTTTGGCATCCGCGTGCTCGACCAGGCGCACACGACTTTCGGCTCCCTCAAGGTGGAGATCCGCCTCGAAAATACCGGTCCGGAAACGAGCGAGATCCCCAGCCCCGACGACATCAGTGGCGCCCTCACCATTGCCGTCTATTATCCAAACGGAAGCCTGCTTCGATCCATGAACGGCTTAACCCGCCAGTACATGCAGAGTTCGGCCCGCGTAGACGCTACCAGCGACCTCGCACCTATCGAGCCGGGTCAGACCTGGGGCTGGACGCTCGATCTTGCCAAGTATCACTACACCCTTCCAGAAGGCGAATTTGAGGTCCAGGGACTATTCGAATACCCCCCGCTGGGCTTACGGTTACAGTCCGAACGGCAGCGAATCCGGGTGACTGCTCCTATTCTGGAAACCATCCAGGCGTTCCGCGACAATCCCATAGTCGATCGGCTCGAGATGCTGATGGGCGTTGGTTCCAACGGCTCTTCCAGCTTCTACTTACGCCAATATGGCAGCCGCCCGCTGGCAGCCGCTTACTCTGAGCGTCTTCCGATTCCTTCGGCCCACTCCGCATTTTGCGCCACGGCCAATTACTTCCAGACCGAAAAATTCGACCCTGCCTCGAAAAGATGGCTGCTGTGGAGCGACGGAAACGGATTGCACGCCTCGGAACTGCTGGATGGAGTGCCGGCTGGCAACGAACGCAGGGCGCCTCTGCCCGCGGGCAGGACTCCTTTGCGTTCGGCCTACTACACCGCGGACGACCGTCTCTTCGTCTTTTTCCACACGGATTCCGGCCAGATCGAATGCTGGGAACTTGCGCAGGAGTTCTTCGAACAGGTCTTTACGCACACGCTGAACGCTGGACGAGCGAGCGACGCATTGGTGCGCGCGGACTCCGAAGCTATCCATATCGTGGTGCCTGCCGGCGGCTTGAGGTACGAACGGCTGTCGCTTTCAGGCGACCCGTTGGGCAGCCGCCTTTTGTTCCGCAGCCGCCTGAAGCCGTACCTGTGGCAATTAGACCTCGTGGAACGCAAAACGGTGGCGGTGTTCCGCGATGCTACGCACGGCCGGGGGATGGAGATCTTCGCTCTGGATTTCCGGACAGGAGCCAGGCGCAGCCTTACGCTGGACACGCTGGGTCTGCGTAGCCCGATACGCGAATTGAGCGTCGCGCACGACCGGCGAGGCCGGTTCCACATTCTGGTTTCCACGGCACAGAACCGGCTGTACTATTTCCGGGAAGGCAGAGGCCCGGTCCTGGTGGCCACGGGCGAGGAGCGATTTCTCCCCATGGTGATTGCGCGCAAGGGAGTGTTTCTGGGCTGTTACCGGAAAGCGTTCGGATACCGCTTCCTGACTTTCTCCAATGCCTCCTACCAGCCCAGATTTACCGAGTTTGAGGAAGCGCCATGAGCCTGTTGCGTGGCTTGCCCGCCCTGGTGGCGTTTTGGACCCTGAACTGTAGCCACCTTCCCGCTCAGAAAGGAGATCCCGGCATGGCGGAAAGTCCTTGGGAGTTGAGCTTGTCGGTCACAGACAACCTGAAACTGCGCGCCGTGCTCCACAACCGGACTAAGACTCTCCAGACGTATCTCTACGATACGAAACTGCAGCCCTCGGACCTGATCCTCACCGCGTCGCCAGGAGAGCGCATCAAGCCGTTCGACACACGAACTAGGGCCAAGTTTGATAACACGGTCTACCGTGAGATGTACCGGCAGGCCGCTTCCGAGTCCGATGTGACCCTGACCGAAGCTTCCATCAATGACGACCGAAGTCTGCGCTGGGGGCCGTTCCAGTTTACGAACCTGGCCGCCGGCGTATACCGCGCGCAAGTGGTATGGCACAGCCAGACGAACCGGTACTACGACCCAAAAGCCAAACGGACCACAGCATTAAAGGACGTCTGGCTGGGTACCGTGACGTCAAACACGGTCGAGATCCACGTTCAATAGGAGCCCGGCTATCGGATGCCGCCCCGTCCGCCACCGCCGGCGCCCGCAACGGGAGCGGGCGGAAGAAACTTCGGATCGAGAATCCTGGCGATCTCGTCACGAACGCCTTCCAGGTGCGCTTTGGTTTCATGGTCGGCGGCCTTGGCGATGGCTGTGTTTACCGAGGCGTTCAACGCGCGGAGTTCGGCGCGATACATGGGCTTTTCATCGCTGCTGGCCGGCGCGCCGCCGCGGCCACCGCGCCCACCAGCGGCCTGCGGGGCAGCGGTGACGGCAGCGGCCGGCGGATTTAGCTTGGCGTTGACCAGATCCAGATAGGTGTGCTGGAGCGCCCTGCGATAGGCATCTACCTTCACTTGAGGCGCGTCCAACTCTTTCCAGACGCCTTTCCGCACCGTGGCCAGGAACTCGGTCGGCGCGTAAGCGGCGCTGCCATCGATGGCTTCCTGTTCGATCAGCCGTGAGAAGCGGGCGCTGTTCAGCAGGTTCGTCATCACGGCGCGCTGCGCGGTGTGGATGCGGTCGATGGCGCCGACCGCTTCAATGCGGCGCAGAATCTCCGGATCGAGCACCCAAAGAGGCGTTGTGAACGCGTTCTCCATGAGGTATTTGACGGCCTCTTCCTGGCGGACTTTGGGGACCAGGGTGAAAATGCGGCCTTCCTGCCCGACAGTCTTCTCCTGGCTGTTGAAGCCGCCCACCACTTGCGTCACGTGGCTCATTTCGGTTTGCCACTGGCCCAGCATGCGGCCGTACACTTCGGACAGATCGTCGTAAGTGTCGCCATCCTTATTTGCGGTGGCGGACATGAGCATCTTGGCCACGCGCTGCAGGTTCTTCATGCCGAGCGCGGTGGACTTGACGGCGTCGGCGTCGCCCACCGCTTCGGTCTCGTCGCCGGGATCGGAGCCCTCGGCGTTGGCGGTGGAGAAGCGCAGGTAGGGCTTGTCGTCCTGCTCCTTGGACCATTTATTTAAAGTGGGCTTTTCGTCATCGGCGGTCTTCGCGCCGGGGATGGGAGCGTAGCCCCAGTGCGTGGCCCAAATATCGTACGGACCGATGCGCGGAATCAGGTCTTCCACGGCGATGCCGTCTTCGGGCTGCGCCACGTAGTTGAAGCGCGAGTAATCCATGATGGAAGGCGTGTGACCCATCTGGTGCACGAAATTCTTGTCGCGAATCTTCTCCTGGGGATACTCGCTGCTGGCCTTCATATTGTGCTGGAAGCCGAGGGTGTGGCCCACTTCATGGGAGACCACATACTCCAACAGCCGGCCCATCAGATCGTCGGGCAGGGGCAGTTTCTGCGCGCGCGGATCGAGCGGACCCACCTGCACGAAATACCAGTCGCGGGCCAGAGTCATAACGTTGTGATAGAACTGGATGTCCGCGTTCAGGATCTCGCCGGTGCGCGGGTCTGAGATGTGCGGGCCGCTGGCGTTTTCAGTGGTAGAGGGCAGCCAGCGAATCACGGAGTGGCGCACATCTTCTGGGCTCCAATCGGGATCCTCTTCCGGTGTGGGTGCCTTTTTGCCGATAATGGCGTTCTTGAATCCGGCGGCTTCAAACGCGACGTTCCAGTCTTCCACGCCCTTGATAAGCCATGGCACCCACTTAGTGGGGGTCGCCGCGTCGATGTAATAGACCAGGGGCTTGACCGGCTCGGAGACGGCGGCGTTGGGATCCTTCTTTTCCAGGCGCCAACGCGCGATGTAACGGGTAGTCTCGGCCTTGTACTCATTGCGCGAGAAGTCCATCGTGCTCGTTGTGAAGTAGCCCACGCGGTTGTCGAACAGCCGCGGCGTCATCGGTTTTTCCGGCAGCCGCACCATGCTGTGATGCAGTACCACGGTGGCGCTGCTGCCGCGCATGGTGCCGCCGCCCAGTCCACCGCCACGCCCGCCGGTTGCCGCGGCGCCGCGTCCCCCGGTGTTGGTGTAGGTCATGGTAACTTCCGTCTCAATATTGTCTGGGAACGGGCGGATGTGATCGATAAAGGTGCGGGAGGCATCCACGCCGCTGGCGCCCATGTGCTGGCGCGCGCTGAACTCCTGCACGTCGCTGGTGAACAGGCGCGAGACTTCCACCACCGGAGCGCCGTCTTTGGCGAAGGCCGCCACAGGCAGGGCCATGATGATGGAATCGTTGTTGGCCGCTTTCACTGCCATGGCGATAGGCTCTTTGGGATCGGCCACGACGCTGAAGTTGACCTCTTCCAAAAGAACGCGATTGCCCCGCTGCTCCCAGCGCACCACGCGGTCGGTCAACTGGCCGCCGCCGTACCCCACGCCCACTGCCGTCTTGGCAATTTGGGAATTCCAAAGAAAGTCCTTGCCGAGCTCGCTCTTCGGAATTTCGTAATAATACCGTTCCTTGACCTGGTGGACGGTGAAGAGTCCCTTGCTGGTCTTGGCTTCCTTGGTGATGACGCGGTCGTAGGGCTGGGGATCGGGTACGGCGCCGGCGGCAGCGCCGCGGCCGCCGCCAAATCCGCCGCCGCCCTGTGGCGTCTGGGCTGTGGGTTCGTCCTGCGCGGCCAGTACGGCAACAACGCAGAAGCTCAGTAATAGCGCTGGTAAGCTTCGCTTCATGTTGACTCCTTCACACTGCGGGGTGATGGATTAGTTTATCAAGAAACGCAGCCTTAACTGCGAAATACCCGCACATACCGTGGACACTGCCGCCGGGGGGCGTGGAGGAGGAGCAAAGATAGACCCCCGGAATGGGAGTGCGATAGCGGCGCCAGTTGGGGCGAAGGAAGGTCTGCGAGAGTGCCATCGAGCCGCCGACAATATCACCGCCTACCAGATTGGCGTTGCGTGCTTCCAGCTTGGCGGGGGTCAGCACATGCCGCGCCAGAATGCGCGAGCGGAACCCGGGAGCAAAGCGCTCAATCTGCTCCTCGATGGCGCCGGTGAAATCGTCCGTCGAACCATTGGGCACGTGGCAATAAGCCCACACGGTGTGCTTGCCGGCCGGCGCGCGAGTGGCGTCGAACAGGCTCTGCTGCGCCAAAAGGACGAACGGGCGGCCTTTGTAGACAGCCTCCCACTGAGCGATTTCTTCGAGAGTGCCGCCCAGGTGGACGGTACCGGCGCGGGGGGACGAGCGGCCGCCGCCGGCCATTGGGGAGAGCAAA
>VFSW01012136.1_pt1 | contig 12055 bp, 5 predicted proteins | sample 5358111 | NCBI WGS metagenome assembly VFSW01 (sample SAMN11554181, study PRJNA540505) | mine drainage metagenome | isolation source: sediment from site ElyBrook_90M | place: USA: Ely Copper Mine, Vershire, VT | collected 2017 | reverse complement strand
CAATAACCGAGTGGAAGCGGGAACCTGAATTCAGCGCCGAACTGGATCGCCTGACCCTTGTAACTGGACTTGCCACGGCAGCGGAGCGGGTTCGACTGATAAAGAGGATCATAAAAGACCGGATCAACGACAAGACCCAGGGGGGAAACTTCGCTAAACTATCTAATATGGACATCATAGGATTATTGGAGGCTTTACGAGATGAGCAAGACACAGCACGGATCGGAGCAGCGGCGTTACTTGCCGCCTTCCCTTCGCCACTTGGAACGCTTACCCCTTCAAGACCTGGCACAAGTCGCAAGGATCAGCAGCAGCAGGAGCCGGACGATCAGCCAGGCATGGACGGCGCAACCTAGACAGGCAGCAGTATTAAAGGCAGCCGGCTTGCTTGACGCCCTGGATGGGGGAGTAGTACACCGGGCAGCATGTCAAATACTAGGATATGGGGGGGCGGCGTTTGGTGGTAAGACTGATGTAGCCTTGACACTTTCCCTTCTCGTTGCCGTTGTAGCGAGTGGGTCCCAGGTGGGCTATTTTAGACGCACTTTTGCAGAACTTGAAGGAGCCGACGCACCGATCAGCAGGAGCATGGGCTTATTCAAGCAATTTGGTGGGAAATACAATCAGACGAAACATGCCTGGTTTTGGAATCCAGAAGGAATAGGCGAGGAAGAAGAAGCGGGGACGGGGAGTGCGGTACGGTTCTGTCATTGTCAGCATGAAAACGACGTGAGCATGTATCTATCTGATGCCTTCGACGTGCTGATCTTCGACGAAGCGACCACCTTTACCTGGTATATTATCGATCACTTGTTGGCTAGGAACAGGAGAAGCACATACGGCACGTTGGAAAAGCCGTTCTGTATCATGTTAAGCAACCCAGGGGACGTAGGGCATAGCTGGTTCATGCAGGAATTTGGCATACCGAGTGGACGATTGTACGATACCGAGTTGGAAATAAAGGAGAAGTACGAACCGAAAATGGTAACCAACCCGAACGGGAAGGAAGAAGAAACATTGTTTATACCGGCGTTTGCGGAAGATAACCAGGCGGGGTTGCAGCGTGATCCAGACTACCTGGATAAACTATTGAGAAGGGCTGACGGGTTGGGACAAGCCATGCGGTATGGTGACTGGTCCGTGTTCAGCGGGCAGTTGTTCAGCGAATTCATGCCGAGCAAGAATGGGGAAGGGTGGCACGTGATCGACCCGTTCCCGATCCCGAACTATTGGGTCAAGTGGAGAAGCTATGACTGGGGTTATGCGGCGCCGTTCAGCCAGCATTGGTACGCCGTGGACCCGCAGACCAGGCGGGTGTACGTTTTCGACGAGGTTTATATGGCGGGGTTGTTGGACAGCCAGCAAGCGCAAATGATGAAAGATAAATCGGTGGGTATGCACATCCAGTACACGTTGGCGGACCCGTCCATTTGGAAAACACAGACGGTGGGAGAAGAAGCCAAGACCACGGCTGACGTGTTCATGCAGAACGGGATCATGCTGACGGCGGGTGATAATAGGCAGGAGAACAAGATCAAGAAAGTACACCAGGCATTGGGCGTGGCGCCGGACGGAAAACCCTACTTGCAGGTGTTCCGCAATTGTGCTAATCTAATAAGGACTTTGCCCGCCCTATCATCCAAGCCAAACCAACCAGATAAATTGTTGGACGGTCAAGAGGACCATTGTTTCGACGACCTGGGTTACGGATTGAGCTTCTGGACTCCGCCTTTCTCGGATAGAACACCGGAATACCGGAACCCACAAAAACAGATCGTAAATAGTTTTGTGAAATACGGGAGAGATTTATGATGGCGACCAAACCGACCGGCAATAGCGACGAGATTTTGACACTAGCCAAGGATAAAGGGCAGCAGTTGAAGGAGCAGTACGGGCAGCGGAAAGCCCTGCTGGACGCAATCGAGCAAATTTATTTGATGGACCCTGCCGCAGCCGGCACCCCCGCCGCTGCCGGACAGGATACACCGATCAAGCTGACCTATTCGCCCACGCCGAGAAATAGCTTGCGTGGCGCTATGAACCTTCTGGTGGCGATCGATCCACAATTCAGCATACCGTACGAAAAAAATAAAAGAGATCGTAATATCGACGCATGTGAGAGGTATCTGAACGCCTGGTGGGGAACCGTGGGGAAGATCAGGCAGAACCCGATCCACTACGACGTGGTGGAGTCCGCCCTGTTGAGCGACGAAATCCATATTGGCGTGATCGACACGGAAGAAACGCTGAAACTGGCACAAAGTACCGGACAGGGGTACACCGCCAGGCTGGAATATATCGCCAGCCGATCCCCCTTCATGGTCCAACTTTACAACTCCAAGACCGGCTACGCTGATTATGACCAAAACGGTGTGGGCGCTTATTACCGTGAAGTCAAAATGAGAAAATCGGATGTGCTGTCACAATGGGGGAAAGCCGGACAGGATATTGGCATGACCAATACCAACGAAGAAGTCACTTATTGCGATTTTTGGGACTGGACCAACCACGCTGTATGGATCGAAGGCGGCGGAACCTTGATCGCAGCCGAACACAAGTTGAAGGAATTTCCGATTATCGCTTACACCGTCAACGGATCACCTGCACTTTTCGACCGGAAGAACCAGACCCAACCATTTTTGTACGGGGTCCAGAAAGGGCAGATGTGGCAGCGGCAAAACCTGATCTTAACCGCTTATTTCTCGATCCTGTTCTCCGTGGCTGCCAATCCGTTGTGGATCGCCAAACTGAAAAATCCGGATGAAGCCTTGCGGATCGATAATTCAGCCCTGGGGAACGTGTGGAAGATCGGGGTTGACGAAGCGATCGAGTCCGCTGCCAAGAACGCCATTGATCCCCAAATGCTGACCGGCTTTCAACTCATGGACCAGATGATTACCGAGAGTACCCTGTACAAGCAGACCCTTGGACAACCCATGGGTGGTAATGCGGGGGTCAGCATGGTCAGTTTGTTAAACAGCGTGGGGCGTCACGCACTCGTCACCAGTCAGCGCCAGGCTAGTAACGCCCTGGCAAAGGTGGGTGAGTATATTTTGCATAATATCAAGCTGAACGGCGCCAAGGAAGTGAAGGGCAGGAACGAAGTCTTGAAGCTTAAACCGAACCAGATTTTGGACGACGTGAGCGTGGATTGCAAGTTGGAAATTGATCAGCCCCAGGATACACGGCAGAACGCCATGATCGCAAAGTCATTGGTTGGCTTCATGCCCGACCGCTGGATCAGGGAAAAGATTTTGAACGAGGGTCAGTCAGAAGCACTCGAACAAGAAATGTACGACGAAACATCAACCAAGATGTATTTGCAGATGAAAGTTGAGCAGGACAAGCAAGTGTTCCTGGACAAATTGAAAGCAGCCCAGGGCATACAGGGCGCACCTGGTCAGCAGGTTCCACCCCAACAGATGGTTCCGCCGGTAGTGGAAGGCGGACAGCCCCTTGGAACCCCAGGGGAGCCGAATATCGGGAACCAACCACCCATGCCTGGCGAACAACCCAACCCCATGCCTGGTGGTCAATCCACCATGGGCGGGGTAGCAGCCGGCTTGGCGAATCCGCAAGGAAACCCAGGTGAAGGTCCTGGATTGCCCCCACAAGGAGCTATGTAATGGCTGGCGATATTACCAAGATCAGACGGGCAGTTCTCGCAGGGCAGGAAAAGGCGATTAAAATAATCACCGATTTTGGCGACCGGTTCAACCTTCCGGAATACAAACGGATTTTGAGCAAACTGACACCGGAACAGTTGAAACAAGCCGCACAAAACCCTGACCTAAAAGAAATTATGAAAAAGCTAAATATCGAGGTGTGATATGGCTATCAGTTTCGGTCCGTGGGGTAGGAATATCTTGCAGGTTGACGAGGGAGCGTCCAGTCTTGCGTTCGCAGGGCAAAGGATAGCTCCCACCGTAAGTGGTGGTCCTGGCGTAATCGGTCCGTCCAACGAACCGCCCCTGATCCCTGGAATGAATACCACCCAACAGGCATACAACGCAGCCCAACAGGGAAAACCGCCCGTCGTTCAGACCCCAAGCCTGAATACTTACGGGAATTACCCGATCCTTGGACCCACCAACGAAGGCTACACCCTGGACCAGATTTACAAGGAATGGGCGAACCCATGGACCGCAGGTTATAACTATTTCGCACAGAATTACCCTGGCAACCCGTACGTGAATACTTACGGCGGGAACGCCGGCACCCCCAAGATTGCAGGATACTACCTGGCACCCAACGGGAGATATTACCCGATCGACACAAGCAAGCTGAACGCTTCCGGCAATAATTGGGGTGGTGGTGGCGGCGGAAACAACGGGGGCGGGCGAGATACTGCCGCCTGGCGTGCTTTCTTCGGACAAGTGATGTGGAACATATAACATGCTAGATAAACAATGGCAGGATCAGTACAGCACGCCCGAAGCCCGCAAGCTGATGGGTGAGGTACTTGGTGGGGCAAGCCAGGAAGAAATAGCTGCCGAGTCACAAGCACTCGGAGCCGGCGCTACACCGCCCGCCCAGGTATCCAGTAACGCAGCAAAACTCACTCCCCAGGGCATACCGTCAAGAACCCTGGTCAATTTCGACGACCAGAAACCGTTTTGGTCAGACCCCAAGAACGTAGCGCAATTTGCGATCGGTGGGGCGCTGATGGAAACCCCGCCAAGCTGGTTGGATTCGGAAAAGGTCAAGGAACTTTACGAACACTTTGCGACAACCCAACCTACCAAGGATTGGTGGGAATGGAGTGCTGAACCAGACTACGATCCGGCGATTGCCAACATGGTCACGCCGCCCAAGGAAGCGCTGCACCCGATCGATCAGTATAAATCCACCTGGGAATGGCGGGACTTTGTGTTCGCCCACTCCGAGCAGGGGAAGTTTATGCCGATCTACAAGGACGACCTGACAGAACTTCCACAAGTTATGCAAGACTTTTTCGTTGGGACCCAGGGTAAGGATCACAACTATTATTGGGTGTCCGAGCAAGACATGTTTAAGATGGGTCCGCAGGTTGCGGCAGCCGGATTGAAAACCTATCAACGGGCAAAGCAGAATATTGAATTGAGCAAGGAAAGCCCGATCGTTTCTCCCGATAACGCTGAACCCTACCTGCAAAAGCTAAAAAAGCTGGACCAGGCAGTAATGCCGGCGGAGCAAAAGGCAGCGATCACGGACGAGATCGAGCGCATTGAAGCCTATATCGTAAATTCAAAAGATATGACCGGCGTGAAAATCCCTGATCCTGGATCGTCAACCCAGGTATGGTCCGATTATTTTATCAAGCACGCAAACCAGTTGGCAGGACTGAAAGTGAACGGGGATAAGAAATGGTTGGACAGTACGATCGAACCATTTGCTATTAATTCGGACCTGGCAAAGGCGCTGAATAAACCCCAACTCACCGTGAGCGACCTGCTGGATTACTATATCGCCGAGGACTACCAGCTTTACCAGCTTGCGAACGTGGACTGGACCAAGCAGGTAAATCAGCAGACCGTCCAGGGGATCAGCTTCAAAGGCGAAACACCTATCCCGTCGATCCCGTCCAAGACCGTGACCCTGGCAGACCGGCAGGGCGCCGGATTGCCTATTACCCCGATCATGGATCAGGCTTTTTTTGAGTCCCAATCCTACGAAATACAAAAGAAGATCAACGAAGCCCTGGATAAACTGGCAAAGATAAAATCAGCGACGATTGAAAGACTACCGCTGGTAAAGGTCACGTCTAAAAAGATCATGGGTAAGGGTGGGGTTCAGTTTACCCCCATGGGCGCACCGATCCCGTCCACCGGTGGGGAAGCGGGAACTTCTTACAGCTTGACTTTCCCGATCCTTGGACCACTCACGGAGCAGGAAAAGGAACGCTTCCCTGGGAAAAGCGCATTGAGTTGGGACATTATTCAATGGCGCCTGTACCAATCGTCGATCGAACGAGGGCGGCAGATCACAGCCGCCACGGGAAAAACAAACGCAGCCGCACTCATGGGTGGAGCCGCCCAGGGCGTCACAATGTCAGTCCTGGACCCTGGCAAGTTGGTGGGTCAGCAGGGCAACGTCCAAATTGCTGCCGTCATGGGTGCGTTGTCAAACCTTCCGGAAGATAACCTGATCGGTAAATTCGCAAAAGGCTACATGTGGTTGGTGAACGCACCGTCGCAACTTGTGGAGCAAGTGGCGGGTGTAAAAGCCATGGGGCTTGGCGCCAGCTTACAGGACGCCGGACACCTGCTTGACCTGATAACCAAGGGAAAGAGCCAGGACCCCGACGTGAAACGGGCTGCCCTGAACGAACTGCAAACCCTGGGGTTCGACGTAAATAATTACGACAACATGAAAAAGCAGATCGCCTGGACCGCCCTTGGAATTTATCCCAAGGCAGGAACCCAGGAAACCCAGGGTGAATATTTCCGCAAGCATTTCCTTGAAGCCTGGGAAACAGCGGCGATCTCCTACGAGTCGTCCTTTGATACCAAGTACGGTGACCTGGCGGGTATGCAGGAAACCATGAAAAGACTCGTCGAGTCCAGGCAAGCCAAGTGGGAAACCCTGGACCTGAAAGACGCAGATTTTGGACAACGGTACGGTGATATGGTTTGGGCTGATTTCGCCATGGCGTTGCGCTTCCAGGCGTCAGAAAACAACCCGTACTACATGGAATATAACCAGATTTATAACGAGAAGCTATCCCAACTTGGAGCCTGGGGACAATGGAAGGACCTGCTTTTATCCAACCTTGCCAACCCTATGAACACCATGCCATTTATCCAGATGGAGCTTGCCTTTCAGACAGCCAAGGCGAACGGGAACATGGAACTGGCAGGGTTCTACAAGAACGCCCTGGAATACACCACAAAAACAGCTATTGAGCAGCGGATCGCTTCCGGTGAAGCCGTAAGTGGAAAAAAGTACAACGCCTATCAAAAGTTTCAGACTTTTTGGGAACCGATCCCCAACCACCGGATCGTGTATGGCGAGTACGAACAATGGGCTAGGCTGATCCCCATGAACGAATTTGCGGACCATGACGCCCTGACCCGCCAGGTGGCGCAGGTTGTTTATGCCAAGGACGGGACACCTATGTTCTCCCCGCTTCATCCAGGGGAAGAATATTACGACGTGAACGGTGTTAAGCAAAAAGGTGTACTTGTGGATTGGACCAGCCGAAAAGGCTTCAAGGGATCAATGTTCAACCCGTTCAATTGGGGACAACTGACCCCTGATAGCCAGGTATTGAAAATGACGCAGACTTTGAGTGAGTCTATCCACCTGGTAGCCACGGAGTTGAACGCTTCCCCGACCGACCTTATGAAAATGATGCGGGTCCTGAAAGCCAACGATCCGGAACAGGTTGCAAAAACAATCAACTTTTACACGCCCATAAAATCGGGCGCCGGCGCTGCCCTGCCAATGGTCCTGACCGCAGCGCTTCCGCTGCTTGAAAAGATTTATAAGACAGCCTGGGAAGCACCTGCCGAAAAACGGACCGTGCTGAATATCATCCAGGACGCCATGAAGCTGAAAACGGGCGACTTTATAGATCTGATGATAAAGAAACCGGCAAGTATTTTTGACCAGGCTAAATTACTTTTGGTTGATCCTGAATTCAAAAAGACGCCTGGCTGGACCGTGCTAAATAAATTCTTCAACGGCAAGACCCCGCAGACGGAAACCAGCTTCTTGAAAATGCTGGAACCGTTCGCCGGCTACACCGTGAATAAAGCAGGGAAAAAGGTCAGGGCGCCAACGCTGCCAATGTCCGGTGAAGAATTCAACGTGAAATTCCTGTCCGCCTTTACCAGCGAAACAGAAAAGTACCTGACCAACTTTTTCAATATCCATGCGGACCCCTGGTACGTTCGCACGACACAGATCATAAAGAACGCCCAATCTCTTATGCTGCTTGCGCTGAACCCCATGTATGCGATCCGTAACGGGTTCGACAATATTTTCCGTATGGCGTGGACCGACGCCCTGGACATGTCACGCAATCACATGAATTTTGTGCAGATCGTTGGGAACCTTTTTGGCTTCCAACCGCCAAGGTTGCGTGCAGGTATCGGTGGTCGTGCCGGCGCCGGTGAACTTGAATTGCTTGAAAAATACAACGTAAAGAGCCTGGAAGAACTGCCAAGGGACGTGATGGGTGAAGTTGAGTCCCGTGCCAAGGCGCTGACCGGTGGATATACGATCGGGTCCGAGATCGCTGCCGCAAAGAAAATCAACGACGGTTTGGAGTCAGTCAATAGCTTCTTCCGCAAGCTGAATAACAGGATCGGTTTTGCTTCCAAGTGGGCGCAAAAGATCGAGCAAATTAGCTCCGAGAACGCCTACGTGACCGGCGCTTTACGCACCTGGACCAGCCTTGCAAGGGTGGGACCTGGCGGCGCTTTACCGAAGCTGCCGGAACAAGTGGAGTCCTTCCTGTCCGGACTTGGGTTGCTGAAAGACGTGTATTCAGCGGTCAATGAGTCCTATAACATCCAGCAGATTAAGAACCGGTTGTACGGAAACACTAAAACCGTGAACCTGGACCAGGCTTTCTCCACGGATCAGATTGAAACCCTGAAAGGTATAAATGCCTGGGACCCGCTGGTAAGAAAATTCGCCAACGAGTGGGACGGATCAGCCAAGGGCGCCTACAAGATTATCGAGGACACTTTATTTGAGTCCGTGAAGAAACAGGCACAGAACGAGATTGAGCGCCTGATCGACGACCACTCCAAGAAAGCGGAAGCCGTTGTAGCCAGCGAAGGGATCAAGGGCGCAATTTCAATTTGGAACAACCTTGTGACCAAGCTGCACGATCGGTGGACCAACCACCAGAAGCAGTTGGATGATCTGTTCGAACAATCCAAGGGCATGTCCGTCAACGAGCGACGCCAGCACTTTGAAAATAGCTTCAAGCAGATGGACGCCGAGTGGCGTTCGTACTGGAACGCCCAGGGCGCAGAAATGATGGGTATGTTCCGAGCCATGGGGATTGAGGACAATAACCCCCTGCACGCCGAGTACATGAGCCTGTTTATCTCCATGCGGACCAATTGGGACGACTTCTTTACTTCCCGTGAGCAGATAAAAAGATGGATGTTCGACGCACAGGACGGGGACAAGGGAGCGCAGGTTGAATTCCTGAACCGGATCAAAAGTTTCGTGGGACAGGACCTTGCCGACGAAGTACAGACCGGATCGACCGATTACTTCACCGCATACCAGAAATACGTCGATCAGCGCTACCAGCAAGCCTTTATCCTGGAAGATACCCTGCAAACCGAACTCGACGCCTTCTATGCCAAGAAAATTTCCCTGAACTACCCTGGGTCCGAGGAAGCCGTGACCCGTTGGCTTGCCGGACAAAGAGAAGCCCGCCAACTGATGAACGGCGCCACTATTTACTGGCGCAACGGTGACAGCACAATATTCGACGACATGAGTGACGTGGGCGCCAAGTGGAAAACCCTGATCGACGAAATCAAGGGCAGGTCCGACGAGATCACCAAGGGACTTGATCCTAACAGCCGTCCCGCCCGCAACGCCATGTGGAAAGAATTTCAGGACACCGGCAACGCCGGCTGCACCTGGTCCACAAGCACCTGTACTTCCAGGCGAACAACCCACGATCGTAAAACCCGTGGAGCCAACGCCTACCACGCCGGCGCCTGAAAGCACCGTACCGGTTACTCCGAAGAAACCAATTATTATCTTGGACCTTCCCAAGAACGCCATGAATATTTCCCCTGCCGTGGCGGACGATATTATCAAAGCTGCCTATGCCTACGTGAAATCCGGTGGGACTTCCAATGATCTTTTGAAGTACGGAGATTTTGGAGCGCAGATTGAAAGCAAGATTGGCGCTGCTTACCGGTCCAGGGATAAAGTAATTGGGACCAACCGGAAACCGATCGATCCGTACAAGAAGATCAAAGAGGTATCGGATTGGTTGAGCCTACGCACCCTGACCGAGCCACGCCGGTTCGAACTTGAATTATCCAAGGCGGGACCGGAACGCCTGGTGGGTTATTGGGAAGCCCCGAAAGAGTCCATGCGCCAGGGCAATACCCAAATCAATGTCAAGATCGGTGCAGAAATCTACCGTGCCTTGCGTGCTTACGGTATCAATATTTTCAACGTGGGACTTGACTCGTACGCCCTGATCTTCAAGAACCAGGCGGACGCTGACGTTCAGATTGCAAGGATCAAGGACATAACCCAAAACTTGGTGATCGATATTAGCAGGGTGACCAGGGCTGGGACCTATGAAACAGACAGCTTTATAAGAGGAAAAGGAAATGAACCTTACTACATCCGACCCAACCCAATTGAATTCGCAGTTGGAAAAACAACCGGCGAAGCCGGAACGAAGCTCAAACCGACAACCGACCCGATATTTGTTGAATACGGGAGCCTTGCTCACGCTGCCGAAACGCTTTCGACTGGTGAGTTTGATCGACTTAAAACAACGATTGGGGATCAAATCGCAGCCCCCGTCGAACCAGCCAAGCGAGTCAAAAACGTCCGAAGAACCGATTGGGAAACCAAGTACGCCGCCGCAATCGCCCAACCCGACTACACCCCCGACGGAAGAATAAATCTCGACGCCTTTGTAGCAAAAAGAAAGTGGAACGAGCTGCCGGAAGAAGTGCGGGTTGCGATCCAAAATTCTTTACGAAATGAAGCCGGCAGGGTATTGACCTACGGCGCCGACTTCAAGGACGTACACTCGGTTGACGCAGCAAGAAAAATGATGGGGTCCTGGGATGAAACCACCAAGACCTGGAACGATAAGAATTGGGGTTACAACCGAGAGATCATGCCCCTGTTCCAGGACGCCCTTTTCAACGTGAAGCTGGACGAGCCATACCTGTACTTCAAACTTTTTGGTGCCGACGAGCAATTCCTGAAATGGTTTGACGAGGGCGGCGCTTCTTCTGATCCGCAGATGGATTCAGCTATTACCAGCGGACAGATACATGGTTGGGACCTGGATACTTTCAGGGGACCAAATGGTGACGACGACGCCACGCAGTTGAAATTTATCGACGCCTGGGAAAAACACCTGGCAAAAACAGCAGCCGGCGAAGGTTCCCCCACGTTGGATATTCCCAAGGACTCCACGGTGGAAGTAAAGCCCACCATGACCAACCAGGATGTAATCCAGGCTCATATCAAGGAGTTCACGGATCAACTGAAAGCAAACGACATGGCGATCATGGACGACCAGGGTAACGTGATCCTGCCCGACGACCTGGCAAACCAAATCATTACCAGCACGACCTTGAAGAACAACCTGATCCGCAAGATCGCCCACGAAGCCGACAAGGAAGTGATTGCCGACAATCATATCTTGGCGATCGTACGAAAGAGCTATCCGGAAGTTGCCAGCCTGGACGACGTGACCGTGGAACAGGCTACGCTTGCCATGCAGGATCATATCGCCCGTCGCCTTGGACTGTTTGAAATCGTTGACTTCAAATCAGCAGCCGACGCCAAGGCGGACCAGCAGAAATTGGTTGAAGCCCAAAAGTGGTATCACCAACAGCAGCAGCACATTTCGAACCTGCTGCCGGCGGAAGGTACTTTTGGTGAGTTCCACCGTGCCAACTACTACGACGCCATGATCGACCTGATCGGGAAACCGCAAGCCGACGCACACATGGCGGAGATCGACGCCTTTGCAACGTACTGGTCCAACAAGACAGGACACCAGCCGAACGAGTTTTATTCCAAGGTTATTGCCGGATTGGTGAAAGGTAAGAACGGTCAATGGTCTTATTCGCTGAACGATCAGGAAAAAGGATCGCTGAAACTTGTGCAGGAAGGCGATAAGTGGACCGTTTCGTGGACTTCCCGTGAATTCGGGAGCGAGGATCAACTGCCTAATGGCTTCAAACTGGTGGAAACCGGCGCCCCCGATCCTGCCAAAAAGTTTGCCATACAGAATTCATCCGGACTCCTGGTAGGGTTTGGACCCACACGGGAAGCCACACTAACAAAAGTAAATGGCATGACCATTCCTTCCACCAATGGTGATGAACCGATC
>VFSW01012135.1_pt1 | contig 12055 bp, 9 predicted proteins | sample 5358111 | NCBI WGS metagenome assembly VFSW01 (sample SAMN11554181, study PRJNA540505) | mine drainage metagenome | isolation source: sediment from site ElyBrook_90M | place: USA: Ely Copper Mine, Vershire, VT | collected 2017 | reverse complement strand
GTATATATTTATCATGTTTCTTTTCCATTTGGAAAAATTAAGTAATTTTGTGCTCAAATTGTAATTAATAATTCAAAAAATAATAGAAATGGCTTACAAAATTAATGATGATTGTACCGCTTGCGGGACATGTATTGATGAGTGCCCTGTTGAAGCAATATCAGAAGGCGATATTTATAAAATCGATCCTGATGTATGCACTGATTGTGGTGCATGCGCAGATGTCTGCCCTGTTGAGGCAATACATCCTGAATAGGATTGCAATTTTAAAAACAGAGGCTGCATCATTCATTGCAGCCTTTTTTATTGGGGGTTGTACCTGGATTTTTCCATGATCTTTTGGACATCCGTATCTTTCATTAAAGCATCAAGGGCAATTCCTGAATTTTTAATCATATACGATTCAACTATCCTGAAGCCCAGCCATATGGCAGCCTGACCTGGTGATTCATTTGTGAAATAGCTCGTAAAAGGAGCCTCACCGGTAAGCTTGCGGATAGTCAGCTGTTCGGTGCTGAATAAAAGATCATGCTCCACCAGATACTGCCACATCTGGCCTTCATTGTTCCTGCAGAATTTCATCTGATCCTGGCTGAAGCCAAAAATCAGTTCATCAGAGAGTTCCGGCAGCATGCATTTTTCAAAATACTTGAGCTTCCCGTAATGGATTATCTCCGAAAGTACATTGTCGACAGGATATTTAAGGGATGAGAAATCCCATTCCGAAACGCCCCAGGCATAAATACAATCGGGCACGATATTCTCAGGTGTCATCCTCGCCGCGATGTACCTGTAGATCTCAAGCCTTTTGTAATACTCGTTGTCAGCGCCAAGATACCTGTCAAGGCTTATTCCAAGAACTGAATCACCGGTGATAATGCTATTATTAAAACCTGTTATGCAGGTATATACTGCCGGAACTTTCTTCCCCGGGAAATAATAGAGATAATGGCTGAAGGCATCCCTGAGATTCTCCTCAATCAAAGTAACATCAGGGTAAAGCTTCATTGTAGCGGCATAAACCTCGTTATTCAGCTTGTCAGTGCAGAACTTTACCAGCAGATCCCCGAAGGATGGATCATTTATGTTACCGGCATTTATTACATAACTGAATAGCTGAAGGAAATCCCCGTATTTATTCTTAAGAGCAGGGATCGATGGTATTACCTGATCAGGACTTAATGAGAAAAGATCCTTTTCAAGTCTTTTTATCCTGATACTTACATGTATGGATGAGGTATTTATCCTGTAATGATTCCGCTTGCATGAACTCATAACAGGTACTATGAGCAGAACAAAAAAATATATGATGATTCTCAGACGCATAATCAATTCATTTTAACCGGTTCAAAAATAAACACTTTTCTCATCTAAGGCAAGAATTAAAAGCCCGGTAATAACTTCTCCCTTTATTTCTTATTTTTACATACTAAGAAATGAGACTGCCGACCATATTTCGCACAATACAGGTCCTTAAGGAGAGGTGTTAACTTTTTACATTTGCAGATGAAAATCACTATTGCACAGCTGAATTATCATATAGGTAACTTCAGAAGGAATAAAGAGCTAATGCTTAATGCAATAGATAAGGCAAAAGCTGCCGGATCCGATCTGATAATATTTTCAGAATTATGCATCTCAGGGTACCCTCCGCTTGATCTGCTTGACCGGCAGGAATTCATTGAAAAGTGTAACCTTTCGGTAATGGAGATCGCAGAAAGATGCACAGGAATTTCAGCAATAGTAGGCTCTCCTACCCTGAACACCAGGCCGGTAGGAAAAAAACTCTTTAATTCTGCCCTCGTTTTGTCTGAAGGAAAAATAATTTTTTCAGTCAATAAAGCTCTCCTTCCCACTTATGATATCTTCGACGAATACAGATACTTTGAGCCGGAGAATCACTTTTCCGTATTTTCCTTTATGGGTCTGAAAATTGCTCTCACCATTTGTGAAGATCTTTGGGACGAACAACCATTTGACAATGAGTTTGAGAAATCGAGACTCTACTCCCTTTCCCCCATGGAAGAGCTTGCGAAGCAAAATCCTGATCTAATTATCAATATCTCGGCGTCCCCTTTCTCCTATACCAAAACGGAAGCCAAGGTGAATATTTTCAGATCCAAGGCGATCAGGTACAAACTGCCGGTAATAACCGTCAACCAGACCGGTGCAAACACGGAACTTATATTTGATGGGGCATCAATGATAGTGAATCCCTGGGGTGAAATATCCTTCCAGCTACCGTATTTTGAGGAAGCTGTCGAAACATTCTCATTCGGGGAGATCAGTTCAGACAAAATATTAAGAAAATATGAAAGACCTGATGCTATCCAGCTTATACACAAGGCTCTCCTGACTGGTATCAGAGATTATTTTTTTAAAACCGGACTGAAAAATGCGATAATCGGACTATCAGGCGGGATAGATTCAGCCATCAGCCTCACCCTTGCCGTTTCGGCGCTCGGAAAAGAAAATGTCAGAGCCCTTCTGATGCCTTCGCGTTACTCCTCAGAACACTCCGTGAAGGACGCCATCGAGCTGGCAAATAATCTCGGGGTACATTATGATGTAATAAGCATAGAAAAACCGTTCGCAGCTTATGAGGAGGTACTTGAATCCCTTTTCCGGGGCATGGAGAAAGATGTAACCGAAGAAAACATACAGGCCCGCGTGAGGGCTACACTTCTGATGGCAGTTTCCAACAAATCCGGCTGTATCGTACTTAACACATCCAACAAAAGCGAGGCGGCCGTTGGCTACGGTACCCTGTACGGAGATATGGCAGGAGCATTATCAGTGATAGGAGATGTTTATAAAACAGATATTTACAGGCTTGCGGATTATATAAACAGGGATAAAGAGATAATCCCCAAAAACATTATTTCCAAACTGCCCTCCGCAGAACTGAGACCCGGACAGCTGGATACGGATTCACTTCCTGATTACAGCATCCTTGACACAATCCTGCATCAGTATATTGAATTACAGAAACCTGTGGAACGCATCATCAGCGACGGATCGGACCGTGATACAGTAAATAAGGTGATCAGACTGATTGATTTCAATGAATATAAACGGTACCAGGCGCCACCTGTACTGAGGATCTCATCGAAGGCATTCGGAGCAGGAAGAAGAATGCCACTGGCTGCAAGTTATTGAAGCCCGGTTCAGTAAACCGGATCCCTACTCTCTGAAAAAGACTCTTTTTACCCTCATGGGAATCGAGGTAAGTATCTCATAGGGAATTGTCTGGCATTTTACGGCGATCTCCTCAATTGTGATATTATCCCCGAATATTTCGGCCTCATCACCGGTTTTTACATTCAGCCCTGTGACATCAGCCATGCACATGTCCATACATATATTCCCTAAAATGGGGACTCTTGCACCACAAATATAAAAGGCTCCCCGCCTGTTTCCCAGCTTCCTGTTCAGGCCATCTGCGTATCCAACGGGAAGAATAGCGATAGTCCTGTCATTTTCTGATACATCAGCGCAGTTGTAGCCGACCGGGTCTCCCCCCCTGATCTTTTTGATCTGAGAGATCCTTGTCTTAAACCTTCCTGCAGGTCTGAGAGAGAGACTCTCAAAATGGCCTATTCCATAAATGCCAATGCCCGGCCTGACCATCTCGAACTGATATTGAGGCATCCGTGCAATACCGGCCGAATTGAGAATATGACGGATAAAGGGGTATCCGGTTGCTTCATGAATCCTGCCGGCAGCCTCAAGGAACAGTTCTGCCTGTTTCCGGCTGAATTGATCAAGCGCAGGATCTTCACTTGCGGCAAGATGGGAGAACACCGATACAATTTTTAAACACTCCGCCTTTTTAATTCTCTCTGACAGAGCTTCAATATCTTCGGGCATAAATCCCAGTCTGTGCATCCCTGTATCGATTTTTATATGGACCGGATAATTAATTATTCCATGCCGGGAGGCCAGTTCAGTAAAGTTATCCAGAGATGAAAAACTGAATATCTCAGGTTCAAGATTATATCTAATTATCAGATCCAAAGCCGATGGATCGGGGTTCATTACCATGATCGGAAGTGTTACTCCTCCCTTCCTCAGTTCAATGCCTTCATCTGCATATGCTACTGCAAGATAGCTTACCCGGTGGTATTCAAGAAGCGCAGCTATCTCTGCAGGTCCCGCGCCATAAGCAAATGCCTTTACCATTACCATAATTCCTGTTCCGGGATTCAGAAGTCGCCGGAATTCGTTCAGATTGTGGGAAATAGCATCCAGACTGATCTCAAGCACTGTCTGATGTATCTGCTGCTCAAGCAAAATAGCAATCTTTTCAAATTCATATATCCTTGCTCCCTTCAGAAGGATAATCTCATTACTGAAATCCAGGGTGTTAAAATTGCTGACAAACTCGTCCGTTGAACGGAAGAACCTGGCATCCCCGCTAAAAAATTTCATATTTCTTAAAAGAGCTTCTCCTATTCCGATGAATTTTTCTATTCCTGTTTTCTTTAAAAGTTCAGAGACCCCGCCATAGAGTTCCGCCTCATCCCTGCCGCTCTGTACAAAATCCGAGAGTATCAGAACAGATTTCCTTCCCTTCTGAGCCTTCATGTACTCAAGGGCCATATCAAGGGATCCGGGATCAGAGTTATAAAAGTCTTCAATAAGCTGACACCCGTTTATGCCGCTTTTCATCTCCATCCTCATAGCAACGGAAACAAGGTTCCTGAGTCCGTGGGTTATTGTATGAATACCGGTTCCTATTGCCAGACAGACCGCTGTCACTGTGACTGCATTTTCTACAGATGCCCTGTCGCTGAAAGGGATTTCAAAATGATTTGATGCGCCGTTAAAGGTCACATGAATTCCTGTATGACCCCCCGGGAGAGGAGTCCTGCTGACAAAAACCCTTGCCTCAGGATCCTCAAACGACCAGTCGATAAGTTTTTTGGATTTCAGATTGTCGTCTCCAAGGATAAGGCTATGAATTACCTGCTGGTCCCTGCAATAGACAATTGTTTCTGAATTGATAAATAGCCTGAGTTTTTCCCTTGCCTTTGCAGTATTATCGGTGAAATTCTCACTGTGAGCATCGCCGATATTTGTAATTACTCCTATGTCGGGATTGATTACTTCCCTGAGATTATCCATCTCCCCGGGTTGCGATATCCCTGCCTCAAAAATGCCAAAGCTGTATTTCTCTTCCAGCTTCCAGACCGAAAGGGGAACTCCTATCTGGGAATTATAGCTCCTTGGACTCCTTACCACCGATGCAGTATGACCTATTATATCGGCAAGCCATTCCTTTACTACTGTTTTGCCTGCGCTTCCGGTAACGGCGATAACCGGAGACCTGAAAGCTTTCCTTTTATAAGCAGCCAGCATCTGCAGTGCTTTTACGGCAGATTCTACAGTAATAACGGATGCATCGGAATAATTAACCCGGGTCTTATCAGTTTTCTCAACAATAAAGATCCTGACCCCTTTCTGATAAAGTGAGCTGATGAACTGATGACCATCATGATTTTTACCTTTTATGGCAAAAAATACCAGGCCGGTAGTATAGCTCATCTGACGGCTGTCAGTCACGATGTCAGTCACAGTCAGGTCAGGAGGGCCTGTCAGACTTCCATTAACAATACGGGCAATATCCGATGAAGTGAAATTCAATTCCTATTTCTTTAAAGCCTCATTAAAGCAGTGCCGGCAAAGAGGTTCATAGAGTTTTTTTTCTCCGAGAAGCACCACCTGTGCCTCTCCGGATTTTCTGAAGGAAAAGTGCGCCAGGTTACCACAGCGTACACATATCGCATGCAGTTTTGTTACATACTCTGCAACTGCAAGAAGTTCCGGCATTGGACCAAATGGTTTTCCCATGAAATCAATATCCAGACCCGTAACGATTACTCTGAGGCCGTCGTCAGCCAGTTTATTACATACCTCAACGATTGAATTGTCAAAAAACTGTGCCTCATCAATCCCCACCACATTCACCTCCCCGGCAAGAAGAAGTATTGCCGAGGGGTTATCTACAGGAGTCGAGACAATGGATCTGTCATCGTGTGAGACAACCCTGGTTTCTGAATAGCGCCGGTCAAGAGAGGGCTTGAATATCTCCACCCTCAGTCCTGCGAACTGGGCACGGCGCAGCCTTCTGATAAGCTCTTCGGTCTTTCCTGAAAACATAGATCCGGTTATGACCTCAATAGATCCTCTTTTTCCGTCCGGCCGTAGTGCATTCTCAAGAAAGTCCATCTGCTATCAAAGTCTGTGATCTGAACACAATTTGTAATTTTATTCCGTAACGACTTGTCGAATTATAGTTACTTTTGCAAAATAAGGAAAATGGTTTGTTAAATTAACATCAAAAGGTATGGATTTCAATTCAACCATCGATTTAATAATAAAAGAGCTCGAAGAAGCAAGTGAGATAATTGATGATCTGAAGAAGTATCCCGGAGTGCCAATTCTCCAGGTTGAGATGGCCAGGTTAAAGTGTAAAAGCGCCGGAGAAGTGATAGCCATGCTCAAAACGCTGAAAGATAATTCACCCTATTCTGAAGATATGCATATCGTCCGGACAAAGCCTGTAATAAAACCACCGGAAGAGGAGATCAAGAGAGCAGTCACGGTCACGGAGAGTAAGGTTTCCGATGAGGTGAATAAAAAAGGCCATGTACAGGCTGAACCTGTTCCCGCGGCTGAATTATCAGCTGCTGGGACCGGGAAGAAGCAGAAAAAGGATTCCGGATCATTAATTGTCGCGGATAAATTCAGCCATCTGGCCGACAGATTCAATGAGCAGCTGGGAAGCCTGAAAAACGAGGAGGATATCTCAGATATTATAAACACCAAGCCCCTTACGAATCTTTCGGAGGCAATTGGGCTTAATGATAAATTCCTCTTTATCAGGGAGATCTTCAATGATAATCAGACTGATTATAATCAGGCTATTACGAAACTTGAAAATGCGAAAAGCATTGCTGATGCAAGAGCTGTAATTATGAGCTATACAGGAGATAATAACGAGAATGAAGCAGTAAAGCAGTTAATTGCACTTGTAAAACGCAAATTTCCGGCACATGAGTAAACTTTACCTGGTGCCAACACCGATAGGGAACCTCAGGGATATTACATTCAGGGCACTGGAGGTGCTCGGCAGTGTCAATATTATACTTGCTGAAGATACCCGCCAGGCAATGAAATTACTGAAACACTATAATATATCAACGCCGCTGCAGTCGCACCACATGCATAATGAACACAGAAGTGTTGAGTCGGTATGTGCAAAAATCCTGGAAGGACAGACTGTTGCACTTATCTCAGATGCAGGCACCCCGGGCATATCAGATCCGGGATTTTTACTGGTCAGGGCATGCGTGGAAAAAGATATCGAGGTAGAGACTCTCCCGGGTCCCACAGCATTAATCCCGGCGCTTGTCAATTCCGGATTGCCATGTGACCGTTTTTGTTTTGAAGGATTTCTGCCTGCAAAAAAGGGCCGGAATAAGCGTATCGCGGGGCTGGTTAACGAGACAAGGACCATTGTATTTTATGAATCACCTTACCGCCTGGTAAAAACCCTCAAAGAGATTGCATTGCAATTCGGTCCCGACCGGGAAGCCTGTGTATCCCGCGAGCTCAGCAAGATCTATGAAGAAAATATCAGAGGTACCCTTGCTTTCCTTTCGGAATATTATACTGAGAAACCTCCCAAAGGAGAGATCGTTATTGTCGTCGCCGGTAAAAAATAAACAGCTGCCTGTTCTCATTTTAGCTTTTAAAAACAGTATCCCCTGATGAAGCCTCTCCTCCTGATCCTGCTCTTTTACCTTGTCCCGTTACCTGTAATGCAGGCCCAGGTACTGAAGGGAAAGATCACCAGCCAGTCAGGTGAGCCGATACAATACTCAACAGTATATATAAATGAACTGAAGCAGGGAACCACTTCAAACACTAAAGGTGATTATGAGATCAGGCTGCCGGCAGGGAAGTACACCGTGATTTACCAGAGCCTGGGCTATCAGCCTGTATATGCAACAATTACCATATCCGGCAAAACTGTAACAAAGGATGTCATACTGCCTGTACAATACTACGAGATCCCTGAGGTAAGGATCAGCGCATCCGGTGAAGATCCTGCATATGGCATAATGCGAAAAGCCATCGGCCTGGCGCCATACTACCTCAATAACATAAGTTCCTATAAGGCAGATGTATATCTTAAAGGGGATCTGATAATCAAAAGGATTCCAAAGTTATTGCAGAGATCGATGAAAAGAGAGGCGAAGAAGGAACAGGGCTCCTCAGGCAGCAGTCCGAAAATAAAAGAAGGGGACCTCTATATGATGGAGTCGTATAACGAGATAGAGTATACTGCTCCCGATAAATATATCCAGAAGGTAATCTCATCAAACAGCACTTTCCCTGAGGAGGGAAACGGGATTTCACCCATGGAGTACATTTCAGCAAGCTTTTACCAGCCTGTAATGGCTGAAATGGCAATCTCACCACTTGCTCCAAATGCATTCTCACATTATAATTACAAATACCTGGGCGCCTCCCTGCAGGGCAAAGTTATGATCGATAAGATACAGGTGATCCCAAAAAGAAAGAGCCAGCAGCTTTTTGAAGGTACTATCTATATTATTGAAGATCTCTGGTGCATCCAGAGTGTCGATCTTACAAATGAAAACATAGCTGGAAAGATAAATCTCCGGCAAGTATACATACCTGTGCAGGATGATATCTGGATGCCAGTAAGTCATAAGCTTGAAGTTTCAATCTCGATATTGGGATTCAAAGCTGAAGCAGCTTATGCAGGATCAGTAAAATATATTGATGTAAAGCCTAATCTGGCCCTTCAGAAGCCTGAAATCCTGTCAGAAGGATATTTGGCCAGAAAAGATGCAAATGCCAATCCGCCGGACACTTCCCGGACCAGGACAAAAAAACAGATTGATAAGATCCTCGGAAAAGATGAGTTGTCGAACCGTGATATGATGAAGCTCGCCAGGTTAATGGAAAAAGAATCAAAAAACAGCATTGACGACAGCAGCAAAAAAGCCCTGGAGATAAAAGAAAAAACTACCCACATAATTGAAAAAGATGCCGGGAAAAAAGACAGCGCCTATTGGGCTGAGATCCGTCCTATACCCCTGTCAGAGACAGAGATAAGAAGTCTGAGAGTCAGTGACAGCATCAAATCGGCAATCCTTAAAGAATCAAAGCCAGACACTACAGGCCCTGATAAAAAAAAGGGAAAGAGTAAGTTCTTTGGCATGGTCAAAGATATCGGATCAGGACACACCTGGTCCGATACATCGGGTTTCAGCTTTAGAAACGGCGGGCTGATTGACCTTAAAAATCTTAGTTTTAATACGGTCGACGGTTTTATTTACGGATTTGATTTTGGCTTTTCAAAATCATGGAAGAATAACAGATCCCTCAGTGTATATCCGGATGTCAGGTGGGCCTTCAGCAGGAAACAGTTCATGTGGCGGATAAATTCCAATTACAGCTTCAACGGAATGAAGCACAGGGAGATATTCCTTAAGACAGGAATTACGAGTAAGGATATAAATAACGGAGGAGGAATAAATACATTCCTGAACACGGTCACCTCCCTGATGTTTGAGCTTAATTACCTGAAGCTATATGAATCGAGGTATCTCACCCTGGGTTACAGCAGTGAGATCATTAACGGACTGACAATCCAGCTCAGCTCAACCTATGAATCAAGAAGAGTTTTGAAAAATACAACTGACTTCTCAATTATAAAAACATCAAATGTATATTCAGATAATGTTCCTGACAACAGGTATCTTACAGCCGGAGCGGATCCTGTATATGCACTGCGCGACCAGAATCACGCAGCCGTTGCTGTGAAAATCACATACATCCCTTACCGGAAATACAGGATTGACAACGGGAATAAGATCCCGATGGGATCTGACTGGCCGACTTTCAGTTTAACCTGGGAACATGGCGTTAATGATTTCGGGGAAGCGGGGATGACTATCAGTCACTACGATATGTTAAGGGCAGAAGTGTTCAGATCCCATGAAATAGGTGCTCTCAGTGAATTCAGGTGGAGAGTAAGGGCTGGCGTCTTTCCTGATAACAGGAACCTGACCTTCTATGATTTTTTCCATTTCAATTCGCAGTCCGTGCCGGTGCTTATTAATAATTATGAGGATGCCTTTATGATCCCTGGCTACTATTCACTAAGCACACCTGAACTTTTCGGAGAAGTCCACGTGAAATATACAACCCCGTACCTGATTCTGAAACTTCTGCCCGGACTGAGCAATACTCTGATCCGGGAGAATATAAGCCTGTCGTATCTCGGTTCGCGATATAGCACAAGCTATACTGAAATCGGGTACAGTCTGAGTCAGATCTTCTTCTTAGGTGAACTCGGAATCTACGCAGGCTTCTCGAATCTCAGTTACAAAAGCCTGGGAGCCAGGCTTATTCTCAGTTTTAACTGAGACAGGCCGGTTTTTCTATGCAAATGGCGGTTCATCATTTATATCCGACTCCTTATCAAATTCGCCTCCCAGCTTCCGGAACTTATCGTGATTCATCTTTGACCCCAGTGTAATACTCTGGGACAACTCCCTGCTTTCAGGACTAAGCTCAATGTCAAAATCATCAATATCAACAAACTGAGCTTTCTCCTCGCGGAACCGTAGCTTCACATCATCGACAGGGCCGTTCCTGTTCTTTGCAAGAATGATCTCGGCTATCCCTTTTGTGGAAGAGCCGTCTTCAAAGGAGGGTATGCCAAACTTTTCCTGCCGGTGAATAAAAACAACCATATCAGCATCCTGCTCGATGGCTCCTGATTCTCTCAGGTCGGATAGCAGGGGCCGTTTTGATCCTCCTCTCATTTCAACCGATCTGTTAAGCTGGGATAGTGCAAGAATTGGCACATCCAGCTCCTTCGCAATACTTTTGAGCGACCTTGAGATATTGCTTACCTCCTGCTCACGGCTTCCTGCATTTTCAGGGCCGGACATCAGCTGAAGGTAGTCAACTATCACAATATCGAGTTTATGCTGTGCCTTTAAACGTCTGCATTTTGCCCTTAATTCAAAAATTGAAATTGCAGGGGTGTCGTCTATAAAGATAGGAGCCTGTACAAGTTTCTTTATCCTTGTATCAAGTTGTTTCCACTCTTCTTCATTAAGCCTTCCGTTTTTGATCTTATCGCCCGGAATGTCAGTCTCAGCAATGATAAGTCTGTTAACCAGCTGAACTGAGGACATCTCACATGAGAATATTGCAACGCTCTTTCCATGATCAACTGACATGTTCCTGGCCATTGAAAGTGCAAAAGCAGTCTTTCCCATTGACGGACGGGCCGCTATGATAATTAGTTCTGACCTCTGCCATCCTGATGTAAGCCTGTCCAGTTTGGTGAATCCCGACGGAGTACCTACCAGTGCATCCTCTCTCTTTCCGGCCGCTTCGATCTCGCGGATTGCCTCCTTAATTACAACGTTTATGGGGGCAACCTCCCTTTTGATGTTTCCCTCGGCAATCTGAAAAAGGGCATTCTCAGAATAATCAAGGAGCTCTGTCACATCATAGGTATCATCAAAAGACCTGGTCTGAATCTCCGTTGATACCCTGATAAGCTCTCGCTGTATGTATTTCTGTGCTACAATTCTCGCATGATAGTCGACATTAGCTGCTGATACGACTTTTGAAGTGAGCTGAGTCAGATAAACCGGGCCCCCTGCACTATCCAGCTCATTATGAGCCCTGAGCTCCTCTGTGACAGTATATAGATCCACCGGGAATTCCCTCGCAGAAAGGTCAGATATTGTCTTGAAGATCTTCTGATGTGCCTCTTTGTAAAAGCTCTCAGGCTTTAAAATATCCAGAATTGCTATTACAGCTTCCTTCTCCAGCATTATTGCACCAAGAACAGCTTCCTCCATGTCATTTGCCTGTGGCGGAACCCTGCCAAAATCAGGCAAAGCGGAAATGATTGGCCTGGTGTTGTTTCTTTGTTTTGCCATTAATATTATATTGCTGATTTTTAATTATTTATAGGGTCGTTTAATAA
>VFSW01012134.1_pt1 | contig 12056 bp, 7 predicted proteins | sample 5358111 | NCBI WGS metagenome assembly VFSW01 (sample SAMN11554181, study PRJNA540505) | mine drainage metagenome | isolation source: sediment from site ElyBrook_90M | place: USA: Ely Copper Mine, Vershire, VT | collected 2017 | reverse complement strand
GTCCATGTCGATATCGCCGTAATCGCCGCGCCGACCGCCGATTTCTTTGGCAACGCTGATGGTTCGCACGGAAAGTCAGCCTGTGGTTCGCTCGGCTTTGCGCTGGCCGATTCGATCTACGCGGATCGCGTCATCGTAGTCACCGACAACCTGGTTCCATTTCCCTGTGTGCCTTGGCAGATTCAGGGAAACAATGTCGATTTCGTCGTCGAAGTAGAATCAATCGGCGATCCGTCGAAGATTGTTTCCGGCACAACGCAGATTACGCGCTCGCCGGACCGGCTGCGCATCGCCGAACTAGTTGCGCAGTTCCTACGGGCCGCGGGAATCATGAAGAACGGATTCTCGTTTCAGGCAGGTGCGGGCGGTATTGCCCTGGCATTCGTCCAGTATCTGAAACAGATGATGAAACAGGACGGCGTCAAAGCGCGCTTCGTCCGCGGCGGGTCAACCAAGTTTCTAGTTGAATTGCTACAGGAAGGCCTCACCGATTACATTCTCGACGGGCAGACGTTTGATCTCGATGGCGTGAAGTCGATGGCGGACGACCCCCGCCACGTGGCCACGTCACCATTCACCTCCTACAACTATCACGGCAAGGGAAACTTCGCCTCGCTCGTCGATGCAGTAGTGTTGGGCGCAACGGAAGTTGATGTGAACTTCAATGCCAACGTGGTAACGCACTCCGATGGACGCCTGCTGCACGGCATTGGCGGATGGCAGAACTGCCTGTTCGCCGGGTGCACGATCCTCGCGCTGCCTTCGTTCCGCGACCGCATTCCCGTGATCGTGGACGACGTTACGACGATGACCGGGCCGGGCGAAATGGTTGACGTGGTCGTCACCGAGCGTGGCATTGCCATCAATCCGCGGCGCACCGACCTGCTCCATGCCGTGATGGGATCGAAGCTGCCGATTCGTCCGATTCAGGACATCAAGGCAGAAGTCGAAAAAATCTGCGGCAAGCCCGCGCGTCCAAAGCTCGGCGACCGTCCCTGCGCAGTCGTGAAGTGGGTGGATGGCACCGTGCTGGATACGATCTGGCAGGTCAGCTAAATCGGGCCGCGCCGGAGGGCTCTCCGCCTGCTACACGGCAATAGAAAAGGGACAGTCGGTCGGCTGTCCCTGCGTAATCCTCTGCTCCTAGAAATAGAGCTTCAGAGCAAACTGGATCTGGCGTGGATCGCGCGCTGCCAAAGGTTCGCCAAAAGTGTTCGATCCCTGCACCAGCGTGGTCGGATTCGCCCCCAGCGCTTGCATTGGCTGAAACAGGTAATTCACATGGTTGAGTATGTTGAAGAACTCCGCCCGGAATTCGAAATGTATCTGCTCGCGGACTGGGAATTGCTTCGTCAGCGAAGTGTCCCAGGTTTTGTAGCCTGGCCCGAGAATGTCGTTGCGAGGCGCGTTGCCATACGTCGCCGGCACCGTGTTGTTGGCAAAAGCGCACGTGTTAAACGACGTCAGGGGAACGCCAGCGACCGGGCAGGGGTGTGAATTCGGACTCACGCCGGGTACAACGTTAGGACGGTCGCAACCGGCTACCGTGCCGCCGCAATCGGCGTAGGCGACCGAATTGCTTGTCGTTGCGGTGTACCAGTTTCCGGTCGCTGCGGAGAAAACACCGGCCAACATCCAGTTTCCAATGATATGGTTTAGCACACCGGAGGAGCCTGTCGCAAAGTGCTTGCCGCGGCCAAAAGGCAGCTCATAGGCATAGCTCAAAACAAAACGGTGGCGAATGTCGAAATCGCTGTTGGCATATTCGAGGTTCGGGTCCGTTTGAAGCCGGAAATCTCCATTGTTCGCGGAGCCCAGGCTGGCGCTGGAAGCGTCGTCGAGAGAATGGGCATACGTGTAAGCGGCCTCGAACTGTAATCCATGCGAGAACCGCTTCTCTAGGCGGGTTTGCAGCGAGTTGTAATTAGACCGAGTATTACTGCGCAAAGTGCCGATCACGCTGTTGAACGCGGGATTGCAGTTGTTATTTCCATCCGCATACTGGGGAATGCCGCCGATGATCGGATTCGGATTCAAATCGCACGGACCGGTTGCGCCGGGCGCCAGGCCCTGAGCTGGGCGACGCGGGGCTAACGGCTCAAGACTGCAATTTGGATTGGTGGCGCAGTCGGTGGGAAGTGTGGCTTGGTTCCCGTTGTAGAACCCGAACAGCTTCAAACCGCGCGAGCCTCCATAAGTCACCTCCAGCACCGTCTGGGCCGGAAGTTGATACTCCAATCCAAGATGCCACTGCTGGGTATAGGGCGTAGTCAGGTTCGGGTCCAGCGCGAACAGGCTCGGCGTGTTGGGGTTTTGTAGCTGGTTTACAAACAGCGTGTTGAGCACGTTGTACTTGCTGAAGTCTGATCCTCCATTGCTTATCGCGCAACCCGACGCAGGCGTGTTGGTCGTCTGGCAAGCAGTGGAGAAGTTCTGCGTGGAAGCGAACGGCGGGTTGAAGCCCGGGCTGGGGTTGGAAAACGGTCCACTTTCCTGGCCGCCGTAGAAAATACCGTACCCGGCGCGCAGCACCAGCTTGCTCATGAGTTGATAGGAGAGGCCGATGCGCGGCGCGAAGTTGTGCAGGTCCGGACTGATGAGTCCCCGTGAGCCAGTGTTTTTGATGGTGAGCTCCGAAGCAAGGATGGTCGCGCTGGGCGGGAATGTCGCCGTTTGCCCTCTGGGAACGATGAGTGACTGCGAGGCGAAGTCGAACGTCGCTTGGTTGTCGTGAGCTTCCTTGATCGTGCTGAACAGCTCGTAGCGCAAGCCAAGGTTCAGCGTAAGGCGCGGGGAGACCTTGAAGTCGTCCAAGGCGTAAACGGCGTAAATCTGGCGGTTATAGATGATGTTGTTCTCCGATGTAATGTTGCCGCCATCGGGCATTCCCACCAGGAATGTGGCGAAGGCGTCGGCGCCTGTGCCGCCGCTGGCGATCACGCCGGGGTTGTCGGTGTAATCGGAGCCGTATGACAAAAAGCCGCGTGCGGCCGCCGGCTCGAGAATTGTGAACTGCTCGAAGCGCAGCTCGGTGCCAAACTTGATCGCATGACGTCCGCGCGTCCAACTCAGGTTGTCGCCGAACACATAACTGTGTTGCTTTTCGATGGCAGGCAGATATCCAGAGCTGCCTAGGGTCGCGTCGCCATTGGAAAAAGTCATCTGGGGAAGGCCGCCGAGACTCGGGCCAAAGGGAATCCCCTGAAAACCATATTTCGCCGAAAGATTGACGTTGGAGTTGGGGTTCAGCCGATGCGAGTCCAGATGGTTGAAGCCGAAACGAAACTCATTAATCAGGGTGGGACGGAAGCTGTGGATTTCGCTGGCCGCTAGGCCGCGAGAGTTGTTCTGGCCATAGCCGTTCGCAAAGCCGCCGCCATCGAGATCGGTGCTGAATGGAGCGGGCACGAAATAGCTGGAGTTGCCAAAACTGAAGCGTCCGAACAAATTGTCGTTCTGGCTGAATGTCCGGTCGATGCGGACATCGAACCTGTCGTCCGTTTCGCTACGCTTCGGTTCGAACAAGTAAGCCTGGTATCCGATCTGCGGGGCATTCGGCGCCGGAAGATTTGTGCTGACTCCGTTCTTGATCTCAAGAAGATTGAGCGAAACCGTATCCATGAGGTTCGTCGGAATGATGTTCGTCGGTCCATTAGCTGGATTCCCGCCTACGTAGCCGCCGATCGGAGTGCCGCAGATACCGGTGGGGTTTGCCGCTGAAGTTCCGGTTTGCCGCTCGTCGAAGATCTCGCCGTAGTACGTTGTGTTGCCTGCGCAATCGAGAATATTTCCGCCGCCGGGATTGGGCACCGGCCCGGTACTCCCGGTAGAATTATTCGTCAGAAGTCCCGAGAAGTCGCCGCCAATCTGAGCAGGAAGGGGGACTTGCGAGACCTGCGGGAGCGCCTGCCGGATGCGCGTGCCCTCGTAGTCTCCAAAGAAGAACATCTTGTTCTTCACCAGCGGCCCGCCCAAGGTCGCGCCAAACTGGTTCTGCTTATAAGGCTGACGGCCAAAAATGTCGAATTCGTTATTGGCGTCCAATTTTTCGTTGCGGACGAACTCGAATACGTCACCGTGAAATTGGTTAGTGCCGCTTTTGATGGCGGCGTTCATGATGGCGCCGTTGCCGCGTCCGAATTCAGCGCTGTAGGAATTGGTTTCCACCTTAAACTCGGCGATGGCGTCTACCGATGGCTGCACCACGTAGGCTGATCCGTTCAACACGTCGCCGAGGTTGGCGTTGTTGTCGATGCCATCGAGCAGGAAGTTGTTCTGCAGTGAGCGCGCGCCGTTGGAACTGAACCCAGCGCTGCCAGAAACGCGCGAGCCCGGCTCGGCGGGCGCGACGCCGGCACCTAGCAACGCGAGTTGTGCGTAGTTGCGGCCGTTCAGCGGCAGGGCATTGATGCGTTTGCTGTCCACGATCTGACCGAGTTCGGAGGTTTCTGTTTCGAGTTGCGGACGTTCGCCCGTTACCTCCATTACCTCGGTGACCGCGCCGGGTTCGAGTTTCAGATCGACGCCGACGCGATCCTGAATATTGACTTGCACCGGGCCGGCAACCGCCTTCTTAAAGCCTTCCTTTTCGACCGTGACGCTGTAACGGCCGATGTGAAGGGGGCTGGCCACGTACTCCCCGTCGCCGTTCGTGGAGAGAACCACGTGGATGCCGCGCTCCACGTCCGTAATGGTGACTTTGGCGCCAGTTACCACGGCGCCGCTCTGGTCACGCACCAGGCCGACAATCGCTCCGGCGTCTTTTTGTGCCCACACCAGGCTTGAGAGCAGAAGAACGATCGCGCCGAGCAATGCGGAGGTAAGAAAGTTCATTACGATTGGCTGGTGAGAGATGCGAATGGGCATGGCGAGGCTCCTGGACGCTAAGGTCGAAGGCACTGCTTTCGAATGTTTCGCTAGCGGCCTGGTTGGGCGGGCGAAAATTCGAATACTGGAACTGCTAGCTTTCGGTGTAATATTACGAACTATTACTTTTACTTTCGTTTGATAGCGTTTGTCAACTGTGATATTTCGCTTTAAGCAATCCAAAATATGCTAAGGCGGTCTAACGCGAGTTGCAGATGATAGAACATCAGAAGAGAGGCCTTTCCATGATTGCCCGCACGGCTCCCCCCAAATACGCGATAGTACGACTTGGTACAACGCTCGCAATAACGCTCGGCCTGCTGCTGCTGGGGGCCTGCTCCAAGTCGCCGCTGCAGTTGCCGCGGAAGACCGCGACCGCCAAACCTGAACCCACACAACCCTCCGCTATTAACGTGGACGTGAAGGATGGCGGACCCGTGATTTTGACGACGAGCACAGCCGAGTTTCAGGTGCGGCCGGATGGCTATGTGCAAGCCTCTCTATTGAAAGATGGGAAGAAACTAACCCTTGACGAGCCTACCGTTGGGACGCCCGCCGACAGCGATTTCGTGCGGGTCGGGGGCAAGGATGTCCATTTCACCCTCGATTTTCAGGGTGCGCAAGTGCACGAGGCCAACGGAAAGATGGGAGCGGGCAAGCGGATCGAGATTCCCGCGCGTCCGCTGGGGCCTTCGGGGACGGAATTGCAGCGTGTGTTGGCGATCGAAATCTACGACAAGTTCCCCAACATTCTGCTCAGCACCGTCGAATATAAAAATACCGGAGCGAGTGACGTTGCCATTGAAACAAGCGTGGACCAGCGGCGGCGCTTGAGTGCGCGCCTGGTCGACGCGAAGGCGCAACCGTGGCAAATGTGGTCGTTTCATGGCGCCAGCTACGACTGGGGCAAAGACGACGTCGTGAAGCTGACCCCGTCCTTCTCCCAGCCAAATGTTTTCGGCGAAATGGTGAAAGGCGGCTACGGTGGCGGGATTCCGGTGGTGGCTTTCTGGACACGCGAGGTCGGCGAAGCAGTCGGGCACGTGGAGACGATTCCAATTAACGCGGCGATCCCGGCGAAGGTGGGCGGCGATGGACGCGTGAACACCGAAGTCGATTATGCCGCCAACATCACCCTGAAGCCGGGCGAAACCTACTCCACGCCGCGCAGTTTCGTCTCGGTCTTTGCGGGCGACTACTACGAGCCGCTGCGCATCTGGTCGAGCGTGCTCCAGAAAGAAGGATGGGAGCTGCCAAAACCGTCGAGCGAAGCCTACAACGTGAGCTGGTGCGGTTGGGGATATGAGGCCGACGTAACGCCGGCGCAGATGCTGGGCACGGTTCCGAAGCTGAAGGAAATGGGTATCAAGTGGGTGACGCTCGACGATCGCTGGTTCGATACCTATGGCGACTGGAATCCGCGGACCGACACTTTTCCCGGAGATTCCATCATGAAGATGGCCGATGATTTTCACAAGCAAGGCATGCTGGCCCAATTGTGGTGGCTGCCGCTTGCGGTCGAGGATGGCGAAGGAAAGTACGAGTCGCACAAATACGCAGTTTCGAAGGTCGCGCAGGAGCACCCGGAATGGCTGATCCTCGATAAGAATGGCAAGCATGCGCGCATGACGCGCGGCCTGGCTGTGATGTGTCCGGCGGTTCCGGAATTGCGGGCCTATCACAAGCAGTTGACGTAAAAATTCATTCGCGACTGGGATTTCGACGGCAGCAAGCTCGACAACATCTACAGCGTCCCGGCCTGTTACAACCCCGCGCATCATCACAAGACGCCGCAGGATTCCGTGAATGCGATGGGCGATATCTATAAGGAAATCTTCCAGACAACGCGGGCCCTCAAGCCGCAAAGCGTGACCCAGAGCTGTCCGTGCGGCACGCCGCCGTCGCTGGCCTGGCTACCCTTTATGGATCAGGCCGTGACCGCCGACCCAGTGGGCGCGGTACAGGTGCGCCGCCGGATCAAGATGTATAAGGCGCTGCTCGGTCCACAGTCCGCAGTCTATGGCGATCACGTCGAGCTCTCCGCGATGACCAAGGTTGGCAGCGACTGGAAAGAACACGGCGACGATTTCGCTTCCACCATTGGAACTGGAGGCGTGGTCGGGACGAAGTTTGTCTGGCCAGACCCAGGCCCGAAATTCAAAGACGTCAATTTGACTGCTGAGAAAGAAGAGCGCTGGAAGCAGTGGATCCGTCTGTACAACGACAAGATGCTTTCGAAGGGCGAGTTCGAAGACCTCTACGTGACCGGCTACGACGTCCCCGAGGGATATGCGATCGCGAAAGATGGCAAAATGTATTACGCCTTCTTCGTTGCTTCGGGCGCGCCGTGGAAAGGCGAGGTTGAGCTGCGCGGACTGAAGCGGGGAAAGTATCGCGTGAGCGATTACAGCGACGGCAAGGATCTCGGCCCGATCGACGCCGGAGCCAACGGTGTGGCAAAACTGCCGGCGGAGTTTAGGGAGCATCTGCTGCTAGAGGTCAGTTCGCAGCCATAGCGTTCCGGCAGAACCCTAAGTCCGTTGACTAACTAAGGACCTGAGTCCAACTGGGTTCCCCTTTTGCTCCTCTTTGCCCTGTTTGGCTAAAGGGTTCCACGGATTGCGCGTTCGCGGGGAAGACAAGTATCCCGATCTGCCCGATTTTCTTTCATGGAGGTGTGAGTGCGCGGACTCAAAGGCAAGCGAATCCTGGTCACCGGCGGCGCCAGCGGCATCGGAGCGGCCACGGCAGCGCGTTTTCTCGAAGAAGGATCCGTGGTGTGCATCCTCGACCGCGATCCCGAGGCACGGAGGAAGATTGCCCGCGAACTGCCGGGACTGACCGGAGTTCTCGATGCCGACGTTTCGAATTTGCAACAGGTCCGGAACGCCTTTGCCGAGGCGATTCGCCTGATGGGCGGCGTCGATGTCCTCATCAATAACGCTGGCATCAGCATTCGTCACGACTTCCTCGACATCACTCCAGAAGAATGGGATAAAGTCATCGCTGTGAATCTCACCGGCGTTTTCTACGTCGCACAGACTGCGGCCCGGCACATGATGGAGCGCGGCGGTGGCGTGATTCTCCAGACAGCTTCCACCAACGGCGTCATGGGATACCCATATTATGCGGACTACAATGCTACCAAGGCGGGCGTGATCGAACTGACAAAATCGATGGCCCTCGAACTTGCGCCGAAAGTAAGGGTCTGCGCAGTGGCTCCGGGATACGTTCTAACGCCGATGCAGCGCGCTGAGTACACCGATGAAATGCTGGCGGAGGTAAACCGAAAAATTCCGCTGCGCCGTCATGCTCAGCCCGAAGAAATTGCGGCGCTCTTTGCCTTCCTTGCCTCGGACGACGCGCAAAACATCACCGGCCACGTCTACACCTGCGACGGCGGAGAAACCGCGGGAGGGTTGGCCAGTCGGTAGAGTTGGTCGATTCGATGCTTTACCCAATAAAGGTCCAAAGCACATGAGCACGGTCGTCTTCTTGGGCGGAGGTCGAATCACGTCGGCGATGCTGGCAGGGCTTCGTCTGGCCAAAAGCAAACAGCGTTTCGTTATTCACGATCGCAATTCAGCCAAGATGCGCGATCTGAAAAAACGATACGCAGTTAAGACCGAACCCGATCTGCACGAAGCAGTCAGGCAAGCGGATCTGCTGATTGTCGCAGTGCGCCCCAGTTCGGTCAGCGAACTTCTTCGGACGATCGGGAAGGTCAACCGCCGATTGCTCGCGGTCAGCCTGGCCGCTGGAGTCCCCCTCCGCGTACTGAAAACCGCCGGCCCGCATTTGCAGTGGGCCCGCGCCATGCCGAGTCCAGTGTGCCGCAGCGGCCGTGGCCTTACGGCTGTAACCTTTCCCCGCATGTTGCCCGAGAAAGATCGCAAACGCGTCCACGATTTGTTCGCCAGTTTCGGACAGGTTGTCGAAATTCCGGAAAACAAGTTCGATGCCTTCACCGTGACCTACTCCTGCAGCCACGGCTATCATGCGCTCGCGACTTTGGCACATGCTGCGCAAGCGATGGGTCTTGATCGACAAACCGCATTGCTGGCGAGCGCGCATGCCTTGGCCGACGGAATTATCGCTTGGCGCGACGGCGAACATTCACTGGAGTCGCTCCTCGAAGAGGCGGCCACTCCCGGAGGAATCGCCGCCGCCACCACGTCCGCGATGGACGCTGCCGGATACGGACACGCCGTCCGGCGCGGGGTTTCCGCCGGACTTCGCCGTGCCCGCGCGAACGCCGGCAAATGATTTAGGGAACTGATCACGGTTCGGCTGCGTATCCGTCTAACAGGACAGGCTTGTGTGTGGGAGGTCTGCCCCAACGCCATCAAAATTGTTTTTCTGGAGTTCCAATGCGATTCCTAATCTGTCTGCTTGCCCTTGCAACCCTGATTCCGGCCATCGCCTTCGCGAATCCTGCCGATCTCGAAGCGCGGCGCAAGGCGCTGAACGACCTGCTGCACGAGCAGTGGGAGTACACCATGCGCACCAGTCCCATCTACGCCTCGATCCTCGGAGACAAGCGCTACAACGATAAGATCGACGACTTCTCGCAGGCGGCGATTGACGACAATCTGGAGCAGACTCGCCTCTTCCTCGCTCGCTTCGAGGCAATTGATACAACCGGCTTCCCCGAGCAGGAGTCATTGAATAAGCAACTCATGGTGCGAGACCTGAAGATGGGGTTGGATGGCGCTCGATTCAAACCGTGGGAGATGCCGGTCAACCAGGCCAGCGGAATTCATATTGATGCGCCGCAACTGGTCAGCATTCTTTCGTTCGAGAGCGTCAAAGATTATGAAGACTACATCGCTCGTCTGAAACAGCTTCCGGTTTTGTTCGATCAGACGATCCTGCAGATGCGCAAAGGCCTCGCGGATGGGCGTGTGCCGCCCAAGATGCTCCTGGAAAAAGTAGTCACGCAATCGAACGGAATTGCCACAACGACGGCGGATCAGAGTCCGTTCGCACATCCTTTCGAAAAGTTCCCCGATGCTATCCCCGAAGCTGATCGCAAGCGACTGCGCGAGGCGGGATTGGGTGCCATCAAGGACTCCGTGATTCCGGCCTATGCGAAATTTACGGCGTTTGTCCGCGACGAATATGCGCCCAAAGGACGCTCCGAGCCGGGAGCATGGGCTCTCCCCGATGGCGATGCCTGGTACGCGTTTCGCGTGAAAGAAAGCACGACAACAAATTTGACGCCCGATGAAATTCACGAGCTGGGACTCGATCAGGTGAAAGAGATTGAAGCCCGCATGCTCGCAGTGGTGAAGCAACTCGGCTTCAAAGACATGAAGAGCTTCAAAGCCGCGGTCGATGTCGATCCCAAGCTGCATGTGCACTCGCGGGAAGAAATTCTCGACCTGTACCGCAAATATGACGATCAGATGTACGCGCGGCTGCCGCAAATGTTTGGACGTCTGCCCAAAGCCAAGCTCGAGGGGTGGCCCGTCGAGGAATTCCGCGAGAAGGAGGCGGCCGACGCTTCCTATGTGGACGGCACTCCCGATGGTTCGCGGCCCGGCCACATTATGGTGAACACCGGCGACTTCGCGAAGCGCACCGTGCTCGACATCGAAACCACTGCGTACCACGAAGGCGTCCCCGGACATCACATGCAGCTTTCGATTGCACAGGAATTGCCCGAACTGCCGATGTTCCGCCGCCACGAGGACTACACCGCCTACACCGAAGGATGGGCCCTCTATTCGGAGCAACTCGGCAAGGAAGCCGGGTTTTATCAGGATCCCTACAGCTACTACGGCCACCTGATGGACGACATGCTGCGCGCGATCCGTCTCGTAGTTGACACCGGTTTCCACGCCAAGCATTGGACGCGGCAGCAGGTAGTCGACTATTTCCACGACCACTCGCCAATCGACGAAGTTTCGGTGCAGAGCGAAACCGATCGCTACATGGCTTGGCCCGCGCAGGCGCTTGGCTACAAGATCGGGCAACTCGAAATTCTGAAGCAACGCCAGTACGCGAAAGACAAGTTGGGCGCCAAGTTCGACCTCCGCGCCTTTCACGACGAGGTGCTGTCCGGCGGCGCGTTGCCCATGGACGTGCTCAGCGCGCGCATCCACGAGTGGGTGAAACAGCAGCGCGCGCAGGCGGGAATGTCGAGCCCGCAAACGAGTACAGCGGGGAATGCGAATCAAGAGCAGTAACGAGCCGTCGGCGGGTATTATGTTTGAGCAATGACCACGCCGACTCCTGAACAAGAACGTGCTCGCATTGCCAGCACGTACTCCGCGATGAGCGATGAAGAACTGACTCGCATCGCGGGTAGCGGTGATGAATTAAGTGCCATTGCCCAGGAAGCGCTCCACGTCGAAGGCACGAAACGTGGCCTCAACTTGACTATCGCCCCGCCCCCGGGAGAGGACGTCTTCGAACTTAATGAGAGTGTCACTCTGCGCCTGTTCCGCGATCTCCCGGACGCGCTATTGGCAAAGGGCAGCCTAGAGTCCGCTGGCATTCAGGCTTACCTGGTCGACGACAACATGATCCGCATGGATTGGTTTATCTCCAATCTGCTCGGCGGTATCAAACTCAAAGTCCGGCCGGAGGATGCGGAAGGGGCCACCGAAATCCTGAACCAGCCCATTCCTGAAACGCTCGATGTTGAAGGTGTCGGAATCTTTGACCAGCCGAAGTGTCCTCAGTGCCAATCGCTCGACGTCAGCTTCGAAGAACTCAACAAGCAAGTCGCTTACATTTCGGCCTACGTTGGTGTCCCGGTCCCCGTGTCCAAGAAGGGATGGACATGCCAAGCGTGCGGCCATGAGTGGGAAGAACAGAGCGACGAGCCACCGGAGCAGGAAACGACCACGGCCTGAACCAAGCCGCCGATTGGTAGAACCTGGCGTCATGCCAGCGCTATAATCGCCAGCAATGCGCCAATTTTTCCGCATGCTGCTTCTCGCCTTGGTCCTCATGACCGTGGCTCTGATTTCGGCGCTTACGGCCATGCAACTGGCGATCCACGGTCGTGAAGTGACCATCCCGAAATTGGTGGGTATGAATCCGACGGAGGCCGAGCGCGCGGGCGCGGCTTTTGGCCTGCAGGTGGTCGTCGAACGCCAGTTTTACAGCGCCGACATTCCCGAAGGAAAAATCATGACCAAGATGCCGCCGCCGGGCACAAAGGTTCGGCGCGGCTGGTC
>VFSW01012133.1_pt1 | contig 12056 bp, 14 predicted proteins | sample 5358111 | NCBI WGS metagenome assembly VFSW01 (sample SAMN11554181, study PRJNA540505) | mine drainage metagenome | isolation source: sediment from site ElyBrook_90M | place: USA: Ely Copper Mine, Vershire, VT | collected 2017 | reverse complement strand
CGAGGTGATTTCGGAACGAGGGGTTGCATAATTTGCGACGAAGCCCCCATTGGTCACTGGGGGGTACGGTTGACCCGGGGTGTAGATCGCACCCTCGCCTCCGAGTTGCTCGACCACGTCTTCAAATTCATGTCCAGGGTCGGTCGGCATGCTCGTTGGAGCAGGGACTGCAACCGGATAGTTCGTTCCGCCGTAGGTGTTTGAATCCGCGGTTGTCGCATGGATGAGTCCGGGAATTCCAGAAAATGCGAGCATATTGTCGAAGGAGTGGTTCTCCAACATGAGGACGAAAACGTGGCCAATCGGTGAGTACGGAGCGACAAGTGCCATTCCCGCCTGACAGCCGCCAGACGTAAGATTGATGAACAAGTTTCCAGTGTCGATGGTGAAGATAAGTTGCTTTCCAGCGTCTTGATGCTCCAATTGACACTCCTTCCAATCGGTAATGGAAAGGAATCCGACACTCTGATAAATCCCGGGGTTTGGACCGTCTATGACTTTGAGTTCTGCGGCCCAATAGTCGAGCACGTTCCATACGTCAATGCCGGTTTCGAAGTGCACCGTGAAGGGGCCCACGGTTTCGAGTGGGCGGGCGGTGAACGTGGCGCTCTCCGTTCCGTTCGTTGAATTGCTGTGATAGATCGATATTGAGGCGGTGCCATTGGTGTTGTTAGTGATGTAAACATTTGCCGACTGCTGAGTCGCCATTTCCACTGCTCCTTGCTCGTCTGATGGGAAAGCGGTTGTGGGTTGACGGCGATTGTCGACCCGCTGGTTGTTGAAACGAACCTCTGGAAATGTTCGATTCACACGAACATATCAACGCTAACCCTATAGTATGATTGACTTATGTCAATAGATAATTTTGAGGTTGCTCAACCCGGTCCGATCAGTTTTCGGCTCGACTCTCACACCGGAGTTCCCACCTTTCGACAGTTGGTGCAGCAAGTAGAGCACGCACTCCAATTGGGTTACTTGAAGCAAGGCGACCAACTTCCGACGGTGAAGGAGGTTGCGAGTTCCCTGTTAATTAATCCGAATACGGTGCTAAAGGCCTACCGCGAATTGGAACAGAAGGGGATTGCTAGGGGACGACCTGGGCAAGGGACCTTCATCGAGGTTTCCACGAAGACCATGAGTTTGGTTGATTTGAATGCCCTTCGTGAAGACCTGGTGGACGGTTGGCTCAGAAAGGCGTTGCAGTCTGGCCTCGGGGCCGATTCGATCAGCGCTCTATTCGCGAGCGCATTGCGCGACCTCGTTGAAAGCAATGAAGGAGTGGCATCAGATGATCGAGGTGATGACGAAAACGACGTCGTTGCATGAACGTCTTGGAGACCCGAGGACTCTCTGTTCGATATCGCAGAGTGCTCGCGCTTCGAGACCTCACCATCTCAATTCCCTCAGGACACATCGTCGCCCTTGTCGGACCTAATGGTTCGGGTAAGACAACGCTTCTCCATTCTGCAGTTGGGTTGGTTCGCCCTACTGCCGGAATCGTATCTGTGCTCGGCGGCATCGGGCCTGGTTCACAGGAAGCACTCGATCGAGTGGCATTTGTCGCACAGGATGCTCCTCTCTATGAGAACCTTCAGGTCAGCCGAATGGTGGAATTAACACAAAATTTGAATCGCCGATTCGATCCAAATTACTCACAGAAGCGCCTCAATGAACTGGACATTCCGACCAACGCAAAGATTGCGGATCTGTCGTTGGGTCAACGAGCACAGCTGGCATTGACATTGGCCTTGGCTCGACGTCCCGAATTGTTAGTACTCGATGAACCGCTTGCGCGACTCGATCCACTCGCGAGGCATGCCTTTATGCAATTGCTCATCGCGGCCGTAGCGGAAGAAGGACTGTCAATTATTTTCTCCTCCCACGTCGTTTCTGAACTCGAAGCGGTTGCCGATTATTTGGTTGTTCTCCAACGAGGGCATGTTCAGATGGCACTCGACATCGAGTCTCTACTTGCGAAGCACCTCGTATTATCCGGACCTACATCAGGATTGCAGGATCTTCATGCTGGCTTCGTGGCACTGAAGATATTGCGGGCCGGGCGGCACACTCACGTCATTGCACTTCGGAAAAGTGATCGGTCTCTCCCTCCTCGAGAGTGGGAGGAGGGAGAAGTTAGCCTCAACGAATTGGTTCTTGCCTACCTAAACGATCCTGAATTGTCGACTGAAAGTGCTCCCAACGAGAGAGCGATTGCCAGATTGAGTTTGCGCTGATGAGGTTGATGTCCCTTTCTACGCCCAGTCAAAAGGATTCACTTTCGAAGATCGGCCCCGCGTTCAAGATCTCGTGGCTGCAGCATCGAACTGCGTTGACCGTTATCCTCATTCTGACTGCGGCCATAATGGCCACGCTGTACTTTTCTGACTTAGGTGCACGGAGCGCATTCGCCGCATTTGTGAACTCGTCTTGTCGGACGACGCATCCTTCCAGTTCCTCAAAGTGTGTCACTTTGGAGGGAGTCTTAAATTCTGATCTGTCGTCAATGACTTTCCTTCTTGCTGCAATGCGAGCGTTTCCTGTGGCGATCGCGGTGTTCGCGGGCGCGCCCTTTATTTCACGGGAGATCGAGACGGGCACCTATCGCTTCGCATGGACTCAAGGGATTGGACGCACACGATGGATCTTGAGTAAGTCATTTGTCATCGTGGCAGAGTTGGCAATTCTCTCCATCGGACTTGGCGAGATGATCTCATGGTGGTGCCGGCCGTTCAACAGTGCCGGATTGTCTAGCCCCTGGCAGCCCGGTCAACTCGATGTATCTGGTCTTGTCATGTCCGCTTGGGTCCTCTTTGGATTCGCTTTGGGACTATTTCTGGGAATAGCGATACGAAGATCACTTCCAGCCATGGTTGCCACCACAGCAATCATGTTAGGTCTGGTCGTGTCAACATTTTGGAAACTTGACTATTGGATGCTCGGTATCGGTGCAAAGAAGATGCATCTCGTCTCTCAGTTTGTCAACGCAGTCACGGTGGGAAATCTCAACACCTTCGCGTCTCGATCTCGTGGCCTCCCCGGGCCAACTGGAAGTTGGCTGGTTCGCAGCTGGATCACCGACGACCTGGGTCGGCCATTGAATTCGAGAGCGCTTCATCGCCTTTTCCTCCAGATGCGAAACAATCAGAACTCCCCGTTGAAGCAAAAGGGCGCGGTGACCCAATGGATGTCAGAACACCATGTTCAGTATTGGATTAGCTATCAACCGAGCAGCAGGATTTGGCTGTTTCAACTTCTCGAAGGTGGACTTCTCGTTGCGGCAACCGTCATTCTGCTCATCCAAGTCACGAGATCCGCAAAACGTACATCGGTAATGACGAGTTTTCGCGCCCGTCAAGTTGATTTGAAGGTTCGAAGTACTTGGCTCAGACGACAGTCAACAAATCTCAAAATGCTGCGCACCTGGATTCTTCTCAGGTCCTCCAATTTCGCCCGAGAATTTTCGCGATGTCTTTGCCTTGGGCTATTTCACCTCACGCCGGCGATGACTTCGGTGCGACCTATTGAATTCTCAGACGTTCACGCAACAACAATGACAATCAATATCAGAACATAAAGAAGGAGTTGGAATGAAGTTGTCAAATTTGGGAAGAGGCATCGCATTGATGACCATCCTTTTGGCTGGAGTGTTTTGGGTGAACACCACAGTTTCCTCGGCTGCTGTGAGGTCTGTTGCGCCACACTCTCAGCACTCGATCCATGCCAAGACGCCGCCGCCTCCCGCCCCGTCTGGCTGTAATCCTGGCTACTTCTGCAGCTATAACGAGGGAAATGGTGGCGACCTTTGCTTTCAGAAAGTGACCACTGGCAATTATCCCACTGGATGCGCGGATGCCAACGATGGAGCATTCAACAATAGTTCAGAAAGCGTCAAGATTTACTACGAGTTCAACGAAAGTGGCGCTTACTACTTGCTCGGGCCGGGCGACTTTCTCCTTTACATGACGCAAAACGATTTCAACCAATGTGACGGTGGTGGAACATCGTGCGCGGGATACGGACAACCGATGGGGAACAACGCTGAGTCCGTCAAGTTCGTGTAGCGCGATGGCATGGTGGGCCAGTGTGTAATCGCTTCCAGTGCGCCGGAAGCCCTCCGCGATGAATTGCCACTCGTGACTGTATTCATTAAATGACGGCACGATTGCTCTGGATACGAATGGAGTGAAGATGGACATATCAGTTACAGTGACGCTGGAGGAGGCCGAACATCGACAATTGGCGGCAATTCTCGGGTGCGATGTATCGAACCTCGAGTCTGCGTTAGGGACATTTGGTACAGCAGCTCTGGAAGAGTACGTGCGTATGTTCCTCGGTCAGCGCGTTTTCACTCGCGGTTCCGATATAATGGAGTACCGACTTCTGCTTCTCACGAAGGAGTCGTTCTCGGGCAGACTTCCTGATGAGCAACGCGTCAGTGCACTATTCCAGAAGTCATCAACGAGTAGCCGCGCGTTAATTCGCGCAGTGATTGCGAAATTCCAATACGAGTTGAGTTCCGAAATTGCGGCAACGATGAAAGACACACTTGATTCGGTTGCGAGTGATGGATCCGAGCGTTCGTTCGTCGTCAATTCCGAGAATGTGGTAGAAACCATGAATCGCGTCTTGGCTGGAATCGACGGCACGTTACCGCTGGTAGCAAAGAAGCCAGGCATGGTCGCCTGCTACACACTCAAGCCTTCGTCATATGCGGCGCTGTGCAAGTACTACGAAGTGGAAGAAAAGTCGGCCGCCAAATGAGTAGTCCAAGTGATCTGCTCTCTGCGGAAAGTTTGATGTTTGGAGTACTTGGTGTGGTCTTTGGGCTCTGGTATCAAGAGATCAGCGACACCATTGCAGCCCAGGTTCCTCCTCATAAAGAAGATCGTGAACCGGTCGAAGAGCAGGTTCGAAGAACGCTTGGCTCGAAAGCGATTCCTTTAGCCGTAGCCTCATTACTGGTCTTTCTGACGTTCGCCCCCAATGCTTTCTTGCTGGTTTGGAAGAGCGTCGTCCACTTCAACAACATGGGCTTTAGCAACATCTCAAACTACAACGCCGTAGACGTCGCCCTAGTACTAGTTAGTTTCATGAACTGCGCTCTTTTGACTTATAACGTTTTCCAAGTTGTCGGTTTACTCGGACTTGAGAGAAGAATCAAAACCTGACATGAGGTCACGAGGTCCAATCCATGTATCGGGATTCAGGTTGGATTTCGGCGAGTCGGTTGCGAGATTTCGGGCGCAACTCGATCCCCTGCAATTCTGATGTCCACGGGCGAAAGGCGATGGACCATAGGGTCGCAAACTTCCGAAACGACGGAGCATGCGTCGAGTCCATTTTCGATGACGCTGTGGCTCATGTTGTCCGTGGCTTTAGTGTTTGTGATTGTCGGTCTCGATTATCTTCACATTGATGTTACGGGCGGACACGCCGTCAGATCTTGTTCAGGTTCAAACACTGTTTCGTGCAATCACTTTAGAGTCGACGCATCCATGGCAAGTTTCTTTGTGAGTTTCTGTTGTCTAATCGCGGCGGCTGAATTATCGGCCTCACTCCAGCATCCCACGAGATTGGTTCGCACAATCGCGACTTCGCTGCGACCTCTATACCACTTCTCCCAGAGCGTGAGTCCGTCCGCTAGGAGGCTTTTCTTAGATATCGCCGTTGTCGTGGCGGCAATCGTCAGTTGCCTGATGGCTGGTTATGTCTGGCGTGATGGACCGCCGTCTCTAGCGACGTGGGTCCGATGGGAACTGTTCGTCATTGTATTGGTCGGAGTCGTCCTGACAGTTCTTGAATGGATTGCGAAGTGGAGAATTGTCAGGTCCAAGATTCGATCGCTGGTTCAAGAGTTGGTTATGGTACTAGCGGCCGGTGTCGTCTTTGCCGGAAGAGAGTGGGCTGGTTGGTCCTGGAGCGGGATCGCAATAACGTTCGCGATTGTTGCCGGCATCAGTGCGCTCGGAAATTGGCTGAGGCTTGTCGAAGGCGAGCACAATTCAGACTCACTTCCCAAAGAGTTGAAGTGAGCGATCAACCGATCTCGCAGGACTCAATCTCTACATGAAAGTTCGGTAGTCACCCACACTTTTTCATTATCGTCTTTTGTGATTTGGACCGCACTGCATTACCTTGGCGGTGACCTCCCCGCACGGCTCTAACTAGCACCCGCTCTAGCCCATGGAAGGAACGAGGCCAAATTACTCGAGGTAGCGCTCGGCACATTGGTAATAGTCAAAGTTGAAGAATTCGAGACAACGTTCGAGAACCAGTTCAGCAAAGCAGTGTCTTGAGCAGGCCCGGACGGCGAGCCCCCAGTGATTGCTGCAGTCTCATATTGGAGATTGAGATCTTGCTGATATGCCAGAATGCAAGCCGAACACATGGTCATACTTTCTGCAGTCTGTCCTGCGGGCAGTTGAGGTGCATTTGGTTGAGAATCGAATGACTCTTGTGCGACGAGCTGCTGCTGTGCGAATGCCTGAGCTTGTGCAAAAGTTGCACCGTGACCACCGTTGACCGCTGCTGCTTCTGCCGCTTGCCTAAAGACGGCAAGAGCGATTGACTGATCAACACAATATGCAGATGATTCGAGTTCCGCAACGGCTGTTGTTGGATCGAGACCCTGGACGTACGCGTTCGTTGTGGCAACTTCAATTGACGATTGCAAACACGTGGATTCACCGGATGCAATTTCACTAGGGCCGTATGTCGTTCCGTCGAAGTTGACACTAACTCCCTGACTGTCCAGCGACCTAACAAGTTGAGCGTGGCTCGGCATGTTCGCTAACTCGCCAATCTCCTTAGTGTGGAAACTGGCCGGCAGCGGCTTCACTACGTTGCTCGCCAGGAGCACTTCCAATGGGTATGGCGAACCACCACTTACTGCGAATGGCTTGCCATCCTTCAGCAATCCTGAAACCAACAGGCCAGAAAGAAGTAGGGCGACTGCAACTGCTATCACGAGCACTTTTCGCGCGAGAAACATGTTGGGACGGAGCACGTGCATTTCCGCCCGACTTGATTGATGATTGGCCATGATTCCTTGCTCCTAACTGATGTATCCGGAGAGCACTGTCAGCGACTGCGCTCCATTTGGGTATTCCGGGGGATATCCGTAGTTACTTCCATACTCGATGTACCCGTAGTCGTTCGGATTTGTGAAATCGTGTCCGTTGCCATTGTGTTGCGATTCCTCGCAAGGTTCAAATGGCGGCATGGCATATTCAGGACAAGTACCGTCACCTGTATTCACACTTATTTCGGTGCCACCGTCATAATGAGCGGATCCGTACCCAGCTACGTAGATGTCCGCATCGTCGTGGTTACTCGGATCTCCTGAGCCCGCCTCGCTTCCAAGCAAGCCCTCCCAAAAGTCTTGCGTCAATTTGTCGTATACACCACCGCCAGTTTTGTTCCACGACTCCCAAGTGATGCCACCCTCGTAAAGTGCCCAACTCCAGACAGGACATGCGTCATCGCACGTGTAAAACGGCTCTTCTACCCAGCCCGTACCTGCCCACTGGGTGCCACTGTGAGTTTCAGTGTCGGCGCCGGCGATACCTGAAGTCGTAAGAGTGCCGATAGAGACCGCAGTACCGACGATGACGAGACCTGCACAAAGAATCCTTAAGCGACCACCAATCCGTCTTTTCATTGACCACCTCGATTGAATTTTGCACTTGCTGGCGCGAACGATAGTGAGGTGGGGGATTCAACGCAATGGAGTGTCGATTATGAATTCTCTTACTTAAGTCTGTTCCACCACCGACTCGATTCCTCTTGTCCGAATGACTATGGCTTTAGCCAAATCACTTGAGTATTGACTTTTGGCGTGGCTCCGCCAGCTTCGAAGCACACCTTGGGCATGAGGCGAATGAAGACCTCCTGTTGCCCTTGCGGGAGAGCGTAACCACCGATTGAAAGTCTGCTCGCTGTCTTAAGAATGCACGATCGGAGCCTTCCTCCGATCGACGACGGAACTTTCCAGACTTCGAATAAGGCTTCTGCCTGGCGACCATGCTCTATTTCAACGACCCCGAAAGATTGCGACATGATTGCCGGGAAGGACAAATTCGCCGTCGGAGTTGAGCCCAACGGTGCCCGACCGACAATCGCCTCCACGACTGGACCTCCCATCTGAAGATGACACGATTTGCCTTCGTTCTTAAACGTCAGGGGAATGAGTTGGATCGCAAGTGGATACTTTGACGACCTCGGCAAATTGGGTCCAATCCGCACGGCGATTTGCGACGATCTGCAGGGCGGCACGTTCGTTGCTGTCTGCGGATTACTTCGATCGGCCGCGTTGACGACCCACACGATGCTAGCGGTGATGAGAATTAAGACAAGCAGGAGAATAACTAGTCGCTTTCCGTTCGAACGTTTCATTTTCGACACCTCCGATTTGACATTTCAATCAGTTCGCTAGACGGTCTATCGATTTATGGCTTCACGCTTTGGTTCTCTTGCTATAGGTGCCCATACTGACGCGCAGAAAGAAGTCACGAGCTGCTTCCGGAGTGCATTGAATCAAGGTTGAAAAGGCGAAGATTGACGGTCCATTCGCTGAGGCCCAACAGACGGCAATTAGTACTTCAGTATTGATGTCTGAATCAATCCAACCTCGTGCTTTCGCCGCATCGAGAACAAATAACCAGCGTTGAAATCGAACATCAAGCTGCTTGCTAAATTCACGTTTCGTTTTTTCATCTGTTTGAATGTCCAGCAGGACTTCAGAGACACGCCATCCGTCGCCGCCTTGACTGTTCGACCATGCGAGCATCAGATCGTCGCCAACTGCCTTCCAGAAATTCGACTCGTCGTCATTAGATACTGCAATCTCGGCACCCACTAGGAATTGATGGAGTGGCTCCACTATCCGGTCGTATTTAATGGCTTGAGCTTGAGCAAGCAACTGCGTAAGTGAATCAAAGTGGTAGTAGATGGTTTGAACTGATACGCAGGCCACCTGTGCTACATCAGCGATGTGGATATCTCGAGACGAACGATCATTAAGCATTGACTCAACTGTCCTCAGTATGTGACGACGTGTATCTGAATTTGCTCTCGACAAGAGTTCAGTCACTTTCAGATATCAAACTGGCTCGGGATTTCCGGCGTTGGTTCCTCGGTACGCGTTCCATAAAAGCTTCCGAAGAGAGTTTCAGGAGTCATCACATCACCCTTTACTCTATAGTATGATTCACTTACATTAATAGATGAATTTAAGTATTTGGGAGCGATCAGAGAAGGTGAAATGACGAAGTACTACTACACGACCTCGGCCGAGTTTCCAGCGGTGTACCACACCAATCAAAAGTGCAGTGAGGGTGAAAAGATTGAAGCGAAGAATCGAGTGAACACTGATGTCAAACCCAGCGATAGACGTCTTTGTGAGGTTTGCTGACCGAAGGATTGTTGCCGGAGCCCAGTTCATTTAGCTAATCAGAACGAGGGAAATCGTATGACTGCGGATACCGTCGAAGTTTCGACAGATCAGGCGCAACAGTTAATTCGATTCGGATTCTCTCTCGCCGAGCTCCGTGGGCGCGTCTATTTTGGAAATTCTGATCCGGGTCGACTTCTAGAACCTCAAGCAGAGGTGAGAACCTGGCACATGCCGCCGCTGGGTGAGGAACGTTCGCCGGCCGAACTTCGAATTCAGGTGATTAACACTATTCAGCAACTCGCTGAGGATGTCGGATTGGAATGCAAGGGAGCGCTGACAGCGGAGGAGGCCCTTCAACCACCTACGCCATTACCGACAGCGGCCGATCAGTTGATCGGATTGGCCAAAGCAGTCCCTGACGACTCCACGAATTCCAGTTGGAGACGACATTGGGATGATTTCGCTGAGTCCTTTTATCGGTGGGACGCTCAGATTCAAGACCTTCTTGCGTCCGCGCCATATGGTGCGTCGAGCGCATACCAGCTGGGTCGGGGGCTGGGCGAGACTTCGTGGTCACTAGATCCGAGGGTGCAACAAGGCGGATCGATGAGTTGGAAGTCGTTGCTCGGGGCTAAGAGGTGCATCGCCCTCACATCGCTAGTCGTGAGGTTGACTCCGATTGCCGCCACCCCAGACGTTGCCCAGTGCATAAAGGGCTCCCTCGCGAGATGGTCGGAGCGAGTGATGTCAAATGAATTTGTCGGTAACGAGCAGTCCACAATTGCTTTGAGACGACAGGTTATTCTTTGGCGCGATCTTCTGCTGAGCGGTGCAGACCCTCATTCGCTAGTCCCCACAATGGCACCTTTGCGTCGAATCGCCGTATTCTTCCCTGCGATTCGCTCAATGTGGCTACAAGCTCTGGTTGGTCTCGTAAGTAGTGCCCTGTTAGGTCTTGCCGCATATCTAATGACCACTGCCCATCCTTCGGGAGTCCTCACCACAGTTATCACTGGTGTTGGATTATTTGGAGTTACAGGTGCGACTGTCTCAGCCAAGGCGAGCACGGCTGCAAACAATCTGGCTGCGCATCTTCGAACCGCGATTGCCTTGGATCAATTGGTTGAATCGGCAACATTGGTCCCACGACGTGCGAAAGGCACCCAAACCTCAGGCTCGTATCGCCCTGGAAGGATTGCAGCACCAATCACACTTGATTCGATAGACAGTCCATCGTCTAGACGCCCGATTTCAAATAATTAAAACTGAGGAGCTAGTTTCGTGTTTATTATCAGGGTCTATAAAGATAGGGGGAATCAGTGAGGAAGCTTTTTGGTTGGGGAGTCGCACTCGCATTTATATTGCTGTCCACTGGTGCCGCATCCGTTGACGCCAACGCAGCGACCCAAACTGGATATTCGACAGCCACCGTTGCATTTCAAGCATCGACCAGGACTCTTCCTTATTTGGAATCTTCCACTTATTGGGGCTTTGCATTAAGAAATCCCGGCGCGACCTCCGGCAACCAGACAGTGTCTGTCGCGTGTTGGTATGACGGGAGTTGGGCGGCGGGTACGAATCGTTGGTTCAAGGTTCTTGTTTGGGAGTCGTACGATGGCTATAGAACTCCTCGATGGCTCTTTGTCAACGCTTCATACGTATTCAACCAGCCAAGTGTTCGAGAGTGCCAACCAACCGCAACTGGACTTTGGTAGCAAGTCTCAATTTTCCTTGACGCATTGCGGTGGTCCTATCGAAAGAGGATACCGACGTTCAGTTGAGGTTATGGCACCAATTTGTCGACAAGCGTCGATGCTTTGTGTGACGAGAGGAGTTTGTGGAATCGAAGAACGAATCCAGAAAGAACTTCAAACGATGGGTCAACACCCTAAGTGTCTGCGCGACATTTCTTGTCGCAATTGGTACTTTAACTGGCTATTTCGTAGGCCACGGAACTGCCAACGTGATTCGTGACTCGCAAAGTTCTCGGATTTACGTCCGATCACCAGGAGCAACGTCTAGCAAATTTACATTGCTTGGCACCCAATTGACGGTTGCCGACGACATTGCCGGGGGAGTTTGGGTGCGATCATCAGATCGAGGCGAGTCTGGAACGCTCCCATCGGTGAATCACAAACCAGATAACGGCTTTGAATGGCTAGTCAATGGCGACATTGTGGGTGCCCGTTGCGCTCAGAAGGGTTCCGCTTACATTGTGAGAAACGATGGAAAGACTCAACTATGGCACTGGTGGGTATTGCTCGAAGGAGGAGGTTGGATCCCCACAGCGGTAATTGCGCAGTACTACACGAGTGCCGCTCCTACGTCGGCGAGTAACGGCCCAGTCCTCTCCATCTGTCACTGATCAGCGAAAAGTATTAAAGGAGCGCGATTCGTCTTCGACTCGTACAACCGACCGCATATTGTGTGGCCTGGCGCTGGGACGCGAGGGATACACACGAACACCTTTGACTCTTGTTAATACGTATAGGCACTTTCATCACACTCGCTTTTCGAGTCCCTGATTGGGTTAAGTCCTCGAGCCCGAGGACGGCGGGCGCGAAGCGCCAAGCCGTCCGTTGGGGCTAACTGGGTGATAATCAAAGTCAATAAATCCTTCGCAGATTCTGAAAATATTCGAGTGGTCTCAAAAGTATTTGTT
>VFSW01012132.1_pt1 | contig 12056 bp, 13 predicted proteins | sample 5358111 | NCBI WGS metagenome assembly VFSW01 (sample SAMN11554181, study PRJNA540505) | mine drainage metagenome | isolation source: sediment from site ElyBrook_90M | place: USA: Ely Copper Mine, Vershire, VT | collected 2017 | reverse complement strand
TGCGGCAGGCATTTCCAATTCTGCCGGAGCCGGTGATTCTGTTCGTAAAGACACTGTCCCCTTGAGAATTGCCGATTGCTGCGAAGACGGCAGGGCCGCCTGTGCAGGAGAGGTCTTCGATTTCGACTGCAGCCTTGCTCTTACATCGATACCGCCTTCGATGTCGGAGATAAGCGTAGCAACCTCCGCATCTCCCGGATTAAGGGCAAGCGCAATTTTATAATGTTTGAGCGCCTCCTCCTGCCTGTTCTGAAGGATATTGAGATCGCCCAGTTTCCGTTGAGCAAGCAAATTGTCGGGAATCGCTTTTACAACCTCTTCAAATTCGGTTTGAGAGGCCGCCAACTCCCCCTTTTCCAACAACAGCCTTCCGAGAAATGAACGCGCGGTAACGTACCCCGGGTTGTTTTTAAGACCCTCCGATAACACATGGATAGCCATCTCAATGTCCCCATTTTTTTTGTACTCTTCCGCTAGCGGCACAAAAAGTTTTGACTTGGGGTCTTTAGAAATACGCTCCGTTAACTTGGCTATTTCGGAGGTGTCTTTTCCCATGGTTTTTTCGTGTGTTATCAAATTGATGCAAAAAATTTTACCAAAAACAAGGGTTAAAAGTCAAGGTAATACTTGTCTTCATACCAAGCAAAGCTGCTTTCTCTGCACGGTGTCATTCGAGCCCTGACTCTTCAAAGGAATCCATTTAGACTCCACAGCTCAAAAAAGACCTTTCGAAGCCGAAGACGTCAAAAAAAGCTTATTTCGGACGTGGGATCATAGATCCTGATGATTCAGCAGACAAACAAAATCGGAAACCCGGAAGGACTGCAAGGAGCCGGCGCTTATACGACCGCTTCGAATGCGGGTTGGTGGCAGTCTGTTCCGCCCGCAATAGCAGCTAGACAGGACTACATAACTGTGCCCCGCTTTTCAGGGCGTTTTCATTCAGCGGGATTAAGGAATGCCGCCGGGCGGGCAGCACCTGCTTCAGCGCGGCAAGCACGGAGTCAAGAGCGACCACTCCTGTTTTCTTCAGCAGCGCACCGAGCATCACCATATTTGCTATTCTGATGTCACCGAGGCCTTCGGCGATATCATTCGCTTTCACATCGACCCTCACGATATCCGTCCTCGACGGCAACATCTTCACGAGCGAGGTATTAAGAAACAGCTGGCCGCCCTGCCGGATCCGCGTCTCGAACTTTTTAAACGATGCTTCATTAAAGATGAGCATGGCCGAAGGGTTCTGCACCACAGGGGAACCGATTTCCTCGCTGGAAATAATGACCGTGCAGTTTGCCGTTCCCCCGCGGATCTCCGCACCGTAGGACGGGAACCAGGTGACATGCTTGCCTTCGAGCATGCCGGCATACGCCAGCAGTTTGCCGGCGACAAGGACCCCCTGCCCGCCAAAACCTGCTATCATCACATCCTGGTACATTCTTACACCTGCCCCATGCGTTCTTGCCCCTTGACTCCTTGCGCGGAACCAATGTCCTTGTAGACGCCCAGGGGATAATATTTCATCATGCTGTTCCGTACCCACTCTAGGGCTTGCTTCGGCGTCAGCCCCCAATCTGTCGGACACATTGACAGCGCTTCCACGAAAGAAAAACCCCGGCCCTCGATCTGATTTTTAAATGCCCGCTGAATGGCCTTTGTCGCATTCTGCACATTCCTGGGGCTGTCAACCGACACCCGCTCGATATAGACGGGGCCATCCAGCGTCGCAAGCATTTCACACATGCGAAGCGGGTTGCCGGCCAGCCGAACGTCCCTGCCTCCCGGCGTGGTCGTGGTCTTCTGGCCCGGCAGCGTGGTCGGAGCCATCTGACCGCCGGTCATGCCGTAGTTTCCGTTGTTTACAAAGATAACGGTGATATTTTCACCGCGCGCCGCAGCGTGGACGATCTCGGCCGTCCCGATGGCGGCAAGGTCCCCGTCTCCCTGATAGCTGAAAACGATCGCTTCCGGTCGTGATCGTTTCATCCCGGTTGCAATAGCCGGCGGCCTGCCGTGCGGCACCTCGATCATGTCGATATTGAAGTAATCATAGGCAAACACTGCACAACCCACCGGGGCAATGCCGATCGCCCGGTCGCGCACCCCAAGAAGATCGATGGTCTCGCCAACGATGCGGTGAAGAACGCCGTGGCTGCACCCGGGGCAGTAACGGAATGGTTTGTCCTTGAGAGAAGACGGCCGAGAAAAAACTTTATGCATGATGCCCCTCTGCCAAAAATTACTTGACAATTAACCCCGCAGTCTGTTATCTTAACGACCTGTTTGAGCTTGCCGCAATATGCCGAGGTAGCTCAGTTGGTAGAGCAGAGGCCTGAAAAGCCTCGTGTCCGCAGTTCGATTCTGCGCCTCGGCACCACTTCTTACCTCACCTGTCAACCACGGATATCCCGATTCACCCGGACAAAAACTCGAATTATTATATCCTGTTTTTTCAAATTTTATCCGCGACCCTGCATAACACATAACGAATCTTTAGTCCTTGTCAAACAATCCCAACTGCATCATCTTTTCTCCCGGGAATGGCACCGGGTACTCGCCGTCAAAACAGGCCGCACAAAAGTTCATCGGGTGCGGCACCACTTTCTGGATGCCCTCCATGCTGATATACCCCAACGTATCGGCAGTGATATATTTTCTGATCTCTTCGATGCTGTGGGATGAGGCAATAAGCTCCTGACGGGTCGGCATATCAATGCCATAGAAACAGGGATAAGAGGTAGGCGGCGAGCTGATGCGCAGATGGACCTCCGCCGCCCCGGCGTTCCTGATCATCTTGATGATTTTCTTGCTCGTCGTGCCGCGCACGATTGAATCGTCAACGACGACGACGCGCTTTCCCCGCAAAGCGTCCTTGACCGGATTCAGCTTGATCTTGACGCCGAAATGCCTGATGCTCTGCTGCGGTTCAATAAAGGTGCGGCCCACGTAATGGTTCCTGATGAGGCCCGTATCAAATCGAATGCCGGCTTCTTCTGCGTATCCCAGGGCGGCAGGAACTCCCGAGTCCGGCACGGGAATGACCACATCAGCCTCTACGCCGGTCTCGCGCGCGAGTTGTCTTCCGAATTCCTTCCTGATCGTATACACGTTCTGGCCGAAAACCATGCTGTCGGGCCGGGCAAAATAAATAAATTCAAAAATGCAGTGGGACGGATTGGCGGGTTTGAACGGGAAAGAGGATTGAATTCCCTTGCTGTTGATCACGAGCATTTCACCGGGGGCGATGTCGCGAATGTACGTGGCCTCGATAAGATCGAAGGCGCAGGTCTCGGACGCAACCACATAGGCCCCGTCCAACTCTGCGAGCGAGAACGGGCGAAACCCGTGCGGGTCGCGTACCGCGATCAGCTCGTCTTCAGTGATGATCAAAAGGCTATAGGAACCCTGTACATGGCTAAGAGCATCCACGATCCGCTCATGCAGGGTTGCCGCCCGAGACTGGGCTATCAGGTGCACGATTACTTCCGTATCCGTGGTCGTGACAAAGATCGATCCGTAGGCTTCCAGCTCGTCCTTAAGAATCCCCGCATTCACCAGGTTGCCGTTATGGGCAACGGCGAGACCGCCGAGGGCGAAGTTGACCAGAATCGGTTGAATATTGATTGCAAAGCTGCCGCCGGCGGTAGAATAGCGATTGTGGCCGATGGCCATGTGGCCGGGAAGCTTCTTGATGCGATCTTCATTGAAGATGTCGGCCACGAGCCCCATGGCCTTTTCTCCGTACAACCGTTTCCCGTCCGACGATACGATGCCGGCGGATTCCTGGCCGCGGTGTTGCAAAGCATAGAGCCCCAGGTAGGTAAGGTTCGCCGCATCAGGGTGGCCGAATATCCCGAACACCCCGCATTCTTCGTGAAGCTTATCAAACATAATCTATACCGATTCCTTTTCACCGCTCAGCTGATACGGCGCTCTCTGATAGTGGCTATTTTTTCTTCTGAAAAACCCGCTTGAATATATAATCAACCTTTTTGAGCGTATGCGAAAGGTCAAAGCAGGCATCGATCTCGCGGCTGCTCAGATATTTACGGATGTCCCTATCGTCCTGCAAACGCTGCCTGAAATCTCCGCCCGTTTTCCAAACTTCCATGGCGTTCCTCTGCACGAACGAATAGGCGGTTTCGCGGGAGACCCCCTTCCCCACCAGCGCAAGCATGACGGTCTCCGAGTGAAACAACCCTTTCGAAAGCTCCATGTTCCGTTTCATGTTCTCAGGATAGACAAACAGTTTGTCGACGAGGCTGTTGAACCGAGCCAGCATGTAGTCCATGAGAATTGTGCTGTCGGGAATGATGATACGCTCGACAGAGGAATGACTGATGTCCCGCTCATGCCACAGCGCGATATTCTCCATTGCCGCTACGGCATTGGCCCGGACCACGCGGGCAAGCCCCGAAAGGTTCTCGGCCGAAATGGGGTTTCGTTTATGCGGCATGGCGGATGAACCCTTCTGGCCTTCGGAAAAGTATTCTTCCGCCTCAAGCACTTCGGTGCGCTGAAGATGGCGAAGTTCGACGGTGAACTTATCGATCGATGACGCTACCAGAGCAAGCGTCGAAAGGAATTCCGCGTGACGGTCGCGCTGTACCACTTGCGTCGCAACGGGTTCCGGCTTGAGCCCCAGTTTACGGCACACGTAGGTTTCGACAAAAGGGTCGATGTTGGCGAAGGTACCGACGGCCCCGGAGACCTTGCCCACACTGATCACGTCGCGGGCGCGAATCATGCGGGCGAGCGCCCGGCCCATTTCCTCGTACCAGAGCGCCATTTTGAGGCCGAAGGTGACCGGCTCGGCATGCACGCCATGAGAGCGGCCGATCATGACGGTGTTTTTATGCCGCATCGCTTTCTTTTTGAGAGTGGCGAGAACGACGCGAATGTCATTGATGATGATGTCCGATGCCTGGCGCATGAGCAAGGCAAGCGAGGTGTCGAGCACGTCCGATGAGGTGAGCCCCAGGTGGATATAGCGGGAATCGGGCCCGACCTTCTCTCCAACAGCAGTAAGGAAGGCGATGACGTCGTGTTTCACGATCTTTTCAAGGGCATCGATCCGTTCCACTTTGAAGCCGGCCTTCTTTTTGATATTTGCCAGCGACTTCGCCGGAATGAGCCCCAGCTTTGCATTCGCTTCGCAAGCGCGCAGTTCCACCTCGAGCCATGCGCGGTATCTGTTCTCCGGTTCCCAGAGACCGGCCATTTCCGGCCTGCTGTAGCGAGGAATCATCAATATCTCCTTCAAAAAAATAGGGCCAAGACAACTTTTCGGGACATCAGCGAAGGTCGCAATGCTATGCAGCAACGGGCTTCAGCCGGCGTCCTTTACAAACCGGGAAAGTTGCTCATAGGATTCCCGGTCCGGCGCCAGCATCGATACGGCAAGCGTCCGTCCTCCAGCGCCGTCAATAAGGCCTTCACGGAATGCCGGCAGACTTTTCTCGAACGAATCACCAGGCGTCTGAAAATACTCAACGACGGCATTCGTAACACCCGCCCCCAACACGCTGGTCGCAGCCGTCTTGACTGCTGTGCGGAGCGACGATGCGGAGAAGTCCGTTTTCGGCCCCAAGCCGACCAGGAATATCTTTTGCGCCGGGACCTTTCCCCGTGACGTGAGCAAGGCCACGTCGCCGAGCGAACCGTGCAGCTTGTTCTTCCGCAAAAGGCCGGACAAGGCGCCGCACAGGAGCCAGTCCAGCTGTCCGGCAACGCCTTTGAGCGGTCTTATGTCCTGAAAAAAACCGACAACAAGGGCCTCGGTCTCCACTTTTTTTATGTCCTCGAGAATGACCCTCACTGTTAAACCAGGCATCCTTTCCTCTACTCCTCAATCCTGCCTTCGTCAAGCTTTCCCGTCAGCCTGGCCACACGATCCAGGATACCGTTCACAAACGCTCCGGATTCGTCGGTCCCGAACTTTTTTGCTATTTCGATGGCTTCGTTGATTGTTACACTGGTGGGAATATCCATCCGATAGAGAATCTCGTAAATCGCCATCCTGAGCACATTGCGGTCCACCACGGCCATGCGTTCAAGAGTCCAGTTCTGGGCGCACTCCTGAATCAGCTCGTTGATCTTGGCAACGTGTTTGAATGTCCCCTTGACGATCTCTTCGGCAAACTCCTTGACTTCGTCGTCGGGCTGGTACTCGGCCCAAAAATGCTTCAAGATGGCAGCCGAGGGTTTCCCCTTTTTGATGTCGATCTGGAACAGTATCTGGAGCGCGTGCTCCCTCGCTTTGCGTCTCTTCATACCCTTCCATCCGGCCGTCGTCCGTGCGTGAACATTCCCCGCTATGCCATCTGTTTCATGACATTCGCCATCTCGATTGCCGAAAGCGCAGCGTCCCAGCCCTTGTTTCCGCTCTTGGTGCCTGCCCGTTCTATTGCCTGTTCAATCGTATCCGTGGTCAACACGCCGAAAATGACCGGTAGTCCCGATTCCATCGAAACTGCCGCCACGCCTTTGCTCACCTCTGCGCTGACATATTCGAAGTGGGGAGTTGCACCGCGGATCACCGCGCCGAGACAGATGACGGCATGGTACTTCTTAGACTGCGCCAGCGTTTTTGCCGTAAGCGGGATTTCGTATGCGCCGGGAACCTTGATGACGTCGATATCACCGTCCGCAACTCCATGCCGCTGCAGTGCGTCGAGTGCGCCATCAAGGAGCCTGCTCGTGATGAAGTCATTGAACCGGGCTGCAACGATTCCAAACTTAAGCCCCTTGCCGCTCAAATCCCCCTGAATAATTTTTGCCATCCATCCCTCCGCATAATGTGGTACTCAGTGGTACGTTCTTCCTTCGTTAAACTTTTTCCAGCAAGTGCCCAAGTTTGCTCTTCTTTATCTTGAGGTACTGAAGGTTCTTCTCGTGGGGGCGCATCTCGATAGGAATTCGCGCCACCACGGTCAGTCCGTAACCCTCAAGGCCTACGATTTTCTTGGGGTTGTTGGTAAGCAATTTAATCTTCCGTATGCCGAGATCGCGAAGGATCTGGGCGCCTACTCCATAATCCCTCAGGTCCGCCTTAAAACCAAGGGCGAGGTTCGCTTCGACGGTGTCCTTTCCCTTGTCCTGAAGCTCGTACGCCTTGAGCTTGCCCTCGATGCCGATCCCCCGGCCCTCCTGGCGCATATACAGGATCACACCCTTGCCTTCCGCATCGATCATCTCCATGGCGTTGTGGAGCTGTTCTCCGCAGTCGCAGCGCTGGGACCCGAACACATCGCCGGTAAGGCATTCGGAATGGACGCGCACCATAACATCGTCGTCGGGCTTGATATCACCTTTGACAAGGGCAATATGGTTTTGGCGATCTATGTCGTTCGCATAGAGGATAGCCGTGAACTCGTTGCCGTAGGAGGTCGGGAGCTTCGTCACCGCCACCCTGCGGACAAGGGATTCTTTCCTGACCCGGTAGGCAATGAGGTCTTTGACGGTCACGATTTTCATGTGGTGTTTTTTTGCGAACTCCGTAAGCTGGGGAACTCTGGACATGGTGCCGTCTTCGTTCATGATCTCGCAGATCACACCCGCGGGATACAAACCCGCGAGCCGCGCCAGGTCCACCGATCCTTCGGTCTGGCCCGTGCGCTGCAGCACGCCGCCCGGCTTCGAGCGGAGCGGAAACACATGCCCCGGCCTGGCCAGGTCTTCGGGGCCGGTCTTGGGGCTGATTGCGGTCTTGATCGTGGTGGCCCGGTCTGCGGCGGAAATCCCCGTCGTTACACCCTTCTTGGCTTCAATGGAAATGGTAAACGCCGTGCCGAACGACGACGTGTTGTCCGTAGTCATCATCGGCAGTTGCAGTTGCTCCACGCGCTCCGGCGTAAGGGAAAGACAGATGAGCCCCCGTCCGTGCGTGGCCATGAAATTTATCGCTTCAGGAGTGATCATCTCGGCTGCCATGGTCAGGTCGCCTTCGTTCTCCCGGTCCTCATCATCGACGAGAATGACCATTTTGCCGTTTTTGATATCGTCAAGAGCTTCTTCAATGGTATTGAACTTCATGAACATCACCCTTTCTAGAAAACAATCTCGGGTCAGAGAACGCGGCTCAACGTTCAACGTCTTGACCTTGCTTATTCTCTTGCCCCTTCGTTACGCGAACCCATTCTGCTTCAACAGCTCCAGGCTCACGTTGCCTTCCACCCTGCCGGATAAGAGGCGCTCGACATACTTTCCGATGATGTCCGATTCGAGATTGACGCTGTCACCCGCGGACTTGTACCCCAGCGTCGTAAGCTTGGCCGTATGCGGAATCACGGCAATGGAAAAACCGGTCTTGTCCACGTCTGCCACGGTAAGGCTGATCCCGTCTATGGCGATGGAACCCTTTTTTATGACGTAGCGAAGAACGGTCTCCGGGGCATCGATGAAGATCCGCCAACCGTTCCCTTCAACACGCCTTTCACGGATGCGCCCCACGGTGTCCACGTGGCCGCTCACCAGGTGGCCGCCGATCCGGGCGGAAAGCTGCAGCGCCCGTTCGAGATTCACTTGCATGCCGATTTTAAAATCGCCGAGGTTCGTAACCTTCAGCGTCTCTACGGCAACATCTGCGGAAAACTCGTTCTTATTCAGATCCACGACCGTAAGACAGACGCCGTTCACGCTGATGCTGTCTCCCAGTACCGTGCCCTCCAATACTGCGGAAGCCGAAATCGTAAGACGGGCCGCACCGGCATCACGGCGAAGTGCCTTCACGCTCCCCAATTCTTCAACAATTCCGGTAAACATATCTATCCCTATTTTAAGAGCGGCAGAAGAACGATCTCTATTCTTCGATTTTTGTGCTTTCCTTCGTCCGTATCATTGGAGGCAACCGGCTGATACTCGCCAAACCCCGCGGCGGATAATACCTGCGGATCAATCCCGCCCTCCTCCTGAAGATATCTGACCACTTCAGTCGCCCGCGCGGTCGAGAGCTCCCAGTTGGTGGCGAACCGGCCTTTTGCTGCGTTCACGATCGGCACGTTGTCGGTATGACCATCAACCTCGATCCGCTTGCCCGTCACGTCCTTGAGGGTTGTGGCCACCTTGGCGAGAACGGCCTTGCCCTTCTTTCCGACCTCGGCGCTTCCCGAGGGGAAAAGGATCTGGTCCACCATGGTCACCGTGAGCCGATCCTTCATTTCCTTGATCTGCACCTGGCCTTCCTGAATCTCCTTCTCCAGTTTTTTCTGCAGATCCTGATAGGTCTGGGTCGCTTTTTCGAGTTGCTCAGCCTTCTCTGCCTTCTTCGACAATTGACTGACCTTTGCCTGAAGCGCCGCACTGTCTTGCTGCTGCGCTTCTTTTTCCCGCTGAAGCGCCTCTCGTTCCTTTTTCAGAGCTTCTATTTCGGCGGAGAGGCTCTTCATCTGCGCTTCTTGATCACCAGTCTTTACGGCCAATGAAGCCGCTTCTTTTGCTTTCAGATCGTACGTTGCTTGAGAAACGCACCCGGTCGCCAGCAGTAAGGCAAGTAACGGAAAAACAAGCTGTTTTTTCATGAATGCCTCCATCGTAGCGGATTGCTTAAGAACATGATGATCAGTCTGGTTATAATAGCTTCAGCCTTATTTATTGTCAAGAACATTATAGATTTCAGCATCGGCAAAATCTTCCGTCGCGGGCATGTATCGGCCAAGAAGCTCGTTCAACCGTCGTTTAGAAAAAAAAAATTAAAACTCCTGTTAGAACATCCAGCCAGCGCCGAAATAAGCGAGCGTTGAATTGCGACTCGTCACGATCGGGCTGTCTTCGATGCGTTGCCGAGATGTGTAGAGTACGGGCCGCCCAGCAAAGACCAGGACGGGCCTGCACGGTACGCGCCGGCCAACCCAACACCGATATTCACAACAGCGCGGCCCGCATAGGCTGGACGGCCGGGCACTGCTTCATCTTGTCGTACGCCGTAGTAATAATCAACATACTTCGCGTTCAACCAGTCGATGCCGAGGCTCGGCGTCAACCTGAATTCGCGATTGATCGCAAAATTGCGGGAAAACCTGAACGTTATGGAATCAACCCCGGCTCACCTGTCCGATATCGTGGTAACAACGCACGCCGCCCCCGCGCCGATGATTCCATGAACGCCGTAAGGTGCGGCATATTCCAGACCCGGCGCACCCGCATCGGTATACGTTTCGGTCAAATCAGCAGCTGTGTCCGCCAATGCAAACGATCCCGCACACAGCGGAAGCGTGCAGAGGGAAACAAACCAGAATATTTTAGCCATCAGTTTCTTCCGGACAGACCTCCGACAAGAGATCAGACCAGCTGTTCGGCGTCATCACTCCTGATTAATACAGTGAGTGTTATCATCGATGATAATGCTGTCGCCGTATTCGGCAATTTTCTCTTCGGGAACTCCCATGCTTCGCAGCACGTTGATAAAACGGCCCCGTTGAAACACGGCGAGTATGGCTGTGCCCTCTTTGAGCGCCGTCTCCACTGCGTATCGATACGTTCTGTCCCCGGTGCACGCTGCAACGAATGCTCCGTGAACAGTCCTTTTCAATGAAATGGTTTCAGCATTGCTCTTCCTGAATTCCAACTTCCGGGATTGTTCGATCTGGATCGCTTCCTGCAGCAGCAAGAGGTGAAAGATCGCATCATTCAATTCAGCGGGTTTGTCAAGATAGTGTTCCAGACCGTATTTCTTTGCCAAATCTATTGCGTTTTCCATGAATGCTCCTTAGTCAGGGGAGAAAAAAAAGCGCGTTTTCATTATCATATTAATTGACAACGAGGGCAGCTTTCCTGTTTTAAACTGCCCATTGTCGCCCATTGCGGACGGGTGATCTATTGTATTCGATCCAGCAAAAAAAATCACCACGATTTACTGAGGTCGTGCTCAAAAAATACGTTCATAGTGGAATATAGGCGACCAGCGCTAATGACGCAAGGAGCCCTCTGTCGCCCTGTCGAGCCGTACGAATCGGAAGGAGGTCAAGAATGCTGTCAGGAAATGGTGAGATCCGGTCCTACAGGGAAGGAGTAAACACTAGATTTGCATAGAAAAAATGGCAAGACTCCGATTAGGCGATGCAAACTTAAATTGCTTAAAGATAAAAAACATATTCTTGAGACAGGAAAGCGGGCTTTGCCGGCGACATCAAATACCAATGATGAGTTCAAATCGCCGGAAGTGAGGTACGTCATCCATGTTTGATTTTTCTCCTCGGCTTGACAAGGTACGCACAACACAGAGTAGGTCAGGAAAGAATGTCTCCGCCGTCGAGCATCATTGCGAGCCTGTACGGGACAAAGGGTTTTTGCAGAAAGTCGTTTGCCCCGGCCTGAAGGAATGCCGCGCCCCTGTCCTCCCTGCTCACGCTGATGATAATAGCCAGGGGAAACTGCCCGCGAAACCTCCTGATGAGTTCCACGCCTTCTATTCCAGCCAAGTCGCAGTCTATGATTATTCCGTCCAATGGCTGAATTACTGCTTTTGCCAGAGCTTCTAAACCACTTTTAAAAAAATCCAGTCGAAAACCATAGGAGATAAGGGCATAGGTGATAGCGTCCTTGAGATCGCTGTCGCAACCGACTATCATCACTTGCTGGCCGCATCCCGATTCCCCCCCCTGTCTCCATGCCTGTTTAGAAGGTTTTATTTTTTTCATTTCTAGCCTCCTGCAATTTTTAAACTTTATTTTTTGTATTTACAAAATCATTTAGTTTGTTTATACCCGAGTTCACGACGGCACGCAATCCCCCGGTCGGGGTATTTTACGGGTATATACTAAAAATAACAAAAAAGTGCAGTTTGGTATGGGCAGGCCAGCCTAAAGGGGAGCATCTGACAAATAAGATATACTGGAGATCGCATGCGCCGAAGGTAAAACCTCCGATGGGTAGAAAACAAGCCTATTTTAGAAGCGCACAAATAAATAAAAAAAAAGTCAACCATCAAGGTTTCTGATGATTGACTTTAAGGTTTTCTTCTCTAAACAGTCTTTCCTGTCACATAAGTTCGTTCAGTACCGCCGTACATTGGCGGATCAGGTTCTCGGCTTTTTCTTCATCTATGATCATCTTCACAA
>VFSW01012131.1_pt1 | contig 12056 bp, 9 predicted proteins | sample 5358111 | NCBI WGS metagenome assembly VFSW01 (sample SAMN11554181, study PRJNA540505) | mine drainage metagenome | isolation source: sediment from site ElyBrook_90M | place: USA: Ely Copper Mine, Vershire, VT | collected 2017 | reverse complement strand
TGGACACCTTGCGCGAGAACCTCGCCGACATGCAGAAACGGTACGAAAAGTACCGTGTGGAGGGGCTTGCAGACATACAGTCGGAAATAGACGCCAGAAGTACGGAGCTGAACGACGTATCTCTCAAGTTACGCGACGCTCAAAAGGAGTGGGAACGCATACAAGAGCAGATACTCGCTCCGCTTGAGATGCAATTTGCTTCGTTCGTACGAGACGCAAAGAAAAAGCTCTCGGACGAGGAGAAAGAGATTGCAGCCAAGCGTTCGGACGCTGAAAGGCGCTCGTTGGCACTCGCGGAAGAGCAAAAGGTGCTCAAACGTGAGCAGAAACGCCTTGAAACCGAGCAATCCGCACTCACCGCACGCCTTTCCGAGGCGGCAGAGGCACTTGTGACGGCAAAAACGGCCGAAAAAGAGTCACAAACACGTCGTCTTGAAGCTGAAAAGGGTGCGGAAAGGGCGGTAAAAGAGGCGGAAAAAGTACACGCAAAAGCCGAAAAAGAGCGTACAGAATTACTCCTTGAACGCCAGCGACTCGCCCAGTATGCAAAAGAACTTGACGAACGCGAGCTGAAGCTTGTCCTCGACGAACTCCGACGTTCTTCTCCGGTTCAAGGTCCGATACCGTTCGATATTATCAGCAAACAGAAAAAACATGGCTAGTACGACCATTCCTTCAAACGGTTCCCTCATGCGCAGCGACGATGGTGGTGCGGTGGGATACCAGCACGCAAACATCACTACGGCCACCACGACCACAGTGAAGTCTGCCCCTGGGTTTCTTCATACCATCAGCATCAACACACCCGTCGCGTCTGCGTCGGTAAAGATATACGACAGCACGACGGGTAGCGGCACCCTCATCGGCACCATCACGCTTCCTGCAACGCTCCTCTCACAAGGGCCTATGTACACACTCATAGACGCATGGTGCGCGAACGGCATCACGATAGTAACGGTGGGAACGTCCGACATTACCGTTAGCTACGCATAATATGACCGTCGACCTGTCGCATGTGCCAACAGGCATACCCGTAGACGGGAACGGCAAGGGCGTGCAAACGTCCTACAACAACATGGCGAGTGGTAACTCGACGGTAACGACGGCAAACACGGCGGTTCCTCTCGCGTCGTCATTCACACAGGCAAAGGTCGTCGTGATCTTCAACAACTCCGCTAACCAGCTCTGGGTAGGGGATTCAACAGCGGTAGTGGGTAACGGCGTGCCTATCTACCCTTCTCAAACGGTAGAGCTGGGCGTTACCGACCTTTCTAAGGTGTATGTAAACTGCGGCACAGCAAGCTCCGCGTTCTCGTGGAACGTCTTTTGGTAACATGGCGTGGCGACCAGAGAAAAATGCAGACGGGATTGAAGAAATCGTCATTGATGGCTGGGAAAACGGCGTTGCGCCTTCTCCGTACAAAGGAATTGGGAACCTAAAGAATGTAAACATCACGTCCGTTCAAGGGGAAGCATTTTGCAACTTTGATAGACAGGCAGTGCAAGGTCCCTCATTTTCAAACCAAACAGTGAACGCGTTTTTATCAAACTACCTGACAAGTGCGCCGACAGGTCTCCGTGCTGGTGTGTGGATACTCGTTGCCAACTCCACCATAACAGGATTTGACACCACACATGGGTTCAACGGAGGCCCATACTATTTTGTCACAAACGTTGACACGAGTGGTGACTTTCAGGTGTCCGCTACTTACGATGGTACACCCATAACAACACTTGGTACTACAGGGACAGCATCCATATCATGCACTCCAATAAAAAACCCACTTATTTCTAGTGCAACTGAACACATTTCTGGCACCACACCAACGTTTGCAAACTATCGTTCATATATGATGGACGACACGGGTATTGTGTACGTCTACCCCTACGTTGCCAACCTTATAAGTTACTGGGCTGCCATAGAACCGCCTGGGGGTTCTACTACCTCAACAAATGGAAGTATTGTTACTTACTTTGGTTACCTTATACGCATTGGTGACATTGGGGGAACTACTTTAACCGTACAATCAAAGCCGACAAACTCGCTTGGTACTGCCTGGAGTAGTTTTATTACTCCGACAAAAAATACGACTAATGTGCCGCACGCGGCGATTGTTGGTACCTTTGACGATACTATCTGGTGGTGTTCTGGAAGTTACGTTAGCGAGTTGTATCAGATAGAAGGACAGACATTTAACCCAGCAACGTCGACAACTTTTGTATACGATGGCACAGCCATTTCCTTGCCAGGCTCTGAGACGGCACAGTGCCTAGCAGAGTTGGGTTCACAGCTCGTAATAGGAGCCGCGAGCACTAGCCTCTACTTTTACGACAGAGCCAGTACCAACGCGACAGGAGCGTACACGATACTCCCGCTAGTCGAAGGGAACGTCCAGGTAGCTCTTACTGCTGGAAATGTCGTCTACTTCTTTGCTGGGAACAAGGGACACATTTACGTCACGAGTGGTGCAATTGCACAGCCGATTCTCTCGCTACCAGACTACATAGCTGGAACACCCATAGAGCCGTACTTTATATGGAAGACCGCTGTCTTTATACGCGGGCGCATATTCTTCTCGTTTGTTGACTCAAACAACAACGCCGGAGCCGTCTGGTCTTTTGTACCTATACAAGGAATGTTTATCGAGGAAGATGTTGGCTCCGCCCTGCGGCTTGAAAACATAAGCTCTGCGAGAACATACAACGGGTACGCAGGTGTCATACTCCCCTATCCAGGTATAGACGGGCAAGAGGCACAAGGGCCTCAGTACTGGACGGGCTGGACAGATTCGGCCAACTCCACATACGGGATAGATGAGAGTGCTACTACTCCCTACGCAGACGGCAGTTCTGTTATTGAAACTGACATCGTTCCTACAGGTACATTCATAAACAAAACAACGTTCTCCCGTGTGGAGTACAAACTGTCTAGTCCACTGGCTGCGAACGAGAGTGTGACGATAAAGTACCGCCTAAACTTGACAGACTCTTTCACGTCTTGTGGTACGCAGATTACAGAAACAGGAAATGTCTCAGCATACTACAACGTAGACTTCCAGCTTACCCAGTGGGTACAACTACAGATAACACTAACCAGCACGGCGACGTCGCCTTCGTATTGTCGTCTAAGAGAAGTGCGTATAACACCATGAAAAACTACCAAACAAAACAAGGTGTAAAAGAAACGATACGTCGTTCCCAGTCTCACGCGTGGTACTTGAGTCAATTCTCTATGCCGCAACTCCCCGCGCACTCCCACAACACAAAAGACTCACTTGGCATCCCTTATACAAACATACTGAATGCTCCTCCCCAGAATGTTAAGTCTCTTGGAAACGCGTCGACGATTTCTTTTGACCCGAATGGTGCTGAGATATTCACTATCACTCCGACGCAGGCGACAACGATTACGCCGACTACATTCAGTACGGGAAGAATAATGATAATAGAAGTCATTACTTCGGGAACAACGGCCGAGACAATAACCTTCTCCACTGGCTTTGTGGCAAACGGAACACTCACCACGTCAACCGTAACGGATACGTACATGACGGTTACTTTCGTGTGCGACGGGACAAAGTGGGTTGAATTATCAAGAACACCAGCAATGTCGCCAAGTTAAATATCATGAAAACCTACTCTTCACTCATAAACTTCGCCACGAACCTCTCACAGAACAGCAGCGGTGCAAACCAGCTGCTCATGAGTACGCTCATAGACGAACAGCATCGTCTTTTGATTGAAAAGTACTTCGACAATGAGCGCGAGTTTACAACAAACACTGTCGGGGCGCAGAACCTTACTCTTACGGCTGCTCCGTCGGCCGGGGCTACGAGCGCGACACTCACAGCGTCATGGGCGTACGCTACAGGGTACGCAGACGTTACCTTCTCCGATGGCGAGACGCAGAAAGTGCTCTTCACACAGAACAGTACGGCGGTAACGTGGGGCACCGGTCTTCAGAACGCCGTCACTACGGCCATACAAGTGCTCGGTATGCAGGAATACAATATCCCCTCGAACATATCCAAGATTACCAACAGCACGGTCATGGTGGGGCAGATGAAGTTCGTACCCGCTCCGATACAGACGCGCGACGAATGGGATAGGGTCAACTTCCTGCCGTATAACAACGATATCCCTGGCTACTTCTTCATCTATAACAGCCAACTACTCATCTTCCCCATCCCTTCAACGACAGGGGACGTAATTCAGTTCAACTACAAGGCTCGCGTGCCCGACCTCTCCTTCGCTTGGTACAACAACGCAGGTACATACAGTGCGTGGACATCGGGGCAAACACCTACCGACTACGCGCAGGGTACTCTCGCCGCGTCAGGTCTTACCGTGGGAGACGTAGCGGTTACCGGTACGAGCACGGCATGGAATACCGCCTTCCCTACAGGCGTGGACATTTCGTGGATGAACCTGTACTTCCGCGCTGATCCGTCAGGGGGCGGCGACGGGATATGGTATCCGATACGCTCGTTTACAGACGCGACACACTTGACACTCGTGAACCCTATTATGAACGCCGCAACGATAACGTCGTCCTCGACCTACTCGATAGGGCAGATGCCCGTCCTGCAGGAAGACTTCCACCCGATGCTGGCGTATGGCGCTCTCATGATTTACTTCGGCACCATAAAGCCGAGTCCGGCGCAGTATAAGATATTCGAGAATGAGTACAACAAACGAAACTCGATGCTCGAAGACTACGCGGGCACGAAGCAGATAAACGTTAACCTCGGAGACTCTCCGACACAATTTAACCCTAACCTGGTACCGTACGGTAACCCTAACACGCAATAATATGGCAATGGCAACTGGAAACGGATATACGGGCGGTGGAAACACATTCGGTCTCGGCAGCGGGAGCGGTACGGTACAACCAATCACAATACCCTCTACGTCCGGTAACTACGGGCAGTCAACGTCTTCGGGGCTTCAACAAGCACCTGCACAGACATCGTCTCCACAAATAGGGCCATCTTCTTTAAGCTCTTTGCAGTCGTCTGGGCTAATAGGGAGTATAGGAAACCCGAACGCGGACGCGATACATAAAGTACATACGGCAACCCTCAAGGCACTCAACACGCCTTCCCCTACCGTCTCCGACCCTCTTATATCGAGCATGGGTACAGCCCTTACTCCTGCGCAGATAGCAGCGAAGCAGGGAACCCCGATGGTGTCTCAAGGAAATGGAAACATGGCTCCTCAATTCGGGGGCGCGCCTAGCAGTTCAAACGGCTCCACGGGTACAAACACAGCTACTGGTATCATCGGCACCCTCATGAGTTCAACTGCAAAAAACCAAGCAGAACAAACCGCTCTTACTCAGCAAGAGCAAGCGCTACAAGCGAAGTATGCAGTGCTTGGTGGCGACCTCATAAACTCACCCCTCGCTGGTGGGGCTAATGGCATAGGCAGTGCTCGCCAAGCACAGCTTTCAAATACTGAACAGAGCGCTCTTGCAAATATGCAGCAGGAGCAAGCAAGACTCGCCGGATACCAGACACAGGCGCAGGGAGCTGCTGGAACGGCTCTAGGTGCCCTCACAAGCACGACACAGACTCCGTATGGTACTCCGGTCGTCTATACCGCTACGGGGCAGCCTGTGGGTGGCGCAGGGGCAACAGGCACAACTGGAACAGGAGGCTTCACTCCTACCTACAATCCAACGGTCGACGCACAAAACTTCGGTACCGCTGTTATGAATGGCACTATGACGTATGCACAGGCAGTGTCCGACATGGCGTATACGAGTATTGGTAAAAATACGCTCGACCAAGCCATTACTAAAATGGGCGGTGACCCTCTTTCGCTTGAAGCTCAAGGAGCCGCTACTCAGAGCAATATACAGACTACCGGCACCGCTTCTACGGGAAGCTGGAATACCATCTACCAGAATGCGAACAGTGCGTATGCAACATACAGCCAGCAGCAGAGTGCTATAAACAACATCGCAAACCAGACTCTCTCGATAATGCAGTCAGCGGGGATAAACCCAAGTGACTCGCAGTACGCAAACGTAAAACTAAACCAGTTCGCAACACAGTTTTCCTCTCCACAGTATGCCGCTTTTAACACGGCAATTACAACGCTTCAGGCCCGTGTTGCAAAAGCTCTACAGGCCGGAGAAATACCGACGGCAGCTACAACAAACGCTACGGCCATAGCAAATGGAGATACAACCATAGGCGCTCTGGCAGCGACCATGCAGCAAGTAAACAATGAAATGACAGCGTTTGTGGGTACACAGAAGTCTCTTGCCGACTACGCGAAACAGCAGATGGGTACAACTGGAAGCACGAACACTTCAGGAAGTACTACGCCTATGTTTGGCTCATTCAACGGATAACATGAACCCGACGCAACCGCTTGACCCTTCAATAGTGCACCTTGCACAGGCTATTTCAAAAGCTGAGACAGGCGGCAGCGCGAGTCCCTACACACAGGCAGGACAGTCGGGAGAGTACGGGGCATACCAATATACTGCTCCGACGTGGGCAGCCGACTCGCAAAAGTATCTCGGACAGGCCGTGCCGCTTGATCAGGCAACGCCAGCCCAGCAGGACGAGGTGGCGTACAATAAGATAAAGTCTCTCGGCGAACAGGGATACACGCCAGCACAAATCGCCTCTATATGGAACAGTGGCAAAGCGGACCCGACAGGAAACGTGGGGGTGAACAAGTATGGAGTCGCGTATAACACGCCAGCGTATGTGCAAAGGGTACAGAAGTACTATGAACAGACTTCGGGACAGCAGGGCACTGGCGCTCCGGTAACACCGCTTTCAACGACAGGGCAACAACAACCGCAACAGCAGTCGTCGGGCGGAATACCTGTTACGTCGCTCCAAGTTCCATCGGGTATATCTACGAATATGCCCACACCTACATCACAAGGGCCGCAGGGCATCGTACCTGCGTTTGAAGGCGAGATAGGGAAGAGTGCAAACATGCTCGGCGCTGTAGGAAACTTCTTTTTCCCGATAGTAAAAGACTTGTATGGAGACGTCGCTGGCACCAATAAAAAAACAACCACACAACAAGCTGGCGACGCACTTTTGAGCAGTCTGGCGTTTATCCCTGGCCTAGGTGAGGCTTCGGACGCTACACGAGCCGCTGCAGAAGGAGGAAGTCTTCTTGCTAAAGCAGCGGCTCTTCCCACAGTGGTTAAGGGTGGCGTGCTTGGCTATCTAGGAGGAAGTGCTGGGAACCTCGCTCAAGGTCAGGGAGTCGGGCAGGCACTTCTCCCGAACGCAACAAATATCCTCTCTATGCTTGCTGGGGGCGCGACTCCAGCGGTCTTGTCGGGCATAAGCTCGGCTCTTGAAAGGACAGCAAATGTAACACCAGAGCTTAAAAACGCTCTCGTAAACAACGGAGAGAAAGACACCAACTTGTTCAAGCAGTATGCAGACATAAGTAAGGCGCGAGCGTCAGATATTACCGCTCCGTCAGCCCAGAATCATGCCGCAGACATGCTAGACAAGGCCGCTAAAATGGTGAGCACTAAGGCAAAAAACGCAGGTGTACTTGTGGGGGCTGCACAAAAAGCTGCCGAAAATATACCCATGGGAGACGTGAGTCACGTAGTGCAGGACTTCCAACAGCAAGTAGCAGACAAGTACGGCATCGCTCTATCACAGGCACCCGATGGTTCGACTATAGTATCAAAAGTACCTGGGCGCATTTCCTCTATCTCACCTGCAGATGAGTCACGAATTGCAGATGCCTACAGTAAAATGACTCAACTAAGCGGAAACTCTGCACGCGCAGGAGTAGACGCCATAAAACTCTTGGACAACTCTATAAGTTACGCAAAGAACGGACAACAATATGGGCAGTCGTTCGACCCTGTAGAGGGACTGCTTTTTCACGCTCGACAAGGACTCGACTCGGTACTGCGTCAGTCGTCCCCCGACATTGCCGCTGCAAATGACAGGTTCTCCAGTCTTTCTGGTCTTGAAAACGAAATACGAAAGATGGCAGGAGGCGAAGGACAGCGCGGTGAACTTATGATGCGCCGCATATTCTCTGGGGATAAGGGTGTAGATATAGCAAAACTCTTCCAGGACATAGAAAAAGAGACGGGAGTAAACCTGGTGAAGCACGCCGTTATGGCGAAAGCAGCAACCGACATGTTCGGTTCCGCAAACGACCGGACGCTCTTTCAGAAGGTGATAGAGGGTTCAGGCGGTAACTTGCACTCGGGGATACTGAACACCATTCTTCACCTTGGTGGGAAAGCGGTGCGGTCAACCGTAGGTAGCCCTATGCGCATAGGTTCAAACATTGTGGCACGCGAAGGGAAGGCTCTGCCTGGGCTTCTTACAAAAGGCGCTATAGCTGCTACAGCGAAGCTATGAGAAAAACTATGGCAACAATGAGGAATATAAAAAACAACCCTCCAGCGTTATCTCTGGTGCCACTGGACGCCGTCGAATCGCCCCAGACGGAGAACATACCGAGCATAACGACGACCGCAAGTATACCTGCCCATATCATTAACCCAAACCTACCATGACCGGACTACTAAGTAAACTGAGGAAAGTGGACAACCGAGGACGCGAGGTCTGTCTGGTTCGCCACGGGCAAACTTCTCTAAACATTGAGGATAGAATCAGGGGCTGGAATGACATTCCACTCGACGCAACAGGACACGCACAAGCGCAAGCCCTCGGCAAGAAACTGAAGGGAACGGGCATAGATATGCTCATTGCGTCCGACCTTACGCGCACCCTGCAAACCGCCGCAGCTATTTCCCTAGAGTCGGGTATCCCCATCATGCACACCACGATGGCGCTTCGTCCTTGGAACGTGGGGAAGTACACGGGAGAGTCAGGTGCCAAGGTGCATCCTATCTTGCTCAAGATGGCTATGGAAAACCCAGAGGAAAACCTGCCGGAAGGGGAGAGCTTCGAGTCGTTCAAAATGCGTGTTTTAGTAGGCATCATAAGCTTTCTCAACCTATATCCCGACAAGCTCATCGGCTTCGTGTGCCACCACAGAAACGACCGTCTTGTGCGCGGTTGGTATGAGGCAGGATGCCCAGACGATTTTGAGATTGACTTTGATCACTTTTCACAGAAAGGCATCCTTCCTGGTACCGCAGACGTGCTAGAATTAACTTCAACATACCTTGTATGAAATACCTCCTTGCTACACTGGCAGTAGGAATAACACTTGGTGCTTTTCTGTTTTCTGCATCGGCAGCATCAGCGCAAGTTTCTGGGGGATTTTGGTACCCTTCAGGAAGCTACCTCACGCCCGTCGTCTCAACATGGGGGATAAAGTTACCCTCTCTCACCAGTGAAAGCTGTCTCGGCACTAACTCGTCTGGCGAGTTTATAGCTGGCACGTGCTCTGGCGGTGGCTCCGGTGTCGCCACGACCTCTCTTCAAGCCACGTCTCCGTTAACCGTCACCAAAACCACCTCTGCCATTACCTACGCCATACCACAAGCCACTGGTAGCGTGAACGGGTATTTGGATAGTACTGACTGGAATACGTTTAATAACAAGCAGGGAACGATAACGCTTACCACCACAGGAACATCTGGTGCTGCCACGTTTTCTGGAAATACTCTGAACATCCCTCAGTACGCAGGAACGACCTATACGGCTGGTAACGGGCTTTCCCTTAGTGCCGGCGCGTTCTCCATCAACGACGCGTTTGCAAACATCTTTACCGCACTTCAAACGTTCGGCAACGCTTCCTCGACACTCTTTTCTACCAAGTACGCTTCCTCAACGGCATACTACGGCGCGAATCTTGCAAGCTGTAACGGCTCATCAAACGCACTCACGTGGAACGGCGGCAAGTTCGGCTGTAACACCATAAGTGCTGGCACCGTCACTTCCGTTGCCATGACCGTCCCCACAGGTTTGTCGATATCTGGTTCTCCAATAACAACAAACGGCACACTTGCGTTGACATTAGCTTCTGGTTACACCATTCCCCTCATAGCTTCCACAACCAACTGGAATAACTTTTACAACACGCCGTCCTCACGTATCACGGCTGGTACAGGTCTTTCGTGGAGTGGAAATACGCTCAACGCATCAGCCGCAAGTGCAGGAACGCTCTCGACTGAAACACCCTCAGGTACCATTAACGGTACGAACACCATCTTCACCACTACGCATCAGCCAGCTCTCCTAGAGCTAAATGGCGCATACCAAACGGCTGGAGGCGTGGACTATACACTCACAGGAACGGGTCCATACACTGAAACCTTTGTAAACGCTCCTGTCAGTGGCTCGAACCTTACGTCGCTCTATGGAAACTCCGCGTCCATCAACAGCTTCTCGTCGCCACTCGTGGATACCTCGAACGTCGTGTCTATCCCTGCCGCTACAGGCTCGGTCAATGGCTACCTCACCTCAACCGACTGGACAACCTTCAACAATAAGCAGGGTGCAATAACCCTCACCACGACTGGTACTTCAGGAGCAGCTACCTTCTCCGGTGGAACGCTCAATATCCCACAGTATGCAGGGGCAACGTACACAGCAGCCTACCCAGTTACCCTCACTGGGTCTGCCTTCGGTTTGGCTTTCGGTACTACAACGTCTAACACTTGGGCTGGGACGCAGACATTCACTAACACGATTTCAGGCTCTATAAGTGGCAACGCAGCTACTGTAACGAACGGTCTCTACTCCACGGGCAGCTACCTAAACCCTTCATGGCTCACAGGTGTACCGTACTCGATACTCACGGGAACCGTCCCTACCTGGAACCAGAACACTACCGGAAGTGCTGGGTCAGTGGGTCACTCACTCTCACCAGATGGCGCGACTCTCACGGGCACATCCTTCAACGGCTCCGCTACCGTCTCAAACTGGGCGCTGAACCTCGCACACGGGAATACGTGGTCAGCTCTCCAGCAATTCGGCAACGCTACATCAACACTCTTTTCTTCACACTATGCTTCCACTACGCAGCTCTATGTCTCTGGGCAGACAGGCTGTGCGCAATTTTCTGGTGGAAAGCTTACTGGGACAGGAACGAACTGCGGTGTAGGAGCTGGAACGGTTACGAGTGTTGCAGCCACCGTACCGACTGGACTCACGGTGACGGGTACGCCGATAACTACCTCGGGCACGCTCGCCTTTGGATTGCAGACGGGCTACAACATCCCACTAACGGCCTCCACTACTAACTGGAATAACTCCTACAACTCATGGAACACGAACAACGCGAACTGGACGACAGCGTATACGGACAGGATTACCTCCGCATCGTCACCGCTTTCTATCACGAGCAACGTCCTTTCGATTCCAGCAGCGACGGGTTCAGCGAACGGCTACCTTAGCTCGACGGATTGGACGACGTTTAACGGCAAGCAAGGAACCATCACGCTTACGACCACAGGCACCAGTGGCGCAGCGACGTTCTCAGGTGGCACGCTAAACATTCCGCAATACGCTGGCGGTAGCGGCGGCTCTCCTGGTGGTTCATCAGGTCAGGTGCAGTACAACAATGCCTCGGCCTTTGGTGGTGCGTCGCAAATGTACATCACCTCGTCGGGAACGCTCGGCATCGGCACCACTACGGCAGCGAGCAATGGGCTGGTGGTGGGGGCTAACTACGGCCTGTTCAACTACGAGAACAAAGACGCTACCTCGACCACGATGACGGTCAACATGGCTTCCTCGACCTCGCAGCTGGTACGTCTTGGCACATCCGCTACAACCATCAGCTTCTCGCATGTTGTACCTGGCGAGACACTTACTCTCACGACCTGCTCGCCTAACGCAGTAGCAGGAGCGTTGACGTTCTCTGGTGTGCATTACTCTGGTGGCGTACAGCCAGGAAATACCACGGCGGCAAATCAGTGCGATATGTGGTACTTCCGCGCAACGCAGGCGACAAGTAGCGTGATAAATGTTTTGACCGGAGAAACTTCCGGCATCGAATAGCTATGAAAAAGTACCTTCTTGCCTTCACTCTCGCACTCGTAGTATCAGGAACTCTGTATGCCTATACCGCGCGTGCCGACATCTACGGCTCGTCGCTCGTCGGCTGGTGGAACATGGACAGCA
>VFSW01012130.1_pt1 | contig 12057 bp, 8 predicted proteins | sample 5358111 | NCBI WGS metagenome assembly VFSW01 (sample SAMN11554181, study PRJNA540505) | mine drainage metagenome | isolation source: sediment from site ElyBrook_90M | place: USA: Ely Copper Mine, Vershire, VT | collected 2017 | reverse complement strand
ACGTCTCCGTTGGGGAGCATCCGGCCTATAGCTGAGTCGATCGACGACCAATGGAAAAACTCTCTGCGGGCTGTCCTTTCCATCGCCATCGAGTTTAGGAACATGCGTGGCCGCAAGGCCCTGATATGGGTCGGACCTGGGTGGCCTTATGGAGTCAACGCATTTCATCCGGAAAGCGTTTTTCCCTCGGTGGTGGAACTGTCCACGCGCGTTCTCGAGGCGCGAATGGTAATTTACAAGCTTCAGGCTTATCCCGATCCGCAGGCCAGCCATCCCTCAGTAGACAATTTTTTTCTCTCCCGCTATGTGGGTGGAATTCGTTCCGAAAAGGACTTGAAAGATGCCTCCCCGCATTTTGCGCTTCCTGTCCTGGCAGTCCGGAGCGGCGGTCTGATAGTTGAAGCGCGACGTGACATGGCGACCGCCATCGAACACTGCGTCGATGACGCGGATCATTTCTACACGATCTCGTTCGATCCGCCGCATACGATCCAGACCGACGAATACCACGATCTGACCGTGCAGGCCATGCCGCCGGGATTGACCGCACGCACCAATTACGGCTATTACAATCAGCCTGCTTTTTACGATCAGCCCCCCATCCCCTATCAGCGTGTAACGGTTGAGCAACTGGAGCAGGTATTAAAGGGGGCCGGCCAGGAACGCGACCGTGAGTTGGCCGAGCAACTGAGGCGAATAGGACTAACGGAGCGGTTGAACAGCACCAAGCTCGCCCAGTGGACGAAGGAGTTGCGCGGAAGACAGTCGAGGTCGGCTTTGATGGCACTAGCGGACGAGGCGAATTTCCTCGATCCGCCTTCTAATGAGATACCTTCTGACGCCGCGCCCGATCACGCTGCCCAGGAACAGATGCTGGCGCTAGCCGTGAGGTATCTGGGACAAGTACTTCTCAAACTGCCGGATTTTTTCGCGACCCGCAGATCAATCGAGTTTCAACAGCCGTCGCCCAAAGAAGAAGATTCGTGGAAGTCGGCGCTTCCCGACCAGACACTGCGCCAGGCAATCACGGAAACAGCCACGCTGTACTATCGCAATGGACACGAGGAAGTAGACACCGGAAAAAAGAGGGCAAAGGAGCTCTCGAAAGAAAAGGCCCTGACATTCGTAGGGATCTTCGGCCCGATCCTTCGAACGGTTTTGCAAGATTCCACACAAGGCAAAGGCAGACTTGTGTGGGACGGATGGCAACTCGGCGAGACAGGAAAGGAAGCAGTTTTTCGTTATACGGTAAGCGGCAGAAGCCCTCATTATGTCGTGACTGAGTGCTGCCTTCTGCACGGAGAGATGTTCCGAACCAAGCCTGAATATCACGGTAAACTGGCCATCGATCCAGTCACCGGAGCAATCCTTCGACTGACAATTGAGGCGGAACCGGGATGGATTGTTGACACGGACTTGTTTCCCGTGCTGCCCGTGGAAATGACTAAGATGATGGTTGAATATGGTCCGGTCGACATCGGAGGGAAGAGCTTCATTTGTCCGCAACGCGGCGTTGTGGTCATGCGAAGCCGGACGGTGCGACCGCTGATCGTCTGGGGTGAAAACTTCAATACCTATGCTCCCTATGAGACCCTCCTGAACGACATCGCATTTACTAATTATCACAAGTTCGGGTCAGAATCTCGCATTCTTCCGGGATTTGAGGTGGTCCCGGAGGCGTCTCCCGGCGGTAGCCAGCCTGCTCCCAAGACCCCGCCCAGTCACTGAACCAGTGAAGGTGGGATTTTTGGTCGGCTATTGCCGCGCCGTCCCGTTCCAAACTTCGCCACTTTTCACCGTCCTTCCCTTGTGGTTCAATGAGAACCGTTGGGGGAATTTCATCGTGCGCCCGTTCCGCTTTGCTTTGTACCTTTTTCTGATGTTCATCAGCGCCGCCAGCCTACCAGCTCAAAAAGAGAAACGAGAACCCCTCACCGAGGCACAGATCGAAGAGATACGCGAGGCCGGCATTTATCCCAATGACCGAATCAATTTGTACACCAAGTACGCGGGCCAGCACGCCGACACCATCAAAGGATTAACCCTGCGCGCCAAGTCCACCTCTCGTGCGCAGCGTCTTGACGGCGAATTGCAGGACATCACGGCACTCATGGATGAACTCGGCTCAAACCTCGATGTCTACTCCGACCGCAAGGCCGACATCCGCAAAGCACTCAAGACGCTCGATGACTCAGCACCCCGCTGGCTCGGCATCCTACGCGCTCTCCCCGGCGAATCCGGCTTCGATCTTGCCCGCAAGGAGGCCATCGAGAGCGGCGAAGATCTGGCCGACCAGGCCAAGCGCCTTCTCGCCGAACAAACCGCATACTTTGCGCTTCACAAGGACGAACAAGGCCAGGAACGCGCCGAACCCAAGTGACAGGACTCGCTGAGAGCAACCGGCACGGGCTTCGGCACATCTGTGTGACTAGCCACGGGCGCAAGCCCGCGGTTCAAATTACGTGATTGATGCCTACTCGCCAACCCGGCAACTCATCCGCCTCATTGCCCGGTAAGGGGCGCGTCAACGGCATGGTTTGCGTGCGTGGCGCCCGCGAGCACAATCTGCGCAACATCGACGTAGATATTCCCCGCGACTCTCTCGTCGTATTTACCGGCGTCTCCGGATCAGGCAAGTCCTCGCTTGCTTTCGGGACACTCTATGCGGAGGCGCAGCGGCGCTACCTTGAGTCTGTTTCTCCCTATGCGCGTCGTCTTTTTCATCAGCTGACGGTTCCGGAAGTCGACTCCATCGATGGGCTTCCACCGGCCATCGCGCTCCAGCAGCAGCGGGGTTCGCCCACCACTCGCTCCTCTGTGGGCAGCGTCACTACGCTCTCAAACCTGTTGCGCATGCTCTTTTCGCGCGCCGGTGAGTATCCCCAAGGTCAGCCCATGCTCTATGCGGAAAGCTTTTCGCCTAACACGGTCGAAGGCGCATGCCCGGTGTGTCATGGCCTGGGCCGCATCTACGATGTCACCGAAAAGTCCATGGTCCCTGACGACTCACTGAGCATCAGAGAACGCGCCGTCGCCGCGTGGCCGACCGCGTGGCAGGGACAAAACCTTCGCGACATCCTGGTCACCCTCGGCTATGACGTTGACCGGCCCTGGCGCGACCTCCCGAAGAAGGACAGGCAATGGATTCTATTCACAGATGAGCAGCCGACGGTGCCCGTGTACGCAGGATTTACGCCTGATGAAACCCGCCAGGCACTCAAGCGCAAACTGGAAGCGAGCTACCAGGGCACCTTCACCAGCGCAAAGCGCTACGTCATGGAAACTTTCGCCAAGTCGCCCAGCGCCATGATGAAGAAGCGCGTTTCGCACTTTATGCTCAGCGTCGAATGCTCCGCGTGCCGCGGCAAGCGCCTGCGCGCCGATGCACTCAAAGTCAAATTCGCTGGCCTCGACATCACAGAGATGAGCGCCCAGCCACTTAAGCAATTGGAGGCGATTCTCAAGCCACTCGCAGGCAGCGCACACAACGGCAATCACCCTGAGAAAGCCGTCGTCGCGCAGCGAATCAGCGCCGACATCGTGGGCCGCCTTCACGTCCTTCTCGATCTCGGCCTTGGCTATTTAACCCTCGAGCGCAACACGCCATCCCTGTCTCCTGGCGAACTGCAGCGCCTGCGCCTTGCCACTCAGCTCTATTCGAATCTCTTCGGTGTGGTCTATGTGCTCGACGAGCCCTCCGCGGGACTGCACCCTTCCGACACCGAAGCTCTCCTGCGAGCGCTGGACACGCTCAAAGCGGCCGGCAATTCCCTCTTCGTGGTCGAACACGAACTTGACGTCGTTCGCCATGCCGACTGGATCGTTGACATCGGACCCGGCGCCGGCAGCAAAGGCGGAGAAGTTCTCTACAGTGGACCGCTCGACGGAATGCACAAGGCGCGCAACTCCGAGACCCGCAAATATCTCTACAATCAGGATCCGGTTCCCGCGCGCAGACGCAGAGTTCCCAAGGGGTGGTTGCGTCTCAAACACATCACCCGCAACAATCTGAACTCGCTCGACGCATCATTCCCACTCGGCGTCTTCACGACCGTGACAGGCGTCTCGGGTTCCGGCAAATCGACCCTTGTGAGCCAGGCGCTTGTCGAGCTCGTTGCACGTCACCTCGGGCAAACGCTCGATACCGAGTCCGAAGAAGAGAATCCGCTCGACTCAGCCGATTCCGCCGAGCCCATGCAGGGTCATGTGGCCGCCGGCATCGAGGCCATCCGTCGCATGGTCCGCGTCGATCAAAAGCCGATCGGCCGTACACCCCGCTCCAACATGGCCACGTACACCGGTCTATTCGATTACGTCCGAAAGCTTTTCGCCGCCACAGGCGATGCCCAGAAGCGCAAATTTGATGCCGGTCGTTTCTCGTTCAACGTGGCCAAGGGCCGCTGTGACACCTGCTCGGGCGAAGGCTTCGTCTGTGTCGAACTTCTCTTCCTGCCCAGCGTCTATTCGCCTTGCCCCGTTTGTCACGGCTCGCGCTACAACAGTGAAACCCTGGCTGTGAAGTACCGCGAAAAGAACATCTCAGACGTGCTGCAAATGACGGTAGAGGCAGCCTTGGAGTTTTTTGCCGATCAGCCGCAGTTGCAGCGATCCCTCTCAGTGCTGCGTGAAGTGGGGCTTGGTTATCTGCGTCTCGGCCAGCCCGCCACCGAGCTCTCTGGCGGAGAAGCCCAGCGCATTAAACTCGCCACCGAGCTGCAGCGCATGGAACACGGCACCACGCTCTACGTGCTCGATGAGCCCACCACCGGCCTTCACCCATCTGACGTCACGCGCCTGATGAGCCAGTTGCATGGCCTCGTTGACTCCGGCAACACCGTGGTTGTCGTTGAACACGACATGCACATTATCGCCAACAGCGACTGGGTCATCGACATCGGCCCTGGAGCGGGCGATGAAGGCGGCCATATCGTGGCTGAAGGAACCCCTGAGTCCGTCGCCGATTCCCGCAAAAGCAAGACCGCTCCCTACCTCGCTCGCCAACTTCATCCCTCCGCTGCAATCGCATCCTGATCCGTTGTCATAGCGAACAACCCGGTCACTATCGTACCTTGGAAGGATGATTCGGACCTTTTGCCTTGCTCTACTGGTTGCCGGCACCCTCTGCTTCGCACAAGCACCCGATCCACTCAAACTCGTCGACCCCATGATCGGCACAGGCCCTGAGGGCCACACGTTTCCCGGGGCTTCCGCGCCCTTCGGCATGGTACAGCTCTCGCCCGATACGCAGATTCGCCCATTCAAGCAGAGTTACAAGTGGGCCGCCGGCTATCGCTACGAAGACACGACCATCCTCGGCTTCTCGCACACGCACTTTTCCGGCGCTGGACACAGCGATCTGGGCGACGTTCTAGTCACACCGCTCAGTGGCGATAGTATCCCTCTCGAACCTGGCGACGTCGAAGGCAAGCAGCCCGGCTATCGCTCGCATTTCTCGCATAACAGCGAACACGCGGAGCCCGGCTACTATGCAGTTACGCTCGAAGACTCGCATGTGCGTGCCGAGTTGACGGCCAGCGAACGCGTTGGCGTGCATCGCTATACCTTCGCCGCCGGCAGCAAGCGCCATCTTCTTGTCGATCTGCGCAGCAGCATCTCCAACTACCCCGGGAAAGTGCGCTGGTCGCGCATTCGCGGTCGCAATGACGGAACCGTCCCCGGCTTGCGCGAGACCCGCGGCTGGGCTCCCGGACGCCAGCTCTATTTTGCAATGCGCTTCTCTGCGCCGCTTGCCGGCCACGCTCTCTCAAATCATGAGGAGAACCCGCCGCCCTATCACGGATTCAAGACACCCGGAAGCTCCCCCGAAGACACTCAGGCTATTGAGGGCCGCGCGCTTGAAGCCGTCTTCGACTTCGCTCCGTCAACGGAGCCGCTGATCGTGAAGGTCGCCATCTCTCCCGTCAGCGAAGATAACGCCATAGCGAACATGGACGCAGAAGTTCCCGCCTTTGATTTTGACGCGGTGCGCGCCGCAACCCAGCAGCGCTGGCGAACCGAACTAGCCCGCCTCGAATTCCAGGGCTCACCCGATATGGAGAAGTCGCTGTATACCGCGGTCTATCATGCCATGCTTTCGCCCAGCACCAGCATGGACGTGAACGGCGACTACCGCGGGCCCGATAACCAGGTCCACCGCGCCAATGGATTCCACTTTGTCTCTTCTCTGTCGCTGTGGGATGTCTACCGCGCCGAACAGCCCTTGATGACTCTCATCGAGCCGGAACAGCGCACCAACGACCTCGTCCGTTCCCTCATTGCCTCGCAGCAGGAGAGCCCCTTCGGCATCTTACCCGTATGGCAGTTCCAGGGTCTTGAGACCTGGTGCATGATCGGCTATCACTCCGTGCCTATTATTGCCGACGCCTACATGAAGGGCATTCGCGGCTACGACACCAAAGCGGTGCTCGATGCCATGGTGGCCAGCGCCACCTACGCGCCCTACGGCAACCTCGGCGCTTACATGAAGCTCGGTTATGTGCCCGTCGACAACGACAGTGAAGCAGCATCGAAGACCGTCGAGTACGCCTTTGACGACTGGACCATTGCGCAAACCGCCAAAGCCATGGGCAAAGAAGACGTAGCCGCCAAATTCCGCAAGCGGTCGACTTATTGGCGGAATAACTTCAATGCGCAGGACGGATTCGTCGAGCCGCGCCTCGCGGACGGATCCTACCGCAAGCCCTTCGATCCGGCCCGCGCCGGCGCCGCCAGCGGATTTACCGAAGGCAACGCCTGGCAATACTCCTGGTATCAGCCGCAGGACGAGCAGGGACTTATCGACTTGCTGGGAGGCGATCAAAAGCTAACCGCCAAGCTCGACGAAATGTTCGATCAGAAGGTTGACCCAGCACAGTATGCGGACGTCGAAGATATCTCCGGCATGATTGGCCAGTATATTCACGGTAACGAGCCCAGCCATCACCTTGGCTATCTCTATATGTATGCCAACGCCCCGCTGAAAACGCAATCGCGCCTCAAGCAGATCGTCGATTCGCAATACAAGCCCACGCCTGACGGACTGGTCGGTAACGACGATCTCGGCCAGATGTCGGCGTGGTTCGTCTTCACCTCGCTCGGCTTTTACCCGGTTGCTCCTGCATCGAATCAGTACGTGCTGGGGCGCCCGTTCATTAACCGCGCCATTCTTCACCTACCCAACGGCAAGACGCTCACCGTTTCGAGCACCGACATGAGCGAAGCGCACGCCTTCGTAAAAGACGTGCTGCTCAACGGACATTCTCTCGATCGCAGCTACGTGACACATGAGGAACTGATGCAGGGCGGCGATCTGACCTTCGTGTTCAGCGATGAAAAGGACGCAGCATGGTCGCATCGCACGCTTCGCCTGCCATTTTCTGAAACCGCCGCGCACTGATTATTGGCCGCAAAGCGAGCGCGACACGTCACTTATTTTATTCGTTGGCAAGACGTTCGGCGCCGGGATGCTATACGATGCGGCAAAGCGGTCTTTCGCTCAGTATGCCCGAGCGCGCGCTCGTCCCTCGCCGTTAGTGCCTTTATCACTACCAGCTCGTTCATTTCAGGAGGCCCGTTGATGCCCATGCCTAAACCATTGACTCCGGCCGCAGGGATGGTCTGCCGAGTACTCATGCCATTCCTTTTCTTCAGCGCCGACAATCACCCGTCACGCGCTCAGTCCACCACCGTGCCCGCCGATATTGTATTCAAGAACGCGACGGTGATGACTGCGAGCCACGGCACCATCGAGCACGGCTCTGTGTGGGTCCATGCGGGCAAAATAGCGGGTGTGGGAGCCACCGTGAGCGCGCCCTCGTCCACGGCTGTCCTCGATGCCTCGGGCATGTGGCTGACCCCCGGCATCATCGATCCGCACTCGCACTCGGCCCTTGATAGCGATGTCAACGAAGCTACCAGTCCTGTAAACTCCCTCAATGCACATGATTGACGCTTTCGACAATCGCGACGCGGATCTCTATCGCGCCCTGGCCGGCGGAGTCACGACCGAACTGTTGCTGCATGGCTCTGCCAACATGATTGGTGGCCAGGCCGTCGTCATCAAAAACAAGTTTGGCCTCGACCGCGATGCCATGCTCTTCCCCAATGCGCCGGGGTCGATCAAGTTCGCGTCGGGTGAAAATCCCAAGCGCGTTTATGGCAGTCGCGACCAATTACCGTCTACCCGCATGGGCAACTTTGAAGTGATGCGCATGGCATTTGAAGACGCGAAGCACTACATGGCCGAGTGGGACGCTTACGATGCCAAGGTTGCCAAAGGCGACAAGGATGCTGTTGCACCCAAGCGCGACCTCAAGCTAGAGGCGCTCGCCGACGTCCTGCGCGGTAAGCTCTATGTGCAGATCCACTGCTATCGCGCCGATGAGTTCCTCACGGAAGAAGCCATCGCCAAGGAGTACGGATACAAGATTCGCGCTTTTCATCACGCGCTCGAAATGTACAAGGTCGCCGACAAAATTGCAGCCGACCAGACTGCCATCGCCACCTTCAGCGACTGGTGGGGCTTTAAAGATGAAGCACGCGATGCCATTCCGTGGAACGCCGTGCTTTCCATGCGCAAGGGCGTGAAGGTCGCGCTCAAGAGCGACTCCGACGATCACATCCGTCGCCTCAACCAGGAGGCCGGCAAAATGGTGCACTATGGCGGAGCCACCGAAGACGAAGCTATCCGCATGGTGACGCTCAATCCTGCCTGGATCATCGGCGTCGACGATCGTACCGGGTCCATCGACGTCGGCAAAGATGCCGACCTCGTGCTGTGGAATCACGACCCCCTCTCTACTTATGCGCGCGCGCAGAAGGTCTACATCGATGGCGACCTGTTCTTCGACGCATCGCTTCCGGGATGGGGCACTACGCATTTCACCGGCGTAATGCACGATGGCGGCGGCTTCGGCGCGAGCGACGAAATCGGCACCGAGGAGGATGGCCAGTGAAACGGGTTCTTTTGATTGCAGCTCTTATCACTGTCGCGCCCTCTCTGATGATTGGCGCCGATGCACCGGCGGGTAAAACTATCGCCATCACTGGCGGTCGCCTGCTCACGGTCAGCCACGGAACCATAGAAGACGGCGTGCTTATAATGTCCGACGGCAAAATCGAGGCCGTCGGCGAGAGAGGCAAGGTAAGGATCCCCGCCGGGGCACAGATCGTCGATGCCAAAGGGCTCACTGTCTATCCCGGCCTGATTGACCCGGAGACAAACTTCGGACTCACCGAAATCAGCGCCGATCAAAGCTCCAACGATCTCATCGAACGCTCCGATGAAATCATGCCGCACATGCATGTCTACGATGCGTTCCACTCCGAGACCGAGCTCATACCCGTGGCGCGTCTGAACGGCATCACGAACGCGGTCGTGGCTCCTGCCAGCGACGACTCCATCGCCGGCCAGGATATCTTCATTCAGCTCGCCGGCGTGGATCGCGACCAGATGATCCTTGGCCGCGATATCGCGCTGGCGATGAATTTTGGCGCAGAACAGCGCCGGCGCGGAGGCCGAGGCAGCAAGTCCGAGTACCCTTCCACGCGCATGGGCCTCATCACGCAGTTGCGTCAGAATTTTCTGGATGCGCAGGACTACATGGCCCACCACGATGCGCCCGCGAAGAAAGACGACAAGCCCGCGAAGCGCGATCTAAAACTTGAAGCGCTCATTCCTTATCTCAAGGGCGAGCGACCCATCGTCATCGGGGTCTATGAAGGCTATGACATTGAGACCATCATGGCACTCGCGCAGGAGTTCCATCTCAAGGTGATCCTCAACCACGTAACGCACAGCCAGGATGTGCTCGACAAAATCGCCGCGTGCAATGTTCCCGTCATCATTGGTTCCATCTACGATGCACCGCGTGCCAACGAGCGCTACGATGCTGTCTACACGCTGCCCGCGGAACTCGCCAAACGCGGGGTAAAAATCGCCATCGCCTCCGCCGACGGTGAGGGCCCGGTCAGCAGCCACTCTTCGCGCAACCTGCCCTACGCGGCCGGCTTTGCCGTGGCCTACGGGTTACCTTATGACGAAGCCCTCAAAGCCATCACACTCAACGTCGCCGAGATGTTCGGCTTCGGAGATAAGCTCGGCTCTCTCGACGTTGGCAAGACGGCAAACGTCGTGGTCGCCAACGGCGATCCTCTCGATGTCAGAACCGACGTAAAGCAGGGCTACATCCAGGGTGTGGCGGTTCCCATGGTCAGCCGCCAAACACGCCGACGCGACGAATATAGCAAATGAAACGGCACCGAAGGCGCGATTGCAGAGCTTGCGCGATCGCGCCCCTGCATCCTTGACACAGTTCGCTATTCCCTTCTTTCTGCTATCCTTTTTTCTGGTGGCTTCCGATTTCGTGCTCATATTTCAAGAGGAATACCGCGTACTGCGGCCGCGCGCGCCTGTACCCCCTGTGCACGTGCGCTTCCGGCGATTTACATCCCTCAATACCACCATCCGGCTGCGCGAAGGTCAGATCTATGTCAGCCTTTCCGACCTGCTTGAGGGCGCGCCGGAATCCGTGATCCGGGCCATCGCCCACATCCTGCTCGCCAAGCTCTATCGCAAGCCTATCGACGCCACGCACAACGTGCGATACAAGCGCTTCGCGTCTTCGGCCGCTGTGACGAAGCAGACGGAGCTCATCCGTGGCTCACGCGGCAGCAAACGCTTCTTTGGCCCTGAAGGCCGCTTCTATCACCTCGAAGAAGTGTTCGACTCGCTCAACCTGCGCTTTTTCGGCGGACTGATGGGCCGTCCTGAGCTTACCTGGAGCGGTCACCACGCCAAGCGTCTGCTGGGTCATTACGACGCCGCCCACAACACCATTGTCGTCAGCCGCGTCTTCGACCGTCCATCCAGCCCGCGATACGCTATCGAATACCTGCTCTACCACGAGATGCTGCACCTCAAGCATCCCGTCCGCATGCGCGGCCTCCGGCGCTGCGTTCACTCTCGCGAGTTTAAGGCGGAAGAACAACAGTTCCCGCAACTTAAAGAAGCCCTCGCCTTCATCAAGCGCCTCTAACTTCAGAAAATCCCTCGCCGCGCGAAAGCAACCTCGACTTTTCTGATTCTCGGCCCGGGTTACGCGCGTCATATAAACCCAGGAGGGTTCCGGTGGCATTTCTCTCGGTGTTCCTGCTTGGTCTCGTAACCGGTCTGCGATCGATGCTCGGCCCCGCCGCGGTCTGCTGGGCTGCCCATCTGCAAATTCTGCACCTGGAAGGCACTTCCCTTGCTTTCATGAGCTACCCTTCTGTCCGCTTCATCTTCACTGCGCTTGCCATCGGTGAGCTCATCGCGGACAAACTACCATTCGTTCCCAGCCGGAAATCTCCAGGCCCCTTCATCGCGCGCCTCGCGACGGGCGCGCTCACCGGCGCCACAGTCGGGGCCGCCGTCCATTCCACCATCGGTTGTGCCGTTCTGGGCGCGGTAGGAGCCGTCACAGGAACCATGGGCGGCTTCGTCGTGCGCAAGCAGGTGGCCAAGCTATTTGGCAGCGATCTGCCGGCCGCCTTCACTGAAGACCTTTCCGCCTTCGTTATCATCTTCCTGTGTTTTATGGGCTTGCGATAGAAGACAATAGCGGAATGACTTCCTCCGCGACGCAGCGCCGCTGCTCCTGGTCCGGCACCGACCCCCTCTATTGCGACTATCACGACACCGAGTGGGGAGTGCCCGAATACGACAGCCGCAAACTCTGGGAAACCCTCATGCTCGAAGGCTTCCAGGCCGGCCTCGCCTGGATTGTCATCCTGCGAAAGCGCGAAGCTTTTCGCAAAGCCTTCAAGAACTTCGACCCCGTCAAGGTAGCGCGCTTCACTGGAGCTGACATAGAACGCCTGCTCCAGGACCCCGACATTGTGCGCTCCCGCGCCAAGATCGAAGCCACGATCAACGGCGCCAGAATCTACCTAGCCATGCAGGACGGGGGTGAAGACTTCTCATCCTTCACATGGAACCTCGTGGGCGGCAAGCCACTCCAGAACACCGGCCCGGTCCCCGCCAACCCGCCGCGCGCCGAAGAACTATCGAACACCCTT
>VFSW01012129.1_pt1 | contig 12057 bp, 1 predicted proteins | sample 5358111 | NCBI WGS metagenome assembly VFSW01 (sample SAMN11554181, study PRJNA540505) | mine drainage metagenome | isolation source: sediment from site ElyBrook_90M | place: USA: Ely Copper Mine, Vershire, VT | collected 2017 | reverse complement strand
GTGGACAGCCTGGTGCGGCGCACGCGCACGCCGTTCGCCGCGGCGCTCTACGGCCTGTTGACGCCGCTGGAGCGGGGCGACGTGTTGCGCAAAATCGCGCTGGGCGACGTGGCGCTGCTCTACGTCTCGCCGGAGCAGTTGCGCAATCGCTCCTTCGCCAAGGCCATCGCGCAACGCGAAGTGGGTTGTTGGGTGTTCGACGAAGCGCATTGCCTCTCGAAATGGGGCCACGATTTCCGGCCCGACTACCTTTACGCCGGCCGCTTCATCCGCGAGTTTGCCCAACGCCAGCACACCAACCTTCCGGCGATCGCCTGTTTCACCGCCACCGCCAAGCGGGACGTGAAGGAGGAAATCCTGGCCTACTTCCAGGACGAAGCCGGACGCGCGTTGCGGTTGTTCGAGGGCGGCGTCGAGCGCGACAACCTCCGCTTCGAGGTGCAAATGATCGACGCGCACGGCAAGCTCGAACGCGTCCACGATCTGCTCTCGGACCGGCTCGTCAGCGGCCACCGCGGCAGCGCCATCGTGTTTTGTGCCACGCGGCCCGGCGCGGAGGAGGCCGCGAATTACCTCCAGGCCAAAGGCTGGGACGCGGCGCATTTCCATGCCGGGCTGACGCCGCCGGAGAAGAAGGAAACGCAGGACCAATTCCTGGCCGGCGCGGTGCGCGTGATTTGCGCCACCAACGCGTTTGGCATGGGCATCGACAAGGACGACGTGCGGCTGGTCGTCCACGCCGACACGCCGGGTTCCTTGGAAAACTACCTCCAGGAAGCCGGCCGCGCGGGCCGCGACGGGCGCAAGGCGGAGTGCGTCTTGCTCTACAACGAGCAAGATTGCGAACAGCAATTCCGCCTCGGCGCGCTGTCGGAGCTCTCGCGCCGGGACATCGCCCAGATTCTGCGCGGGCTGCGCCGGGCCGCCCACGGTGAGGACCAGACCGTGGTGATCACGACCGGCGAAATCCTGCGCGACGAGGACGTCGATGCCAACCTCCGCCTGGAGGACCGCGGCGCCGACACGAAGGTGCGCACGGCCATCGCGTGGCTCGAGCGGGCCGATTTCCTCCAGCGCGACGAAAACGTCACCACCGTTTTCCAGGCGCGGCCGCTGGTGAAGGACCTGGCCGAGGCCGAGGCAAAAATGGCGTCGCTGCATCTTTCGGCGAAGGAGCAGGCGCTGTGGCTGGCCATTCTGCGGGAAGTGATGAACGCGGCGCCCGCGGAGAGTCTTACCGTGGACCGGCTGGCCCTGCTGCCCGAGCTCGCCGCCTACGCGCACTCCGGCAATGGCAACGGCGGCGCCAAGCCGCCCGGGCCGGAGTTCGTGAGCGCCAAGATTATCCAGGTGCTGCGCGGCATGGCACAGACGGGTTTGATGAAGCGTGACACGCTGCTCAACGCGTTCGTGCGCCACAAGGTCACCGACCCTTCCCGCCTGCGGCTGGAACGCGTCCTGCGACTGGACCGGCGCCTGGTGGATTTGCTGGCCACCGAAGAACCCGACCCGGAGGGCTGGATGCCACTGTCCTTGCGACTCCTGAACCAACGCCTGTGCGACGAAGGACTGCCCTCTTCCCCGGAACTGCTGCTGGCGCTGCTCAAGAGTCTGCGCGAAGACGGCCGCGGTTTCGCCGGCACGTCGGGCAGCATCGACCTGCGCCACGTGTCCCGAGAGTCCTGCCGACTGCGGCGGGTTCGGCGGAGCTGGAAGGAGGTCAGCGACATCGCCGAAAAACGGCGGCGGGTGGCGGCGGTCGTGTTGGAGGCCATTTTACAGAAGATTCCCGCCGAGACGCCGGCCAACAAGGAACTGCTCGTGGATTTTTCGTTCGAAGAATTGCACGCCGCCATCGAGCGCGACCTGGGGCTGCGCTCCGAATTGAAGGACCGCGACGCGGCGCTGGAGCGGGCGTTGATGTATCTCCACGAGCAGCGGGTGATCACCTTGCAACACGGGCTGGCGGTGTTCCGCTCCGCCATGACCATCCGTCTCCAGCCCGAGGCCAAGGGCGAGAAATACAAAACCAGCGACTACCAGCCGCTGGCCCACCACTACCGCGAGCGCATTCTCCAAGTCCACGTCATGAGCGAGTACGCCCGCCGCGGCCTGGAGCGCATCCAGGAAGCGCTGGCGCTGGTGCTGGCCTACTTCGCGCTGGACAAGGCGGAGTTCCTGCGGCGCTACTTCGGCCAGCAGCCGGAGTTGCTCACGCACGCCACCACGGCGCAGTCTTTTCAGCGCATCGTCACGGACTTGGCCAACCCGGCGCAGATGAAGGTGGTGACGGCGCCCGTGGGCCGCAACCTGCTGATCCTGGCCGGTCCCGGCTCCGGCAAAACGCGGACGGTCGTGCATCGCTGCGCCTACCTGCTGCGCGTCGAGCGGGTGCGGCCCCAGAGCGTGCTGGTGTGCTGCTTCAACCGACACGCGGCGATCGAACTGCGTCGCCGGTTGGCGGACCTGGTCGGCGCCGACGCGCGCGGCGTGATGGTGCTGACGTATCACGGGCTGGCGATGCGGCTGCTGGGCCATTCCTTTGCCGCCCGCGCCGAAAAGCGAGCCGTTGAGATCGACTTTGACGCGTTGATCACGGACGCCGTGAAGCTGTTGCGGGGGGAGAAGCTGCCGCCGGGAATCGAACCCGACGAAGTCCGCGACCGCCTCCTGGCCGGTTTTCAACACATCCTGGTGGACGAGTATCAGGACATCGACGCGCCGCAGTACGAGCTGATCAGCGCCCTGGCCGGGCGGACGCTCGACGATCCGGACCTCAAGCTCTCGATTCTGGCCGTCGGCGACGACGACCAGAACATCTACACCTTCCGCGGCGCCAACGTGGAGTTCATCCGCCGATTCCAACATGACTACGACGCCGAGGTCCACTACCTGGTCGAGAACTATCGCTCCACGCGCTACCTCATCGAAGCCGCCAACCAGTTTATCGCCGCCAACCGCGACCGGATGAAGACCGAGCACCCGATCCGCATCGACCGCCACCGGGCGATGCTACCGGCCGGTGGGGAGTTTGGCCAACGCGACGCGCTCAGCGCCGGCAAAGTGCAGGTGATCCGCGTCCGCGAGGCCGGCAGTCAAGCCGAGGCCGTCGTCGCCGAAATCCGGCGTCTGCGAGCCTTGGGCGTCTCCGATTGGTCGAGGATGGCGGTGCTCTCCAACACGCATCACGAACTTGCCCACGTCCGAGCCGTCGCCGAGACCGAAGGCATCCCGATTCGTTGGATCGCCCAGCGCGACGCGATGCCGCCGCTGCCCCGAATCCGCGAAGTCCATCGCTTCTTGCGTCACTTGGGCGAAAGGCGCGGCGCGCTCCACCGCGCGACGGAGCTGCGCCGGATGGCCGGGGCGCTCTTCGCCGAGGAGGGCGGCAATCCCTGGGTGCAATTCCTTGATCGGCTCCTGGAGGCGTGGTCGAGCGAGTCCGGCGACGCCGAGGTGCCGGTCCACGAGGCCCTGGAATTCCTTTATGAAACCTGTGCCGAGAGCCGCCGGGAATTCAGCTTCGGCGAAGGCGTCACCCTGAGCACCGTTCACTCGGCCAAGGGCACGGAGCATGACCACGTGCTGCTCACCGGGTCCTGGCCGCTGAAGCGGGAGCGCCCGGAGCAGGAAGAAACCCGGCGGGTCTTTTACGTGGGAATGACCCGTGCCCGGCATACGCTCACCGTCTTCGACCGAACGGACGTGCATCCGTCCCTGCCAGCCTCCGTCGCTGGTCCGGCAATCGTCTGCCGTGAATACCAGGGACCGTCGGCGGGGCATTCCACGCCCCCGCTGAATTACGAGACGCTGAGCCTGGAGGACATTCACCTGGGCTATCCGGCAAACTTCCCGGCGGGACACCTGGTTCACGCCGCACTCGCACGCTTGAAACCCGGGAGCCGGTTGCGGATGGACTCCGTGGCCGGCAACGGTGTCGGCCTTTTCGATGAGCGCGACGTCTGTGTCGCCCGCCTCTCTCGCAAAGCAGAAGTGACTTGGTCCAACCGGCGGCCGTCCATCCGCGAAATCCGGGTGTTGGCCATGATCCATCGCGACGCCGCGCAGGATGCGGACGTCGCCCGGCGGGAACGCTATCGAGTATCCGAGTGGGAAATTCCCGTCGTCGAAGTGGTGTTCCAGAATTCGAGTGACCATCGGCTGAGTTCGTGACCGCGAGTGGCCATCGTTCGTCGGCGACCGGCTTTCTGCGTGCGTCAACCGAAGATTGAGCGAGGAGTGTCAACGCCGGTCCAACCCTGCCATGGTGAGAAAATCCCGCCCTTGCCTGGGCCATCAACTGCGAGGCGGCTAAGGTGACTGTTAGTCCGTCTCGCGACCCACTCTGATGCGGAAGGATGACCCAACGCAACCCCGGTCGTGCTCGAATCGGGCGGCGCTGTCGGGGAGACGAAGGTAAGGACGAAGACGGGGGACAAATCCCGGCCGGGAAAGACGGGCGTGTGCCGGGCAGTCGCCTGCACCATCCCGTGCTTACTGGACGACCACCACGCGATAGAAACTCTGCGCGGTGGCGGCGGCGTCCACGTCGAAGGAAAGCGGCGCGCCAGTTCCGGGTTGGTCGTTGCCGAGAATGGTCCACGCGGGGTCGCTCAGGTCGTTCTTGAATTCGACGCGGTAGAAGTGGCCGGGGACCGTCGGCCAGCCCAACGACAGGGTGCCACCGTCGTTGCCCAACACGCCCAGGCTCGGCGGGAAGAGCACAGTGACGTTGAATGTCCGGCGGGCGCTCAACGCGGGCACACCGTTGTCGCTGACCCGCACGGCGATCGTGTTGGTGGTCAGCGCCTGCCCGGCCGTGGGCGTCCAGGTGAACAGGCCCGTGGCGGGATTGATCGTGGCGCCCGCCGGAGCGCCGGGATCGAGGCTGAAGGTGAGCGTTTCCGGTGGTGCTTCCGCGTCGGTGGCGTGCAGGGTGAGGCTCAACGTCTCGTTTTGATAAACGGTCTGGTCGGCAAGGGGCGCCAGGACCGGTGGCGTGTTCGTGGGGCAGGCGTTGGGCCGGCGCGGCGTGGGCACGGGCAGGAAGACCAGGGTGGGCCCGCCGTCGGGGCACCGGCCCATCGCCACATTGCTCGTCTGCGGGGGGTAAGCAACGACGTCAATCCGCGCGCCGTCGGCCGCGAAAAGGCCGAGGTTGGCGCCGTCTTTGGGCAGGTGAAAGTTGGCGTGCAGGTCGGGCCAGTTGGTCGTGTTTTGACTCGGCTCTTTGTCCGCCCAAACCAGCAGGTGGCCTTCGGACGGGATGACGTAGCCGGCCGGAATTTGGAACAGGAACTTGTTCGTCGGCGTGTCGGTCAGGTAGCAGCCGGCCAGATTCGCCGGGTTGGTGCCAGTGTTGTACAGCTCGAACCAGTCTTCGTATTTCCCATCGGCCGGGTCGGCGATGCCGCTGGCGCTGGTGTTACTGGCCATCCACTCGTTGATGAATACGGACAGCGGGGCGGAGGCGCCGCTGTTGGTTTCGCCCGGGGTGGCGTAGAACAGCTCCCGCCGCGTGAACGGCTGGCCGTCGGGGAACGCGCCGTAGGAACCGTCGGGACGCACGCCGGCGTAATTCAGATAGTCCACGATCTGCAGCTCGTTGCTGACGACGCGCGACAGGGCGACCGATTCGGCGCCGCCGCTGAGGCGGAAATTCGCGTGCAACGCCGCGCCGGTGGACTGTTCCGGCTGGCCGTCGGCCCACACCACCAGGAACTGGCCGGGATGGATGACGGCGTTCGACGGGAAGAACCATTGGCCGAGGGCCGCGTAGTTGGTCGCCAGCGCGAAGCCGTCGAGGCTGAGGGTGTTGGTCCCGGCGTTGAACAACTCGATCCACGGGTCGCGCTCGCCGAAGTTGTCCGTGGTCCCAGTCAGATTTTGCGGCTGCACTTCGTTGAGCCAGAGCGGCGGGAACGACGGGAGCGCCGCCGCGACGCGGTTGATGGCGCCCGGCGTCGGCGTGGCCGCCGCCCAGTTGGCGACGCGGCCGCGGTCCTGGGTGGGATTCAGGAGCGGGAGTGAAGCGCCGGCGCCATTCGTCAGGACCGGCCAGGGCGGCGCGGCTTCGTATCTCACTTCGTCCACGACGACGTTTTGGGCCGGCGTCGTACCCGGCACCAGCAACGTCAACGTTTGACCGTCGGTTGGGAGGCTGCCGCCGAACTGGTCGAAGACGGAAATGGCCGGGCCGTAGGCGCTGGCGAAGGCCGAGCGGTCCTGGGCCAGCACCAGGAATTTGCCGGGCGGCAAAATCGCCCCCGGCGGGAAGGTGTAGCCCAGACCGTTGAACTGCCAGCCGCTCAGATCGAAGGTGAACGCCGGGGAAAGGTTGTAAAGCTCGACGAACTGCGCGCCGGGCGCGGTGGGGGCGTACTGGATTTCGTTGATCACCACGTTGCCGCGCGGATCGCCGAGCGGGCCGGTGTAGTTGATGGAAACGGAGGCGGTCATGTTGGCCAGGGCATTGCCGCGGAGGTCGTAGCCTTGGAGGGCGAGGAAGTTGGTGGCCGCGCTGACGGGCACGAGCAGGGTCCAGTTCCGGACGCTCGTCCAAGTGAGCGGATAGGCGACGCCGTTGACCGCGATGGTCTTGACTGGGAGCGGCGCGCTGCCCGTGAGCGTGACCAGATTGTTGCTGGTGGTGAGGACGGAGGGGCCGTTGACGGCGAAGGGCACGCCGGCCGCGCCCTGATTGGTCAGGGTCGCCAGCAGCGAAGTGCGCATGGTGGCGATCCAAGTCTTGAGCGCGGCGGGATTCTGCGGCGTCAGGCCGTTGGCGACGAAGGCGGCATACTTGGCGTCAAGCACGGGATTGACGTTGGCGGCGTTCATCGGGCCGTTGGCGATAGCCTGGAAGGCGCGCAGGAAGGCGCGCCGGTAAGGCGGATACGCCTGGAACGCGCTCATTTTGGGATCGCTGCCGTTGACGGTGAAGAGATTGCCACCGTCGGGTCCCCAGGAACCGCTGTTGCCAAAGACGATGTTCCAGTCCCAGATCAAGAGTTGGAATTTCCCCAGCGTGGGCTTGTAGGTGTACATGTTCTGCTCGTTCTCGCAGCCGACGGCATCCCAGTTGCCGGTGGCGTGCTCGATGGCAAAGGTGCGCAGGTATTCCTCGGTGTCGGCCAGCGCCTCCCAGCCGGCGGTGTAGGCGGCGCCGGCGGGCGGGTTGGCCGCGTCGATCAAGGCGAAGACGTTGGTGTAGTCGTTGGCGGAACCGGGCGTCTGCCGGACGAGATAATTCCAGCGGTAGCGGGCCAGTTTCTTGCGGCCGCCGGTGGTGAGGTAATTATTGAGATAGCACCAGGAATTGTTGCTGAACTGCCGGCCGTTCTCGTCGAATTCAAACCAGGGCTGGAGTTTGTAGAGCCAGCCGTTGTTGTCGGCGGGCCAGTGTTCTTTCAACACGTCGGCGCCGGGCACCTGGGTGTCTTCCATCAAGGCGCCACGGCGGTTGCCATTGATGTACATGACGAAATAGCGGCGGTAGAGCCAGGGCAGGCCCAGTTGGCGGGCCATCCAGAAGGCCGTCTGTTCGCGCTGGAGGGTCTGGTCGTCCCCCGGCCCGTTGCCCGGCACGTGGAGTTTGTTGAAGGACTTGGTACCCAGGAACTGGTCGTCCGCCGGCATGGTGCAGTGATACTGGCAGAGGTTGCCCACTGGCGAGTTGTAGTCTTGGTGGTAGGGACTGCCGGCGTAGCGGGCGACCACGTCGTAAATGATCCGCCCGCCGCCATCCACCCAGGTGCCGTCGTGGTTCTCGTTGCTCAACGGCGGGAGGCTGACCCACCGATTGATCCAGTTCTGCGTCAGCCAGAGGTGGTAGTGCCCGAAGCTGCCCGTCGGAATGGCGTCGCCAAATGCCACCACGCATTCGCGGGGGATGCCGGCATTGTCCTGGAGGTCGCTGGGAAAAACCGTCGTGGCGCCCAGCGCATCCTGGGCCTGGACGAGGAACGCCACGACCGTCCCCGCCGGTTGCGCCGGAATCGTCGCGCTGTACAGGCCGTCACCCGCGACCGCGTCCCCACTGGTCCCGTCGTCCACCATCACGACCGAGGTGTAGGTCGGGTTCCGATTGACGCCCGTATCGATGCGGTAGCGCAGCGTGGGTTTGAACGTATTCAGGTCATGGAAGCGCGCCGTCACCACCACCGGCCGGTTGGCGGGCGGCAGGGGCGGCGAATGCTGGACTTCGTAGATGGCCGGGCCGGCGTTGGCCACCGCGCGACTGTTGCGCTGGCCGGGCGTGCCCAGGTTCGGCGGCACCGGCAGCGCGCCGGTCAACTCGATCCAGTTGCCATGGACGCGCAGCAAAATTTCCGGCCAGCCTTTCAACCACCGCACCTTGAGGCGGAGCGTCGCCGTCTGGCCGGCCGCCAAGGACGTGTTGGTGACGGTTCCCTGCACGCAGTTGGCACCGGTCCAGATCGTGTCGCTGGACCGCAAGTGCAGCGACCGGCCGCTGAAGTAGCCGCTGGTTTCGAGGCTGGAACGGATGTGGTCGCCTTGCGGCGTCCAGCCGGCCAGCCCGCTCTCGAAGGTCGGATTGGAAAGGTAATTCGGCCCGCTGGTGCCGGGCCGCAACTCAACGTTGTCCACCAGACATTCGCCCGCGCCCAGCAGGCCCACCTGCACCAGATCCACCGGGCCGCCGTTGTAGCCCGCGCCGTTGTCCAGCACGCCGGTGAATTCGAGGTTGGTCCAGTAGGACTTGGCGGTTTCATCGCTGTCGGCCCAATTGGCGGCCAGCCGGTGGTTGGAGTGGGGATTGATCAACTCGAGACTGCTGCCACCGCCGTGCGCCCACTCGCCCCAGCGTCCGCCGTCACGGTAAGTCACCTCGTCCTCGACGATAGAGACCGTGTTCGTCTCCCGCACGCCGTGGGAGTTGGTGGAGACAAGCTGGTCGGGCCTGGCCAGCACGACGCGTTCGCCCTTGCCGGCGAGCGAGCCGCCGAAATCGCCGACGGTGTTGGCCGCGTTGAGATTCGGGTAGCGCGCGAACAGGTTCGCCCGGTTGCGGGCGACGACGAGATAGCCGTCCGGCGCGAGCACGGTGTTCGACGGAAAGGTGAAGCGAATACCGGCGGTGAATTGCCAGCCGCCGAGGTCCACGGCGGCGGCGCCTTTGTTGTACAGTTCGACGTATTGGTCATCGTCGTTGCCCGAAATCGGCTGGTACATCAGCTCGTTGATGACGATGTCCCCGATGCGAATGCCGCTATTGGGCGTGCCCGGCGTGCGGGCCGCCAGCGGATAGAAATCCGCCGCCCCGTCGGGCCAGCGACCGTAGGCGACGCCGTTGGCCTGCGCCTCGAAACTCACCGCATCGAGCACGCGCGAACCGCCTGGGTTCTTGAGGAAAATTGTCTCGCCCGCCGCGTTCAACGCGAAGCCCAGTTGGCTTTGATCGAACACCACGAAGCCGCGCGCCGCGATCACGGTGTTGGCGGGGAGGACGAACTTGTTCGTGCCCGGGGCGTCGGTCAGCACGCAACCGGAGAGATCCACCGGCACATTGCTGTGGTTATAGAGTTCGATGTAGTCCAGGAGCGGATCGTCGGTGTGGGCGAGCAGCTCGTTGATGACGACGTTGCGCAGCGCACTCGGACGGTAGGCTTCCGGGCCGCCGGGCGAACCGCCCACGACGTCGCTGATCGCCCACGCCCGCGGATCGGCTTCGCCGTAGGACGGCCGGGCGAGGACGAGAGAGTGGCCGGTGCCGTCGGCGCCGGCCGGCCAGGGCGGTGTGTTGGCGTACGGAATCTCCAGCAGCACCGCGCCCGCCTTGTCCACCAATTGGATCAGCCCGGTCTTCTTCAGCGAGCCGGTGTAGGGGCCGGCAACGTTGGTGAGACCGCGGGCGGCGTGCAGGTCCCCCGGCGCGGCGGCCACGACCAGGAACGCGCCGCCGTTGACGATGGTGTTCGTGGGGAAGGTGAAGTGGATGTCGCCCGTGAGCTGGTAGCCGCTGATGTCGTCCCACCACGGATTGCAGTTGAACAGCTCGACGTATTCCAGGTTCAGGCCGTCGTCGCGCGGCGCCGGCTTGTACATGATTTCGGAAATGACCCACTGCGTGCGCCGGGTGCAAGGCCCCAGCGGTTCGCCGGGCGGGGTGACGGCTCCGAGCGCGCCGCCGGTCACGACGCCGTAATCGCGGAACTGTGCCGTGGTCGCCAGCGCCGGGTTGTGGCTGGTGACGGCGAAACCGAGATAGACCGTGCCGAGCGAAATCGCGACGGAGCCCAGCGGCGTCCAGGTGTTGCCGTCGAAGCCGCCGAACCCGGTGAACAGGCTCCCGGATCGCTTCAAGCGCAGCCAGGTGTACGGATAATTGACCGGCAGGGAACCGGACACGCTGGCCGCCCCGCTCAGGGCGCCGCGGGACTCGAAGAAACACCCCGCCAGGGACGGCGTGGCGAATACGGCGGCGAACCGGCTGCCCGCGGCGAGCGTGTCGCGCGCCATCAGGCCGGCCTTCGCCCAGAGATCGGAATTGGCGAGCGCCAGCACGCGGACCCGCACGTCGAAATCGCCGGAGCGCCATTGGTAGTCGAACTGGAATTGGTCCGCGCCGCCGCCGATGTCCGCCCCGCCGGCGACCACGTCCAGGCCGTTGGTCTGCGGCGTCGAGAAGCCGGGCGGCGTCGGGCCGCCGATGTCCGCCGGCGTGAAGTCGCGGGCCAGGAACGTGAGTTGCGAGTTCGGCGCGATGGTGTTGGGCGAGGCGGCCAGGTCGCGCACGTGGTTCACCGTGACGGTGTAGTTGCTGGCGAGCGTGAGCGGCGACACGGACAGCGTCACCGTCTGCGGGTCGCTCAGGAACGCCGAAGCCACCGTGACGCCGGGCCGCACGGCATAGTTGGTGCGGTTGGTGGCGGAGGCCGGCTCGACGCGTTTCGAGTAACCGACTAGCACGTTGGTCAAGCCGACGTTCTGCGCGAACAGGAGCACCGGCGGGTTGGTGTCCGGCAGCACGGTCAACGTGGCCGCCGCGCTGGCCACCGCGCCCGCCGGATTCGACACGAGGCACCGGTACACCTGGCCGTTGTTGACCGCCACGCTCGCGTTGCTGACGGCATAAACCGACTGGGTGGCGCCGGCGAGGTTGGTGCCGCCGAGACGCCATTGGTACGTGACGGCGGATTGATTGGTGACCAGCAGCGAGAAGGTTGCGCTGCCGCCCTCCACGACGGTCACGTTCGTCGGCTGCGCGTAAAGGCCGGGCATCGTGTCCACGCCCCGGCAGGGGACGAGGAGCGTGCCGGCGGCGCTGACCGCGGCCAGCGGCTCCTCCAACCGGCCGTCAGGCAGTTGCCAGCGCACGGCGAGATTGTCGCCGCCCTGGCCCTGCTGCATGAGCGCCTCCAGGTAGTAGCGGTGGCCGGCTTCCAGCACGATTGGCGCGGATTGTTGGTTGGGTTCCTTGGTCCACTCGCGGGAGTTGGTCCAGGCGGCCACGGAGGCGACCAGTCGCTTGTGCGCCGGGTCTTCGTCCGTGCTCAGGAACAGCGCGGAGGAATCGTCGCTGGAAATCCAGAAGGTGTAGGCGCCGTTGGTGGGCGGGACGGCGAAGGTGCGCAGGCGCTGGCCGTAGTAGTTCATGCCGGTGTTCACGCCTGTCTCGAAGGTGGAGAGGACCGCCGTGTAGGCCGCGTTGGGATGATTGGGCCAATTGGGGTTGTACGGGGTGTTGGTCAGGGCAGCCAGCGTATTGCCGGGAGTGGAACTGAGTCCCGTCCACAACTCACGGTAAAGGCCAAACGTCTGCGCGGCCAGCCGGCTGGGAACCACGCACGCGAGCGACAGGAGCAGGAGCCAGGACAACCCGGATGGAGAGCGCATCGCCACAACTTTCTGTTTCACAACCCAGGCTGACTCTCGCCCAGCGCCATCCTTTTTCAAGCCCGAAGTTCCCCGGACCGGCGGTTGACCAGCCTGTCCCAGCGGGCAGGCGCCGCGGCGCGCGGCGCGGCCGGGTTCACTCGAAAATGTTGGCGATCTGGTGCGGCCGGCGGTACGGCCGGAGGAGGGCGTTGGCGG
>VFSW01012128.1_pt1 | contig 12058 bp, 6 predicted proteins | sample 5358111 | NCBI WGS metagenome assembly VFSW01 (sample SAMN11554181, study PRJNA540505) | mine drainage metagenome | isolation source: sediment from site ElyBrook_90M | place: USA: Ely Copper Mine, Vershire, VT | collected 2017 | reverse complement strand
ATTTTGAATTCTCCCGAGCCGTTTGATATGGCAGTAAGTTTGAGTCCGTTATCCGTATTGGTCGCCGTAACGGTCGCGCCTTCGATCACTGCGCCACTCGAGTCTGTCGCCGTGCCGGCAATGCTTCCTGTGTCTGTCTGTGCGAACAGACGGGACCCCGTCAGGCACATGAGCAGAACCGCGAGCGCCATGAACGCTACGCGAAAACGGCGATGCCCGTTGGATAGCAATCTGGTTCTTTTGAACATCAAAATGTCCTCCAAAATTACAACCTTGGCTGCTTGCTTCAGAGGGATTCGGCCTGGGTGGAGCGCCGCTCCTCGCAACCACGCACTACAAAACTCCTTCGCTAAAACGACGGTCAATCTACAACGCGCCAATTCGCCGTCAATTGATCATCTTCAGATAACCAATTTATTTATAGCAACTTAATCGGAAACTTCTCCTGTAGTTCAAGTTTTTCTCCGGCCACTCAACCGCGAGATTGAGCCTTTCATGCCCCTCCTCTCGTACACTTTTATGCAGGGCTGATTCGGCGACAATGAAAGCGGAACCACACAAGGACGACGCCAAGCGGGTACAGTTCGGCGTTTTTGAGGCCAACTTGAAGACGGGCGAGTTGCGCCGCTCCGGAGTACCCGTCCGGCTGCAGAGCCAACCGTTCAAGGTTCTTGCTGCGCTGCTGAGCCAGCCGGGCGAGATCGTGACCCGCGAGGAGTTGCAGAAGAAGCTCTGGGGCGCCGACACGACGGTCGACTTCGACCATAGCCTGGGCATCGCAGTGAATAAGCTGCGGGACGCCCTGGGAGATTCCGCCGAAAACCAGCGTTTCGTGGAAACCCTGGCCAAGCGTGGTTACCGCTTCATTGCTCCGGTCCGCGTGATTGAACCCTCAGCCGGCCCGCTGCTCGTGGAAGCCCCAGCCCCTGCCGCAGCCCCCACGCTGCTGCCCGCCACCGGCGTGTCCTGGCAGTGGCTTGCCGCAGCGCTGACATGCGCTTGCCTGGGCCTGGGGCTTGCTTTGCTACTCCGCCCGCCGAATCGCAAGCCGTATCGCGTAACGCAGGTCACTCATGCCGAGCACGTGTTGACCAACGAGCCCAACGACCTGGAAGTGGAGAGCTTTTCCAGTTCGGTAAGCGACGGCACCCGGCTCTACTTCTCCCATATGGATAACGGCAACCCTGAGCTAGCCGTTGCGCTGGCGGCCAATGGCGAGGTCAGCCGCTTCCATCTGCCATCCGAGATCGGCGCACCGCTCATCGGCTCGCTTTCGCCGGATGGGTCCAAGCTGATTGTTCGCAGTCATTTGCAGGCTGAACCGGAGCAGCCGGTGTGGATCGTGCCTACGCTGGGCGGCAATGCCCTCCGCGTTCCAAACGTCCTGGCGCACGACGCAACCTGGATGCCCGACGGAATCCACCTGCTCATCGCCAATGGCAACGACCTGACCGTTGTGGGCACTGATGGCACCCAGATCAGCAAGCTGGCGACCACCCCCGGTCTGGCCTTCTGGCTGCGATGGTCGCCAGACGGACAGCGCCTGCGCTTTACGCTGCGCAACCCGGCGCGCCAAACCGCCGAATTATGGGAGGTGGAGGCGGACGGCAGCAACCAGCGCCCGTTGCTGCCCGGCTGGAGCCAGCCCACATCCGAGTGCTGCGGAAGCTGGACCTCCAATGGAGACTATTTCGTCTTTCAATCCTGGCACAACGGGCACAGCGAGATTTGGGCGTTGCGGGAACGGCCCTGGTACCTGAAGGACCGCGAACCTCGGCAGATTACCAACGGTCCGCTTGCCTATGAGGCGCCCAGCACGTCGCCAGGAAGCGATCGCATCTACTTTATTGGAGTCAACGCCCAGATTGAACTTCTCCGCGCTCTGCCAAAGTCTTCCAATTTCAATGCCTTGGAGCAGGGACTAAGTGCAGCCGCCCTGGCCGAATACTCGCCCGACGGCCGCTGGGTGGCGTGGCTTAACGCCTCTGACGGCTCCCTGTGGCGCAGCCGGATCGACGGCAGCGACCGCATCGAATTGACCACTCCTCCAATGCGCATCTTCAGCATAAAATGGTCCCCGGATAACAAGCAGCTGGCCCTGATGGGCGAGATGCCGGGGATGCCGTGGAAGATCTACCTGCTGAATGCTGACGGTGGAAAACCCACATCTCTGCTCAACGAAGACCGCAATGAAGCAGATCCCGATTGGTCGGCAGACGGCCAGACGATCATCTTTGGCCGTTTGCCAGACCGCATGGACAGCGGTCAGCCAAAGGCCATTTACCTCGTGGATCTGCAAACCCGCAAGGTGACCGAGGTCCCCGGCTCGACCGGGCTGTTCAGTCCGCGCCTGTCGCCCGATGGCCGCTACATTGCCGCAATGCGCATGGATCAGCGCGCGCTGCTGCTCTTTGACCGCACCCAGGAGCGCTGGACTACCCTTACCACCCACGGCAGCGGTGACCCCACCTGGTCCCACGACGGCCGCTATCTTTACTTCCAGGATTTTCTTGAGACGGGTAAGCCGATCTACCGGATCGCCGTTCCCACGGGACAAGCAGAATCCGTGGCAACCATCGGCAATCTGCGTCCCATTGCCGCAATTGACTACCGACTCATCGGTTTGGCGCCCGGCGACCTGCCCGTGGTAAGCGCGCGAACCTCCACCGTCAACTTCTATGAGGTAGACCTGAACGAGCGCTGACGCCCGCCTGGGCGTTGGAACATTTTGCTTCTGAGAGTTGATGTACAGGCTCAGAACACCCCGTGCAGGCGTGAAAGATACTCTGCGGCATGGCCCGCACGGCACGGCTAGATTCTTCGCAGAAACCTGCTTTGGCAATCTGATCTACACTTGCTGAATTGTTCCGATTTTTGCCGGGGAGGCTACATGCCTACGCTTACACGCCGCGAAGTCATCGTTTCATTGATGTCCGCACCAGCAGCCGTTCACGCATTCAGTGAAGATTCCGGAGACTGGATATCCCTGTTTAACGGCCATTCGCTCGACGGATGGAAGGCCAACGAACATCCAGATACATTCAAGGTTGTGGATGGGCAGATTGTGGCTCACGGCAATCGGACGCACTTGTTCTATGTAGGTTCAGTGCACAACGCCGACTTTAAAAACTTTGAGCTAAGCGCAGATGTGATGACGCGGCCAAAGGCAAACTCCGGCATCTACTTTCATACTGCGTATCAGCCCTCGGGCTGGCCTTCCGCGGGATTTGAAGTGCAGGTGGCAAACACCGCGGAAGGCGCCAACGGGTACATCGAGCGAAAAAAGACAGGCTCCCTCTACGGTGTACGCAACGTCTACAAACAGTTCGTCAATGACAACGAGTGGTTCCGAATGAACATCCTGGTGCGCGGCAAGCAGGTGCAGATCCGGGTGAATAACATGCTCGTGGTGGACTACGTGGAGCCCGACCCTCCGTTCCGTGCCGACCTCAATTTCCAGCGCGTCATCAACCACGGCACCTTCGCGCTGCAAGGCCACGACCCGGGCAGCACAACATACTTCAAAGACATCCGCGTCCGTCCACTGCCCGACAACATCGCACAACTCTCCAATGAACGGCCTGAAGTGGATGAGCTTTATCGAGAGATCATCCGCCTCAGCACCGAGAACTACCCCATGGTGGATTATCACGTGCACCTCAAGGGCGGCCTCACAATCGAGCAGGCTCTCGCAAACTCCCGCCGTGTGGGCATCAACTATGGCATCGCCATCAATTGCGGCCTGGGCTTTCCCGTGCACAGCGACGACAGCGTACGAGAGTATCTCAAGAGCATGCAAGGCCAGCCTTGCTATGTGGCCCTGCAGGGCGAAGGACGCGAATGGATGACGCTTGCCTCGCGCGAGTCAATCGCTCGCTTTGACTATGTCTTCACGGATGCGATGACCTTCACCGACGATCACGGCAAGCGCATGCGCATCTGGATACCTGAAGAGCTCGGCGTAATCCCGGACAAGCAGGCATTCATGGAGATGTACGTGAAGCGCATTGTAGGCGTGCTGCACGAGCCTATCGACATCCACGCGAATGCCACGTTCCTGCCCGAGCAGATTGCCGCAGAATACGATGCGCTGTGGACGCCAGAGCGGATGCAAAAAGTGATCGACGCAGCCGTAAAAAACGATGTCGCGATTGAGATCAACAACCGTTATAAGATTCCGAGTGCTGCGTTCATCAAGAGAGCCAAAGCAGCGGGCGCAAAGTTCTCCTTCGGGACGAACAATGTCGATGCGAACCTCGGCCGCCTCGAATACCCGATCCAGATGATCAAGGAGTGCGGCCTCGTCTGGCAGGATATCTTCGTTCCGAAACCTGACGGTCAAAAGGCCATTCAGGTAAAGACGTAGAGCGCGGCGTCACCGTAGTTGTGCAGGCGCGGTGAAAACATTGCGCCTGCACAGCTATAGATCACAGAGCGGCCTGAACCAGTGCACCTTTTCTCAAGGTGCAACAGGCTACGATCAGTCCTCATCGCCGCTCTGCGGTATGGTTTCCGGCCTTTGCTCCAAATTGAGCTCGGGCAGGTGTGCGGCGCCGAGCTTGTGATTCAACTCTGGAATCGCGGAGCCCTTCAGCCGCTCCCACTTGCGCTGCACCGCATCCAACTCATTGCTGACGCGCTCGCAGGCTTTTTGCTGGGCTGCTGTCGGCGCTGCGTCCGCTTGCCCTATCTGCGTATAGAGTGCCGCTGCTTCGTCGGTAACATCGTCCAGGCCAGGTTCTTCCTCCATACTCGCGGATGCTTCGTTGCCGCTCAGCAGCGCGGCAAGTTCTTTGTCCCGCTTCTCCAACTGCTCCTTAAGGCCCGCGGGCGCGCTCATCGATAACTTCTCGATCTGCTCGCGAATCGAGTGTGCCTGTAACGCAGCTTCTGAGCTGCCGGTTACCATTCCAGACAGCTTGTACTCCAACTTGAAGAGGCTCTCAAGATCGGCCCCGGAAGTCTCCACGCGCGGATCCATCTTGATGATGAGCGGAGCCGTCGTCACTTTGCCGTTGACGGTAAGTCGCACTTGATAAGTGCCGGGCAGCGCAAGCGGCCCCTGCGGCGTGCGCGGCGTGTCATGCGGTACCGCAGAGATTGGATACTCGTAGTGCGTCGCGGTGGGCGTGGTGTATCTCATATCCCATACCCAGCGATGCATCCCCGCGCCAGCAGGCAGTGTCTTCGGCATGCGAAGCCAGTAGAGCGGGATAAGTTGCCTGGATAACTCCTCCGGCGTGGACTCGGGAGCATCTGCGCTTGAGTACCGGCGCACCACCGTATCGCCGGCGTCAAGAATTTCGAGCGTCACCGGACCCTGGGCCGATGCGGGCAGCGAATAATCAATCACCGCGCCGTCCGGAGGATTCTTCGCGGCAGGCTCATCCGCCGGCAGTGGCGTATCGGTATTGGTGCTTCTGCGCACGCGATAAGCCTCCCCCGGTTTGAAGAGCACAGGATCCGCCTGTGCCTTGAAACCATCAAGTTGGCGCAGTGGTGAAATGTCATCGAGAATCCAGAATGAACGGCCATGCGTGGCCACAATCAGGTCGTTGCCCTGAATCATCAGATCGCGCATGGAGGTGTGCGGCAGGTTGTACTGCAAAGGCTGCCAATGATCGCCGTCATTGAATGACATCCACACCGCCGTCTCGGTGCCTGCGAAAAGCAAGCCTTTACGAATCGGGTCTTCGCGTACTGTGTTCACAGGTGAATCCGCAGGCAAGCCGGCAGTGATCGATTGCCACGAGGCACCGCCATCATGCGTGCGATAGATATACGGATGCAGATCATCGATGCGAAAACGGCTGACCGACACATACGCCGTTGTATCGTCAAAGTGCGAAACGCTGATCTGCGTGACCTTGCTCCATGGTGTCAGTGCTGCAGGAGTAATGTTCTTCCAGCTCTTGCCGTCGTTGCGCGTAACCCACAGCAAACCGTCATCGGTGCCAGCCCAAAGTGTGCCGGCGCTCTTGAAAGAGGCAGCGACGGAGTAGATCGCGCCGCGCCGCCGCGCTGCATCCTTTGCCGGCAGCGGCGCCAGAGACGCAGGCTGGCCGGAGTGTTCCCGCGAAAGATCGGGACTGATCTTCTCCCAGGTCTTGCCGTAATCACGCGTCTCAAACAGCACGTTGGCTGCGTAGAAAAGCAGATGCGGATCCACCGGAGAAAAGAGAATCGGTTCGGTTCGGTCGGCGCGAACCTCCGGATTGTGTGTCGGAACCGGTGTAACGTTCTGCACCTCTCCAGTAATCCTGTTGAACTTGGATACTTCTGTGCGGCCTGCGCCGTAAATCATCTCAGGATGCAGCGGGTCCGGCGCCGCGTATCCGTATTCGATTACGCCGGCGGGGTGCCATTCGCGGAAGGTGATCTCTCCGTCATTGCCGCGGCTTGCGATACAGACTGACCCGCTCTCCTGCTGGCCTGCACAAATCTGGTAGGGAAAGGTGTTGGTCACAGCAACGTGGTAGAGCTGCGCGGTGGGCTGGTTGTACCAGGAACTCCAGCTTTCGCCGCGATTCACGCTTACGAGCGCACCCTGATCGCTCACCAGCAGGATGATGTTGGGATTGTCCGGATTGATCCACAAGTTCTGGTAATCATCTCCGCCCGGTGCGCCGCGCAGGCCGCTCCAGGTTTTGCCGCCATCGGTCGAGCGCGTGGTCACAATGCTGGCGCTATACACCACATCAGAATTCTTGGGATCAACCGCCAGAATCGGCAGATCACCACCGCCAATCTTCATCGCAGGGCGCGGGTCGTCCGTCGCCTTGTACCAGCTTTCGCCGGCATCGTCAGAGCGATAAACGCCGAGGCCTGTGCCGGAAGCGTAGCCTCCTTCGTGCGTGGTGGAGAGTGTTGCATACAGGCGATTGGGATCGCTGGCCGCAACTGCGACCTGAATCTGCACCAGATCGGCAGGCAGCCCCTTGGTGAGCGGACGCCAGGTGTCGCCGCCGTCGGTGGACTTGAACAGGCCGCCATGTGTGCCGTCATACTGGTTGCCATCTTCCCACGGGCCAAGGCGCGACTCCCACAGTGCGGCGTACACCACATCCGGGTGCGCCGGGTCGATCACCACATCAGAGCCGCCGGTGTTCGGATCTTTGTAGAGCACTCGTTTCCATGTTTGCCCGCCATCGGTAGAGCGATAGATACCGCGCTCCTCATTGGGACCATAGGGATGGCCCAGCACCGCTGCAAAAAGTCGATTCGGGTCGCGAGGATCGACGACCAGCGACGGAATCTGCTGGCCATTGCGCAAGCCCAGATGTTCCCAAGTTTGGCCTGCATCGCCTGAGCGGTAAATGCCGTCGCCGACCGAGAGATCAGGCCGATGCAGCCCTTCACCACTGGCCACATAAACAATCTTGCTGTCAGAGGGAGCTACGGCAATCGCGCCAATCGACTGAGATGGCTCTTCGTCGAAGATGGGATTCCAGGTGCGCCCGTAGTCGTTGCTCTTCCAGACGCCGCCATTCACCTGGCCCATATAAAAAACGTTCTCCTGCCCAGGAACGCCCGTCGCGGCCCTCGTTCGCCCGCCGCGGAAAGGGCCAACCAATCGCCAATGAAGATCAGGCATCCACTGCGTGTTTGAGGCGAGGCTCGTAGCCGGGTTCTGTGCAGGAACTGCGGTTGCAAAGGAAGCGGAGAGAAGCAAAATCAGCGCAAAAAGGTAGGCGGCACGATAGGCAAGGCGGCAAAATAGCATCATCGGTAAACTCCTGGCGACAGGACGAGCGCAAGGCCATTCTAAAGCGTAGCCGTGCGAGTGCCCGGTGCGCCTCGTTTCAATTGGCGTGGAGAGGGACAATTGAGGCGGAATTCGCCACCAGGCAACAAGGCCAATCACTGCTCAATAGACTGCACTAGCCGTTCCAATCTTTCTTCCTGCTGTTCAATGGACTCCACCAGTTTGAACTGCGTCCGGCAGCGGTCAAGGTTGTGTCCATCGCGACTCACCTTGTAATACGGATCGCCCGTCAAATAGTCCGTGAGAAATCGCAAGCCCTGTTCAAACGTGATCAACTTGCCGGCGAAGACAAGGTGCTGCCTCTCCGCCTTGGCGAGGAAATCACCTGCCGACGTGAGATAACCGCGCACCAGCGCCTCGAACATCGGGAACTGCAGCGTTACCTTCGACAAATCCTGCTCGTCTTCCATTGCCGGGCTCGTTGTTGTGCGCACCATGTCGCCGAAATCGTAAGGCGCCAATCCAGGCATCACGGTGTCGAGATCGATCACGCAGAGGCCTTCACCTGTTACGTCATCGAGCATCACGTTGTTGAACTTGGTGTCGTTGTGCGTCACGCGTTCCGGCAAGTTTGCATCCAGCAGGACGTTGACGATGGACTGATGGGCGAGGGCGAAATCAATTTCCGGCTTGGCCAGGATTGCGCGGCCACTTACGTCCGCGGCAATGGCCCGCTCCAGCGCCATAAACCGCTTCGGCGTGTGGTGAAAGTCCAGGATCGTATCGTGCAATCGCGGTGCGGGCAGGCCGGCGAGGAGCCTCTGGAATTGCCCAAAAGCCTTGGCTGCCTGAAACGCCTGATCCACAGTCTCCACAGCGTCATACGTGCGTGCTCTCTCGATGAAGCGATACGCGCGCCAATCATCGCCATCTGCATCCACGTACCATGCCCGTCCGTCACGCGCGGGAATAAGTGTGAGCACGCGCCGGCCGCAATCCGGCTCACCCGCCAGCTGCGCGGCAAGATGCGTCGTCACGCGCTGGATGTTTTCCATAAGCGCGGCCGGATTCTTGAAGATAGTGCGATTAATTCGCTGCAAAATAGTACGCACCGGCGTGCCAGCCTGAAGAAAGACAGCGCAGTAGGTGTCGTTAATGTGGCCGCTGCCGTAGGGCGTAGCGCCAAGAAATTCGCCGTCGATGTGAAACTGGCGCGCGACTGCGCCAATGGTGTCCTGGTTGCTCATAACCAAAGTCTTTTCGGATACGTACCGACCTCGATAAGTCGGCCTATGTTTTCGACAACGTGAGCGTGATCTTCGCGGTAAGTCACGCCAAACCATGAGGACTTCGTGCGTAAAATCTTCACTCGCGCCTGCCCGGCCAAAACCAGATCATTCACCGCGCCGGGCAGGTAGCATTCTGACTTTACGTCCGATCCGCTAACTTCAAGAAATCTCTGAAAGCTCTCCTGTAACTGCCCAAAAATACGGGGAGTAAACCCCCACATATTCATCGAAACGATCTCGTCGCCCGTCAACCCTGTTACCCGGCCCGCAGTGTCCGTGTTGCGTGCACACGCGCCGTCGCGTTCGATCTTTGTCAGTTCAACAACGTCTTGGAGAAAGTCATCCTTTGTCACCCGGCACACACCGCGGGCCACCGTGCCGAAGTCGGAGAACGTATTGCGCAGTACAAATCCAACCATCGCGTAATCCGCCGTGCCGGACTGCAAATGTTGCGCAAGCGCGCGATAGCTCTCCGCTCCGTAGAAATCGTCGGCGTTGATTACCGCAAAGGGCTCCTGAACTGCGCTTGCGGCGACGAGAATCGCGTGTGTTGTACCCCACGGCCTGGTGCGGCCGGCCGGCACGGAAAAACCCTGCGGAAGGCTATCGAGTTCCTGAAAGACGTATTCAACTGCGATGCGTTTTTCGAACCGCGCGCCAATCATCGTTTTGAACTGCTGCTCAATGTCCTTGCGGATGACGAATACGATCTTGCCGAACCCGGCGCGAAGGGCGTCGAAGATCGAATAGTCCATGATGGTTTCGCCACCGGGACCAACCGGATCCATTTGCTTCAATCCACCGTAGCGGCTGCCCATGCCTGCGGCCAGCACGAGCAGAGTTGGAGATATCATTGGTTTCATTCAATTAGCTTGCGGCCGTGGCGTTATGTCGAGCGTGAGCACTTCAAAAGGAGCGAGGTGGAACTCATGAGCCTGTTGTGCGTGGAGCACGACAACGGGGCCACTTGCGTCCTCTTTCCACGGGCTCTTCGCGGAGTATACCTGCGCGGCTCCCGGCGGCAGTTCGAAGGCGTCCTGGAGAGTGATGCGCATGGTCTTCGCCTGATCGCTGGGATTGCGCAGCACGAGGATTCCTTTCCTTGCCGTCCATGACGCCCAGCCGTACACCTCAAGCCACGCGGGATCACCGCCAATCCAGTGCGTGTCCTTCAACACCTCGGCGTTCACGCGCGACCACTTCGCCGCTTCAGCGAGATCGTCCCAATTGGCCTCTGTCAGTAATGACGGCGTGATGTACATCTCCTGCAACTGCGTGCCGGTGCCAAAGTACGAACGGATCTCATTGCGGAAGTCATTGCCCGGATCTTTGTCGAGGTGCTTGTGCTGCTTGGCGTAAATCATGCCGTGGAGCATGAGCGAGTTGAGCGGAAACAGCGGTCCATTTTGCACAACGCGCTGATACGTCTCCGCGTCGCGGTAGGTGATCCAGCGTTCGCGGTAGGTTCCGACTCCGGTCGTCGAGTCATCGTCGCCGCCGCGCCAGATCGAATCCGCGTACAGCAGCCAAAAGGGCGAAGGCCATGTGCCTGTCGTCAGGTTGATGAAGATATCCGGCTTGGCCACGCGCAGTTCGCCGATGAGGTGGATTGCGGCCGAGAAATCGCTGTCGAAGCGGCTGCCGGGAAACACGGAGTCCACATTGCCCGTGCCGTCGAATTTGAACTGATTGACGCCGTAGTTGTGAATCATCTCCATGCAGACATCGCGGAAGGCCGCATAATACTTGGGCCCTGAAAGTGCATATCCACCAGCGACAATTTCGTATCCGGCAGCTTTTCCAAACTCAATGCGCTCCTGCTTTGGCTTGGAATAGCCGCCCCACGGCGACATCCACACGCCGGGATCGGCGCCGTACTTCTCAGCAGCGTCCTTCACTGGCGCAAAGCCATGGGGGAACCCATCGTTGAACTTCCATAATGATTTGTGATTGTCCCATCCATCGTCGAAGAGAAATGAGTCCAGCTTTACGCCGCGCTTTTGCGTCAGTTCGCGTCCGAATGCGTTCACGCGATCCAACGCGCCCGCCTGGTCATAGGGATTGGAATAGCCGATATCGTACCAGGAGTTATAGTGCAGAAACGTCCTGTAAGGATGCGCCCGCTCCCGCTCAACATATGCAAGAAAGTCGCGCCGCATCTGTCCTGCGCGCGCAACGCCAATCACTGAGGAGTAAGTAACAGACTGGTTCGCCTTTAGAGGTAGGTCGCGATCCACCCAGGCAGTCGCCCGGTCGCCAGTCACCTTGCTCCGCGCGAGCGGATACTCAAATCCCAGGAAGAGATTTCCAGCCACAACGGGTGAACCTGCCACCGATCCGCTCACATGCGCGCCCGGAAGAGGCAGATCAATCAATTCCACCCGGCTGATGGATGCGTCCTGTCCAACAGCTGTGATGGTGAACTGCTGCCGGATGTAAGACGAGCCGTCCAGCAGAACCAGCGACCACACCACATGCAAGGAATGGTCAGTGCTTTCCAGGGGAAAGTCGAACTCATCGCCATGCAGTCTGTCGGCAAGGCGCGATGCGTCCGGCCGCGGGGTGAGTTCGTGCCTGGCGGGCTGGCCTGTGAGCTTCAAGTTGGCGGCGTCGTAGATCGTTCCATCCTTGAGAAGGATGGCGAAAGGCTTTGCGATGCCAACTTCTGCTCCATGCAGGCGGTCCATGAGGGTAACGCTGTTCACGTTGCCATTTGCAACGGACCACTTCGCGCCGATCGCATGATTCTCCAGGCGAAAGCCGTCTCCTGCCTGCGTCGCAATGACCGGCCCAGCATCGATGTCTTGCGGAGTGCCGGCTGCGATGGCCAAGCCATCGAACATAGCGATCGCCAGAACAAGGCCAGCCGCTGTATTCCAGTGCGCTTTCCGAGGGTGCATGCCTTCATCCTTTCGGGCCTGCCCAAAGAGTCTGTACTGCGGAATGAGCTAGGGCCTGTTCACACTACTGGGGTGGATGGCGTTGCGAGCGAAAAACGGGCCAGACGAGGCCGAGCCCGAAGGCTGTGGCGGGTCCACCGTCGAGGGCGAGAATGAAGTATGAC
>VFSW01012126.1_pt1 | contig 12058 bp, 9 predicted proteins | sample 5358111 | NCBI WGS metagenome assembly VFSW01 (sample SAMN11554181, study PRJNA540505) | mine drainage metagenome | isolation source: sediment from site ElyBrook_90M | place: USA: Ely Copper Mine, Vershire, VT | collected 2017 | reverse complement strand
CTCTATACCTATTCTTTATCTTTAAAACAGTCCAATATGTTTCTGAACTTTTGCAGTATTCTTTATTCGGAGTATACCTCAAACTACAACTTAATTCAGACATCCTTCGGCTTACATGCGATATTGTTCCTCCGGAAACACTTTATCTTTGTAGAAGATCTTTAATCCCAGCGCCAGTATGATTCTTCTCTTGGTTTCCATCCTGCAGTCCATTCCCTGCTCTATCCTCGTAATGGTAAGCGTGGATATACCGGCTTTTCTTGCAAGCTCTGCCTTGCTCAGCATGGCCTTGGATCTTATTTGCTTCATCAGATTATTGTGATTGGTCATTATTGTGACCGGATTATATCTGGTCCAGAGGTACTGTTTCAGGACTTATGGTTTATGGACTCCATGTCCATTTGACTATCTTGTAATCCGTATCGCGGTGCATTAGTCACAGGGTTACTTCTTATACATAAGTAAGAGCGGAAGAATTAATATAACCCTCGTTTAACGAGTATTAACGATGATATGAGGGTAGACACCACCTGTTAGCGAAATCCGCAAACTTTTCCCCCCGCCAACAGCTATCCTTATAGCCTTTTGAAGACCACTCTACTTCTCTAGTATCCTTTTCTCCCTTATAAATAAACTCCACATATCCTTTTATTGGAGACGACCAGTATTTCCAGTCCTTTTCTGAACTTAATCTTACATTAAGATCTTTTTCACTTTTGGGGTTCAGATCTCCTTCCCAACTTAAATTACCGTCCAATTTTTTTACCTCAGGAGGCAACGATATTTTTATATTAACATCATTTAAAGGCGCATCCCATGATATTGCAGAAACATCAAAACTAAACCACTGTCCCTTTTTTATTGGCCCTTTATACGTTGTATTACCCACTCCACCACTCATGTCAAAAGGTGGGGTGGGACCAAAAGGGCCTGCGTATATTCCTTTGCAAAGTGCAAAACTAAGCAGCATTGTCAACAAACCAAATATCGACTTCTTTAGCATGGAAATCCTCCTTCATTCCTTAAAAACAGAAACTAACATTTATATCTTGATCCATCGCTATGGTGTCCCAGAATACCTTCCCAGGAGAGCAATGGGGTCTGCCCTTGAAACGTGAAACGATATCATCGCACTCTCTCTGCAAGGTAGAGGAAGCAACCCTTGGCAGGCTGTAGATAAACTCGAATTTCTGTCATTGTGAATACGGGTACACCGCATTGCTGTGGTAGAGCAATCTTGGTTTTTACAAATCATTAATTTTCGGATTGCTTCGTCGTTCCGCACTTGCGGGACTCCTCGCAATGACATTCAGGGGCTTTTTCAAAAGCCTGTTGATATCGGACAATAGATAGTTGGTTTGTTTTAAACCGTTCTTTCAGTTCTGATTCTTTGTCAAAGAAGTACGGAATGGCAGGGGAAAGTAACTCCCTTTTCTCTCCTTTATGTAAGGGGGATGACGCAGGAGTACGGGCATGTTTGGGTAGCTGGTAGTCCATAAAAGTTCTTTATCAAATTGTTGCGAATTTTACTATAAAAATAGAAGTAAAGGGATTGGATTCCGAAACGACTCCGGGATGATAGATGTTAGGCATAGATTCTTCTCCTCCTGAGGTGGATCAGAATGATAAGAGACAAAAAGTACCAAATCCCACCATACATCACCTTGCTAAGGGGATGATTAAGGCAAGATGCAAGGTGTCAGATATAGATTCTTCGCTACGCTCAGAACGACAAAGAGTTATTAAACAAGTTCTCACCCTACCTGAATCCTACCCATCTTTCGGATGTGTGACCGCGTTCAAGGGAAGGTAAGAAAAGGAAATAGTCTTGCCCCTTCCTACACGGCGTCGTTCCCTATTTCGCCGGTCCGAATCCTGAGCACCTCTTCCAATCCGTACACAAATATTTTACCGTCTCCGATGCTGCCGGTCCTTGCTGTGGATGTTACAATCTTTACGATCTTCTGCACCTGCTCGTCAGCCACTGCAATTTCAAGCTTCAGCTTCGGTATAAAGTCCGTATTATACTCGGCGCCCCGGTAGAATTCCGTGTGGCCTTTTTGCCTCCCGAATCCCTTTACCTCCGAAACGGTCATACCCGCTATGCCTTCTTCCGAAAGCGCGGCCTTCACTTTATCAAGCGTAAAAGGCTTGATAATGGCAACTATCATCTTCATACAATCCTCCTCTGCGTATTCGCACGCATATACTACAGGAAGAAAGCATGTCTTATGCCATCCGTGGATTGAATAAAAAGGGCATTGTTCCCCCTTCAAAAAGAACAAATCTTGTTACAAGTTTGTATGTTTATTCCAATAATGTCCGGCACCTACAATCACGGGCTTTTTTATGTCGTAACCTCTGGACTGTTCTGAAAAACGGGTATATATTATTTTTATGAAATGGATTAAATGGATAGCGATTATCGGTATCATCATTGCCGGTATGTTCTTGATAAAAGATATAGCAAGTCATGAACAGAAGAGCATCCAGGAGACAAATGCGCGTCATGCCGCGACAGCGGAAAAATACACCATCGGTATTGCGAAGGATGCGAAGAAGAATATCGACAAGGATGTTCAGCAGGGCTACAAAGGCCTGCCCATGAGTCCGCAGCAATAACCCCGGCTAACTCCAAAATGCAAGGGTAAACTTTGCTCGTTCAAGGGTGAATATTTTTTACTTGGCGGCAGTAGCTTATTCTTCGCTATTTTACAAATGCATTTATTTGATTGAACACCTTCTTGAGGTATTCACCGGTGTACGATGCCTTGTTATTTACAATCTCCTCGGGTGCACCTTTTGCCACGATGTAGCCGCCTTTGTCTCCGCCTTCGGGCCCGAGATCGATAATATAATCCGCTGATTTTATGACATCGAGATTATGCTCAATGACAATGACGGTATTACCCTCGTCTACAAGCCTGTTCAGCACATTCAACAATTTTTTGACATCTTCAAAATGCAGTCCTGTAGTCGGCTCATCGAGTATGTACACGGTCCTGCCGGTACTCCTCCTGCTCAATTCTTTTGCGAGTTTAACCCTTTGTGCTTCCCCGCCGGAAAGCGTCGTGGCCGACTGCCCGAGTTTAAGATAGTCAAGCCCGACATCGTACAACGTCTGGAGTTTCTCTTTTATTGCCGGTATGTTGGCAAAAAATCCCAGTGCCTCTTCGACCGACATATCGAGCACATCCGATATGTTTTTCCCTTTATAATAAACCTCCAGCGTTTCCCTGTTGTAGCGTTTGCCCTTGCACCCGTCACACTGTACATAGATGTCCGGCAAAAAATGCATCTCGATCTGCAGCATGCCCTGCCCTTCACAGGTTTCGCACCTTCCTCCCCGTACATTAAAGCTGAACCTTCCCTTTGCATACCCCCGCGCCCTGGCCTCCTGCGTCTGGGCAAACACGTCCCGTATAGGGTCGAAAACACCGGTATAGGTCACTGCATTGGAACGGGGTGTCCTGCCTATGGGGGACTGATCTATCTGTATTACTTTATCGACGAGCTCTATACCTTCAATACTCTTGTAATGTACGATTGTACCGGTAGGGCCGTTCAGCTTCTGATATATAACATTGTACAGCGTATCTATGACGAGGCTGCTCTTGCCTGACCCTGAAACCCCTGTTACACAGATAAAGAGCCCGACAGGAAATTGTGCATCGATATGTTTCAGGTTGTTGGCATAGGCGCCGTTGATCGTTACCGATCCACGGACAGCTTTCCTCCGCTTTTGCGGGACAGGTATAGAAAGCCTGTTTGAAAGATATTTCCCGGTCAGAGACTCGCTGTCCTTCATGATCTCCTCCGGCGTACCTTTTGCAATGACTCTGCCCCCTTTATGACCCGCGGCAGGTCCCATGTCCACGATGTAGTCCGATGCCATAATTGTTTCCTGGTCATGCTCTACAACGATTACTGTATTGCCCAGGTCGCGCAATTTCAGGAGCGTTTTGATAAGTTTGTCGTTATCCCTCTGATGTAACCCTATCGTGGGTTCATCCAGTATGTACAGCACACCGACAAGCCCGGAGCCGATCTGGGTAGCAAGCCTTATCCTCTGATATTCTCCTCCGGAAAGTGTGCCTGCCATCCTGTCGAGACTGATATAATCAAGCCCGACGTCATGCAGAAATCCTATACGGTTCTGGATCTCCCTGAGCAGCCGTTCTGCAATGAGCTTCTGCTTTTCGGTCAGGTGCAAAGATTGTATGAAGCCGTATGCCTGTTCAATGGTCATACGAGTGAATTCATAGATGTTCTTGCCGCCAAGGGTAACGGACAGACTTTCCTTTTTTAACCGTGCACCGTTACACACGGGACAGACCTTATAGTTCAGGTATTTCTGGATCTCGGAGAGTATAAAGGGATCGTCCTCTTCATGATACTTCCTTTTCAGGTGATAGATTACACCCTCGAAAGAATGATCATGCTTATTGATCTGCTTTGCATAGGCCTGGCTCTCTTCCGCGGTTGTCCCGTAGAGTATGACGTGCTTCTGCCATTCCGGGAGCTTTTGAAACGGCGTATCAAGGTTGATATCAAAATTGCTTTCCAGCGATTCGAGCATTTCATGGAAGTAAAAACTGTTTCTCTTGCGCCAGGGAGCTACGGCACCCTGATGTATGGAAAGTGTCTGGTCCGGGACCACAAGCTCTTGTGCAAAATCCGCAAGATATCCAATGCCGTCACAGTGCTCGCATGCACCGTAAGGGCTGTTGAAAGAAAAGATCCTTGGTGCCAGCTCGGGCAGGTTCGTACCGCATTCCGTACACGCGAACTTCTGGCTCATGGTAAATGATCTGCCTTCGTCGGCAAGCTCGACTTCAACAACGCCGTCTGCAAGCGAGCTTGCATTTTCAAGAGAATCCGCAATCCTGGAGCGCATCTGCCCGTCGACGGCTATCCTGTCCACGATAATGGATATTCTGTGGTTTTTGTTTTTATCAAGCTTAATCTCGTCCTGCAGATCGAGGTTCTTCCCGTCAACCTTTGCCCTGGTGTACCCCTTTTTCCGCCACTGCAAAAATTCTTTTTTAAACTCGCCTTTAACACCCCGTACGACAGGCGACATAATCATAATGCGGGTATCCTTGCCGAGAGATACTATCTGATCCACCATCTGATCGACACTCTGGGACAGAAGCTCCTTCCCGCACACCGGACAATGCGGCATACCTATCCTTGCATAGAGGACCCTCAGGTAATCGTAGATCTCCGTGATAGTACCTACGGTGGAGCGGGGGTTGTGGCTCAGGGACCGCTGTTCTATCGAGATAGCGGGAGACAATCCTTCAATGGAATCAACATCCGGTTTGCTCATCTGACCGAGGAATTGCCGCGCATAGGCGGATAAGGATTCCACGTACCTGCGCTGGCCTTCCGCGTAAATGGTATCAAAAGCAAGAGTGCTCTTCCCGGAACCGGAAAGTCCGGTTATGACTACAAACCTGTCACGCGGTATATCGATATCGATGTTTTTAAGGTTGTGCTCTCTCGCACCCCTGACGGTAATATGATCCATTATTTATTTCTCACGTGCATCCCCTTCCTTCTTATCTTGGGACGGTGTCACAATGTCATTCTGAGGCTTTAGCCGAAAAATCTGGTTTTCTAATGCATTAAAAAGATTAGATTCTTCGCTTCGCTCAGAATGACAATATAAGATTTTCGGTAATTGTAACACAGTCAGCTTAAGGGGAAAAACAGTTATCTGACTATTGTTCCGGACTGCCTTTTTTGTTTTATCGAGGACATCTTGCCCGCCAGTAAAATGGCTGCGACCATACTTTCGGCATTTGCAATACCCTTGCCCGCGATATCATAGGCGGTACCGTGATCCACGGATGTCCTCACAATAGGAAGACCGAGGGTCACATTGACCGAGTCGTCGAAATTTATCATTTTTATCGGTATCAATGCCTGATCGTGATAGATGCCCACAACCACATCATATTTGCCCTTATACGCAAAATGGAACGCGGTATCGGCGGAAAGAGGCCCGTACACCTGAATGCCCATGCTCTCGGCTTTCTTGATCCCGGGTATGATGAGTTCCTTTTCTTCTACACCGAACAGGCCTTCTTCCCCTGCATGAGGGTTTAAGGCCACGATTGCAATCTTTGGATTTTTTATGCCGAAGTAGTCCACCAGTGCCTCATAGGTCAGTTTAACGGTCTTAAATATCATACCAGGTGTTATGGTATTGGGTATTTCCCGTATCGGAAGGTGGGTCGTAACAAGGGAAACTTTGAGTTTTTTACCGACCAGCATCATACAGTAATCCTCGGTTCGGGTCAGCTCTGCGAGCATTTCTGTATGCCCTGGATAGTTGAATCCCGCATTGTTGATAGCTGCCTTGTTGATAGGTGCGGTTACCATGGCATTGATGGTACCGAGCATCGCGAGGCGCACAGCCTCCCGTATATACGTCACCATCATCTTCCCTGCAATCTTATCGGGCCTGCCGATCTTCAGCCGTACAGGGTCCAGGTTGGACAATTTAACGATATTTATTACCTTGATATTCGGTTTCAGCGATTTTATATCATCAACCGATATGGTGTTTACGTCCAATTTTGCGTTTAAATCCGAGACGGTCTTTTTAATAACATTGGGGTCCCCGAGCACAACCGGGATGCATTCTTTTGCTATTCTCGATTCCTTGTATGCCTTTACGATAACCTCAGGACCTATGCCTGTGGGATCACCCATTGTTATGCCTATTCTTGGTAGTTCCATTCATGCCTCCAGCTATAAAAGTTCATTATAGATTGTAATGATAGTTTTTTGTCTTTTTGTCAATAGCCAATTTTTCAGAGCAGAGTCGAGTTTGGCCGTAAAGATGTCATTGCGTATTTTCTCTTTTATGTCCTTCAACGGCAGAAGCTCTGACGATTTAAAGCCGTTGATAAGGATTATTTCGTAACCGACCGGCGTCCTTATAGGTCCTATAATATTCCCCGGTTTAGCTTTAAATATCGCAGAATTCAGAACCGGATAAAGGCTTCCTTCTTCCACAGGACCGAGGTATCCCCCTGATTTTTTAGTGTATTTGTCATCGGAGTACTGCATAGCCGCATCTGAGAATGCCTCTCCATTTTTAATTTTCGCTATGACCTTTCCGGCGGTTTCAAACAATTTCTTCTGCTGTCCGACTGAAGTATCAGGCGGGACTTCAATCAGGATATGACTTATATCTGCCTGTTTTACCTTTGAAAACTCTTTCTGATGTGCAAGGTAATACCTCTGTATGTCATCGTCCGTGATGGTGATCTCGTTCCTGAACTTGTAACTGACCAGCTTTGTTCTTGCTATCTCACCCTTGATTTCATTCTTATACGCGTTAAAATCTATACCTTTGCTCTTCAGTTCGGACTTGAGGGAGTCTATGGATACCCCGTTTGCTTCGGACATCTGCTCTATGGCATTATCGACATCGCCCTCGTTTATGGATGCCCCCATGGTCTTGAGTTCATCGTAGATGATGTTATCGTCGATAATGGTATCCAGTGCCTTCTTCTTCAAATCTTTGGAATCAGGATACTTCTGTTTCAGGATCTCAACCCGCTGGTTTACCTGATAGAGGGTTACCGGGGCACCATTCACCGTTGCAACAATACCGTCTACCGGCGTTTTGCCGGCACCCACGATCAAGGGGATACCGAACAGCAATACTCCTACGCTTAGATATTTCATCATATAATATACCTACAACAATCCAGCCCTTTTTAAAAGGGCATAATTTATACTGACATTTCCCTGCTCTCTCAATACCTTCAGCCATTGTACAAACCCGTCGTTTATTTTATCATTCCGCAATGTCGTGACGATATCGTTTTTAGCCTCATTCAGGGACTGATTATGTGCCGGTATTTTCTTTTCCACAAGGAATATCTGATAACCGAACTGCGTTTTTATGATACCGCTGATTTTTCCGACCGGCAGGGTAAACAATATTCCTGCAAGTTCTTTCGGCAGATCACCGGCCGACAGTGCCCCCATATCCCCGCCGTTCGCCGCACCGGGCGCAATAGAATAGCTCTGCGCAGTTTTTGAGAAGCTCTGTCCGCTTTGGAGTGCATTCAATGCCTGCTGTGCAACATCCCCGGATGGAAGTTCTATCTGTCTGGCCTGTATCATTTCAGGGACCGAAAACGTGTCCTTGTGCTTCTTGTAATAGCTTTCTATCTCCGGCTTCGACACGGTGACATTGGAAAAATGGTGTGTGAGCAGTTTTTTTATTGTCAGCTGTTCTTTTAATTCCTTCAGCCAGAGTTTTTTGTCTATCAGCTTTTCTATGAATATCTTGTTGAACTGTTCATCCGTGTAGCCCTGGCGAAGCTGGCTGTATTCATCGTTCACCTCATCCGTAGTTACCGTTATACCATCTTTCTTTGCTTCGTCCAGAAGCAGAAGGGTGTTGATAAGGTTGTCCAGGTTGGACAGAACCATGTCTTTTGACATTTGCCCCGGCTTTATACCGTTCTCCGATGCAAAATTAGTCAGTCTCTGCTTGAACTCATCAAGGGTAACCTTGTTTTCCCCGACGGTCACAACAGTCCCGCTGCCCATTGCAACTGACAGGTTGTTCGTACAGCCCAGCATACCCAGCAGTACCACACCTATAAAAATAGTTTTTTTTCTCATGTTCCCGATGTTAAGGTCTCCATTGTTTTCAACACACCGTCAATCCCCTTCATGGAAAGGGGCTCAAATGTTATTTGCATACCCTTCTGATCTTTTATTTTTATAACCTTCTCGTTTATTAATCTAAGAATATCCTCTGGTTTGACCGGTGTACTATGAAGAAAGGTTATTCTAAAATAATTGCCTATCCTGTCCAGCTTAGCAGCCCTGACCTGTTTCATCAACACCTTTATTTTAATTATTTTTATAAGTATTTCAAGCTCTAACGGCATGTTCCCGAACCTGTCGCGAAGTTCTGATACAATATCCGGGAGGTTTTTCTGATCCGCATTTGCGAGTTTCCGGTAAAACAGCAGTCTTAACTCGGGATCGTCTATATAACTATCCGGAATATAAGCAGGTACGGGGAAATTCAGATGGGGTTCTACCGACTCTTCGTACGCCTCTCCCTTAATGCTGAGCATGGCGTCTTTTACCAGTTCCGAATACAATTCAAGCCCTATGGCATCTATATGTCCTGATTGTGCCTTGCCGACGATGTTGCCCGCACCCCGCATCTCCATATCATGGATCGCAAGCTTGAAACCGGAACTCAGCTCCGACGAGGAGGCTATCATCTTGAGTCTCGCGATGGACTGCGGCGATGCGGGTCTGTTAAAGGGGAGCAGGAAATAAACATATCCTACCTGATCCGATCTCCCTACCCTGCCCTTGAGCTGGTATAACTCTGAAGTACCGAATGCGTCTGCATCGTTTATGATGATCGTATTTGCCGAGGGTATATCGAGCCCGGATTCCACGATCGCTGTGCTGACAAGGACGTTTATCTCTTTTTTCAGGAATTTGGACATTATGTCCTCAAGCTGGTGCGACGGCATTTGACCGTGTGCAACGGCAACCGATGCGGAAGGTACCAGCCGTATGATCCTGTCCGCAAACTCCTCGAGGCCTTTGATCTTCCTGCTTACAACGAATACCTGCCCGTGCCGCTCTAATTCTTTCGATATGAGGTCGCGTATGCCCGGTTCGTTATATTTCATGATATAACACTGCGTTGCTTTCCTGTCCTGGGGCGGGGTGGTAATGATACTGATATCTTTTATGCCGGTGAGCGCCATCTTCAGGGTCCTCGGTATCGGTGTTGCGGTAATGACCAGGATATCCGCGGATGGGTTGAACCTTTTCAATGTTTCCTTGTGATCCACTCCGAACTTGTGCTCTTCATCGATAATGATGAGGCCGAGCGATTTGAACCGTATACCCTCTTTGAGGATAGAGTGCGTACCTATCAGGATATCGATTGTAGAGTCCGCTGCTTCTTTTATGATTTTATTCCTCTCCGCTTTTGTCCTGAAGCGGTTCAGTACCTCGACCTTGACAGGGTACTTCTTGAACCTCCCGGCAAATGTCCTGTAATGCTGTTCGGAAAGGATCGTGGTCGGTGCAAGCAGGGCCACCTGTTTGTTGTCCATGACAGCCTTGAACGCGGCCCTCATGGCAATCTCCGTCTTACCGTAGCCCGAATCACCGCATATGAGCCTGTCCATGGGTCTGTCGCTCATCATATCTTGCAGGACATCCTCTATTGCTTTCCTCTGATCGGATGTCTCTTCATACGGAAAATCTTCCTCGAACGACTGGAACAGCGTATCCGGCGGCGAAAATCCGAACCCTCCCCTCAATTCCCGGATTGCCTGGGTATTGATAAACTCCTGTGCTATTTCATACAATTTTTCCTTGACCCGTTTGATCCTTGAACTGAACGTGCTGCCTCCCAGTTTATCGAGCAGAGGCACGGCATCCGAAGAGGGTATGTACTGGCTGAGCATGTTCGCCCTTTCAACAGGCATGTAGAGCTTGGCATTCTCCCGGTATTCGACCTCGATGAATTCGCTCCTCAGCGACTCGACGTCCATGACTTTCGTACCGATGAGCCTTCCGATGCCGTACTCCCGGTGCACGATGTAGGTGCCGAATTTCAGCTCATCGAGATTGATCGGCTCCCCCTGATACATTTGCTTCTTCCTTCTGCCTTTTTTTACACTGAAGAGATCGCTCTCCGTTATAAACGGTATGCCGTCGTAGACGAACCCTTTTTCCAGGAAGCCACTCACCATGGTAAGCCCGTTTTTAACCCGTACCATGAACTCCGGATACGCCGCATCCATGATGGTCATTTCAACCTCTGAATCCGAAAGGAGTTTCAGTATATGCTCGATTCTGTCCTTATTTTTCATGATAACAACAGCCAGGGGGTATTGGGTCAATGTGTGTTTCAAATATTCGAAGGCCGACTGCAGATTACCTGCGTTGCCGCTGCTCAACGAATCAATGTGCTGCACCGGAACAGCCCGTTCTATACTGATACTGCCGGGCTTATCCTGGCCGGCACTATCGATTTCGATCGTCCTGTACGCTGAAAGCCTCTGTTGAACATCTTCCGGTGACATGAACATGGATTCAACACCGTTTACAGCCCTGCCCTCTCCAATGGCCTGCCGGTGGTGCTTGAATGTATCTTCTGTATACTTATCGATCACAGCGCCGACCTCCAGGGGGTTTATGAGCACAATGTCCGTGTTCAAGTTCAGGTAATCGAACAGTGTTCCCTTTTGTTCAAATTGGAGTTCTTCCGGTGAGGTAACTTTCAGCCCGCCTTCCCGGACCAGGAATTCGGTGACAGGCGGTATGAATACACTGTCTATTTTTTTGAAGGACCTTTGATCGAGGACCATATAATACCGTATGGACTCCACAGTATCGGAGAGCATTTCTATTCTTACCGGGTACTCCATGTTGGGAGGATAAATGTCAACGATGCCGCCCCTGATGCTGAATTCACCGATCGATGTCGAGATGCTCTGCCGTGTATACCCAAGCCTGACAAGCCTGTTTGACAGGTCTGTAATATCCAGTTTGTCCCCGGCACTGATATCGAGTTTCAGCGCCCCCAGGAGTGAGGGTGCGGGAAGCAGGGGCAGGACAGCTTTTGCTGATGCGATGATAATATCGTCGGCCTTGTCGTAGAGATGCTCGCTGATCGCGGTTATCCGGTCAGCCTGGATATCTATGACAGGGAAAATGCCGTTATAAGGGATTATGCCCCATGACGGGAACAGCCGCGGCAGTATCTGTCCGTTTGACAGCCAGGTAAGCTCCTCTGCCAGTCGTTCCGAATATTCGCCGGAAGGGGTTATGATAAACATCGGCTTGTTCGACAGCTTCACGTAGTCGTATAGCACAACAGACCGGAACGATGTATCGTACATCCTGAGCGTGCATGTCTCGCCTTTGAGCAGTTCTTCTATTTCCTTATCGATTTTAAATACCGTGTCTGCATTCATGATCAAGCAAATATAGTATAATGTATTGAGCTGATTTTCAACTATGAACTCATTTT
>VFSW01012125.1_pt1 | contig 12061 bp, 11 predicted proteins | sample 5358111 | NCBI WGS metagenome assembly VFSW01 (sample SAMN11554181, study PRJNA540505) | mine drainage metagenome | isolation source: sediment from site ElyBrook_90M | place: USA: Ely Copper Mine, Vershire, VT | collected 2017 | reverse complement strand
TCAATTTTTCGTAAGCGTCCACGCACAACGATAACTCGCTGCCGGTGCCGATCAGGATCACATCCGGTTTGCCCCCAGGCGCATCGGCCAGAATGTAAGCGCCTTTGGCGACGCCGGCTGCGGACGCATATTTTGTGCGGTCGAGCGTGGGCAGCGCCTGCCGCGTCAAGACCAGAGTCGCGGGACGGTGCGTCTGCTGGATCGCGATCTTCCAGACTTCGACCACTTCGTTCGCGTCGCCGGGACGCAGCACCAGCATGTTGGGCATGGCTCGTAACGACGCGATCTGTTCGATGGGCTGATGCGTGGGTCCGTCTTCGCCGACGCCGATGGAATCGTGAGTCATCACGTAAAGCGCGGGAATTTCCATCAGCGCGGCCAGACGCATGGCCGGGCGCATGTAATCGGTAAAATTGAAAAATGTCGCGCCAAACGCGCGCAGGTTCGACAGGACCATCCCGGTCACGGCCGCGCCCATGGCGTGTTCGCGCACGCCGAAGTGCAGATTGCGTCCGCCATAGTTGAAGGACTGGAAATCGCCCGCGCCTTCAAACGTGAGGTTCACTTTGTTGGACTTGGCCAGATCGGCGGAACCGCCGATGAGCCAGGGAATATTCTGCGCCAGCGCATTCAGAACCTTGCCGCCACTTTCGCGTGTGGCAGTACCTTTGGTGTCGGCAGGGAAGGTCGGCAGGTTTTTGTCCCAGCCGCTGGGCAGTTCACGATGCTGCATCTGGTCGAGTCTTTGCGCCAGGTCAGGATATTGCTTGGCATAATCCGCGAAGTTTTTATCCCACTGCGTCCGCAGCTCGTGTCCACGCGTGCCGACGCCTTCCTGGAAGTGCTCGTAGACGCCTTCCGGAACCAGGAACTTCGCATCCTCGGGCCAGCCGTAACACTTTTTTACGAGTCGGACTTCCGCTTCGCCCAGCGGTTCGCCGTGGGCTGCGATGTTATCCTGCTTGTGCGGAGAGCCGTAGCCGATGTGGCTGTCGACGATGATCAGCGTGGGCCGGGTTTTTGTATTGAGGAAAGTGCCGTAGGCCTTGGCCAGTGCGTCGAGGTCGTTGGCGTCGCCGACGTGAGTGATGTTCCAGCCGTAGCCGAGGAAGCGGCTCGCCACGTCTTCGCTGAACGACCAATCCGCAGGGCCGTCGAGGGTGACGCGGTTGTTGTCGTAGATCCAGCAGAGATTCGAAAGCTTGAGATGTCCGGCCAAGGAGGCCGCTTCGCTGGCCACGCCTTCCATGAAGTCGCCGTCGCCGCAGATGGCGTAGACGTTGAAGTTGAACAGGTCGAATCCGGGACGATTGAAATGCTCGCCCAGCCATTTGCTCGCGATGGCCATGCCCACGCTATTGCCCGCGCCCTGGCCGAGCGGTCCGGTCGTGGTTTCGACGCCGGTGGTGATGTGCGACTCCGGATGGCCGGGTGTGCGGCTGCCGAGTTGGCGGAAACGTTTGATTTCGTCGAGCGAGACGGTGGGGTCTTTCAAGACTTCGCCCCGCGTATTTGCCGCCCGCACGCCCGTCAAGTGGAGGATGGCGTAGAGCAGCATGGAAGCGTGTCCGGCCGAGAGCACGAAGCGGTCGCGGTTGGGCCACAGGGGAACTTGAGGGTCGTAGCGCAGAAAATCCTGCCAAAGCGAGTAAGCGACCGGGGCCAGACCCATGGGCGCGCCGGGATGGCCGGAGTTGGCCTGCTGGACGGCATCAATGGCCAGCGTTCGAATCGTATTAATGCACAGCGTGTCCAGTTGTTTGCCGGTCACCAACGTCGGTTCACTGGCTACCATGCCACTTGGCTCCTCCCGCCGTTTTCAACAACGGCGCCCCCCGGCCTGCCTACAAGGAATTAGAGTTGCCGGCTGGGGAAAGGGTTCAGTACGAAGGAAGTGTATCAATTTCCGCGGAGGTGCGGTCGGACGGGCTGTGAAAAATCACTAATTACGGGGATTGTTGTTTCCGCATCTGCCTTTATTTCAACATCTGCAGATAGGTGCTTTCGCTGCGGGAATTCTGCGTGGCTTCCATCGCGTATTTGAGGAACTGTCGAAGACTCTCGCGCTCGGTCGGTTCCATGCTGCCGAAGCGTACGCGAACCCCGGCAGAAGCGCTGCGGGTGACGACGCCACTCAGGGCGAAACCTTTGACCCAGATCTTGCCGTTGGCCACCCACAATCCGATCTCGACTTTCGCCCCGGCCCGGATCGGGCTTGCGGTTTCGACCAGGCAGCCCCCCACGCTGGTATTGGCGAGGTTGCCCCAGACCGGAGTGCTGGCCTCGTCCACTCTCATCTCCACCGCAACAAAGCACTTGATGCGCGGATGCCGGCGGCGATCGTCGGCGGAACTGGGGCGGAATACATCAGGCTCAAACGGTGGTGTTGCCGAAGCCGGGGTGGGCACAGGATGTGAACCTTCGAGACTGTCGACGGTCGTCGCGGGCGCGGACTTCCGCTCACTCGCGGCCTTCGTCTTGATCTCGCGCATGGTCTTGAGCAGCGTCTCCTCCCGCTTTTCGGGCGGAGCTTCGCGGTAGGCCTGCAACAGTTTTCCCACGTGCCGGACCAGGTCCGGATCAGACAGCAGCCGGGTCCAGTCGGTTCCCATTGCTACCGACGGCTTCGAATTACTCATACGTTCAACGCCACTTTCTTTAAGCCTTGGAGCCTCTGCTCTCATGCTGGCGCGAAAGTCATCTCTCTTCAAGATGACCGAAGTTACTGCCTCTGTTCGGTCGACCGTGACTTGGTCCGGAGCTTGGAGGGGTGAGGTCTAGTCAAAATCCGCGCGATCCAGACCCTGGATGTGTTGCGCGAGGAAACTGCCCTGCTCCCGGCTGAGCGAAAGAAACTCGAAACCGTAGTGGTATCCCCGGCGGTGCCGGAGCACGCCGCGGATTTCCCAGGGATGGGGCGAACCGGGCAGAGTAAAGTTCAGGGATACGACTTCGCCGGACGCGAGCTCCGCAGCGAGCAATACCCCGATGCCGGCCGCGGACAGGTCTTTGCAGTGCGCGTCGCGCCGCTCGTAGCGGCCCGCTGCCAGCAGCGTCACCAGCACCGCGAAACTCGAGCGGTAGCGCGGGTACCGTCTGAGGCGGCGCCCCGGCGCGTTGGTAAAGGCTCTTCCCGGTTGGGCGGACATGGCTTTCTCTTTCTGAATACGGTCATTAGTGACGGAGACTAGGGCTGAAACGTAAACTGCACGACCTCAGTAGTTTCGGGTTGCAAAAACCTCAAACCTCCTCTTGATCAGGGCATCGGCTGCAGCCTGTATCAGGACGGGATTACCCCCGATAACCCGCGTGGACTTCACGACCCCATCGGCCCTGACTACGGCTTCCAACTTAACCGACCCCTGGAGATGCATCCGTTTGGCCAGTTCCTGGTAAGGGGGCGCGACTTTCGTGATGACCTTGCGATCCATGAGCCTGAGCCGAAACTCGCTGCGCCGGAACAAATGCCAACCCGGCAAGCGCCAGCGTGGCCAGAAATGTAGGGAAACCACGGTGCATCGAAACCTACCCTCCATCGTTACGTTATCGTCAGTTTAAGGGTGTGGAGGAAGCCGATAAAGTGCCGAAAGTGCTTGGTAGAACGTGTGATCCGGGATGGCGAACAAACTTTGGCGAAGAAACGTGGCGAGCCATCTGGGCGGCAGTCCCGGCGAACAAACGTGGCGGGCAATCTTAGATAACAATATAATCCCGGCTTTGCCACCTTCGCGCTGATTTCGATGACGAAGCACGATGAACGGCAAATGGTTTTGCATCGCGGGGCGGGCGAATGGAATCAAAGATTGATTATTAGGGCCTCCACGAGAGAGAAAGCGTCCAGGAACCAGCCTCGATCGGGACGTTTCCACGGCTAAACATGCTGCGTTTGAAAACCTTAACAGCCTTATTTTTCGTCATTTCGTTGTCGCATTTCATCGCTGCGCCTGCGCTTTTTTCGCAAGCAGCTTCCGGAGTTCCCACTCCCTCTATTTCCTTGCCGGGATCTCAAAGTCCATTCCTGGGCAGCGAACCCGAGGGAAAGGCCAGCGGCACAGTTCTTGAAATTGATTTCAGGGACGCCATTGACCGCGGCCTGCGTCACAACCTTGGCTTACTGTTAGCAGGAGACCAGACGCTTCAGGCCCGTGGCGAGAGATGGAAAGAACTGAGCAACCTGTTGCCCAACCTCTCGGCGGGCATTCGCGAAGACGTTCAAACCCAGAGCCTGACGGCGTTGGGTTTCAAGAGCAATGTGTTTCCCTTTCCAGTCCCGCGAGTGATTGGCCCTTTCAATTATTTCTACATGCGCGCCAGTTTCAGCCAGTCCCTGTTCAATTTCCATGATCTCGAAAAGGAACGAGCCGCTGTCGAGAGCTTGAAGGCCGCGCAATTCAGCTACAAAGACGCGCGGGAGTTTGTGGTACTGGCGGTGGGAAACGCCTACTTGCTCTCGATCGCGTCGGCGGCTCGCGTGGAAACCTCCGAAGCGCAGGTGAAGAACGCTCAGGCGCTCTACGACAAAGCCGGTGATCAACAGAAAGCAGGATTGAGCCCCGCTATTGACACGTTGCGCGCCCAGGTTGAGCTGCAAAGCCGCCAGCAGCAGTTGATCGTCGCCCGCAACGACCTGGCTAAACAAAAGCTGGGGCTGGCGCGCGTCATAGGTTTGCCTGCGGGGCAGGAGTTTGTTCTCACCGAAAAGACGCCCTATCAGGCCCTGACCCCGCTGCCGCTCGACACTTACCTGCAACACGCGTACGCTTCGCGCGCGGACTACCAGGCCGCCCTGGCGCAAGTTCGTTCCGCGGAACTCTCCCGGCGCTCCGCGACCGCCGGCCACTATCCCTCGCTGGATGTGAGCGCCAATTATGGCGATATCGGCGTGACTCCGGGCCAGTCCAATGGGACTTGGCAAGTGCAGGGAGGACTTACGATCCCCATTTTTGCCGGAGGAAAAACTCACAGCGACGTTCTGGAAGCGGACGCGCAGTTGAAACTGGCTCGCTCCCAACTCGGCGATCTCAGCGGCCGCATCGACTATGAAGTGCGCACTGCGCTTCTTGACTTGCACGCCGCCGCCGACCAGGTAGAAGTGGCTCGGAGTTCAGTCGACCTCGCCGAGCAGGCCCTTGCCCAATCCCAGGACCGCTTCACAGCCGGCGTCGCGGACAATCTGGAAGTTGTGCAGGCCCAGGAATCCGTTGCCAATGCGCATGAGAATTACATCCAGAGCCTCTATGGCCACAATCTGGCCAAAATCGAGTTGGCGCGCGCTATTGGAGATGCCGAAGAGGGCGTCAAACGATACTTGAAAGGCAATCAATAGCCTATGGAACAAACAACCCAGAGTCCTCCGCTGGTGACTGAAAAGAGCGCTGCTCCCGCACCGGGCGAAACTCACACCGCGCCGTTGCCGGCAACGGAAAAAGATTTTCGAAGGTGGCCTCAGTCACAGAACAGCGCGTTTCGTATCGGTGTTGGCGTGGCCGTGGTCATTCTGCTGGTGGCTGGATTCTTCATCTACCGTCATGTGACCAGTTACGAATCCACCGATGACGCTCAGGTCGACGGGCACCTGAATTCCATCAGCGCGCGCATTTCCGGTCACGTCATCAAGCTGAACGTGCAGGACAACCAATCCGTCGAGGCGGGTACGGTGCTGGTGGAAATCGATCCCGCGGACTATCGGGTAGCCTACGACCGCGCCAAAGCCGATTTTGAAGATGCCCAGGCCACAGCCGTGGCCGCCGGTGTCACAGTTCCGATCACATCGGTGAACACCACCAGCCAAGTCTCGGTCACCGACGCCGATGTAGATAACGCGCGCGCCGGGATTCAGGCCGCGAAGCAGCAATTCGAGGCTGCCAAAGCGCAGTTGCAGCAAGCCGAGGCCAACAACGTGAAGGCCCAGAACGACCTGGTCCGCTACAAGCAATTGGTCGAAAAGCAGGAAATCTCGCAGCAGCAATATGACCAGGCAATCGCTTCCTCAAAAGCCAATGCGGCCGGGGTGGAATCCGCCCGGGCTACGGCTGAAGCTGCCCAGCAGCAGGTCACTGAAGCCCAGGGAAAATTAGTCCAGGCGGAGGCCAGTTCGCGCTACGCCCAGACCGCTCCCCAGCAAGTGCAGATCGTGAAAGCCAAAGCCACTTCCGCGCTTGCCGAAGCCCAACGCAAGAAAGCCGACCTCGACCAGGCACAGTTGAACCTGCAATACACAAAGATTGTCGCACCCGTCAGCGGAGTCGTCAGCAGCCGCACCGTCGAAGTCGGACAAAACGTCGCCCCGGGCCAGGAGTTGATGAAGCTTATCCCCCTCGACGATGTCTGGATTACTGCCAACTTCAAAGAAACTCAGCTCCGCAACATGAAAGTCGGCCAGGCTGTGTCCATCGACGTTGACGCCAACGGCAAAACGTACCACGGCAAGGTCGATAGCATTGCCGGCGCCAGCGGATCCCGCTTCAGCCTTCTGCCTCCTGAAAATGCCACGGGGAACTATGTGAAAGTTGTGCAGCGCATCCCGGTAAAGATTGTTCTTGATCCCGGAGAAAACAAAGACCATCTCCTGCGCCCCGGCATGTCAGTCACTCCCAAGGTGTGGACTCGGCAATGAGCGCGGCGTCGGCAACGTTCGATCAAGCCGACGCGTGGCGTCCGGCGGTAAATCCGTGGGTCATCGCTCTCGCGGTTACGCTGGCCACGTTCATGGAAGTGCTCGACACTTCCATCGCCAACGTGGCCTTGCCGCACATCGCGGGCAGCCTTTCCGCAGGGCAGGATGAGAGCACCTGGGTCCTCACTTCCTACCTGGTGTCGAACGCCATTGTGCTTCCTCTGAGCGGATGGCTGTCGTCAATCATCGGCCGCAAGAATTTCTACATGAGCTGCGTGGCGCTGTTCACCATCAGCTCTTTCATGTGCGGTCTCGCGCCCAATCTGACCACGCTAATCATTTGCCACGTCCTGCAGGGCGTTGGAGGCGGCGGCCTGCAGCCCAGCGAGCAGGCGATCCTGGCCGATACGTTTGCTCCCGCCAAGCGGGGCATGGCTTTTGCCGTTTACGGTGTCGCCGTGGTCACCGCTCCCGCCATCGGTCCAACGCTGGGCGGCTGGATCACCGACAACTTCAGCTGGCGCTGGATTTTCTTCATCAACATCCCGGTCGGCATTCTCTCCTTGCTGTTGACCTCGCGGCTCATTCAGGATCCGCCTTATTTCAAACGCCGCAAGCTCAGCGAGACGCGCATCGACTACATCGGCCTCGGCCTGGTTGCTCTGGGATTGGGTACTCTGCAGGTCATTCTCGACAAGGGCCAGCGCGAAGACTGGTTCGAATCGCACTTCATCGTGATTCTCACCTTGATTAGCGCAGCTTCCCTGATCTTCGTAGTCTTCTGGGAATGGCGACATAAAGATCCCATCATCGACCTGCATCTTTTCAGCGACCGCACCTTCGCGGTCTCCAACCTGCTGATGTTCATGCTCGGCTTCGCCCTGCTGGGCAGCACGCTCCTGCTGCCGCTGTTCATGCAAACTCTGCTCGGATACACCGCGGAGCAGTCGGGCCTGGCCCTGATGCCGGGCGGATTCTGCATCATGCTCCTGCTTCCCCTGGTGGGCTTCTTGCTTTCGCGCTACAGTCCGCGCTGGCTGCTGGTCTTCGGGCTCAGTGTGCTATCGCTCTCGCTTTTTCACATGACCAGTTTTGATCTGGACATCGACTTCCGGACTGCGGCCATAGCCCGCGTATTTCAGGCCGTGGGCATGGCGTTCCTCTTTGTTCCGATCAATACCGCCGCTTACGCTTTCCTGCCGCGAGAAAAGAACAACGCGGCATCCGGCCTCATGAACCTGGCGCGCAACATTGGCGGAAGTGTCGGAATTTCCGTGGTCACCACCATGCTCGACCGCCGCGCCCAGGTGCACCAGAATTTTCTCGTCAGTCACCTGAACCCCAGCAATCCGGCTCTGCAGGCGCGGCTGAAGGCACTGGGCCTGCTGATGCAGTCTCATGGCGGAGGCCCGCCCGGATCGTCCCCCGCGCCCTGGGCATTCATTCAGGCGGTGGTACAGCGCCAGGCGGCGATGCTGGCCTATGTAGACTGCTTCGCGCTTCTGGGATTCTGCATCCTGGTCATGATCCCCGCGGTTTTCCTGATGAAAAACGCCCGAGCTGGCGCAATCGCGGTACACTAGGCAACGATTATGTTCCGGCTCATCACCATCGAGCGCGAATATGGCTGCGGTGGGCCCGCCATCGCCGAGCAACTGGCCGCCCACTTGGGCTGGAAGTTGTGGGACCGCCTTCTGACCGAAGAGATTGCCCGCGTCGCCCACGTGGAAGCCTCCGCGGTGCGGCGCTGCGACGAGAAAGTGGATGGGCGCCTCTACCGCCTTGCCAAATCTTTCTGGCGTGGAAGTTACGATCGCGGTGCGCCCGCCGGCGGCAAGGCCTTCGATGCCGATTGCATGATGGAGATGGTGCAGGAAATCCTGAACCGGGTTGCCGACGAGGGAAACGCCGTGGTCGTTGGACGCGGCGCGCCTTACCTCTTACGCGAACGCCCCGATGCTTTTCATATTTTTCTCTATGCTCCGCGCGCGGAGAAAATCCGCCGCCTGCTCGAAGAGAGCCACACCCTGGAAGAAGCCGAAGATCTCGTCGATACCATCGACCGCGAGCGCGTGGCCTACGTTAAACACTACTTCAACGCCGACTGGCCTACGCGCTCTCTCTACCACCTCATGCTCAATACCGCGGTAGGTAATGAGCCGGTGATCTCAACTGTGCTCGACACCATGCGGCTGGTCGAAGGTCGCCCGAAAGCCACGGATTACGACCCTTCGCGAGTCCCTGTGAATCGCTAATGTCTTAGCCTGAAGTTGCGGCCACGGGCACAACTCGTGTGGCCACGGGCGCCTCGCCCGTGCGGTTTTCAATCCGGGCTGAAGGGTTCACCGCTACTCCGCATCTTCAACTGTCAGGCCCCGGCCGCGCCTGCACGGGCCGCCCCATCCGCTGCGGAGCGGGACAACAATCCTCCGCACAAACATCCGTCCGAGGTCCGAGTGTCCCCACAGCTCGTCTCTCCGAACCGGGATTCACCCGCTCCAGAATCAGCTCGCGAATCATCGCAACGAATTTTGGATGCACTCCCACTGTCCTCGCTCGCGTCATCACCAGGGGCAGGGAATCGCAAAGCTGGCGAGCTTCCACATCAAGGTCATAAAGCACTTCCATGTGGTCGGAGATGAAACTGATGGGCGCAAGCACCACGGCGCTTGCCAGGTTCTGTACTTTCACCGTGCGCAGGTAATCCAGAATGTCTGGCTCGAGCCACGGTTGCCCCGGAGCCCCGCTGCGGCTTTGATAGACGAGGGCATCGTTGCGGACGTCCAATTCCTGTGAGACCAGCCGCCGCACTTCTTCCAGTTGCTGCACGTAATCGCTGGTAGCTGCCATGGAAACCGGAACGCTGTGTGCAATGTAAACCACCTGAACGTGCTCCTTAGCGCCCACTGGCACCGCGGCTAACGCATCACCCACGCGCTCCGTGGTCGCCTCAATGAATCCGGGATGATTGAAGAAAACGCGCAGCTTGTCGACTTCGGGCGCGCCCTCGCCAACTTCCTGCTGCGCGCGGGCGATGTTCTCCCGGTATTGACGGCATCCGGAGTAAGAACTGTAGGCCGACGTGACAAACCCGAGCGCCCGCCGCACGCCGTCCTTTTTCATCTGCAGTAACGTCTCCGGAAGCAGAGGATGCCAGTTGCGGTTCCCCCAATACACCGGCAGTTTCGGACCATGCTGCGCGAGTTCCGTTTCCAACGCCGCAATCAGCTCGCGCGTCTGCTGGTTGATCGGACTCTTGCCGCCGAAGTGGTAGTAATGTTCGGCGACCGCCAGCATCCGTTCGCGGGGCACGTTGCGCCCGCGCAGCACGTTTTCCAGGAATGGAATTACATCCTCCGGCGATTCCGGACCGCCGAAGGAAACAGCGAGGATTGCGTCGTAATTCATGCGTTTGGTTCAAGAATGGCTTGTGGATATTTCACGGAAAATAAAGTTCGCGGACGGGCTTTGGAAACGAGGTTCGGCGAGGTTCGTACCGGGAGAAGTACGGCTTGAGGCGGGTACCCCTCTCCTACCGACCCTCTGAAAGGCTTGGCGGGCGCGGCTTTTTCAAAAAGTGTCTGCAAAATCTTGATGGCCACGGATTAGAGGTCAAAATCCTGATAACAAGTGACTTAGACTATTTCTACCGCCTCCGCCTTGGCCATGATCTGCTTATTGTCGAGGCGAGGTCAAGGTCAGGTGTCACAAAAGAGCTAGGGTTAATTGGGCGGTCCGGATCAATGAGTGATGTGGCGATTTATCGCCAGCAAACCCGAGTTGTTCACCTTGCACCCAAGGGCAGTCTTCCTGTTCCCCAATTCCATCATCGCAGATTAGGTGGTTTTGTGCTGCGGAGCAAGAGCAGGGCTCAATAAAATAACACCTCTGGCCGATAGTACCTGGAGAAGGGTCACTGCAGTGAGAACACTCACGTTGGTTGCGCTGTTGGCCTGCGTAGGAACATTGGCAGGCTACGCTCAAAGGAGTACTGATTCCGACGAGGAAGCGAAGATTCTTGCGACGCAGCACATGTGGGGCCAGGCCTACGTGAGCAAGGATCCAAAGGCGCTAGAGAGGATCCTTGACGACGCATTCGTCAACGTCGACTCGGACGGCAGATTGCAGACCCGCGCGGAGGTGTTGGCGGAGGTGAGGGCATCCACCGTACTGCAGTTCTTGACGGAATCGATGGTGGTGCATTTGCACGGCAACACGGCGATCGTTACCGGCGTTTTTCTGATCAAGGGAGTGGATCGTGGGAAGCCGTATGCGCAGCGAGAACGTTTTGTGGACACATGGCTTTACAAGAATGGGCAATGGGTCTCGATTGCGGGCTTGGTAACGCGGATCGGCTAGTGAGGCCGGGCGAGTCTGTCCGGCAAACGCGGACGGCGTCGGCGGGTAAGCCCTATGAGAACAATAGGATTGGTGTTGGTTCTGGTCTGCGCGACGTCACTGTCGGGCTTCGCCCAGGAGGCTGGCAACAGCGACGCCACGGCCGTTCGAGCCCTGGAGGGCGAATGGGTTAGGGCGCAATCGCACAATGACAACCGTGCTCTGGACCTGATTTTTGACAATGCTCTGGTATACATCGAATACGGCAAATTGGTTACCAAGGGCGATTATCTGTTGCGGGTACGGTCCGCCAAGCCGCAACTGGCGCAAATCGTACCGGAAGCCATGACGGTGCGCACGGTGGAAAACACCGCCATCGTGGTTGGGACCTACCGCGAAACCGATGTGAAGGACGGAAAGTCCTCATTCAAGCGCTGGCGATTTGTCGATACCTGGATGAAAAAGAAGGGGAGTTGGATGTTGGTCGCGGCGGCGGCCGTACCCCTATCGAAGTGAGCGGAGGGCGCAAGATGGCGATGGCGCCAAGGCGGTGATCCAGAGCTGAAAGTCAGGGCCCGCGGGAGGAAGTAACTCAAAGCGACCCCCATTCGAATGGACGGACAGGATTAGAGAGTAGGCCCGTGTACAAAATCGACAAGACCGATCTGGGATTTGATCTCACCTTTGGCGGCGAGGTCACCAAACCTGAACTTGAGAAGTGGTACGAGGAGAGTAACCAGGTTCTGACAGGGCGGCATGGACCGTTCGGCGTGATCATTGATATGAGAACGCTGGCCCCTTTGCCAGCCGATGCCCAGGAAGTGATGGTACGGGGTCAAAAGATGTATCGCAGCCGAGGTATGCAACGTTCCTGCGTCATCTTGCAAGACGCCATCACGACAATCCAGTTTATGCGACTGGCCAAGCAGTCCGGCATCTTCAAGAACGAGCGATATATCGACGCTTCAGCGCACAAAGAGTGGCTGCAAGAAGCAAGGGCTTGGATAAAGCAAAGTGTCGACCCCGTGCAGTAGCGTGGGTGTTGGGGATGGAATCTGGTGCGCCCGGAGAGATTCGAACTCCCGACCTATTGCTCCGGAGGCAATC